>NICF_comb_assmDRAFT_10001326_pt1 | contig 19709 bp, 14 predicted proteins | sample NewIslPassag4_SG_FD_11279 | JGI IMG/M metagenome (IMG submission 11279) | reverse complement strand
GCGGCTGCTCAAGGGCGAGCCGGTGACGCTTTTCGCCCGCCGGGAGCCGGGTGACGACGGCTGTGTGCGGGACTACGTCTGGGTGGGAGATGTGGTGCAGGCCAACTTGCTGGCCGTAGAGCGCGGGCTGGACGGCTGCTACAATGTGGGCACCGGCATCGGGAGCACCACCCGCCAGGTGCTGGCGGCCATCGAGGCGGCCGTCGGCGTCGAGGCCCATGTGAAACCGGCTCCGCCGCGGCCCGGGGATCTCGAGCGCAGCGTCATCGACGCATCCAAGCTGGCCCGGGCCGGCTGGTCCGCGACCGTGACGCTGGAGGAGGGCATCCGTCGCACCGTGGCATGGTTCCGCAGCCAGGGCCGGAACTGAGCGGGGGCGAGCTGAACACCGCCCAACGCGCAAGGGTGGGGGGACGCAGGTGCTGCACGACGTGGCCATCGTAGGCGGCGGGATCGTGGGACTGGCGACCGCCTTGGCCCTCACCCGCCGGGCGCCGGGGATACGCCTGGTGATCCTCGAGAAGGAATCGGCCGTCGGCCTGCACCAGACGGGCCGCAACAGCGGCGTTCTGCACGCGGGCCTCTACTACCGTCCCGGTTCCCTCAAGGCCAGGCTGTGCGTGGAGGGCAAACGGCGCCTGGAGGCCTTCTGCGACGAGCACGGCGTGCCGTACGAGCGGTGCGGCAAAGTGGTCGTGGCGGTGTCCGAAAAGGAGCTGCCGGTGCTGCACCAGCTGTTTGAGCGGGGCGTGGCCAACGGCGTGCCGGGGCTTGAGCTCATCGATCCGCCGCGGCTAAAGGAGCTGGAGCCCAACGCGGCGGGTATCGCCGCGCTCTACTCGCCCGGTACGGGCATCGTCGACTTTCGCCAAGTCGCGGGCGCCATGGCCCGGGTGGTGAGCCAGCATGGGGGCCAGGTGCTGACCGGGGCGCGGGTGCTGGCCATCCACCGCACCGACCGGGAGGCCCACGTGGAGACGGAGGCCGGGCCCATCCGCTGCCGGGTGCTGGTCAACTGCGCGGGGCTCTACAGCGACCACGTGGCCCGCCTGGCGGGGGACGAACCCGGCGTGCGCATCGTCCCCTTCCGGGGCGAGTACTACTTCCTGCGTCCCGAACGCCAGGGGCTGGTGCGCAACCTGATTTACCCCGTGGCCGACCCCGCGCTGCCCTTCCTGGGGGTCCACTTCACCCGCATGATCTCGGGGCAGGTGGAAGCCGGCCCCAACGCGGTCCTGGCCCTGGCCCGGGAAGGCTACTCTTGGAAACACTTCCACGGTCAGGAGTTGCGGGAGATCCTCAAGTATCCCGGTTTCCGCGCCGTGGTCCGCAAGTACTGGCGCACGGGGCTGTACGAGCTGTGGCGCTCCTTGAGCCGGCAGGCCTTCGTCAAGTCGCTGCAGCGCCTCGTGCCGGAAGTGACGCTGACCGACGTGGCGCCGGCCGGGGCGGGGGTGCGTGCCCAGGCGGTGGCCCCCGACGGGCGGCTCCTGGACGATTTTCACATCGTCGAAGGTCCTCGTGCCGTACACGTCCTCAACGCCCCGTCGCCGGCAGCGACATCGTCATTGGCCATTGGCGAATATATCGCTGGTCTCGTCGCCCGCCGCTTGACCGAGGCGGGTACGGCAGTCGGACAATAGCTTGCGACCCACGCGGGAGGTTGGGCCGCCGGAGCCCGCCACCTTCAACAGCCGCAAGAGCTGGTCAACAGGAAGAACGATCCGTATGTCAACGGGCGCGGGAACTGCCCAAAGCCCGCTTCTGCTGGGCCCCCGCCCGTTCCACGAGCCCCACCGAAATCAATCCAAGAAGCATGTGGATCATGACCACGGGCCTGCCAGTGAGCCAATCCTGCCACATGGCTAGCCCCCACAGGAGCGTGACCAGGGGGAGAAACCGGGCCGCGGTCCGCACAGCGTCCTGGCGCAGGCGCGGGTGGGGACCCATGGCCAGGAGGGCCAGGACGGCGATGACGACACCGAGAGAGATGTGGGTTTCCCACAGGCGTTGGTTGGTGATGTACCCGAGGAAACGAGCCAAACCCAGCAAGACTTGCAGGTACAACGCGATCCGCAGGACTATCAGCACAGCGCTCACCCTCCTCTCCCCGATAGTTGGCTGTTTCGAGCCAGAACCCTTTCCGTACTGTCTGGATCCTCCCTTCTGTTGCTCCGTGTCCGGTCCAACACGCTTCTTAAGGTACCGGTAAAGGAGCGCTCGCGGATCGCCGGCGTGCCGGCCTACACGGAGGCCTCTGCGCCCGCATGGCACCGCCCGTGCAGCCGCGACCCTGCCGCCAGGCAAGTGGGCCTAGCTGCACGCTGAGGATGTTGAAGTAGTTGAAACAAATACGATGGATGATGCAGGAAAGGCTGCATCAATGAAGAACGGTGCAATTATGCCGTCGCGCCCACTTTTTCGGCCGGGGGAGCCTTTGACTTGGAAACCGGTCAATAGGGAGGGTGTGGTCCACGCACGCCGTCTTGACGCCACGACCCATCCGTCGCCTGCCCGGTGCAGCCCGTCCCGCAAGAAGAATCCAGCACTGTAGTGAAGGAGGTTGACCCCATGCGAACGTTCTGGTTGCCTGTCAAAGGGACAATGCTGGTGGCGCTGGCTGGCCTTTTGCTTGTCGCTGCCGTCACAAGCGCCCAAGAGGGCCCCATCTACATCGGTGCAGGGGTGCCCTTGTCGCAGCCGGGAGCTGTGCAAGCGGGCGTGGAGATGCGCTGGGCCATGCAGCAGGCGGTGGACGACATCAACGCGCGCGGCGGGGTGCTCGGCCGGGAACTGCGGCTCATCGCTTACGACACGGCTAACCAGCCGCACGTGGCGGAGGCGGCGGCGCGGCGCCTGGTGGAAGACGACAAGGTGGTGGCCGTCGTTGGCTACTACCATTCGGGAGCAGCCCTGGCCGCGGCCCGGGTTTACCGGCAGGCCGGGATCCCCGTGGTGTTTGCTGAACCTTGGCATGACGCCGTGACGGGCGGCGACCCCGACGATCCCGACTACCCGCCTTTCCCGCCCAACATCTTTCGCATTGCGCCTACCTCCAGCTACGCCAGTGAAATGGTTTCGGACTGGATCGTGAACGGCATCAAAGCCCGCAAAGTCATCCAACTCTACGAAGCGGCCGACTTTGGCCTCGGGCAAGCGCGTGTGCTGAGGGAACAACTGTCGGCGGCGGGGGTGGAGCTGATCCAGGTGCAGGTTGAGCTCAACCAGCCGGATTACTCTGCTGTACTGGCCCGCTTGGCCCGGGAGCACCCGGACGCCGATGTGGTCACCTTTGACATCACCGGCGAGTCCAGCTACATCGCGGAGCAGAACGCGTTTGAAGTGGGGTTGCTGGACGGCGACACCATCTGCTTGGCCAACCAGGTGGCCCAGGACTGGCGGGCGTTCTGGCGCGCCGTGCCTGACGGCGTGGGATGCGTGTTCCAGTTGGTGGGCATGACTCCGGCTCAGTACAACGACATCACCCGTTCCATCGCGGAGCGGTTTGAGAAGGAGTTCGGCACGGCACCCAAGGTCTGGGCCCTGGAGGCGTACGACTCGGTGCTGCTTGTCGCCGACGCCATCGAGCGGGCCGGCTCGACGGATCTGGAGAAGGTCGTCGCGGCTTTGGAACAGACCCATTTCTTGGGCGCCCAGGGACTGTACCAGTTCCCGTACGGCTCCCATAACCCGCTCCCCGCCGGCCGGCCCTCGTGGCTGTGGCACCAGTGGCCGAATCCGCCCATTCAACTGGTGCAGTACACGGCCCGCAACCAGACCCTCGCGGAGGCGGCCGTCGTCTGGCCGGTGGAGCGGCAAACCCACGGCGTGCCCTACGTCGAGGTGCGACGGTAACCGTCGCACCGGCTGGAGACGCAAGACGCACCGGCTCGAAGCCGGGGACGTACCGGTGGGAAACCGGGGCGAGGAGCACCAGCGGCTCCTCGCCCCCGCAACGCCGTCCAGGCGAACCGGCGGGCAGCGGCATGGCCATCGGGTTGGCGCAGCTGGTCAGCCGACGGGCTTCTTAGGAAACAGACGCGGCGGAGGCAGCGACGTATGCTCGCGCGTGCGATGGGACGAGCGAGACTGAGAGATCTGGGGATTGTCCCCGGCCGTCTCCCTCCCGGCCCCCGCAACGGCATCACCGACGTTCCGGGGGTGCGGGTGGGGCACGCGACCATCATTGAAGGCGACGGCAAGCTTGTACCGGGACGGGGACCCATTCGGACAGGAGTCACCGTGATCTTGCCCCATGGGGACAACTTGTTCCGCTACCGCGTCCAGGCGGCCATCGAGATCCTCAACGGCAGCGGCGAAGTGACGGGGCGCGAGTTTGTCGACGAGATGGGAGAGCTCGACGCACCCATCTTCATCACTGGGTCCCTCAACGTAGCCCGGGTGATGGATGCGGCCATCACGTACATGATCCAGCAGAACCCGGGCATAGGCATTGACGCCGGGTTCGTGCACCCGGTCGTGTGCGAGTGCGCTGATGCGTTTCTCAATGACATGCAAGGACGGCACGTGCGCGAGCACCACGTCCTGGCGGCGCTGGCGGCGGCAACCGATGAGGTGCAGGAAGGCTGCATCGGTGCGGGCACGGGGATGCTTTCGTACCAATTCAAGAGCGGCGTCGGCACGGCTTCCCGCATCTGCGCCGCGGCAGGCGAGCGGTACGTGGTGGGTGTGCTGGTCGTTCCCAATCACGGCCTCCGTCAACAACTGCGTGTCCTGGGGGTGCCGGTGGGAGCCAAACTGAGCACGCCCGTACCCAACTGGTCCACCGACGGCTCCATCGTCATCGTGGTAGCCACCAACGCACCCCTCACGGCCAGGCAACTAAAACGCCTGGCCAAGCGGGCCGGGTTGGGCTTGGCCCGCACGGGCTCCGTCGCTCGCAATGGCAGCGGCGACATGTTGATCGCATTTTCGACCGGAAACCGCATTGATAGGCAGGCTCCTGTGCGCGAGCTGAGGATGCTCAACAACGCGTGCCTGGACGAGCTCTTCGAGGGCGTGGTGGAAGCCACTGAAGAGGCGATCTTGAACGCCCTCACGATGGCGGAACCCATGACCGGGCGCGACGGTCATTACGCTCCGGCCATCGACCTGGAGGAGTTGCGGGCTTTGCTGCAGGGCCGGTAAGCGCGATGCCCGGCGGATCGGGCGCGAGCGCCGCGCGGCGTGCCTTTGCGGCTCCTGAGTCAGGCAGGTGCTACAATCTATGTCCCAGTCAAGTTCCTTCGCAGTCCTGTTCGTGCTTTGGCTGCTCTTGGCGGGTCCTGTGTGGGCTGTCGCCGGCGCGGTCATGTTGCCGCGCCGCTACCGGGAGCGGGGACTCGACTATCAACAAGCGGCGTTGGCGGGCGGCCTCTGGGGGGCGGCGGCGGGATGTGTCGCAGTGCCCCTGCTTTACGCTCGCACGCCTTCGTTGACGAGCAGGCGCGATGCCGCATTGCCGTTGGCAGCGGTCGCGGCGCAGCTGTTGGGTCTTTTCGCCCTCTATGACCCTCACAATCCTTGTCTTCGCGACCTGGGATACTTGTTGAATCAGGTCTTGACCGGGCTCACCGTCGGGATGGTCTACGCCACGATGGCGGTCGGCTTGACGCTGATCTACTCGGTGCAGCGGATCATCAGTTTTATGCACGGGCAGACGGTGATGCTGGGCGCCGTGCTGGCCTTCCTGCTCCTGGGACAGTGGAACGTGAACGCCGTGGGGGTCATTCCCGTGGTCGGTGTAGCTGCCCTGGCCTTTGGGATGGTGAGCCACGCCACCTTGCTGGCGCCTATGCACAAAAGCGCGATCGAGCGCCCTGACGAATATGCGCTCTTGGTAACCTTCGGGCTCGGCGTGTTCATCCAGTACGCCCTAGTTGGATTGCTGGGCAGTCCTTCGGGGATCCGGGCGCCCCGCTACACGGACCGGCCGCTTCTGGGACTGGACGATTCGGTGGTCCAGTGGGGATTGTTTCGGATTCGCACCGACCTGCTCATCGCCGGCGTCATCGGTCTTGTGTTGTTTGCCGGCTTGACCCTGTTGCTATACCGGACTTGGGTCGGCAAGAGCTTTCGGGCGGTGGCCCAAAACCCAGGCGCAGCGGCGGTGGCGGGGATTAACGCGTCGCACACGTTCGCCCTTGCCTTTGGGATTGGAGCCATGCTCGCGGCGATGTCGGGAGCGGCACTGGTGCCGGCCATGAACTTTCCGGTGCCCGAGATGGCCACCCAGGCCGCTGTGCGGTCGTATGTGGCCATTGTGCTGGGAGGGTTGGGATCCGTCCCCGGTGCGCTGGCCGGCGGGCTGGTGTTGGGCACAGCCGAGGCACTCACCGCGGCGTGCCATCCGGACCCGAGCAAAGGCGCCGTGTACCAGCTGGCCGCAGGCTTGCTGATTTTTGCTGCCGTGCTCCTCATTCGTCCGCAGGGCTTGTTTGGAGGAAACGCATGAACGCGACGCTGAGTTCGAGTGCTTCTGGTAGGGCTTTTCGCCGCCGGTTGGCCGGCGTCTTGGCGGCGGCGCTGCTAGTGGTCCTGCTGCTGGCGCCCGCGCTGTTCCTGCAATCCAATTACCGCTTAGACATCGCCCGGCTCGGTTTGTACATGGGGGTGCTGGCGGCCACCTGGTCGTTCTTGGCGGGGATCGCGGGTCAGTTCTCCTTCGCTCACGTGGCCTTGGGCGGCCTGGCCGCGTACGCCGGAGCGATTTGGGGCCGTGAGTGGGGCGCCGGGGACTCCTTATTAGGCAGCGTGGGTGTAAGCCTGTTGTTTGGAATCTTGTTTGCGTGGCTGATTGGGACTGTCCTTGGCCTGCTGCTCTTGCCGCTACGGGGCGCGTACCTGGCGCTGTTCACCATCGCCTTTGCTGAGATCAGTCGTCTGATCGTGGTGGCCGAATCTCAGTGGACAGGCGGGCGCATGTCGCTTTTGGTTCGCCAACTGCCCGGCGGCAGCGTGGCCCACTATTACATCATGTTGCTGGTAGCCGCGGCGGTGTTGCTGGTGTGCTATTGGTTGCTGGCCTCGCCGGTGGGTTTGTTCTTGCGGGCCGTCCGGGAGGATGAACAGGCGGCCGCCGCGATGGGCGTGCACACGCCCCGCTTGCGGGTGTTTGTCTTCAGCGTGACGAGCCTACTGGCAGCCGCGGGCGCCGCGGTCTACTTTCACACGACGCCGCGGCTGGTGCCGGAGAATCTGGACCTCACTTGGATGTACCTGGTCATCGCCTACGCGGTGGTGGGCGGCTTGGAGAGCCCCATCGCCGCTGCCGTCACCGCCGCGGCCATGACCTTTTTGTTGGAGAGCTTGCAGCGGGTTTCCCTTCTAGGTTTCACCTTCGAACCGGGGGTGTGGCGATTTGCCATCTTTGGCGCCGCGATCGTGCTCACGCTCCGGTTTGCACGCAACGGCGTTTTGGCGCCGCTGCTGCGCTACCTGGCTGGCGAGGACATAAGCCGCCGGGAAGCGGTGGCGCCCCGTGAACAGGAAGGGGGCGCGGAGGACCAGGCACCTGCCAATGTCAGGGAGGCCGCGGTGCCTGTTGTGGAGAACGCGGTATTGTCTACGGGGCAGGAAGGATCGCCGGCCGGCCCTGCGCACCGCGCGGGGATTGATCTGCGCATCGAAGGGCTTCAGATGCAGTTCCGAGGGCACCAGGTTTTGCAGGATGTGACCTTTCACGTGAGCCGCCCCCAGATCTGTGGCTTGATCGGACCCAACGGTGCGGGCAAGACCACCCTCACCAATGTGCTGAGCGGCTATTACCGGCCCGCAGGCGGAGCGGTGTTTTTGTCCGGCGAACGCATCGACGGCCTGCCCAGCTACGAGGTGAGCCGGCGCGGCATCGCGCGCACGTTTCAAGTGCCGCGGCCCTTCCGGCGGATGAAGGTCATGGAAAACCTGCTGGTGCCTGCCCTGGCCGTGCATGGCCGGTCCTTCCGCGAAAGGGAACTGGCGCGCCGCCGCGCGCTGGAGATCTTGCATCACTTGAAAATGGCTCACCTCGCCAATGAGTACGCCCGCGCCTTATCGGGCGGGCAACAGAAGCTGCTGGAGCTGGGACGAGCGGTCATGCTCGATCCCGCCGTGTTGATCTTGGATGAGCCTTTCGCCGGCGTGCACCCCCGCATCAAAGAGATTGCGTCGAGTTTCATCCGGATGCTCAAGGATGCGGGCAAGGCCGTCATTATCATTGAGCACGATATGGAGACCATCTTCACCATCTCCGAGCGGGTTCTCGTCCTGGCAGGTGGGCGGCTCATCGCCGACGGACACCCGGATGCGGTGCGGCGGGACCCCAAGGTCATCGAAGCGTATCTGGGAGAAGACGACGCGGAACTGGCCGGCGCCCGGCCCGCCGGCGGCGCAGGCGAGGGGAGATGGAGCCATGCTGGAGGTTCGTGATCTCTACGTCGGTTACTACCGGGATCTGCACATCCTGCGAGGCGTCGAGCTGACCGCCGGTCCCGGGCAGATCACGGCGGTGCTGGGTGCCAACGGCGTGGGCAAGTCGACCCTGCTCAAGGCCATCTTCGGATTGCTCACGCCCGAGCGGGGCGAGATCCGCTTCGACGGCCGGATGTTGCTGGGGGTCCCGCCGCACCGCATGGTGGACATGGGCGTGTGCTACTTGCCCCAGCAACCCGGCATCTTTCCCCAGATGTCGGTGGAGGAGAACTTGGAGCTGGGGGCCTGGACCTACCGGCGTGACCGCCGCCGGTTGCAGCAGGCGTTGGAACGGAACTACCAGCGGTTTCCAGTGCTGCGGGAGAAGCGGCATCAACCGGCGGGCCAGCTGTCCGGGGGTCAGCAGCGCATGGTGGAGCTGGCCCGTGCCCTCATGACCTCGCCTCGATTGATGCTGGTGGACGAGCCGTCGGCCGGATTGGCCAAGACGGTGGCTGACGAGGTGTACGTGATGCTCTGGGGCCTGCGGGACGAGGGCCTGACCATTGTCCTGGTGGACCAGGACATTCGCCGGGCCTTGCGCGTGGCGGACTACGTCTACGTCTTGGACCTGGGCAGGAACCGTTTCGCCGGCTCGCCGGAAGAGTTTGTGGACCTCGAGAGGGTGTTCTGGTCGTGACGAGCACGAAAGCAGCGTCCTGCCCCGTTGGGGAGGAGCCGCTATGAACTCGTTGCTGCAGCGGTTTCAAGCCGCGCAGCCCCGCTTGAGCCGCAACCAGCGGGCCATTGCGGAATACATCCTGCAGCGTCCCGAGGAGTGCGCGTTCCTCACCGCGCGGGAGCTTGGGCTGCGGGTCGGCGTCAGCGAGTCTACCGTAGTGCGGTTTGCCACGGCAGTGGGGTTCCCGGGCTACCCGGACCTGCAGCGGGCCCTGCAGGAGAAGCTGAAGCAGCGGCTGTCCACGGTCGAACGTATGCAGGCCGGCCGCGAGGCTGTGCGGCGGCTCAGCGACACGCTGGAAGCGGTCTGGCGCAACGATGTCGCCAACATCAACCGTACCTTTCAAAACCTCTCCAGGGAAGATTTTGATCGGGCCGTAGCCATGATTGCACAAGCCCGGCGCACCTACGTCATCGGCTTGCGCACGTCCGCCTGCGTGGCGGTACTGCTGACCACCGCCCTGCACTATCTGGGCAAGGACGCGGTGCGCGTCGACTTGGGCATCGGCGATTTCTGGGAGCAGCTGGACTTGGCCGGACCGCAGGATGTAGTGATCGGCATCAGCGTGCCCCGCTACACGCGGTGGACCATGGACATGTTGCGGGATGTGCGCCGCCGGCAGGTGCCGGTTATCGTTCTCACCGACAGCCCCATGTCGCCGCTGGCGACGCTGGCCGACGTGACGCTGGCGGCGGTTACTGATTTCAATGCGTTTGTAGAATCCTTCGCCGCGCCGCTCAGCGTCGCCAACGCGCTCATCTTGGGCGTCGCGCTCTACGATGAGGCGCGGACCATGGACGCGCTGCAAAAGCGCGAGGCCCTCTGGCGCGAGCGACGGCTGTATGAGGATCTCGATCATGGTCCAAGGGGGGATGGCCAAGCGGGGAACGGGCAGTGGGAACGCCGGCTGCTTCCAATGGCAGAGGACGACCATCCAAAAGGAGGCTGATCGCGTGCGTAGTTTGAGGGTTCGCACCTTGGTGGTGGCGCTCGCGGCCATCCTGGCAGTGGGTCTGCTGGCTGCCGTGGCCGGCGCGCAGACCCGGTTTCTGAGCTTGTCGACGGGTGGTCCCGGCGGCGTGTACTTCCCGCTGGGCGGTGCCATGGCCGACCTCTTGACGCGGCACCTTTCGGGAGTCATCGTCACGGCCGAGTCGACGGCCGCTTCGGTGGAAAACGCCCGTCTGGTGGGCAGCGGCCTGTCCGACATGGGCATGGTCCTGGGCAGCGTTGCGTACAACGCCCGGCACGGGCTGCCGCCTTTTGACCAGCCCTTGGACATCGTGGCCTTGTTCCAGATGTACCCGGCTCCGCAACACATCGTCACCCTGAAGTCGTCGGGCATCACTTCGGTGTCCCAGTTCCGGGGCCGCCGCGTTTCGACGGAGGCGCCGGGCAGCGGCGCGGAGACCATTGCGCTGGCCATCTTGGACATCTTTGGCATCGACCCGGATCGCGACATGACCCGGGCGCGGCTGTCGCAGAACGAGTCGGCCGAAGCTTTGGTGGATGGTGTTGTGGACGCGGTGTTTCTGAACTTCGCGTATCCGGCGGCTGCCGTGGAACAGATGGCTACGGTGCGGGAGATCGCGCTGGTGTCCCTGGAGCCCGAGATGCTGGACCGGATCATCGAAAAGTACCCGTACTTCGTGCGCTCGGTGATCCCGGCCGGCACCTACCGGGGCGTCGACTACGACGTGCTGGCGCTGGGAGACTCCAATGTGCTGGTGGCCCACGCGTCCATGCCTGAGGAACTGGCGTACCAGATTGTAAAGACCATTTATGAGAATGCCGCGGCGCTGCATCCGGTGCACCCGGTGGCCATGCAGTTGGTGCCGCAAAACGGCATCCACTCGCCGATCCCGCTGCACCCCGGCGCGGAGCGCTACTTCCGCGAAGTGGGCGTGCTGGAGTGAGCGCGGCGTGAGGCACGCAGGGGGCGGGCGCCGGCGCGGCGTCCGCTCCTTGGGCGTGCCGGCGTCGCTGCCGGGGCGCGTGATCCAGGCGGGACGGCCCGGGGCCCGAAGGCTCGAGGCGGTCGCGGCTCTGTTCCGGGTTGTGCTGTCGGCGGCCTTGGCGATTGCCTTCGTCGTGTCGTTGCCGGTTGTGGCGCCGGCGACAGAGCCGGGCGCCTCTCCCTTCGACGCGCCGGGGGCCGCTTGGCGGGTGGTCCTGGTGGACGTGGAAACCGGCGCGGAGCTGTGGTCGGCGCCGGTGGCGCCCGGCGACGCCATCTGGTACGCCTACGTCCACTCGGCCGACAAGACGCCAGTGGAGAGCCTCTTGCGGGTGTCGCCGCCTGAAGGGCTCGTGCTCGAGTTAGAGCGGTATTTATGGTACGGAGCGGGGCTTGAGTACCGGAGCGACCGGGGCGTCGTTCTGGACGGGGAATGGGTGGTGGTCAACGCCGAGCGGGTCATCGGCCGGCTGATCTTGCGGGTGGCCGGGACCGTGGAGCAAACGATCCGCTTGGGAGAGGAAACCGTGGCGTTGGGACAACTCGCCGCCTACGGCCGGCGGGTGGCGCTGGAGGTGAGGCCATGAAACCCGAAACCCAAGAAACGGTCCGGCGCGTCGCGTCCGCCGTCGTCACAGTGCTGGGCATCGCGGCGTCGGTATACCACTTGTACGCCGCGTATTGGTACCCGCTGTTCGCGCTACAGCACCGGGCCTTGCACTTGCTCTTCATGGGCACGATTCTCTTTCTTGTCCACACCGTTCTCAAGGACAAGCGGCTGACGTGGGCCAAGCTGGCGTACACCGTACTCTTCGTAGGGATGACCATCGCCGCTACCGGCTACGTACTGATCAACTTCGCCAACGTGGCGACCCGGGCAGGGGCCTACAACACGTGGGACATCGCGTTCGGTCTGATGATGCTTTTGGTGGTGTTTGAGGGTGCGCGGCGGGGCACCGGCTGGCCCATCGTCATTGTAGCGCTGGCCTTTTTCATCTTTGCCTTTGTTGGGCCGTACATGCCGCCGATTCTTGCGCACCGGGGCTTCCCGCTGGCCCGCACGGTGCCTTTCCTGTACTTGACCACAGAAGGCATCTTCGGCATCCCCTTAGGGGTCTCGGCCAAGTTTGTGTTGTTGTTCATCCTGTACGGGGCCATCCTGGAGCGGACGGGCGCGGGCAAGTTCTTTCTTGACCTGGCCATGGCGGTGGCGGGCGGCACCCGCGGCGGGCCGGCCAAGGCGGCGGTCATTTCCAGCGCCGTCATGGGCACCATGTCCGGCAGTTCGGTGGCCAACGTGACGACGACGGGCACCTTTACCATCCCGCTTATGAAACGCATCGGGATCAAGCCGGAGGCGGCGGGCGGCATCGAGGCGTCCGCGTCCACCATGGGGCAGATCACGCCGCCCGTCATGGGGGCCGCTGCGTTTCTGATGGCGGAGTACATCGGCGTGCCGTATATCAACGTGGTTGTGGCGGCCCTCATCCCGGCGCTTTTGGCTTACTACTCCATGTTCATGCAGGTGGACTTCTTGTCGGCCCTAGCGGGCCTTAAGGGCCTGCCGCGGCCTGATCTGCCCCGGCTCGGGCAGGTGCTGCGGGAAGGCGGCTACTTCCTCCTGCCGCTCGTCGCCCTCTTTTACTTCCTGCTCATGGGCTACTCCCCTGAACGGGCGGTGTTCTGGACGATCCTTTTCACCATGGCCGTGGTGCTGGTGGTGGGCTGGCGGCGCGGCGAAGCCAAGGAGACGCTCCGACAACTGGTGCTGGCGTTGCGGGACGGCGGCGTGCAGTCGGTGGAAGTGGCCATCATTTGCGCGGCGGCGGGCATCATCATCGGCGTCACCACCATGACCGGCCTGGGCTTGCGCTTGAGCGGCATCGTGGTGGACTTGGCAGGCGGCCGGCTGTGGCTGGCCGCGCCCCTCGCGGCCCTGGCGTCCCTCATCCTCGGGATGGGCATCCCCACCACCGCCAACTACGTGATTCAAGCAACCCTGGTCGCGCCGGCCTTCGTCACCATGGGCGTGCCGATCTTGTCAGCGCACATGTTTGTGTTCTACTTCGGCGTCATCGCCGACGTGACGCCGCCGGTGGCGCTAGCGGCCTTTGCGGCGTCGGGGATCGCCCAGTCCGATCCGTTCCGTACGGGTCTCGAAGCGTTCCGGTTCGGCATGGCCAAGTACGCGGTGCCGTTTCTTTTCCTCATGAACCCGGCGCTCTTGCTCCAGGGCAGCGCCGGGGAGGTTCTTTTGGGCATCGTTGGCGCGGCGCTGGGCATCACCGCCCTGGCGGGTGTGCTGCAGCGGTATTTCTTTGGACCGCTGCGGCCCTGGCAGTTGGTGCTGCTGGCCATCGCCGCCTTGGCCATGTTCAGCATGCAGCCCCGGTTTTGGCTGGTGGGGACACCGCTCATTGCCCTAGTGGCGCTAGTACAGTGGCGGGCGGTGCAGGGGACCCGTACCCGCGTGCTGGCGGGGTGAGCGGCAGGCTGGTGGCGACCGGCGCCGGTGCAGCGGCCCTTGCGGGGGTCGACGAGCAGCAGTACTGGTCAGGCAGTAGTGGTCATGGCCGGCCCCAAGGCCGGACAGTACAATCCTCAAGGAGTGAACGGTGTGCATCAGTTGCGGGTCATCGAGGCGGTACCGGTCGCCCACAAGCTGGTGCGGGTGCACCTGGGCGTGAAACCGGGTGAACAGGTCATGATCGTGGCGGACCCAGTCACGGATATGGCCATGGCTTGGGCCCTGGCGGGCGCCGTGGAGGAGGCCGGCGCCGAGTTTACCCTGGCCGTGATGCCTGCCCGGCGCGAGGACCGGGGGACGGAGCTCACCGCCGTGATCGAGGCGGGCCTGGAGCGGGCTGATGTCCTCATCGGCCTCAACGGCGCGTCCGGCGCTCCCACGTACTCGCGTAAAGTGGCGGAACTATTGGGCCAGAAGCGGCTGCGGGCCATGTCCATGGTGATGCGTTCGATGGACAACTGGACCCGGGGCGCGGCGCTGGCCGACTACGAAGAACTGGACCGGTTGGGCCACCGCTTGGCCGACGTCTGGGCCGCGGGGTCGCGGGTGACGGTGACCTCGCCGCTGGGAACCAACTTCACCGCAGGCGTCACCAAGGAGCCGGTCATGGGCCATCCGGTCATCGTGGAATGCGGCATCGCCCGCGAGCCCGGCCGGGAGGCGGCCTTCTCCGACGGCGAGATCTCCCAGCGACCCCTCGCGGAAACCGCCGAGGGAACGCTGGTCATCGACGGGCCGGTGGCCAGGGTCGGGGCAGGGGATGACCCGATTCACATCGAAGTCCGCCGGGGGAAAGTGGTTTCCGTGGAAGGCGGTCGGCGGGCGCGGCGCTTGCGGCAGATCCTGGAAACGGTGCCCGGCGCGGACCACATCGCCGAGATCGGGCTCGGCCTCAACCCCAAAGCGCTGCGCAACGACGACTTTGAAGAAGAAAAGAAGGCGGCGGGCAACGTCCACGTGGCGCTCGGGAGCGACCTGTTTTATGGCGGCACCCATGCCTGCAGCGTCCACATGGACATGGTGATCCGCGACGCCACCTTCATGGTTGACGACCTCATCATCGCGACTGGAGGGCGGATCGTGGCGTGATGGAGCAGGGCGAGCGCGCGCCGGCTGGCGGCGGTCCGTTGGCGTCCCTGGCCGGTGTGCGGGTGTTGGACATGTCCCGGGTACTGGCCGGCCCCTTTGCCACCCAGATCCTCGCGGACTTGGGGGCCGATGTCATCAAGATCGAGGATCCGACCCGGGGCGACGAGACGAGGCAATGGGGGCCGCCCTTCGCCGGCACCGAGAGCGCCTACTTCCTCTCTGTCAACCGCGGCAAACGCAGCGTCGCGGTGAATCTCAAGACCGAACAAGGCCGGCGGATCGTGCGGGAGCTCGCGGCCAAAAGCGACGTCCTCATCGAGAATTTGAAACCGGGCGACATGGCCCGCTACGGCCTCGACTACGACAGCCTCGCGGCCGTCAACCCGCGGCTGGTCTACTGCTCCATCAGCGGGTTCGGGCAATCGGGCCCCATGAGCCACCTGCCGGGCTACGACTTTGCCGTACAGGGGATGTGCGGCATCATGTCGGTCACGGGCGAACCCGACGGTGCGCCCATGAAGGTGGGCGTGGCGTGGGTCGACATCTTGTGCGGGCTGTATGCCACCATCGGGATCCAGGCCGCCCTGCGGGCCCGGGAGCAGACGGGGCGGGGGCAGTACCTGGACTTGTCGCTGTGGGACGCGGCCGTGGCGGCCATGGCCAACCTGGCCCAGGCGTATTTGGTTTCGGGCCGGGAACCCAAGCGCCTTGGCAACGCTCACACGCAGATCGTGCCGTACCAGCTCTTCCCCACGGCCGACGGGTACATCATCCTGGCCGTCGGCAACGACGCCCAGTTTGAGCGCTTCTGCCACGTCATCGGCCGGCCGGAGCTGGCCGCCGATGAGCGGTTTGCCACCAATCCGGCCCGCGTGCGCAACCGCGGCGAGCTGATTCCCATCCTGGAGGCGGTGCTGCGGGAGCGCACGACCGACCAGTGGCTGAAGCCGCTGGCCGACGCCAAGGTGCCGGCCGCGCCGGTGTGGGGCCTGCAGCAGGTGTTCGAATCGGACCTGGCCCGCCACCGGGGCATGCGCTGGCCGGTGGAGCACAGCACTGCAGGCCGCGTGGAGCTGGTGGGCAGCCCCTTGCAACATATGAGCCTGACCCCGGCGCGGCCGGCGGGCCCGCCGCCCACCCTCGGGCAGCACACCGAGGAAGTGCTGGTTCAGTTGCTGGGCTACACGCCCGACGACGTGCGGCGGCTCGTCAGCGAAGGGGTCGTGCGCTGAGGAGGGCCTCAAGCAAGGGGGGCCTCGAGGCCATCAGCTGCCGGGGGGCCTGCCGTGGCCTGTCGGGCGAGGACGCCCGCGCGATAGGGCAAGCACTCGGGATAGGGCAATCACACGGCCTGGGATGTGGCCGCAGGCTGTTCTTGCATGAGGAGCGCCAGCGCGCGGTGGCGCTCCTCAATCATTTGCTGCTGCTGCCACCGGGTGGGGGGCGCCGCGCGCTCGGTGCACTCGGCCGGGGACAGCGGGCACCGCTCGCACGTCTCGTTCAACAGCCCCTCCGGAATGGCCGGGTCGTGGGCGAACTTTACGACCTGGGCCAGCTCCTCATCCATCCGCATCCCCAGGATGACGCTGGTGCGCAAGTAGGGCGGCAGGTTGTCGCGACGCGCAAACCCCAGGCACAAGAATTGCTTTTGCGACTCCAGGAAGCGCGAGCGCTGGATGCCCGGCTGGGGCAGGTGGTCGCCGGCCGCGGCAAGCTCCCGCACCAGCCGGATGGTGAGCCACCGGCGGCAGTAGTGCTCCCGCAGGTCGAACCCGGTCGGCAGCGACAGCTGGCTCATGTTGAGCTGCTTATATAGCCGGTAGCTGCCGTTGACCTCATTGAAACGCAGGAAGTGCACCTTCAGCCCAAAGAAGCGGGGCAAGAGCTCGCTGAAGCGATAAAGCAGCGTCTCCGGCGTGACGTCGTAGGCCTCCAGCATGTGCACCAGCCGCTCAGGCTGCCACGTGGGCGAGGCGAACAGGTCAGCCACGTCGGCCACCACCTGCTCCTGCGGCATAAGCAGCGCACCGCTGAAGTAGGCGGCTTTGAAGTCGTTGAGCACCTGCGTGAAGGAGTCAACCCGGTCGGGCGAGTTGGTGAGGGCCCGCTCCTCGAGCCCCAAGACCCGGTACCCGATCTCGCGGGCCAGCACGAACTTGCGCTGCGATCCCAGCAGGGCGGGGTTCAACAATAGCCGGGGCCGTTTGCCCGGCAAGAAGATGGCCCGGTACGCCGCCAGGCTCGGATGGTCCTCCACCGGGATCCCGGCGATGGTGTAGCCGAAGCGCTCCTCCAACAGGCGCACGAGGTCTTCCTCGGCGACGGGCACCTGGTTCTCCAGGCCCACCTCGGCCGCATAGTCCTGGGCCGCCTGCTCCAAGTCCGGAAAGTAGTTTTGGTGGTACTCCTGGTACGACCGCAGGGCGGCCAGGTAGAAGTGCTCCTCGCGGATGGCGTAGCCGCGGGCGATGTCCTGCAGCGCCTTGACCAGGGCGCTCATCTCCGCGGGCGAGCGGGTCAGCACCTCGATGATGGTGCTGGGATCGACGCCGAACAGCTCCAGCGGGAAGTCCTGCAAGAGCTGGGAGCTGAGGGGCGTTTCCAGGAATGACAAGGGCGGCTCAAGCCGCAAAGACACCAGCTCATCGTAGTCGTAGCCCAGGGCTTCCGCCAGGCGCATGATCTTGTCGGCCTTGGGGTACTTGCGGCCTTTTTCGATCTCGGTGATGTAAGAAGGGGAGAGACCGGAACGGTCCGCCAGTTCGGTGACGGACAAGCCCTTGGTGAGTCTGGCCTGGCGAAGTTTGAGCCCGAAGATGATGTGAATGGGATTGAACGCCATGGCCGACCCCCCTTGTTGCGCCGTCCGACCGCAGCGCCGCCCGTGCGCGCCACAAACCCCGGGTGTTCGCGGCGCCGCCAGGTGCATCTGGCTGCGCGCAGGCGGTCCCTCGCGGCGCCTGAGGTCGCGCGGCGGCGCGATCCTCGCCCCGCCCGTCGGCGGCAAGCCTTCGAGCCATACTTACCACAACCCCGCGGCGAGCGTCAAGGGAAACCGGGCGCACGCGTTGAGGTTACGCTCGCGGCGATAAACCACTTCCAGCGAATCTTCGCTTGACAAGAGAATTCGCCGGCGCGTATACTGAATGCCATCAGAGGAAGGCCGTGCCAGGCCGCCAGTGGGGTGAAGCACGTGACCACCCGGGCCACGCGGGTTGACCAGCCGATTCAAGCAGCAACGGAGGGGCAACCGGCGGCGCGCCCGCCCGGTCCACCCGCAGCGGACCTGGCCTTTGAGATCATCGGTGACTCGACCACCGATGGGGTTGATATCGCCACGCTCTTCGCCCAGGTAGCGGCGCGAATGGGCGACCACGTGTGGATGGACTACATGGCTGACGGCGGCAACGTCTGCCGCGTGCGAATCGGCCGCGGGCCCGTCTACAGCGGCGGCGACCGGGCCAGCTTCGCGCTGGTCTTTGACTCGGAGCTGCTTCCCGTCCGACTGGCGGTCGACGCGTTCCACCCGGGCAGCTATTGCCTGATCGACGATCCTTTCTGTTGTCAACCCGGTTCCGGCGAATGCAGCGCATGCAGCCGCTGCGGCGACCTGATCGTGCAGGCGGTGCCGCTGCGCAGCCTGGCCAGCCGTGTGGCCGGCTTCCCAAGGGGCGATCGCCTTGTGGCCCTGGGCCTGTTGACGTCCATGTTCGGTTACGATCCGGCCCTGGTGCGCCGCCTACTGGAGAACAAGCTGGCAGCCCGCGGCCGCCGGGTGGTCAGCGCGGCCCTGCGCCTGTTTGAGCTGGGTTGGCGCGACGCCGGCGCTTACGTGCCAGACGGGTGCCGCCGGCGGGCGCAGGGGCTGCGGGCGCGTGTTGCTGCCACCGCTGTGGCCACTGCCACCACTGCCGCCACTGCGGTGGCCATGGCGCCCCTCGCGGCGTGTACCGCGCCGGCCGACGGCATGCCCGATCCGCCGTCGGAGTGGGCATCCGCGGCGGCAGCCCGGTCATACTCGACAGCACCGTCGGCCTACGGCACGGCCCAGCCTACGCCCGTGCCGGCGTCAGCCGGTCGAGCAGTGGAGGTCATGAGCGGTGCGGAGGCCCTGGCCTTCGGCGCCCTGACCGCTGGCTTCACCGGTTGCGTGTCCCTTTCGGAACACCCGGTGGCTGAGCGGTGGGTGCGCGTCTTTGCGTCCCTGGGCGGCCGCGTTTTGACGAGCCGGCAGGCGGAATTGTACTGCGGCGCGGCGGCCGGAAGGGTCCTTCATGTGCAGGTGGCCGGGGCGCCTGCCAGCCTGGGTGGGTGGTGGCCGGCACACCCTGGGGGCGGGACGTCAGCCACCGAGGACGGGGCGCGGGATGAACCGCGCGTCACCCTGCGCATTGAGCGCACCCCGACCGCGAACGAAACGCCTTTCCCCTTTGATGCCGACCCGTTGGCGGCTGCCACCGGCTGCTGGGGAACCGACCGCCCCGTGGTGCTGGCCCCTACGACGGTGGAGGAATGCTACCATTTCATGGGCTTGGCCCGTCGCTTGGCCCAAGGACACCGCCGGGACTGCGTCGTGCTGCTGGACGCGGCCTTGCTGGATGCCGTCCAGGGGTGGCGGCGCGAGGGGGAGGCGGCCCGGCACGTGTTGGCGGATTGGTTCGAGGACGCCGTGACGGAAGTGCCGTTGCCCGGGCAGCCCGCGGCCGCCGGGGCGGTCAACGAGCTGCTGACGGGGTTGGGGCTGGCATCAGCACCGCTGTCCGCCTGCGTGAGGGCACCCCAGCCGGTGGGCGGGGAGACGGGTGATGTGCTGCTGGTTGGCTGGGGCATGACGCGTGGGCCCATCGAGGAAGCCGTCGTGCGTCTGCGTGCCAAAGGTCTGGCCATCTCGGCGCTGCACCTGCGCACCCTGTCTCCGTGGTCCCCGGATCTGGGCCGACGGCTGGCGGCGTTCCGCCGCGTGGTGCTGGTGGACGTGGCGGACGACCGGCACGCAGCCATGCGAC
>NICF_comb_assmDRAFT_10001325_pt1 | contig 19709 bp, 21 predicted proteins | sample NewIslPassag4_SG_FD_11279 | JGI IMG/M metagenome (IMG submission 11279) | reverse complement strand
TACAAAATACTGGGTTTATCATTTTTTCTATAGCCAAGATGCTTTTGTCTTGGCTTTTTCACTTTTGTAAGGAAATGAATCATAAAGAGCCACTATTTAATACAAGAATGGTCCCCACTAACTTAGAATGATTTCGAATCTTATATTGATAGTCCTCTGTTCAAAAATCCCGATCTTTTTTATATTTCGTTATAACTAAAAGGCACACCACCTATCCGTAATGTGCCTGACAAAAACAACCTTATTAAAGTTTACTTATTGATTTTTCCTTTAATTGAATTGCTGAGGCGATCAAATCACCATGAAATCTCCCATTTTCAATAAAGATTTCGTTGGCGTTGTTCCCGGCAGCAAGGACTCCGGCGATAAAAATCCCTTCAACATTTGTTTCCATTGTTTCGGGGTTATAAATCGGTCGGCCAGTTTCATTATCGATATTTACACCCATCTTTTGCAAAAAGCTGTGATCCGGATGATATCCGGTCATGGCAAAGACAAAATCATTCGGAATCCGTTTTAATTCTTCCCCTTCCAAATAAATGACCTCTGTTTCGGTAATTTCCTTCACATGGGCATTAAAAACCATCCGAATGGCACCTGAGCGAACCTGTGATAAAAATTCGGGCAACACCCAAGGTTTTATATGATCCGAATAGGAACTTCCCCGATATAGGACTGTCACCCTGGCACCAACCTTGGCTAATTCGAGGGCTGCATCCACACTGGAATTTTTACCACCGATAACAGCCACATCCATGTTGTAAAAAGGATGGGCTTCTTTGAAATAATGGGTCACTTTTGGCAAATCTTCCCCGGGAATGTTTAGCAGGTTCGGATGATCGTAATAGCCGGTAGCTATGACGGCATATTTGGTCCAGTAGTCACCCTTCGATGTCCGGATCAAAAATCCTCCATCTGTTTTTTCCACCGAATAAACTTCCTCAAAGGCATTCACTCTAACTTGTTTCCGTTTCGCCACTTCCCGATAATATGCCAAGGCTTGGATTCTTGTAGGTTTTCGATTTTCGTTTACAAAGGGTACTCCGCCGATTTCCAACTTATCACTGGAACTGTAGAAAGTCTGATGGGTTGGAAAGTTATATAGGGCATTTACTACATTTCCTTTTTCAATGATAAAGGGATTTATTCCAATATTCTGCAAAGCAATGGCACATGCCAGACCGCATGGACCAGCTCCAACTATAATGACTTCCTCCTGTTGCATTTTGGACACTCCTATCCTTAAACTTTTGAACTGCCTACCACTGTTCAACCTGGCAGTTTGATTGGGGTTGTGGCCTCGTGGGTAAGATATACGCTGATGATCACTTTTTCATATGCTTGAGCGACCTTTGCACACCATGATTCCAACGAAGCGGACTGAAGATGTAAATTTCTTCTGAAAATAGGTTAAAAAAACTCCTATCAAGTTTATGATAGGAGATCGTGTATGATTTTTCAATCAATCCATTTTTCCAAAACGATTCATATAAGTCCACAGTTATACCCAACCTCTAAATCTGCAGGCTTCTGCCAATTTCCGAATACCAACCATATACGCAGCAAGCCTCATATCCAGCCTTCTTGTCCTGGCGGTTTCATAAACATTATTAAAGGCCTTCACCATTATTTTTTCCAGCTTTTCTTCCACTTCTTCTTCGGTCCAATAATAGCCTTGATTGTTTTGCACCCATTCGAAATAAGAAACTGTAACTCCTCCTGCGGAAGCTAACACATCCGGAACCAAAAGGATTCCACGTTCCGTCAAAATTTTCGTTGCTTCCAAGGTTGTCGGGCCATTCGCGGCTTCCACGACAATTTGCGCTTTAATATTGTGAGCGTTTTCAATGGTGATTTGATTTTCAATCGCAGCCGGTACGAGGATATCGCAATCCAATTCCAGCAATTCTTTATTTGTTATTGTATTCGTAAAAAGGTTCGTTACAGTACCGAAACTGTCTCTGCGATCAAGGAGATAATCTATATCCAAGCCATCAGGGTCATACAAAGCACCATAGGCATCGGAAATGCCAATCACTTTTGCGCCAGCGTCATGCATGAATTTAGCCAAAAAGCCTCCTGCATTCCCAAAACCTTGTACGACAACCCGCGCACCTTCCAATTTGATTCCGCGCTTTTTAGCAGCTTCCCGTATGCATATGGTAACACCCTTGGCAGTGGCTGATTCCCGACCATGGGATCCACCTAAAACAAGGGGTTTTCCGGTAATGAATCCCGGGGAAGTGAATTGGTCAATGCGGCTATATTCATCCATCATCCAAGCCATAATTTGCGAATTGGTAAATACGTCGGGTGCCGGGATATCCTTAGTCGGTCCAACAATTTGGCTAATGGCACGAACATAGCCCCTACTTAATGCCTCCAATTCCCTGAAGGACATGGTTCGCGGATCGCANACAATNCCTCCCTTACCTCCTCCATAAGGAAGATCAACAATGCCACATTTCAAACTCATCCAAATGGATAGGGCGGCAACTTCCCGTTCAGTAACATTCGGATGGAAACGAATGCCTCCCTTAGTCGGTCCGATGGCATCATTATGTTGAGCCCGGTATCCTGTAAAAACCTTCGTCGTTCCATCATCCATTCGAACAGGAATTTTTACTTTGATGATCCGAATTGGTTCTTTCAACAGCTCATAAACTTCTTCTGAGTAACCTAGTTTTTCAAGTGCCTGATGAATAATCTTTTGAGGTTGAAGCTAGTACATCATTTTCTTGATTGCTCATGTTTTCCGTACCCTTTTGGGTGACCATGTAAAAGCCCTCCTAAAATAATCATAAGCCGACTGCTACTCTCATGATTAGTATACAACGAAAAAACTAGAATGCAAGAAAAAAAAGCCCATTGCCAATATTCAAAACATAAAAAAACCGCCGGAATCGATTTTGGCAGTTCTCTTTATTTTCCCAATTCCGGGTACTGGGAGCTATTGATGAATGTCGGGAAATGGAAATTTAATCTTTCTAAAGCACTATGTTCCATGATCATTTTTCCATATTCCCGTAAAAATGAAATCGTCCTTCGGGGTTCTGTTCCATATTCTGGTAAAATATGTTTCAACTTTTCGTATAAAACCTTGTTATGAACGGTCAAATACAGGTAATAATGATTTTCTAAAAAGTATAGTTCTCCCCCTTGTACTTCACTCCTAATCCTTTGGGCCAATTGGATCACATCCTCAATATCCCGAAAGGCTGCAAACAATTCGTATATTTCCTTTTCTGCCAAGAAACAATCGGTCAGTTCCTTCGTATATCCTTGCCATGTTCCTAGGGCAGTTAAAACAAAAATGATTTCTTTACCGTGGGAAGAGAAAATATCGATTGTCATTAACTCCTCTTTAGGCATTTCAAATTCTTCACATACCTGTTCCACTAGGTACTGAAGAAAATCGTTCCATATCACTCCATCGCCGCCAAGTTCATCTTTCGTCAAACCATGCTTTTCCAGTTCTTCCATCGTAAAGAATATTTTCACTTGATTTTGACCTGCCCGTTCCAAGTACATCTTCAAAGCCTCCTAAACGGCATTTTCCATACAGCATTTTATGTGAAAAAGAAAAATATGTTCTTAGCTTAATATTCCCATTTCAGTTTCTTTATTTATTTTCATGATAAAGATTAATATCGTATTCTTTCTTCATCATTTCAAAAATATAGTGGCGATTTTCCCATTCTTCATCCTTCCGCCAAAGATCTGTTGCCTTATCAATAATTTCACAACGTAATAAATGAAATTCTTTTTCATATTTGTCCACTTTTTTCTTCAAAACATTCATATAGCCAAATAACCCCGCTAATATGGCGACCACAAATTCATTATAGGGGAGCCTGACAAAGGCGCTAAACATTTCGTAAAAAGAATAAGAATAGGGACCGATCACCCGTTTATAGATGTAATAAAGATAGAAAAAGGCAAGAATTAAAGTGACCCATAATATGACCAAATGTAGTTTTTGGTATTTATCAAATTTCCGTTTCCGTTTCACCACATTTTGTAACATCTGTTTTGTGGCCTCATCGGTCCATTTCAGATTGCGGATGGCTTCATCCATGTTCCCACTCCCTTTTGGTTTTAGACAAGCTCTAATAAAACCATATTGATTGGGTTTCGTCTTTATGAATGAAAGAATAGATCTTAATGCAAATAAAAAAACCGCGAAAACGTCTTCGCGGATACGGATTTGGACTCTTGTCCCCAGAAAGGATCTTCCCCAAAAAAACGATTATTTCCCTGGATTCCCGTCAAATTCAACGGTATCAAAATTTTTATTCTGTTCGACTGGTAGGGGGGGATTGTTCAATTCCCGCAAAAAGAAAATAGAGCCAATAATAATGGGTAATAATAAAAATATAAATGCAAAAATCGTAATAAAGGTGGAACTATCCCTTTTTTTTGTTCTTTTTGCATGTTTTCCACCCCGCCCTTTAGTCCGGTGGAATTCACTGCGGGGTGGTAAATGAGAAGCCATGATGTTTGAAAGGTCAGGGTCATTTTTTATATGATTGTTCTCCCTCTCAGTCCAATCCTGCTGCATCATTCCCACTCTCCTTCAACTCTTCACCGGGTAGGTCCGGCCATTTTTATGGCGATTTTTAACATAGTTTAAATACAGACCAAGGGAACCATCTATGACAAAATGCATAGCAAACACACTGGCTAAATTCCCTGTCCATTCATATAAAATGCCGATTAAAAAGCTTATCACTACGGTATTTAAAAATAAAAACCAATTGGATAAATAACGTATATGGCAAAGAGCAAAAACGATACTTGCAATCCATATTCCAAACTGGGTTTGAATGACTCCACGAAACAATAGTTCTTCAGAGAAGGCAACAAGAAAAGCAATCCAAATAATACGGAAGAAACCTCGATCCGTGAAAATCCGATCGTTTATGCCACCATCATCATAATATTTTTCCGGCAAGCGGTTCATCAAAATGATATCAAAGGAAAAAATCGCTAACCCTGCCAAAACACCGATTATCCATCCACGGTAATCCGAAAAGTTAAACAGCTGGAATAAGGCCGACAAATGTTCGAAAAAAAAGATTCCGAAGAAGAGGGCGAGTCCGCATATAAGGATTTGGGAAGCGTAAAAACTTTGCATTAATTGCTTGTCGGTTAGCTGTTCTGCCAATTCCTTTTGTTTATTTAACATCGGTTTCACCTGTCAATGTTAAAGAGTTCCAATAGGCGTTTTTCCCAATCAAAAGAAGATTTTACGCTTTGAGTTTTGCTTCCATAGAAATTCTCCAAAGGAAAACCGCATTGGTCACAGCATCGATCTATTGCTACTTCCATTTTCTTATTTTCACCGAAATAACGCAAGATGTTTTGCCGTCTGCAACCTTCACTAAATATCCAATGATTCATCGCACGAAGTTTTTCCCTTTTTACTTCCAACCGTTCTTTAACAAACTTGCCGAGCTTTTGCAGAAAATCATCCTCCCCCGAAGCCTCCTGGTAATACTTCCAAAGCAGTCTCCATTCAACCTCGGAAAAACCTGTTTCTGGTTGCCAATGGAACTCCTTCAAATCACCCTTGGACCGTTTTTCCATTTTGGCAAGTTGCAAAAACACCATTGCCTTTTTCTCATCTGGCAACTCTTTTTCAATGAGTTGATTTTGAAGCCGGAGATCTCCATCGNAATATAACAAAATGGCCACACTTTCCCCACCGTCCCGNCCAGCCCTTCCAACTTCCTGCCAGTAGGACTCCAGATCGACCGGAGGATGAAAGTGGATTACAAATCGGACATTTTCTTTGTTTACTCCCATACCAAAGGAACTGGTGGCAAGCATGACATCAATTTGATTGTAAAGAAATTGTTGCTGAAGCAATATCCGGCTTTCGGTTTTGATATCGGCATGATAACAGGCAACACGAAGATTTTTATCGGTCAATATTTGGTCCCATTCCTCGGCCATTTTTTTACTGGAAAAGTAAACAATCCCAGGACCCTTCAGATTCGTGATCAAATCCAGAAATCGTTCGGCCTTTTCCTGATAACTTGAAAAATGTTCCACTTTAAGGGCAATATTTCCGCGGTCTATTGAGTAAACAAATTCCCGGGGATAGATCATATGAAGTTTCTCCTTTATATCCTGTCGGACTTCTTCCCCTGCAGTGGCAGTTAAAGCAAGCATTGGAGGGTTCCCTAAGATTTCCCTGATTCCTCCCAATTCCAGATAATCCGGTCGAAAGTCGTATCCCCACTGGGAAACACAGTGAGCCTCGTCAATCACAAGAAGGGAAATATCAATTTGCATCAGACTGGAAATAAAGGATTCATTTTGCAGCATTTCCGGGGATGTATAGATAAATTTATATCTTTTCAAATGTTGTAACACCCATTTTCGTTCCGAAAGGGATAAAAAGGAATTGAAGGCTACAACCCGCTTTTCGCCACGAATCTTCATTTGTTCCACTTGGTCTTGCATTAACGAAAGAAGGGGTGAAATGATGACAACCGAACCAGGAAAGATATAACCTGGCAATTGGTAACAAAGAGACTTTCCCGTACCCGTCGGCAAAATCGCCAACGTATCCTTGCCGGCTAAAACCGATTCAATAATCTCCTTTTGACCGGGACGAAAGGAAGAATATGCAAATTTTTCGTATAATAGGGATTCCAAGTTCACCGTATCACCCTTTGACTATATTTGGATAAAACAAGTCGGATTTCAAAATATTCCGCCTCTGGTACTACATCCTTGATTCTCCTCAACTTTTTCGTGTTAAGACTTTTTACCGCCTGCATAATTTTCCTTTGAACCTTCCTGTCAACAAATGGATCAATGGAGAAATCCGGATCAACAAGGGCAATTTCCACAATATGATCCTGGACGGTATTTCGTTTTATTTGGCGGATTCGGGCAATTTCCTCCATACTTCTTCCTTCCTGCCATAAATTATAGGTCATTGTTGCTGACCTGGATAAGTTTAAAGAAAAGGATAAATCGGGAATCAAACTCCAAAGAAGCGGAAAATCCCTTTGGTTCTTCCAAATAGTATCTAATATGTAATGAAGGATCTGCTGGAAAGATAATAAGAAGTAGTCCTCATCCATTCCAAGGTGTTGGGCCAATTGATGATCGGTCATACCTGGAGAATGGAATCCAGTCAGTTTATATACAAAACAGTCCGGAGAAATCTGGTCCTTTTCTGCCTTTTTCAGTAAATGAAAAAGTTCAGCATGAAATTGATTTACCAATTCCGCCTTGTCCTTGTTCGGATTTTTTCTTTTCAGCCATGTGCGGATCTGTTCTTGAATGACTATATTGCGTTCCACTGGGAAAAATTTTGTCTCGCCATAGGCCCAGTTTGAAAGCACCTGCACCGCTAGGCTTAACCGGCTCCAAAAAATCGGTGCAACCTTATGAAAACGCCAGCCATTCAAATATTTTGGCATAGGATTTTCTTTCAGGTTTTGATCCAATATTTTTTTCCCTAAAGATGTGATGGTTGTTCCTTTATCCTCTACCTTGATGAGCTGTTTTTCCTGCAATGTCCGGGTAATGATTTCAAAATTTTCCTCGGTCAAATGAGGAAATGTTTTATATAAAAATTCCAAATTATACCACATAATATCCTGGGTAATTTGGGTTGATTTTTTGCCGGCCAGAACATTATAAACGGCAGATAAGGAGCGCTCTCCACAGAATCGATCGATACAAAATAAAATGGTTACGGATAGATAGTCTATTCTAATCATGTTTATATCATATCATGGAACTTCGGAAATGTATCTCCGGAAAAATCCCTATTTAATCCTAAAAGTAAAGTAAAAAAAGACATTTTTTCTATCATCCCCTTGATTTTTTCCTGCTTTACTATTGAAAACTATATTTTTCAGTTCTACAATGAACATGTACCTTACTAGAAAGAACTTGTGAATCGTTAGACAGGAGGATTAAGCATGCCAAAATATACTATTGTTGACAAGGAAACATGCATTGCCTGCGGAGCTTGTGGAGCCGCGGCACCGGATATATATGATTACGATGATGATGGGATTGCTTATTGCATTCTCGATGATAATAAAGGAATCCAACCAGTTCCCGAAATTTTGGAGGACGATATGATGGATGCCTTTGAAGGATGTCCGACCGAATCGATCCGGGTATCGGACAAACCTTTTGATGGAGATCCAAACAAGTTCGAATAACTGCCTGAAAAGGAAAAAAGCTCGAGAATCCAACAATAGATTCTCGAGCTTTCTTTTTCGGTTTGTTATCGGAAACTGATGCGTTGTTTCGAAATCCAGCCCTGCATTTTAGTAAACAAAAGCATGAATACGGCAGTCATAATAAATCCCTTTACAAGGTTGAAAGGCAAGATCGCCGACACGGCAATGGATTTCGGTAAATGGATATCCATGAAAAATAAATACATGGGTAAGAAAATGTAATAATTCAAAACCGTCATTACTAGGGCTGTTACTATGGTTGCTGCCAGCAATGCCATTGTCATCCCTTTTTTGGACTCCACTTTCTTGTATATAAAATAAGTTACAAGTATAAAAATCGTTCCGGTTACAAAATTGGCTATATGTCCGACGGGCACACCAGTAATGCTTCCTGTCGTAATCAAATCCAATAGATTTTTGAATAATTCAACCATAACCCCGCTTGCAGGTCCCATAATAATTGCGGCAATTAAAGCGGGAAGATCACTGAAATCGATTTTTAAAAAACTTGGAAATAAAGGTAATGGAAAATCCAACAACATTAATAAATAACTGACTGCACTAAGCATACCAATGGAAACAAATACGTTGACTTTTGTCTTTTGCATAACCACTCTCTCCTTCTCCTTGTGATCCATCTCACAGTGTGAAGGAGGTTTCGATGTACAGATTTTGCCTACATACAAATAAAAGCCTTCGAAGGAAATCTTCGAAGGCTTTGAAGGCATGTCTAAGAAGCGTACAATGACCCCAACATTGAACGCAACGAAACCTCCATCTTCTCCCATCCAGACTATACTGTCGGCTTTGGAATCTCACCAAATCCTGCCTTTCAAAAGGCTCGCGGGCTTATGGGTCTATGCCCAATTACCGCCGGTCGGGAATTGCACCCTGCCCCGAAGATGAATCTAATCCATATTATTTTGTACTAAAATTATACAAAAAACGAAAGAATTTGTAAAGGAGAATTATTTCTTACCTAAAGAATCAGTCAATGTAAAATTCCTACTAAATTGGGAGCAACTGGAACAGAAATGGATTTTTCAAAATGAAATGTACCGATTTCCGTTACACCTGTATTTTCGAAACTGACCGAACTGTATCCGAATTCCTTGGCTGTTAGCAAAATTGCCTCAATCATCCGCTCCGATTCTTCTCCTTCCAAAATCGGCCCTCCGGATGTAAAACGGATTAAGAGGAGATCTTCCCTTTGTTCCTCGAATTTGAACTCAAACTCCGATGGAATGCTTGGTTTTAGATTATAACTTAAAAGTCCGCTTTTCATCACCTCAAACGCTTCCGCAATGGAAGATACCGGATCTGGTGATGGAACCAAATATTTTTGATGGGAAGGATCAAAAAATAAATAAGGACGATGATTTGATTCCTGCAATTGATGGGTATAAACATCTTCCCCCAAATGGGTGGAATACATTCTCGATTCTCTTCCCTCATACACCAATACCTCTTTTACACCATAGGATGAAAACTGTTCTAATGTTTTAAAGAAGAGGGTCCCTTCCGCACTTCCAAAATTATAGCCATGGGAACTGAATAAATGCATTGTCACACAACCTTTGGGATCCATATCCAAATACCCGTCATAGGGATAATAATCTTGCAAGCTTAGATTTTCTTCATTCATCATAACCATGATTTTATTGACATAATCAATCCAGGACATATCGGTCCGTTGCTCGACGATGAAAGAAACGGGGATTAAGTTTATCGTATCTAGATCCGGTATATTCAGGGTCACGACAAGCTCATTTCCTGTTATGTGCTGAGGATAGACCGCCCGTGCACCCTTTTGGATAATATAGGTTAGGCTATATTCATAGGTATCGCTTGACATGAACGAATTTGGGTCTTCCATATCTGGAGTATGGAGTACGATTTTGTCATTTGTATATTCCTCTTCCGTAGTTAACATGGGCATGTCTTCGTTTTTTTTAAGGAAATTCGACCCTATCGCAAACGTTATCATGAGAATTGCTAATGTAGCGAACATCGGCCAAAGATTTCTTTTCCATTTTCTTGCAACTTCAAAGGAAGGGACATCATCTATTGTTTTCATAACCCCATCATAAATTTCCTCAGGATGCCGATCATCTCTAGCCTTAGGTAACTCACGGAAGAGTTGGATAAGTTCGGAATCAGATAATGGTGCTTTTTTCTTCAATAGAATATCCCTCCTTTCCTTCCATCTTTTTCATGCTTTTTTTCAATGTTTTCAATGCGCGGTGCTGGGTTGTTTTTACCTTACTTTCTGACCAACCTAATATTTCAGCGGTTTCTTGGATGGACAGTTCCTGTATGAATCTGGCTATTAAAACCGTTCGTTGATCGATGGTACAATGATCCAAACACTTATATAATAATCGGACCATATCGTTATGAAGGACAATTTCCTCAGGAATCGGCCTTTCATCCCGTAGGATGTCTAAATTTTCTTCCTTCGCTAAAGTGATAAAGTTTTTCAAACGTTCTTTTCTTTGCTTACGGTAGTGGTCAATGGTAACGTTTCGGGCTATCGAAAACATCCAAGTTTTTATGCTGCTTTTACCTTGAAACTTATCATAAGATTTTAAAACCCGGATATAAACTTCCTGGACAAGATCTTCCGCCAGTTCTCTATCCTTTACCATATAGAAAATAAATTGATAGACATCTTGGTGATATTTTTCATATATCTCATGAAAAACGGAGTCCATGTACTCTACCTCCGTTACTTAATTTGTCGAAACCATTTTACAAAAGTTACAATTTAACTATAGACTTTTTTACGGTAAATTTAAAGAAAATATTGATATTACAAAAAACAAAGGAAACCTTCCCAAACCAAACGTTGGAATGGGAAGGTTTCCCGCATAACTTGCATAAACTATGATTGTTCCCTAACCTTTACCGGGATTGAAATGGTAAAAGCAGTACCTTCTCCCAATATGCTTTCTACACTAATTTCGCCGTTATGGGCATGGATGATATTTTTTGCGATGGCTAAACCAAGACCCGTTCCTGAACTGCCTCTTGTTCTTGCTTTATCTGCTTTGTAAAATCTTTCAAATACAAAGGGGAGATCCTCCGGTGGAATACCCGAGCCAGTATCTTTCACTTCAATATACAATCTTTGTTCATCAGATTCGACCGTTACAATAATTTTCCCTCCAGATGGGGTATGACGGATCGCATTATCGATGAGATTCGTTAACACTTGTTCGATCCGATCCGGATCCATGTAGGCGAATTCAACATCCACACTCAAATGGACAGTAAGTTCAATATTTTTTTCCCTGGCTAAAGTTGAGAATTTATGAACAACCCGTTCCACAAAAGGCTTTACAGCAACATCTTCCTGGTTTAGGTTCGTGTAGCCTGCTTCCATCCGAGCCAGATCCAACAGTTCGTTGACTAGACGTCCCATTCGCAAGGACTCATCGTAAATAACCTTTGCCAATTCTTTTCTTTGTTCTTCATCTTGGGCGACGTCATCTATTAATGCTTCGCTGTATCCTTGCAACATTGCAATCGGTGTTCTCAGTTCATGGGATACGTTAGCCACAAAATCCTTCCGCAGCTTATCAAGTTTCCGTTCCTCTGTCATATCCCGTAATACTGCAACAGCTCCTCGGATCCGCTCCTGGTTGTAAAGAGCACTTACAATCACATTCCAATAACGGTCTTTAATATTGATATCTCCATATTGATCCATGCCTGTTTTTTCAACAAGGCGGAATAAATCCATGATTTTTTTCGGCACCTTGGCAAAATCTTCACCAGATTCCTTCTCCCACAAGGCCAAAAATTCATCACTGGGAGGGTTTGTCACAAGAATCGTTCCCTCCCGATTAAATAGGAGGACCCCATCCGCCATACTCCGTAAGATGGAAGCTAACTGTTCCTTCTCCTGGTTTAAAGCCGTCATATTAATTTTAAGCCGGTTCCTCATCTGATTAAAGGCAGTAGCCAGTTCCCCGATTTCATCACCGGTTAGAATCGGAACTTTTGTATCAAATTTGCCGTTTGCAACCTCAAAGGCAACTTCCCGCATAACCCGGAGGGGAGCGGTTATTCTTGTGGAAAGGAAAAAGGCGAAAACCGTTGTCAATACAAAGGCAATAAAGGCAGCGAGCCAGATTAATTTGGTCGTTTCTTTTATCGTATTCCGCATGACATTTAAGGATTGATAAATGAAAACGGCTCCAGATTTATCTGAAATCTTTTCTAAAGGTACTCCAACCATGATGGATTTCGTTCCATCTCCCCGGTCGGATACGATTTCCTTTTGGACTATTTCTTCCCCTTCAAATACTTTAGATAGATGTTCATCCTTCAGAAAATAGGAAAGGGGAAATTGATCGGCATCTTCTGCTGAAGAATAATACACATGCTGATCGTCCGTTATGATAACTGCCTTTGTCACATCATCGACAACACTCCAGGCAACCTCAAGGCCATAATCCAGGTCTTCTTCCCGCTCCAAAATCACAGAAATTTTTTCCGCCGTTTTTGTTAATGTTTTTGTCACTTCGCTAACCACGAAGTTCCCGATAAATTGCATAAGCAGGAATGAAAGGATAAAAAGAACGACAGAGAAAAAGAGGAGGATGGTTGCCCATAGTTTACCTACAACACTTTTCCAAATCATTCATTTCCAACCTCAAATTTATAGCCAACACCCCAAACGGTAACAATCATTTTTGCTGCCTTTTCCGATACTTTGTTTAATTTTTCACGTAGTCGTTTTACATGAGTATCTACCGTGCGCAAATCTCCGAAAAATTCATAGTGCCATACTTCTTTCAACAATTGTTCCCGATCAAAAACTTTGTCTGGGGTTTTGGCAAGGAAATACAATAGGTCATATTCTTTTGGTGTAAGACTTACCTCATGACCATCGGCTAACACCCTATGGGCGTCATGGTCGATCGTTAAATGAGGGAACACAAGGATGTTTTTGGCCGTTGTTTCCGTTTGTAAATAGCTTGTGGAGGAAGCCCTTCTTAGTAAAGCCTTAACCCGTAATACCACTTCCCTTGGTGAAAAGGGTTTCACAATGTAGTCGTCTGTACCGACTTCAAAGCCCTGAACCCGATTTGCTTCCTCACCTTTCGCTGTAAGCATAATGACCGGGGTAGCTTTTTTCTCCCTCAGTTCACGGCATACTTCCAAGCCGTCTTTTCCAGGGAGCATCAAATCAAGCAGGATTAGATCATAATCATTCTCGAGGGCCTTTTTCAATGCTTCATTCCCCTCTTGGGCTTCATCGATAATATACTTTTCTCTTTCTAAATACATTTTCAATAAACGACGAATTCTTTCTTCATCGTCGACCACTAAAATTTTGATTTCCTTCTCCATATAGCAGACCTCCTTGCATCTCAATTCCATTTTACCTAAGCTGACAAATTATTGCCATATAACAGTTGCAAACTTTTTATTTTTTGACAAAAATTTTTTCATTTTTTGTAGGAAAGAAAAAAACCTTCACACAAAATGTGAAGGTTTTTTAAGGAACATTAAAACTTATGCATAGGAATGTATACCTGCTATGACCAAATTGACAAATATGAGGTTAAACATCATAATGGCAAAACCGATCAATGTAAGCCAAGCTGATTTTTCACCGTGCCAGCCCCGGCTTAGGCGCAGGTGTAAAAAGGCTGCATAAAATAGCCAAGTGATCAATGCCCAGGTTTCTTTCGGATCCCAATTCCAGTAACGGCTCCACGCGATTTGGGCGTAAATCATGGCGAAAACGAGACCGCCTAATGTAAAGACCGGGAACCCAATCAGGACGGAACGGTAGCTGATTTCATCCAAGATCCGGTTGTTCATATTTTTAACTAATGGTTGAAACAGTTCCCCGACCTTCTTTCTTGTAATAAGCCTTGTTAAACCATACAGGATGAGCCCGGCCATCAAGGACCAGAGAAGTGTATTTAATTTTGCGGCATCAATAAAACCTGGCATTTCCACAAGCGGCGACATCCGCCCTTCCGTCAAGAGCACTCCTTCATTCGGGCCGGTGATCGGTGGCAAGTTATATACCGCAATTACTTCCTTCCCGTTTTTATCAACCCAGGAAAATTCGGAATGGTAACCGGCCAAGGAGAACGCACTCGTAATGAGGACAAACCCAATGATGGTCATGATGGTGAACATGACCGTTTCCAGCCAAAATACTTTTTTCCCCTTTTCTTTAAAATTGATATTTTTGAGTAAATAAATTAGTCCGGCAATGAAACTAATGGCTAAAATCCCTTCACCTAAAGCAACGGTCATTACATGGAGAACCCTCCAGTGACTTCTAAGGGAAGGAACTAGAGGAGTAATATCCTTTGTAAACATGCTACCATAGGCAATGATAACAAGGACAATTGGCAACGTAAATAGACCGAGCACATTCACCCGATATAGGAAGTATAGGATGATAAATCCACCCACCATCATAATGCTGAAAAAGGTTACAAATTCAAACATGTTATTTACCGGCGCATGTCCAGCAGCAATCCAGCGGGTAATAAAATATCCCAATTGCGCTAGAAAGCCAAGTATGGTCAAGGTTATGGCCAATCTGCCCGACCATTTTGCCGAAAAGGATTTTATTCCTTGGTCCATTCCTTTTTTTTGTCTGATTGCACCTCCAAAAAAGGCAATGGCAACCAAGTAAAGAATAAAGGCCAGATACAATAAATTACTGCTAAGTTCAACCAACGTTATTCACCCCTTGTCTGATTTGATTCTTCCTCTTCCGTTTGGTCAATAGGATTCGGAAGAACCGTGCTTTCCGTGATTGTTTCGATTTCCCTTAAAAAGCCATACCAATTTTTATTTGTATGACCCGCCAGTAAAATATCCCCATCTTCCTGCTTGATCCAAATTCTTCTATGTTGCCAGAAGGAACCCATAGCAACCCCAATCAAGAAGATTGCCCCCCCAATGGCAATGAACGGAATGGTCAGATCCTTTTTGACAATAAGTCCGATCGCATAGGCCGTATCCATTGTTTGAAATTCCAATTTATAGTCGTTTTCTCCCAAAGGTTCAATCGTTTGCTGAACGGCTACAAAACTAATTTCTCCTTCCGGCTCATCCGGCGTGATAATCTTAAAGGCAAAGGCAGGATTATTCGGATTTGGAGATTTTGTGACCGGCTCGCCATCAACAAAATCAAAGTCCGGAAAATAACCTAATACATCAACTTTATATCCATTCCCCAAATTATACGTTTTTTCCGGATTCTCTAAATCAATGCGGATATTACCGTAATTTTCGTTATTTTCCTTTTTTATTAAAGAAAACTCAAGAGTCTGGATATTCAAATCATAGGTTGCAAGATAAAGAGAAAATTGGCCCGCTTTCAATGGTTCGTTGATTCTAATCTCAGCTTCCCTGATTTTCTCCAGCGTCGGAGTTTCTCCTGGCAATGATTTTTCACTGGCTTCATATAAGATCACATCCGCTTGGAAGTTTTTTATAATTGCGCCTTTATCTTCCAATGCTTTCTTAAAAACTTCTCCGTCGGATTCATCGTAAAATTCGATAAGAAATTGGTGATTTTCCAGGTAATACTCTTTATCTGTTCCGGGAATGACCCGGGTTTCCCCTTCCTTAATCCATAGCTTTTCATTCACATAAAATCCTGGAACATTTCTCAGCAATATACCGAATAAAAAGATAATTAATCCGATATGATTGACATACGGTCCCCATCGAGAGAAGCGTCCCTTTTCCGCAAGAAGATCCCCCTCATCCTCCAAAACATGATACCCTTTTTTCCTCAATTTTTCCTTGACTACAAGAATTTCCTTTTCATCCAACACACCAGGCTGGCGGTTATAGATCCTTTGGCGTCTTAAAAAACTTTCGTGCCGTTTTACCCGTTGATTCTTAAGGGCCTTATAAAGGGGGATTGCCCTGTCAAGACTGCAAATAACCAAAGAAACGCCAAGACTGGCGACAAGCAACATGTACCACCAAGATTCATAGAGTCTATGGAATCCAAGCAAATAATATACTTTACCAAACCAACCGTATTCCTCCGGGTAATAAACCGAAGGATCTACCGCTTGGTTGAGATTGGATTCTTGAGGAAATATGGTTCCAATGATGGAAGCTATGAGGGTGAGAACAATCAAGGAGATTCCGACTTTCACCGATGAGAAAAAATTCCAGATTTTGTCAATGATCGTTTGGTTGTACGTTGTTGACCTACGGGCAGAGCCCTCATATCTCATATCCAGTAGCTTTTTATCGTCATTTTCTTCAGCGACAACCCGGCCACAAGCCTCACAAAGCACTGTGCCCGGCGGATTGACATGTCCACATTCACATTTGACCGTATTCATCAAGCAAACTCTCCCTGATTATGGTTTCAGCATTTCCATATATTCGTTGATCGTTTTTTCATCCATCTCCCCGAGATGATACTTAATGATCCTTCCCTCTGAATCTATTAAAACTGTTGTCGGCAAAGGTAAAATATTATATGCGGTTTGTACCTCAGCTTTATGATCGACGATAATCGGAAAAGTTAACTTATGTTGCTTTACGAAATTCTCAATTTCGATTTTAGTCTCGCCAACATTAACCGCCAAAATTTCAACACCCTCATTTTTATAATGTTGATACTGTTTGTTTAAATACGGCATTTCATCCTTGCACGGTTTGCAATAGGTTCCCCAGAAATTTAGCAATACCCCTTTACCACGGAAATCCTCCAGTTGATACGGATTACCGTCCAAATCCAAAAGCAAAAAGTCCGGTGCGACATCACCTGCTGCAAGCGCTTTTTTATCATCCTTTGTGAGATTCCCATAAAGGGCAAAGATGATTGCACCCGCCAGACAAGTGAGTATGACCGTTCTCATGATATGCCTTCGGCGTTTCCGATCCATGAAAGCCCTCCCCTTTATGTATTTTTGTAAAATTATATCATCCAATATTTTCAGTAAATTCAATTTTCAAAGGTATTTATGAACATTTTGTGACAAGTATCCAAAGACCAGTCCGGCAGCCTATCGAAGGCTGCCGGTATTTGCTAACTGCTTTAATAGCTTTACTTCATGAGGGGTAAGTACCCGCCATTCCCCCGCATTTAGCCCATCCAATGTAAGGAAAGCATAACGCTCCCGTTTCAATTTAAGAACAGGGTATCCGATTGCCTCAAACATCCTTCTTACCTGGCGATTTCGGCCTTCATGGATTGTAATTTCGATAATGGCCGTTTTTTTCTTGCGGTCAACAGACAGCATTCTTACTTTTGCAGGGGCAGTTAAACCATCCTCAAGCTGAATGCCCTTTTCCAACTGTTTCAATTTCTCTTTTGGCGGTATTCCCTCGGTTTTCGCAATATAAACCTTTTCGATCTCATACTTCGGATGCATAAGGAGATTGGCGAATTCGCCATCATTGGTCATAATCAACAATCCGGAGGTATCATAATCCAGTCTTCCTACCGGATAAATCCGTTCTTCGACATGTGGGAAGAAATCAAGCACCGTTTTCCTGTTTTTATCATCATTAACCGTTGAAACAACCCCTCGTGGCTTATACAGGAGGAAGTACACCGGCTGCTCCCTTTCGACTTTTATTCCTTCGACTTCCACTTCATCCTTCGGACCGACTTTTGTTCCAAGTTCGGTGACGACTTTTCCATTGACCTTTACTTTTCCTGCTTTAATTAATTCCTCCGCTTTTCTTCTTGATGCGATACCAGCATGGGCAATAACCTTTTGCAAACGTTCCAAGGATTCAACACTCCTCATTGGGCAAATTCTAGAAGCAAAAACATCTACTCTGCCTGAATTATGCCATATTTCGGCATTAAAGACAAAAAAAAAACACCGATGCCGGCATTTTTTGAAAAGGAATACAATCATCCACTCTGACAAAAATCCATGCTTCTTTCTATATCCGGATATCATGGTTATGTCCCAAAGAAAAGGGTAACGACAATAAGACTGGCAACAATGGCCAAACCATCGGCCATCAGGCCAATTTTCAATGCATCCCCCATTTTTTTGATCCCAACGGCTCCAAAATATACCGTTAAAATATAAAAGGTTGTATCGGTACTGCCTTGAAGCACGGAAGCCAATCTGCCGATGAATGAGTCTGGGCCATAGGTTGATATCAAATCGCTGGTAATTCCAAGGGCAGCGGTACCTGAGATTGGTCGGATAAGGGCAAGGGGAAGGACTTCAGCAGGAAAGCCAATCCACTCCATAACCGGTCTTGCGATATTCACGAAAAATTCCAAAGCCCCTGAAGCTCGGAAAATGGAAATGGCGACAAGCATTCCTACCAAAAAAGGAACGAGCGACACCGCAATTTTGATGCCTTCCTTTCCTCCTTCGACAAAGGCTTCATAGGTGGGAACACGTTTCCACGTTCCATGGAGCAATATCGCACCGATTAAAAGAGGAACTAGCCACATGCTTATTTGTGATAAAATCCCCATCATCTCACCCGCCTTTTTTTCTGCGATAATAAAAGTACCGATCAATGATCAAGGCACCTACAGTTCCACAAAAGCTGGCAATCAAAGTGGGAAAGACGATTTCTGCAGGCTCCGCCGAGTCATAATTCATCCGGATGGCAAGTACCGTCGTCGGTATGATGGTTATGCTTGCCGTATTAATGACAAGAAAGGTTACCATGGAACGGCTGGCCGAATCCCTATTCCCATTTAAAAGCTTTAGTTGTTCCATTGCTTTAATCCCGAGAGGGGTCGCGGCATTCCCTAAGCCGAACATATTGGCCATCATATTCGATAAAATATACCCCATGGCAGGATGATTTTCCGGAACTTCCGGAAAAAGGCGTTTCACGATCGGACGGAAAAATTTTGAAAAAAGTTCCAAGAGACCGGATAGTTGGGCAATTTTCATAATCCCTAGCCAAAAAACAAGAATACTGATAAATCCGATACAAAGGGTTACAGCTTCCTGGGCACCCTGGAAAACGGCTTTATTGACCTCATCCATTGTCCCGTTAAACATCGCAAAAACAATCCCAAATAATGACATGCCAACCCAAATATAATTAATCATTGCCCCGTACCCCTATAATGGCACCAAACATATCCTTCAAATATTCAAAAAACGACTTTTTTGGCTTTGGATCATGTTGATAGTAAACGGGTAAAGTTTCTATCAGTTCCTCATTAAAATACACTTCGGCTTTCCCGATCACTTCGGGAATTTCTTCAGGATGCCTTTTCCAACTATTTTTCGGGCGCAATAAACGGAATTCGATTTGAAATTGATCCCTTTCTTCCTGGGTTACCGGATAATAAAAATCCCTGGCTAGATAGGCCCGATTTTTATAGATTGGATCTTTAAAAGCTTTAATCTTCCCCTCTTTAAGGATCTTTTCATATTGATAGTTTTCAAAAACGTATTCAAACATCTGAATATGTTCCTCCCAGTCCCTTGCTGAAGGGGAATTCAAGGTAACGGCTATCAAATCCATTCCATTTTTTGA
>NICF_comb_assmDRAFT_10001321_pt1 | contig 19744 bp, 19 predicted proteins | sample NewIslPassag4_SG_FD_11279 | JGI IMG/M metagenome (IMG submission 11279) | reverse complement strand
GGAGGGGAAAGGCAAAAGCGGAAAAGCGGCGGGGAAAAAACCCAAGCGCAAGGGGGCCCGATCGAAATGAAAAAGCTCGTCGCATCGGGGAAAACGGTGGATGAAGCGGTGGAGAACGGCCTGGCGCAGCTGGGCGTCGGCCGCGACCGGGTCAGGGTGACGGTGCTGGAGCAGCCCGCCAAGGGACTGTTCGGGCTGATCGGCGCCAAGGAAGCCAAGGTGGAGCTGGAGCTGATTCCGGACGCGGCGGAGGAAGCGGAGCGCTTCCTGCGCGAAGTGGCGGAAGCGATGCGCATCACCGTGGACATCACCCGGCAGGAGGCCGCCGGCGCGATCTATTTCAACGTGACCGGCGCCGATCTGGGCATTGTCATCGGAAGGCGCGGCCAGACCCTCGACGCGCTGCAGTACCTGGTCAACCTGGTCGCCAGCCGCCGCTGCGGCCGGCACCTGCCCATCATCCTCGATGCCGAGCAGTTCCGCGAGCGGCGCCGCCAGACGCTGGAGTCGCTGTCGGACCGCATGGCCAACCGGGTCGCGCGGATCCGCCGGGAGATCGTGCTGGAACCGATGCCTTCCCAGGAGCGGAAAATCATCCATCTGCGGCTGCAAAACCACCCTCTGGTGAGAACGTACAGCCAGGGAGAGGAGCCGAACCGGTGCGTCGTCATCGCGCCGAAGACGTAAGGTGTTTCCGCCGCGCCGGCGCGACGAGGCACATGCGCGGCGGAAGCGGAAACCAAGGGCCGCATCGGCGATATGAGCGGTTTGTCCACGCAATGACATGTCCCCGGACGGCGGTCATTGCTTTTTTGTTCGCCGCGCGTCCGCTCAAGGCGGGTGATGCTGCATGACGGAAGACACCATCGCCGCCATCGCCACCGCCCTCGGGGAGGCGAGCATCGCCGTCGTCCGCGTCAGCGGTCCGAAGGCGGTGGACAGCGTCGCCGCGCTGTTTCGCGGCAAGGCGGATTTGCGGACGGTGCCGTCGCATACCGTGCATTATGGATGGATCTGCGACCCCGACACCGGGGAGCGGATCGACGAGACGCTGGTCACCGTCATGCGCGCGCCCCGTTCCTACACGGCGGAAGACGTGGTGGAAATCGGCACCCACGGCGGCATCGTCGCCGTGCAGGCGGTGCTGCGCGCCGTGCTGCGGCAGGGGGTGCGCCTGGCGGAGCCCGGTGAATTCACGAAACGGGCCTTTCTCAACGGCCGCATCGACCTGGCCCAGGCGGAAGCGGTGATGGACCTGATCCGTTCCAAATCGGAACGGGCCTTCCGCGTCGCCCGCCGCCAGATGGAAGGCGTGCTGTCGGACCGGATTCGCGGGCTGAGGCGGCGGCTGGTGGAGCTGCTGGCCCACGTGGAGGTCAACATCGACTATCCGGAACACGACGTGCCGGAAGTAACAGCGGAACTGGTGGCCGGCGTCTGCGGCGAAGCCTTGAAGGAAGTGGAAGATCTGCTCGCCCAGGCCGGGCGGGGAAAGATTCTGCGGGAAGGCATCGTCACCGCCATCGTCGGCCGGCCGAACGCCGGCAAGTCTTCCCTGCTCAACGCCCTGGCCCGGGAGAACCGCGCCATCGTCACCGACATCCCGGGGACGACGCGGGACATCGTGGAAGAGTCGGTGTCCCTCAGCGGCATTCCGATTCGCCTGATGGACACCGCGGGCATCCGGGAGACGGAGGACGTGGTGGAGCGCATCGGGGTGGAAAGGACCCGCGAAGCGCTGCGGGAAGCCGATTTGATCCTGCACGTGATCGCCGTGGACGAACCGCTGCACGAAGACGACGTGCGCCTCCTGGAAGAGCTGGCGGACCGCCCGGCGGTGATCGTNNTCAACAAGATCGACCTGCCGGGAAAGCTGGATGAAGCCGAAGNGGAACGCCTCGCCGGCGGCAAGCCGGTGGTCCGCGTCTCCGCCCGGGACGGGAGCGGCCTCGACCGGCTGGAGGAGTCCGTCCGGGAGCTGTTCTTCGGCGGATCGATCGCTGCGGACGATTTCACCTACGTGAGCAACGCGCGCCATATCGACCTGCTCCGGCGCGCCGCCGATTCCCTCAGGGACGCGAAGGCGGCCGCGGAGGCGGGCATGCCGGTGGATATCCTGCAGATCGACGTCGCCGCCGCCTGGGAAGCGCTCGGGGAAATCGTGGGCGAGGCGGCCGGCGAAGCGCTGATCGACCAGATTTTTTCACAGTTCTGCCTGGGAAAATAAAAGGAACGGAAGGAGGGATTCCGATGGGATTCCACGCCGGAACGTATGACGTCATCGTCGTGGGCGCCGGGCACGCCGGCTGCGAGGCCGCCCTGGCTTCGGCGCGTCTCGGATGCGAGACGCTGCTGCTCACCATCAACCTCGACATGGTGGCGTACATGCCGTGCAACCCGTCCATCGGCGGTCCGGCCAAGGGCCACGTGGTGCGGGAGATAGACGCCCTCGGCGGGGAGATGGGCCGCAACATCGACAAGACGTTCATCCAGATGCGCATGCTGAACACCGGCAAGGGGCCGGCGGTGCATGCCCTGCGGGCGCAGGCCGACAAGGTGCTGTACCAGCGGGAAATGAAGAAGACCCTGGAAACGCAGCCGCGTCTGACGCTGCGCCAGGGGCTGGTCGAGGACCTGATCGTGGAAAACGGCGTCTGCGCTGGCGTCGTCACGCGGACGGGGGCGGAATACCGCGCGAAGGCGGTGGTGCTCACCACGGGCACCTACCTGCGCGGCAAGATCATCATCGGAGAAGTCGCGTACGAAAGCGGCCCGAACAACCAGCTGCCCGCCGTGAAGCTCTCCGAAGCGCTGCGCCGCCTCGGCTTCCAGATGGCCCGCTTCAAGACGGGCACGCCGCCGCGGGTAAACGGCGACACCATCGATTTCAGCAAAATGGAGATCCAGCCGGGCGATCCGAAGCCGAAATACTTCTCCTATGAGACGGAATACATGCCGCACGCGGAAAACCAGCTGCCGTGCTGGCTGACGTACACGTCCGAGGAAACGCACCGCATCATCCGGGACAACCTGCACCGGGCGCCGATGTATTCGGGCATGATCGAAGGGGTCGGCGCGCGGTACTGTCCGTCGGTGGAGGACAAGGTGGTGCGCTTCGCCGACAAGCCGCGGCACCAGGTGTTCCTGGAGCCGGAAGGGCGCAACACCAACGAATATTATGTGCAGGGACTGTCCACGAGCATGCCGGAAGAGGTGCAGTACCAAATCGTGCGCTCGGTGCCGGGGCTGGAGAACGCCGAACTCATGCGCACGGGCTATGCCATCGAGTACGACGTGATTCTGCCGACGCAGCTTTGGCCCTCGCTGGAGACCAAGTTGGTGCCGGGGCTCTTCACCGCCGGACAAATTAACGGGACTTCCGGCTATGAAGAAGCCGCCGCCCAGGGCCTGATGGCGGGCATCAACGCCGCGCGGAAGGTCCAGGGCAAGGAGCCGGTCATCATCGAGCGTTCCCAGGGTTACATCGGCGTCCTGATCGACGACCTGGTGACCAAGGGCACGAANGAGCCGTACCGGCTGCTGACGTCCCGAGCAGAGTACCGGCTGCTCCTGCGCCACGACAACGCCGATTTCCGCCTTACGCCCCTCGGGTATGAAATCGGGCTCATTTCGGAGGAGCGTTACCGGAAATTCCTGCGCAAGAAGGAACGGGTCGAGCGGGAGCTGGCGCGGCTGAAGGAAATCCGCATCCGGCCGGAACCGGCGGTGCAGGAGAAGCTGGCGGAGCTCGGTTCCGCTCCGCTTACGGGCGCCGTGGACGGGGTCACGCTGCTCAGGCGGCCGGAAATCTCCTACGCCCACATCGCCGCCTGGTCGCCGCCGCCGGAGGAGCTCACCGAGGAAGAAATCGAACAGGTGGAAATTCGCGTCAAGTACGAAGGCTATATCGAAAAGCAGCTGCAGCAGGTGGAACGGATGGCCAAAATGGAGCGGAAGCGGATCCCGCCCGACATCGACTACGCCTCCATCCACGGCCTGGCCTCGGAGGCGAAGCAGAAGCTGGCGCAGGTCCGCCCGTTGTCCATCGGGCAGGCGGCGCGCATTTCGGGCGTGACGCCGGCGGACATCTCCATTTTGCTGATCCATCTGGAGCAGCGGCAGCGGCTCAAGCGGAGTTCGTGACATGGACGCGGTGCGCGCCCGCTTCATCGCGAACCTGGAGCCCCTGGGAATCGCCCTGGGGCCGGATCAGGCGGAAGCCTTCGAAGCGTATTTCCGCCTGCTGACCGAATGGAACCGGAAGATGAACCTGACCGCCATCACCGAACGGGCGTCCGTCTACGAAAAGCATTTTTACGACTCCCTGACGGTGGCGGCGGTCGCGCCCCTCGCCGGTTCGCCGCGACTGGTGGACGTGGGCTCGGGCGCCGGCTTTCCGGCCATTCCGCTCAAGATTGCTTTTCCCGGGCTGCGCGTCACCATGGTGGATTCCCTTGCCAAGCGCGTACGCTTCCTGGAGGAAGCGGTCCGGGAGCTGGGCCTGTCGGACGTGGTCTGCCTCCACGCCCGGGCGGAGGACGCGGCGCGCCTGCCGGGACACCGGGATGGCTATGACGTGGCGACAGCGCGGGCGGTGGCCCGTTTGTCGGTTCTGAACGAACTTTGTCTGCCCTTTGTGCGCCCGGGCGGTCTTTTTGTGGCCATGAAGGGCAGCGATGTGGCGGAAGAAATCGAGGAAGGCAGGTACGGCGCTTCCCTGCTGGGCGCAAGGCTGAGGGAAGTCAGGCGCATGATGCTGCCGGAGGAAGGGGCCGTACGCCATCTTGTCGTGTGGGAGAAAACCGGGCCGACGCCCGCCCGGTTTCCCCGCAGGGCGGGGGAACCGGCCAGGTCTCCCCTGCTGCCGGACGGAAAGAAACCGCATACGCCCCGGCGGTAAAGGGACGCGTTTGCAGCGGAACACGGCGATGTTCCACGTGAAACATTTTTTATTTTTTCGCATGCCTTCGGCAGGATTTTCCCTGCGCGGCGGCGAATTAGGTTAAGCGACGTGCCGCATTTCCGCCCGGAAGGCGGGGACTCGCGGCGCTTTTTCATCGTCAGCGGACGAAGCCGGTGCGCACGTGCAATCTTTGAAGTCGTGGTGATCCGATCATGAGCAAGTCCATCACGCGGTTGTTCGGGCTCTCCGAGCGGTCCGGACAGGAAGAGGTGCGGCAGATCCGGGTCGATGACATCGTGCCGAGCCCGTATCAGCCGCGCAGCGTGTTCGACGAGGAGCGCATCGAGGAACTGTGCCGGACGATCCGGACGCACGGCGTCATCCAGCCCATCATCGTGCGGGAGAAAAACGGCAAATACGAACTGATCGCCGGCGAGCGGAGATGGCGCGCCGTCCGCAAGCTCGGCCTCGAGCACATCCCGGCGATCGTGCGCAACCTGAACGATTCGCAGGCGGCGTCGATGTCGCTGATCGAAAACCTGCAGCGGGAGGAACTGACGGCGATCGAGGAGGCGATGGCCTACCAGCAGCTCATCCAGCTGCACGGCCTCACCCAGGAAAGCCTGGCCCAGCGCCTCGGCAAAAGCCAGTCCACCATCGCCAACAAGATCCGGCTGCTGCAGCTGGGCGAGCCCGTGAAGCGCGCGCTTCTCGAACGCAAAGTAACGGAAAGGCACGCGCGGGCCCTGCTCGCCCTGCCGGACGAGGAACTGCAGAACAAGGTGCTCCGGGAAATCCTGGAGAAGGATTTGACCGTCAAGCAGACGGAAGCCCGCGTTTCGTTCCATTTGCAGGTGCTGGAAGCGGGCAAAGAGAAGCGGAAGGATCGCCGAAGGGTTTCGTTCGCCAAGGATGTCCGGCTGGCCATCAACACGATCCGACAATCCCTCGACATGGTGGCCGGCGCCGGATTGCGCGTCAGGACGGAGGAGCACGACCGCGGCGACCACTACGAGATCATCATCCGCATTCCGAAGCGCTGAGCGGGCGTGTCCTTGAAAAACCCGACGACCCATTGCCGGCGGAAGCGTCCGGTTCCCTCCGGGAGGCGAATCGGTTCCCCGCCGGAGACCCTCGCCGAACGACGGCAAATCCGGAAAACGGGGTGATCATGCCTTGGCCAAAATCATCGCCATCGCCAACCAGAAAGGCGGCGTCGGCAAGACGACGACGGCGGTCAATCTCGGCGCCTGCCTGTCCTCCCTGGGGAGAAGGGTGCTCATCGTCGACATCGACCCGCAGGGCAACACGACCAGCGGAATCGGCGTCAACAAGGCGGATGTGCACCACTGCATCTACGACGTGCTGGTGAATGAAGTCGATCCGCGGCAGGCGATCATGGAGACCGCCATGCCGAACCTGTGGATCGTCCCCGCCACCATCCAGCTGGCGGGCGCGGAAATCGAGCTGGTGCCGGTGGCCGCCAGGGAAATGCGGCTGAAAACCGCCCTGGGCGCGATCCGCAATGATTACGATTATGTGCTCATCGACTGTCCCCCGTCGCTCGGACTGCTCACCGTCAACGCGCTCACCGCGGCGGATTCCGTGATCATTCCGATTCAATGCGAATATTACGCCCTCGAAGGCCTGAGCCAGCTGCTCAACACGATCCGCCTGGTCCAGAAACACCTCAACCGCTCGCTGCAGATCGAAGGCGTGCTGCTCACCATGTTCGACGCCAGGACGAACCTGGGCGTCCAGGTGATCGAAGAAGTCAAGAAATACTTCCAGCACAAGGTGTACCAGACGATCATTCCCCGCAACGTCCGGTTGAGCGAAGCTCCCTCGCACGGCAAGTCGATCATCGCCTACGATCCCAAGTCGAAGGGCGCCGAAGTGTATCTCGAGCTGGCGAAGGAAGTGATCGGTTATGAACAGGCGGCTCGGTAAGGGACTGGACGCGCTGATTTCGTCGCTGTCCGTGAACGAGGACGACAAGATCGTGGAAATCCCCCTCGCGCAGCTTCGCCCCAATCCGTATCAGCCGAGGAAAAACTTCTCCGAGGAAGCCATCCGCGAGCTGGCCGAATCCATCCGGGAACACGGGGTGCTCCAGCCCATCATCGTCCGCGAGGCGCTCAGGGGCTATGAAATTATTGCCGGCGAGCGGCGGTTCCGGGCGTCGCAACTGCTCGGCAAGGCCACCATCCCCGCGGTGGTGCGCGCCTACGACGACGAACAGGTCATGGAAATCGCCCTCATCGAGAACCTGCAGCGCGAAGACCTGAACGCCCTCGAGGTGGCCGCGGCCTACCAGACCATTATGGAGCGGTTCTCGCTGAAACAGGAGGAGTTGGCGGCCAAGGTGGGCAAATCGCGTTCGCACATCGCCAACTTCCTCCGCCTGCTTTCGCTTCCGCAGGAAGTGAAGGATCATGTTTCACGTGGAACATTGTCCATGGGCCATGCCCGGACGCTGGCCGCCATCAAGGACGAAGCCCGCTGCCGCGAACTGGCGCGGATGGCGGTGGAGAAAAACTGGAGCGTTCGGGAACTGGAAGAGGCCGTGCAGAATCTGGACCGCAAAGCGAAGAAACCCCGGTCCGCGGCCCGATCGTCCCGGCGCGATCCTTACCTGGAGGAAATCGAGCGGAACCTGCGGGAAAAATTCAAGACCGCCGTGCGCATCCGCGCCGGCCGGGACAGGGGAAAGATCGAGTTCAGCTACTACGGGCAGAGCGATCTGGAAAGACTATTGCAGATGCTGCAGGTGATGGCGTAACCGGGCCTTCGGATGCCGGCGCCGGCGCATGCGGGGGGGGAGCGAAGATGGACAGACCCGTCGTCTATCTGGACAACGCGGCCACCTCGTGGCCCAAGCCGCCGGGCGTGCTTGAAGCGATGACGGAATGCCTGCTGGAATACGGCGCCAATCCGGGACGGGGAAGCCACGGAATGGCGCTCAAGGCCGGCCGCGTGCTGCTCGAGGCCAGGCAGGCGCTGGCCCGGCTGTTTCGGGTGGCCAATCCGAACGACATCATCTTTACGTTAAACACCACCCATGCTCTCAACATCGCCATACAGGGCTCGCTTCGTCCCGGCGATCACGCCGTTGCCACCGCCATCGAACACAATTCGATCCGCCGGCCGCTGGAAGCAATGCGCCGGCTGCGCGGCGTGGACGTGACCTACGTCCGGACGGACGAAGCCGGACGCCTCGACCCGTCGGATCTCGCGGCGGCCCTTAAGCCCAATACCCGGCTGGTCGCCGTCGCCCACAGTTCCAACCTGCTGGGCACCGTGCTTCCCGTCGGGGAGATCGGCGCCATTACCCGCCCCCGCGGCATCCTCCTCCTGGTGGACGCGGCGCAGACGGCAGGCGTTCTGGACATCGACGTGGAAGCGATGAACATCGACCTGCTCGCATTCCCCGGCCACAAGGGACTCATGGGCCCGCTGGGCACGGGCGGCCTTTACATCCGCCCGGGCGTCGGGCTGGAGCCCCTGATGTACGGCGGGACGGGAAGCCGGTCGGAGGAACCGGAGCAGCCGGAGGTCAGGCCGGACAAGTACGAGGCGGGAAGTCCGAACACCGTGGGCATCGCCGGACTGGGCGCCGGCGTGCGGTTCGTGCTGGAGCGCTCGATCCGGGAAATCGCGGCGAAGGAACGGATGCTCACCCGACGGCTCATGGACGGGCTGCGGAACATCCCGGGCGTGCGGATTCTCGGTCCGGAGCCGGACGAGGAACGGACGGCCATCGTTTCTTTTTTGCTGGACGGAGCCGATCCGGCGGAAACGGCGTTCCGTCTCGACCGCGAATACGGCATCGCCGTACGGGCCGGATACCACTGCGCCCCGCTGGCCCACGAGAGAGCCGGCACGCTGGGAAGGGGCGCGGTGCGGGCAAGCCCGGGCTATTTCAACAGCGAAGCGGACATCGACGCTCTGATCGCGGCGGTGGAGGAGCTGGCGAAACGTCGGACCTGACCGCGGCGTGCGGGGCGAAAAGCTTTATAACAGATCACCGAATCTTGTTGTTGCAGGAGAGAAACGTATGCAGGATTGGCACGAAAACGGATCTCTGGTCATCTTGCTGGCCGTCGCCTTCGTCGCGCTGGCCGCGGCCTTCATCTGGATCGGCTGGCTCACGGCCCGCCTGAACGCTCTGAAGGCCGCCCACCGGAAGCTGGTCGGCGAGACCGGGGTGCCCAACCTCGAGGACGTCCTTTCGGCCGTCCACCGGGAGCTGGCGGAGCTCAAGAAGAACGGGGAGGAACTGGGAAACCGCGTTGCGCAAGCGGAAAAGCGCCTGTCCGAAATGAACGGGCGCGTCGGCATTCATCGGTTCAATGCGTTTGAAGGGGCGGGAAGCGACTTGAGCTTCTCGCTGGCCATCGTCAACGATTCGGCGAGCGGCGCGGTGCTGACGGCGATCCACGGCCGGGACCAAACGTTCCTTTACGCCAAGCCGGTGGAAAAGGGCGAGTCCTCCTATCCCCTTACTCCGGAGGAAAAGACGGCAATCCGTCTGGCGACGCAGCGGGAATGATCCGGCCGCGGCTGCGCTCGACGGCTTCGAGCAGGCTGTGCGCGATGACATTGGCCATGTTCATGACCAGGCTGAGGCGGGTGTTCTGCAGCACGAAGTATTCCATGAATCCCCCGACGTTGACGATGCCGGTCAGATGGACGTCGCCCACGGGCGGCAGCTTTTTGTTCACGCCGGAACCGGGCCGGACGGGGCCGGAGCCGAACTGGATGCAGCCGACGCTGGAAAGCTGTCCGAGGGACGCGTCCACCGCGATGACGAACGGGCGGCTGACGGTCTTCCCGATCCTTTGCACCGTGTCTTCCAGGTTGACGGCATGCACGGGATCTTTCAGCGTGCCGTAGACGTCGAAGAGCGGGCATCCGCTGCGCATAAGTTCCGTGCCGACCAAGGGACCCAGCGCGTCTCCCGTCGAGCGGTCCGTGCCCACGCAAAGAACGACAATGCGCGTTCCGGGATCCAGCGCGCGCAGTTCCGTTTCGATCCGGCGGGACAGACGCTCCCGTGCCATGGGCGCGTCATAGGGGATCTTGACCGAAAAAGCCGGGCGGGTTCCGGGGACGCCGTTCACCTCGCGCATCCGCCTCCTCTCCAAATATAGTATTAGTATATGGACAATAAGGCAGAACTATACTCGCCTCGCCGGTAGGACGCCGGCCGGCGGGCACGAGCCGGCGGAACCGGCGAAGCACCGCCGCGGACGGAGTTGGAACCCATGGTACCGGAAACGCTGCTCATCGCCTTCGATTCCACGCAGCAGGCGCTTCGCGCGGAAATGCTGCTGGAATATGCCGGCATCGAAATCGACATCCGCCCGACCCCCAAAGAGATCACCGCGGGGTGTTCGCTGACCATCGCCTTTGCGGCCGCGGATTTTCCGGAAGTGTTGCGGATCGTCAGGAACGAACATGTGGAAATCCGGGGGTTTTTCAGACCAACGGCGGAAGGATACGAGCCGCTCGAATACCAATGAGCTTTTGGAGGAATGGCGCATGGAGCCGACCGTCGACCAGGTGTGGCAGCAATTTCTCGACCGCGTCCGGCTGTTTTTGATCGATGAGGAGATGTGGCTTCAGGCCTGCATGGTGCTGGTCCGCGTCCTGCTGATCTACCTGATCAGCCGTGTGGTGCTGTGGCTCCTCAACCGCATGATCGACCGCGTGACCGGCCAGCGCGGCCGACGCGCCGCCAAGCTGCGTGTCCGCCGGACGCAGACGATGGGCCGGCTGTTCAAGAACGTCAACGTTTACGCGATCAACATCATCACCTTTCTGCTGATCCTCGGCGAGTTCAATATAAATGTGACTCCCCTGCTGGCCGGGGCGGGCGTCGTGGGACTGGCCATCGGGATCGGCGCGCAGACGCTGGTGAAGGACCTGATCAGCGGGATTTTCATCCTGATGGAAGACCAGTTCGCGGTGGGCGACACGGTCCGCATCGGCGGCCTCACCGGCACGGTGGAAATGATCGGCCTCCGCACGACCCGCCTGCGCAGCTGGACCGGCGAGGTACATATCATTCCCAACGGCTCCATCGTGCAGGTCACCAACTATTCCGTATATCCGTCGCTGGCCGTCGTCGATGTGACCGTTCCCCCGCAATTCAAGATCGAGGAAGCCGGCCACATCATCCGGGGCGTGCTGGACCGTTACGACGACGCGGCCGTGATCGGCAGGCCGGAACTGCTCGGGCTCCAGGCCGTCGACGCGGCGGGCGCCGTGCTGCGGGTGGCGGCGGCGTGCAGGCCGGACGACCGGCTGGCCGTATCCCGGAGGCTGAACGAGGCCCTCCGGAAAGCCTTCGAGGAACGGGGGGAAGGCGCCGCCGCCGCGCGGATCGCCGCGGTATCTCCCGATTGAGGCGGAGCCGGGAAGACAAGAGGTGGCGGGACATGGAGCGGAAAACGTANGNGCTCGGCGACATCGTGCAGATGAAAAAGCCGCATCCGTGCGGCGCGAACGAAATGGAAATCATNCGNATGGGCATGGACATCCGCATCAANTGCGTCAAATGCAGGCANTCGATNCTGCTGCCCAGNGCCAAATTCGAAAAAAGCATGAAAAAGGTGCTTCGNACCGCGTATCCGNCGGATCCGGANTCCNCCGGCTGACGGACGCCGACGGGTTGCGGTCCGCGCCTGCTTGTGCTATCATATTTCGTGCTGCGCGGAAAGGTACCCAAGTGGTCCAAGGGGGTTGACTCGAAATCAACTAGGCGCCGCGAGGCGTGCGTGGGTTCGAATCCCACCCTTTCCGCCAGTTTCCCACAGCATACGCGCCACGCGTTCCAGTCAGCGGCTCCGGATCCAAGGAAGCGGGCCGTTTTTTCATCCGCTTCGGCGACCGCGGGCGGCCTCAGGCCGGACCCGGACCGGATTCGTCCGGACGGGGCGGCTTGTCGTGTTTGGGCGCGTGTGATATGATACAGTGGTATGCTTTTCTGCATATCTCCTTGCTCTCCGGCCGGGCGGACCGCCCGTTCGCGGAGGGCCTCAGGTCCAAAGGGAGGTGAACGGAAGATGCGCAACTACGAGCTCATGTACATCATCCGTCCTGACCTGGAGCCGGATGCCGTTCAGGCGGTCACGGACAAGATCCAGGAAGTCATCCGCGGAGGCGACGGAGAAATCCGCAAGCACGAAGTGATGGGCAAGCGCCGTCTCGCTTACGAGATCGGCAAATTCCGCGAAGGCATCTACGTGCTGGTGCTGTTTTCGTCGGAACCGTCGCACGTGGCGGAGCTGGAACGGGTTTTGCGCATCACCGACGAGGTGGTCAGGCATCTCGTGATTCGCGACGTCGTGGCTTGACGCGGAAGCAAACGATTGGGAGGAGCCCCCAGCGGGCTCATTCGCCGGCGGTTCCCCCGCCCGGCCTTGAGGGAGGATGGAAGCCGTGCTGAACAGGGTCATTCTGATCGGCCGACTGACCCGGGATCCCGAACTCCGCTACACGCCTTCCGGCGTGGCGGTCGCCCAGTTCACCCTGGCCGTGGATCGTCCTTTTACGAACAGCAAGGGGGAACGCGAGGCCGATTTCATCCCGATCGTCACATGGCGGCAGCTCGCCGAGACGTGCGCGAACTATTTGCGCAAGGGACGGCTGGCTGCCGTGGAAGGCCGCATCCAGGTGCGGCATTACGACAACAACGAAGGCCGGCGCGTTTACGTGACGGAAGTCGTGGCCGACAACGTCCGTTTTCTGGAATCGCCAAACCGTGAAGACGCCTCTTCCGTGCGGGAGGATTTCCCGCCGGATCCGTTTGCCGGCGGACAGGCCGGGCATACCGGCGGACGGCCGGGAAGCGGAAAACGGGACGCGTTCGACGACGACCCCTTCGCGGACGCCGGCAGACCGGTGGATATTTCGGACGATGATTTGCCGTTCTGAAACGAGCATAAGGAAAAGGAGGAGAAACCATGAGCGAACAACAGGCCCAGGCGCCGGCGAAAGAAGCCGCCGCGCGCGAGACGACGCAGACGCGGGAAAAGGGCCCGGAAACCCGCGAGCGCGAGCCGAAGAAGTACCGCCGCGGCCGCAACAAGCGGCGCAAGGTGTGCTATTTCACCGTCAACAAGATCGAGTACATCGATTACAAGGACGTTGACCTGCTCCGCAAGTTCATCAGCGAACGGGGCAAGATCCTGCCGCGCCGCGTGACCGGCACGAAGGCGAAATACCAGCGGATGCTGACCGTCGCCATCAAGCGGGCCCGCCAGATGGCGCTGCTCCCGTACACGACGGACTGACGGCGATCCGGGGAAAGCACGCCCGCCCTTCCGCCTCGAGCGGCGGGGCGGTTTTTTTGATTTTTTTCGGCATTTGAAAACAAAAACGCAGGCTGCGTCGTCCATATTAACACGGGAAATATTTTTCCTTTCGGTGCAGGGGAGGCATTCTCATGCGATGGTCGCGCAGAAAGCGTTGGACAGCCGGAGTGCTGCTGGCCGTCCTTCTGCTGGGAGCGATCGGATACTGGCAAAGGACGGCGCTCGCCCTGTGGGGCTTTGATCTCTTTTTCGCCAAATCCGTGGAGAGAAAACTGCAGAAATCGTATCGGCCCATCGACGGGCGAACCGAAGAACAGCCGGCGGAGCAGGGGTGGAAAGAAGAGGCGAAAAGACCCTATACCCTGCTCCTTCTCGGCGTGGACCAGCGGGGCAAAGAGCGCGGGCGTTCCGACACGGTGATCCTGGCGGCGGTGCGCCCCGCGGACGGCGCCGCACTGCTCATCTCGGTGCCGCGGGATTCCTATGTGGAACTTCCGGGCCGCGGCAAGGACAAAATGGCCCACGCCTACGCCTACGGGGAAGCCAAATTGGCCGTGGAGACGGTGGAGGAACTGTTCGGCGTGCCCGTGGAGCATTACGCCGCCGTCAACTTCCAGGGTTTCCGAGACGCGGTGGACGCCATCGGCGGGGTCGAGCTGCCGGTGGAACGGGATCTTGTCAACAAAGACCTGGGACACGAGAAGTTCGTCGTCAAGGCGGGAAAGCCGGTCTACAGCGGCGAAGAGGCACTCAATTTCGTGCGCTTTCGGGAAGACGCCGGCGGAGACATCAGCCGGACGCAGCGGCAGAAGCAGTTTCTGGAAGCCCTGCTGGCCAAGGCGACACGGGTGGGACAATGGACGAAAATTCCGGAACTGATCGACATCATGGGCGACAATTTCCGGACCGACATCACGCCCGCGGAACTGATCGAACAGGCCAAATGGGTGCTGTCCGCCGACACCCGCCTCATCTACAGCCACACGCTGACGGGCAAGGGCCGGATGATCAATTCCCTGTGGTATTATGTTCTGGATGAAGAGGATGTCATCCGGGCGACGGAATGGCTGAAGGCCTGGCTCGACCCGGCGAACAGCCTGGACAAGCTGCCGAAGCCGGGGCTGGACGAGACGGGCGCAGGGGATGGACAGGATGGAAAAGGCACCGGCGTAGAGAAAGCGCCGAAGGTGGTCTGAACACATCTGAACGGCTGGAGGTGGGGCGATGGAACGGCTGGCAGGCACAAGGCGCAGGAGGAGGCGCCGCCGCATGCGGATCGCGGTTATCGTGCTGATGGCGATTGCAGTGGTGGTGATCGGGGTCTGGGCGGCCCGGGAATGGCCGGGCCGGATACCGGGGCTGGGCGGCGAACCGTCCGCGCAGCCGCAGGAGACGTCCGGCGTTCCGGATGCTCCGGCGGGGAACGGGCAGGAACCGGGTGGATCCGTCGGCGGAGAGGTCGGTGCGGAGCCGGGCGGCGATACGCCGGACGGCGAAGCTGCAGGGGGAACGGACGAAGCGGAATACGACCCGGACGCCTTCGTAACGCAGGAGGATCTGGCCGTTGAATACGACATCGTCATTCAAAACGGCCGGGTCATTAATCCTGAAACCAAGCTGGACCGGGAGGGGCTCAACGTCGGCATCCTGGGCGGAACCATCGGCGTGGTCACGTCGCATCCGCTGAAGGGCAAGCGGGTCATCGACGCCACCGGGCTGGTGGTGGCGCCCGGCTTTATCGACAACCTCTCCTACGATCCGAATCATTATGGCGTGTGGAACAAGATCGCCGACGGCGTCACCGCCAACATCGCCATGCACGGCGGCACGGCGTCGCCGAAGAGCTGGTACTCCTACTACGAACGCAACCGCACGCCCGTGCATTTCGGCGCTTCCTTCTTCTATACGCAAGCCCGCAACCAGTTCAGCCTGAGCCGATACGCCTCGGCGAGCAAGGCGCAAATCGGGAAGCTGGTCAGGGACGCGGAGGAAGCGCTGAACAACGGGGCGCTGGGCATCTCCTTCAGCCTCGAATACGTGCCGGGGATCAGTTCGGAGGAAATCCTGCCGCTCATGGAGCTGGCGCACAAATACAACGTCCCGGTGTATTTCCACGCCCGCTACTCCGACATGGAGGAGCCGGGCACGAACATCGACGCGTTGAACGAAATCATCGGCTACGCGCGGGCCACCGGGGCGGCGGTCCACATCGACCACATCCACAGCACCGGCGGCACGTTTTCCATGAAGCAGTCTTTGCAAATGATTGCCGAAGCGCGGGCGGAAGGTCTGGACATCACCGCCTGCGTGTATCCGTACGATTTCTGGGGGACGTACCTCAACTCCGCCCGGTTTGACGAAGGCTGGCAAGAGCGATTCCGCATCAGCTACGAGGATCTGCAGATCGCGGGGACGTCGGAGAGGCTGACGGAAGAGACCTTCCGGAAATACCGCAGGGAAGGCAAGCTGGCCGTCGCCTACGCCATTCCCGAGGAGGACCTGATCGACGCGCTCAAGGCCGATTTCGTCATGATCGGCAGCGACGCGATCCTGGAGCCGGGCAACAACAACCACCCGCGGGCGTCGGGGACCTTCGCCCGCACCGTCGGCATGTATGTGCGGGAAAAGGGCGTCATCGATCTCATGGACGCCATCGCCAAGATGTCACTCCTGCCCGCGCAGCGGCTGGAGAAGCAGGCGCCCGCCCTGCGCCAAAAAGGCCGCATCGCCAAGGGGATGGACGCGGACATCGTCATTTTCGATTTTGGCGAGATCCGCGACCGCTCCACGGTGGAACGACCCGATCTTCCATCGGCGGGCATCCGCTACGTGCTGATCGGCGGCCAGGTGGCCCTGGACGAAAACGGCGTAAACAAAAACGTGCGCGCGGGGCAGCCGATCCGGAGCGAGTTCGTCCGCGTGGCGGACGTGAAGGAAAAGCTGTTTCTGGACGAAATGACGGTTCCCCTCGTCGAGTACCGCGGCCAGCGGTATTTTGACCTGGAAGCGCTGAAAGGGTTCGGCTACGGCCTGTCCTGGAACGGGACGGACCGCGCCTGGACTATCACCGCCGGAGGGGCGGGATCGGGAGCCGGAAGGGCGGTGGATATTCCCGTTCCGGAGCGGGGAGAGCTGATGCTGGAACGCGGCTGGCGGGCGGTCTGGCACGGCGGCGGAAAGACGGGCGCCGCCCAGCTCCTTTCCATCGGCGAACGGGCCTATGCGCCGCTGTCGCTGCTTTCGGCCCTTGGCTGGGATGTGGCCGCAGAAGCCGGGGGCGCGCGGGCGGCGCCGCCCGCCGGCCTGTAAGCGGCGGCGCGAATGGATATGGGCATGGTCACGGGTTATTTCGCGGCGAACGCGGAATAACCTTTTTTATGCTATAATCAACTTTACGGTTACTCTCCGAAACCGAGGTGACGCGGTTGAACACGGGTGGGAAGCCTGTGCTGCTGGCGGCGGCATTGGCTCTGGCGCTGGCCGGGACGATGACGTTCGCCGGCGTCTTGACACTGTGGCTCGTCATGCCGCTGATCACGGCCCTCATCGCCCTGCTGAATCCTGTCGCAGCGGCCCTGCATATCGCGCTCGGTTTCGCAGGCGCCTACTTCCTGCTCGGGGGAATCGCCGGACCGCCGGCGCTGTACACGGGAGCGTTCTTTCTTGTGCCCGCCGCCTTGACGGGGCGGCTCTACCGCCGGGGCGCAAACGCCAAAACGGCGGTCGCCGCCTGTTTTCTGGCGGTGCTGGCGGTGCTGCTCCTGCAATTGATACTGGCCCAGGCCGTGTTCCGTTTCGATCCGGCCGCCGGGATCCGCGAATATCTGGAGCGGACCGCAGCGCAGCTCGGCTCCGGGGACCCCGCGATAATGCCGGGGAACTGGGGGGACACCGCGCGGGAAATCGCCGAGGGCACGGTGGCCATGCTTCCGACCCTGCTTTTGTTCGCCGCGTTTGCGCTCACGGTCGTCAACCAGTATTTGGGCAGGCGCATCCTGGGTTGGGCCGGCGTGTCCGTACCCGGGCTGCCGCCGATCCGGACCTGGCGCCTGCCGCGCCATCTCGTGTTCATCTATCTGATCGCGCTCGTCGCCGGCCTGTTTCCGCTGGAAGGTTTCCTGGGCGGCGCGGTGAACAATCTGCTACCGCTGCTCAGGCTGGCCTTCACGGTCCAGGCCATAGGTTTCCTGTTTTTTGTCGCCGATGCAAGGCGCTGGCCGCGGGTCGTTCCCGTGCTTTTGTCCGCTCCGGTGCTGCTGTTTCCGCCGTTCTATCTGGTCGGGCTGCTGGATACGGCGTTTCCGCTGCGGAAGTATTTCGTCAAATAAACGGGAGAGAAGTGCGACATGCCCAAATTTCTCATCCGCCGATGGCATGGCATGCATGTGCTTTGGGCGCTCGGGCTCATTTTCCTGCTGACGGTGGCCCTGGCCTGGTACGAGTGGCTGCTCGGGCTGGTCGGCCTCGTGCTCGGCGGGGTGGTCTGCGTCTATTTCATCCTGGCGGAACGCGCGTTCCGGCGGGACTTGCAGGATTACGTGCTGACCCTGACCCGTCGCATCAGGAACGTGGGGGCCGATGTCGTCGCCCATCTGCCCTTCGGCATCATCCTGTACAACGAGGATCGGGAAGTGGAGTGGCACAACCCGTTCGTCGGGGAGGCGACCGGCCGGGCATCCGTCGTCGGCGTGCCGCTGGAGGAACTGTTTCCGGAACTGCGGAACCCCTCTTCCCGGGACGAAGCGCTGCCGGGCAAAACCGTGACCCGGCTCGGGGAGCGGGTGTTCGAGCTGATTTTTCGCCAGCAGGAACGCCTGGTCTATGTCATCGACATGACCGAACAATGGAGCCTTGCCAAACGGTACGAGGACGAGAAGATCGCCCTCGGCATCGTGATGATGGACAACTTCGAGGAAGTGGCGCAGGGAATGGACGAGCAGCAACGCACCCTGGTTTTGTCCCGGGTGACCGGGCGAATGAGCGAATGGGCCCAGGAGCACGGCATGCTGCTTCGGCGCATGTCCGCGGACCGCTACCTCATCGTCACCAACAAACAGACGCTCCGGCAACTGGAACAATCCCGCTTCGATCTTCTGGACGAAGTCCGGGAAATGACGGCGGATCTGAAGCTGCCGCTGACGCTCAGCATCGGATTTGCCGCCGGATTTGACAGCATTCTGGAGATCGGCCAGCAGGCGCAAAGCAGCCTCGATATCGCCCTCGGCCGGGGAGGCGACCAGGCGGTGGTCCGGGTCGGTCAGCGGCAAAGCTTCTACGGCGGCAAAAGCAGCGCCGTGGAGAAACGCACCCGCGTCCGTGCCCGCGTGATCGCCCACGCGCTCCGGGATTTGATCCGGGACAGCGACAACGTCATCGTCATGGGTCATACCGAGCCGGACATGGACGCCATCGGCGCGTCGGTGGGCGTGTGGAAAATGGCGCGGCATCTGGGCAAGGAAAGTTTCGTTGTCCTGGAAGACGTCAATCCGTCCATCGAGCGCATGATGAACCTGCTCAAGGAAGACGAGCAGCTTTACGCCAGCTTCGTAAAGCCCGAACAGGCGCTCATGCTGGCGACGAGGAGAACCCTCGCGGTGGTGGTGGACACCCACCGGGCGTCGATGGTTCCCGAGCCGCGGCTGCTCGAGATGACGGAGCGGGTGGTGATCATCGACCATCACCGCCGCAGCGAGGAGATCATCCAGGACGCCGTGCTCGTCTACATGGAACCGTACGCGTCCTCCACATGTGAACTGGTGACCGAACTTTTGCAATACGTGCACGAAGACATCGAGCTGGAGCCCCGCGAGGCGACGGCGCTCCTGGCCGGGATCACGGTGGATACGAAAAGCTTCTCCGTGCGCACGGGCGCGCGGACCTTTGAGGCCGCTTCCCACCTCAGAAGGAGCGGAGCGGACGGCGCCGCCGTGCAGCGCATGATGCAGGAGAAGCTTGAGGAATACGTCCGCAAGGCGGAGATCGTCCGCCATGCGGAGATCTGGGGAGACGACATCGCCATCGCCGCGGTGGAACGGGGCGAACCTGTACCGCAGCTGATCATCGCCCAGGCGGCGGATATGCTGATGAACATGTCGGGCATCGCCGCTTCCTTCGTGATCGCGAAGCGCACGGACGGCCTGGTCGGCATCAGCGCCCGTTCCCACGGGAAAATCAACGTCCAGGTCGTCATGGAAAAGCTGGGCGGAGGCGGCCATCTGAACGACGCGGCCGCGCAGCTGAAGGGCTCGGTCCGGGAAGCGACGGCCCGGCTCAAGGCGGTATTGCAGGAACTCACTGAGGAAGAGGGGCAGGCGGAATGAAAGTCATCTTTTTGCAGGACGTCAAAGGTCACGGCAAGAAAGGCGAAGTCAAGGACGTCGCCGAAGGCTACGCGCGCAACTACCTCATCCCGCGGGGCTTGGCGAAAGCCGCCACCGACAGCGCGATGAAATCGCTGGAGCAAATGAAGGCGGCGGAAAACCGGCGAAAAGAGCAGGAGCGGGAGCAAGCCCGCGCCCTG
>NICF_comb_assmDRAFT_10001319_pt1 | contig 19784 bp, 17 predicted proteins | sample NewIslPassag4_SG_FD_11279 | JGI IMG/M metagenome (IMG submission 11279) | reverse complement strand
ATTGATTGAAGCAGGTGTCAGTCCAAAAACGGTTCAAGACCGTTTGGGACATCAGAACATCGAAACAACGCTTCAAACTTATGTTCATATACTGTTCTAATGGAAGATAACGCAGTCGATGTTTTCGAAAAAATCGCAAAGGGCGTTTGACCGCCTTGTCCACCAAGTTAAAAAAGCGTGGACAAAGCATGGACAAAACGCCCATTTTTCGCCTTAATAACGGCATAAACCCTTATTATATCAAGGTCAGAAGACATACAGTTTCCACATGTGCGGTCTGGGGAAACATGTCGACGGGCTGCAGGTATTCAATCTTATATTTTTTTGCGAGTTTTTGTAAGTCTCTGGCGAGGGTGGACGGGTTACAGGAAACGTAGACCACTCTTTTCGCCTTGCTTTTCAGGATGGTATCGATCAAGGCAGCGTCACACCCGGTTCGGGGCGGGTCGACGATGATGCAATCGGGAATCCAGCCGGATTTGATCCATTTGGGCATAATGTCTTCCGCTTTTCCGACTTCGTAGCGGGCATTGGCAATTCCGTGCTTTTTCGCATTCTTCCGGGCGTCTTCAATCCCTTCCTTAATGACATCCATCCCGCGGATTTCCCCGGCATCCTTTGCCAGCCAAAGCCCGATGGTTCCGACCCCGCAATAGGCATCGACCACCTTTTCCTGGCCGGTGAGGTTGGCGGCTTTTTTTACTTCATCATATAATTTAACGGTTTGCGTAGGATTCAATTGGAAAAAGGCCCGGCTGGAAAGTTCAAAGCTGATGTCACCAAGGACCTCCTGGATGCTTTCCTCACCGCCCAGTCTCAACGACTCATCGCCGAAAATAAGGGAAGTTTTTTTACCGTTGATATTTTGGATGATGGACTTCACTTCCGGCAGGCGTTTCTGGATTTCTGCCACAATCAGATCCTTTTTCGGCAACTCCCGGCTTGCGGTAATCAAGACCACTTGCACATCGCCTGTTCCGACCGCGACCCGGGCGACGATGGTCCGGACGATACCGGTATGTTTCCGCTCATTATATACCGGGATTTTTAGGTCATTTAATATATCCTTTACGACCCGCACGACCTTGTTCGTTGACGGATGTTGCACGATGCAATTGGGAATGTCGATCAGTTTATGGGAATTCATGCTATAGAGTCCGGCAATGATATTCCCTTTAATTTCCCCCAGCTGGAATTGGGATTTGTTCCGGTAAAGCCACGGATCCTCCATCCCGATGGTGGGACGGATATCCAATTTTTCAATAGCAAAATCGGTATGACGTTCCAATGCCTGGATTAATATGTCCCGTTTTTCAGCCAGCTGCTTGTCATAGGCTAAATGTTGGAGCTGGCATCCTCCGCACTTTTCATAAATCGGGCAGGGGGGATTGACCCGATTGGGCGATTTTTTGCGGATTTTCTTTAGCTTTGCTTCGATGAATTTCGGTTCCACATTCACCACTTCTGCCACAACTTCTTCACCGGGGAGGGCACCCGGAACAAAGGCGACGGTCCGTTTGAAATAACCGACCCCTTCCCCGTTAATCCCGAGCCGTTTGATGGTTAACGGAATTTCTTGCCCCTTTTTCACAACGCCTGAGGCTTTTTGTTTTTCTTCCTTCGCTTTTTTCATGAAAAAATACTCCTTGTAAAATGAATTCGACGATTCAATTCTCTGACTAAGCCCAAGTTTAGTGATATTTTTTCCTTTCGTCCAGTATTTCGGGGGATTTTTTGAAGAAACACAGCCCCTCAGGTTTCAAGCAGTGTGCTTAAAGGTTTGAAAATCGTTCTTAAAATCGTGATTGGCCCCGGCATGTTTAACAAGTCGAACAGGGATAAAAAGGTGGCGAAGGCGAGAAGGGAACCGATAAGGATCCGATCTTTTTTCGGTGCTTGCTTCATCCGTTTCCAGTCAAAAATTACCATGAACCAGATGCAAACTTGGACGAGGAAAAAAGCTGTCCAGTTCAAATGAATCATTTTACCACCTCATCCCTGGGCATGGCGGCAGGGGGACCGATATATCCTGGTTTTCTGATTTCCGCATCCACGGAAATTTCCACCTCAATCTCGGAAAATTTATCATCCCAATTGGCCGCTACTTTTTTCCATTCTTTCGGGTATTTTTGATGGAATTTCCTTCCAAAGCGAAGGCCGTCACATTTCAGATCCTTCTGGAATTTGTTTAAGGTCAGCTCAAGCTGTTTTTTGATCTCCTTTTCAAACGCCGTTTTCATCTGATGCATGACTTCCACATCCAACAAGTTTAATTTTGTCTCATTTTGGACGATATCCCCTTCCAGTTGAAATCTGAGCCGCATAATCCATTTATCTCCTTTAATGAGGGGAGATAGTTTTACGCTCCCAAGTGTAGGCTGATAGGAAATTTCCCCTTCAAAGCCTTCCAGAGTGATGGAGACAACGCTGTTGCTGACCGAACCATTCAACCACATATAGCCGTAGGACTCCGGTGGATTTAAAGTCCCGATCAATTTTCCTTCCTTGATGACGGCTGTTCCGGATATGATGGGGATCGTCTGATGTTCATTTCTGGTTTTTTCCTGGGTTTTTAGCCTTTTCACCAAGGGCATCACAACACTTTTTCCTTCCCCCATCAATCCCATGTCCACATCCCTTAAGGTCGTCGTCAATTCATATTCGGTATTTGTAAATTTTTTCAGGGCATCGGCAGAATACCTTTCCAGTGGCGGCACCAAGATCAATAGTTCCTTTGCTTCCCCTTCGCTGATAAATAGATAACTGTTGCCTCTTGGGCTTGGGTGCCTTGCCAAAAAATCGATCGCATCCCGGATCCCGATTGATTTTGCCAATTGATTTCCAAAAATATACACTTTGCATTGTTCCCAGAACAGTTTCCGGGGAATATGCATCTGCAACTGGGAAATGGCTTGGGCCATATTTTCGCCAACACCATCACGGACAAAGGTGGAACCAAGGTTCGGGTCTTCTCCCGTTTCCCCGCTGGATATGGACCGCGGGATAAAGATTTGGGTGGACACCCTTGTCCGACCGTCTTCCAGCTGGTCGATGGCAGTAGCTGTAATGATTGCCAATTCCTGAAGTTCCACCTGATCCCAGCAGCCGGACAGAAGGGGGAGAGAGATACAGAGAGAGAGCAGTTTTTTCCTTTTCATTGATTACCCCTCCTTTTTTTCCGATACATACCAACCATCAATAGGACGAAGGGCAAAAAGGTCTGTACAATCATGAAATAAAAAGGCTGGATGGTGAACATATAGTGGATCAGAAAAACGATGTTCGGTACGTTCCAATAGCTAAACAATAGGATCAGGAGACAGACCGGGAAGACGATGAGCCGGTAATCCGATAAACGGAATATCTGAGCGATCCCGATGCAGGAAACGTATAAGAAAACAGAGGTTTTTACATAATTTCCCAGTACCCAGGCGGCGGTAACCAGGACCTCGAAATTTTCAAAAAAGCCAAAGAGGGAAAGGCTCCGGATCATGGTGTAGACGGGATACAACTGATTCATGCTTGTCAGCCCAAAGAGGGTTAACACGAAAAAGGATACATAAAACAAGAGCACCATGACATAAAAGACCGATTTCATGCCGGCTTTCAAGGCTGCCTTTTGATTGTTGAGATAGGGAAGAAGAAAGGCCAGCAGGAAAAATTCACTATACCAGGAACTGTGGATCATGCTGCCTTTGATAAGCGGCAAAGGACCATTTTCAAGAAAGGGAAGGAGCTGGCCGAGATCAATTTTATTAATGATAAACAGGACAACAAGGGCCCAGGCTATATAAATCCCCGAACAGATGACGGAAGACCTTGCCACCACTTCGATTCCTCCCCGGACGGCGAGACCGGAAATAAACAGGAGGGTGGTGGAAAAGGCGACCAGGGGGGTCTCATGCATCACATTGCTTGTGATAAAGTCCGAATATTGTCGGACGATAAGGCCACAGTTTTGGATATAAAAAAAGACGAAGACCAAACCCACGATTTTACCGATCCATTTTCCTAAAATTTCCTCGCTGTATTGATACGGGGTTAGGGTAGGGTACAGTTTATAGATTTTCCAGACGATGAAAACCGTAATATAACCCGTAATGGCCCCAAAAAGGGGGGTTAACCACATATCATGCAATGCCAATTTCGCGGCAATGGCCGGAATGGATAGCAAACCGGTTCCGATGATGGTCGGCACCATCATAAATTCGATTTGGACAGCGGATATTTTTTCTTTTCCCGTCATCCTTCCTCACCACCTTTATTGGGGTCAGGTTTTAGATCTTCGCTTTGTCTTGTCTTATTAAAGTTTCCGGTAAAGTGGGGGCGTTCGTTCATTTTCCATAAAGGTGCCCGGATTAATGAATCCCGGTACAGATTTTTCTGCAGTGTACTGATCGGGCTTAAATAGGGGATACCGAAGGAACGTAAACCGCATAAATGGATGATGATCAGGATGAACCCCAACATCACCCCGATTAAACCCAATATCCCCCCCAATAAAATGATCGGAAAGCGCAGTATCCGAATGGCCAGCCCCACGGAATAACGGGGTACCATAAAGGAAGCAATCCCGGTAATGCTGACGACGATAATCATGGGAGCGGAAACAATCCCTGCCTGCACGGCAGCCTCCCCTATGACCAAGGCCCCGACGATACTGACTGCGGAACCAACCTGCCTGGGCAAGCGGATACCTGCTTCCCGCAAGGCTTCAAAGGAAAGTTCCATAATAAACACTTCCACAATGGCCGGAAAGGCGACCCCTTCCCGGGCAGAGGCGATATTGAGCAAAAGGCTTGTCGGCACCATTTCCTGATGGAAGGTGGTAATGGCGACATAGGTAGAAGGAAGAAATAGAGAGATTACCAAGAACAAAAATCGGAGAAGCCGGATAAAGGTCCCGATCCAAAAGCGTTCATAATAGTCTTCTTGGGATTGGAACAAGCTGAAAAAGCTGACCGGTGCAATCAGGGCAAAAGGGGTTCCATCCATCAGGATTGCCGCCCTTCCTTCCAATAAATTGGCGCTGAGAACATCCGGGCGTTCGGTGTAAAGCACCTGTGGAAAGGGAGAGTAGGGATTGTCCTCGATGAACTGTTCCAGATAGCCACTTTCATAAACCCCGTCAATATCAATCCGCTTAAGCCGGTTTTCAATTTCTTCAATCAGGGTATGATCTACCAATCCTTCAACATAACAAATAAGAACATCGGTCTTTGTATATTTGCCGATCTGAAGTTTCTTAATTTTAAGGGCCGGATCCCGGATAATCCGCCGGATCAACGAAACATTGGTGCTTAACGTTTCCGTAAACCCTTCCCGCGGTCCACGAATGGATGTTTCCGCTTTGGGTTCTTCAATGGGCCTTTTTTCAAATTGCGTCAGACCTAATGCCAAGGCTTCCTGGCATCCGTTAATGAGCAATAAGGGTTTCCCCAATAGGATAGCATTTACACCATCGGAAAGTTTGGATAGATGCTCGGTCTTGGAGATGGCCAAATGATTTTCGATAAAGGTTAAAAGATCTGTTTCTTCGATCTCCTGAAGGGAAATGAGGGCTCCTAAAACGAATTCGTCCAGCTTTTTTGTGTCACATAAACCTTCCACATAAATGACCGCTGCTAGGAGCTTATCCGTGTGAATCTTACGGATGATGATATCGGGACTTTCACGAAAGGCGGAAGAAAACAGGGCAATATTCTGTTCGATTTCCCCCGATAAAGGAGTGTCCTGGGATGAATGGACCTTTGCTTGATTCCCACTGTTTTTTTTTCTGGATTTTCTTGGAAGTTTCCTGATTCGGATTATCCCCTTCACCCCCAATACAGACATCTTATATACAGTTATATTTGGTATTTTTTCTAAAAATATGCAGAAAGAATGGGAGGGATGGAGGGAAAATAAAGAGGATGGGTATCGGGATGTGCGCCATTTTGTTAGAAAGAAAGGGTTTTTGAAAAGGAAGATGTTTGAAGATTTTATGTGAATAATATCACAAACTTTCGGATTTTACACATAGATGTCTGATTGTGTAATTGTAAGCGTTTTACAAAACCCGCATAATGAAGATGTCAAAAATAACTCTTACGAAGAGGTGATTGTTTTGAAAAAGTTTTTTAGTATATTCCTAGCTTTAGCCGTAGTTTTCTCCCTCGCAGCCTGTGGTGGAGAGAAAGAGAAAGCGGGAGATGGCAATAGCGACAAACTCGTTATTTATTCTCCAAACAGTGAAGATATGATCAATTTAATTATCCCGATGTTCGAGAAGGAAACAGGCATTACAGTAGAATTGATTTCCGCAGGTACCGGTGAATTGATCAAACGTCTTGAAACGGAAAAGGACAATCCCTATGCTGATGTTCTTTTCGGTGGCAGTAAAGCGCAAGTCCTCAATTACCCTGACCTATTCGAACAATATGTATCCGCAAACGATGAACATATGTTGGAAGGACATAAGAATGCCGGCGGCTTTTTGACTCCTTATGTCGCTGATGGAAGCGTTTTATTGGTAAATATGGACTTGATCGGAGACATTGAAGTCAATGGTTATAAAGACCTGCTCAATCCGGCCCTTAAAGGAAAAATTATCGGTGCCGATCCGCTAAGTTCCAGTTCCGCTTTTGCCCACTTGACCAACATGCTTCTTGCCATGGGTGGCTATGAATCCGAAGAAGCTTGGGAATATGTGGAACAATTGATTATCAATATGGAAGGCAAAGTTGCCAGCGGTTCCGGTGCCGTTCATAAAGCCGTAGCCGATGGTGAGTATGTCGTAGGTATCACCTATGAAGATCCGGCAGCCAGCTATGTCATGGATGGTGCCAATGTCAAGGTTGTTTACATGGAAGAAGGAACCGTATTCTTGGATGCGGGTGTAGAAATCGTCAAAGGTGCAAAGAACTTGGAAAATGCCAAGAAATTCGTTGATTTCGTAACCTCTAAAGAAGTTCAGGATGCCTTGGGAACCGAACTTACCAACCGTCCTGTACGGGCAGATGCAACACTCGGAAGCCATATGACTCCGATGGAAGATATCAATGTCATCTATGAAGATGAAGATTATGTGAAAAACAATCGCGACAAGATTTTGCAAAAATACCAAGATCTATATACAGATGTAGCTCAATAAAATTTTGATGAAGGTGTGAATAACGATGAGTGTTTCAATTACTTTTAAAGATGTCGTAAAAAAATATGGAAACAACACTGTTATTCCGGCCTTATCCTTAGATGTCAAGCAGGGTGAATTTTTCACTCTGCTTGGCCCCTCTGGATGCGGTAAAACGACTCTACTAAGGATGGTGGCAGGATTCAACAGCATTGAAGGCGGCCAAATACTATTCAACGAAAAAGTGATCAATAACCAACCGCCCCAAACGAGAAACATTGGGATGGTCTTTCAAAATTATGCCCTTTTCCCCCATTTAACCGTAGAAAAAAACGTTGCCTTTGGGTTGGAAAATCGCAAGGTGCCTAAAGCGCAAATCCCCGAAAAAGTAGAAAAGATGCTAGAGGTTGTTCAAATCGCAAACTTCCGTAAGCGCTTGCCCCAAAATCTTTCCGGCGGTCAGCAACAACGGGTTGCCTTAGCCAGGGCGATTGTCATGGAACCGGATGTCCTATTGATGGACGAGCCCCTTTCCAATTTGGATGCCAAGCTCCGGATTGATATGCGGAATGCCATCCGGGATGTGCAAAAGAAAGTTGGAATCACAACCATCTATGTTACCCATGATCAGGAAGAGGCAATGGCGATTTCAGACCGGATTGCGGTAATGAATGGCGGCATTCTCCAACATGTAGGTACTCCTCAAAATATTTATCACCGTCCGGCAAATGTATTTGTTGCGACATTTATCGGCCGGGCAAATATTATTGAAAGACCTTGCCATTTCGAAGATGGAAAACATGTCATTAAAATGTCCGAAGGTTACAGCGTTGTCATGGATAATTTAGATCCGAACTATAGAGAACGTTCTGTCAAAATTTCAATACGACCCGAAGAGTTTGTTTTCTCCAACGATCATGAAGGCATTGACGCAGTCATTGAAAGCAGCATTTTCCTTGGCTTAAATACCCACTATTTCGTGCGTCTTGATGGCGGAGAACAAGTGGAAATTATCCAGGAATCCAACATTGAAAAAATCCTAGAACCCGGTAGCCGTGTAAAACTAAAGGTTAAAGAAGAGAAAATCAATGTGTTTAATCGTGAAACGGAGAAAAGCATAACAAAGGGAGTCGTTAATGATGCAGAACCTAAATAAGAAACGAGATATATGGACGGTTGTCACCATCGGGATTCTACTGATTTATGCAATCATTTTGGTTTATCCGTTGTTCACGATCTTAAAAGCCAGCGTTGTTACTGATGGGGGCTTTTCCCTCGAATACTTCCAAAAGTTTTTTGGTAAAAAGTATTACTATGGAACCTTGTTTAACAGTTTGAAAGTAACGGTCTGCGTTACCTTGCTGACAGCGGTGATTGCCGTTCCATTGGCTTACATCATGTCTACCATTAAAATTAAAGGAAGCGGGTTGCTTCAAGGGTTGATCATCATTTCCATGATGTCCCCGCCCTTTATCGGAGCCTATTCCTGGATCCTTCTTCTCGGAAGAAGCGGTGTTGTCACCAACTTCATGAAGGATACCTTTGGCATTACAACTCCGGACATTTACGGATTCACCGGTATTGTGCTCGTTCTGACCTTGCAGCTGACACCATTAATCTACCTGTACTTGATGGGGGCCTTTAAGAATATCGATAACTCCATTTTGCAGGCAGCCGAAAGTATGGGATGCACAAAGGTCAAGAAAATGTTCAAGGTGGTTATTCCCTTGTTACTTCCGACCCTCCTTTCCGGGGCATTGCTCGTATTCATGCGGGCATTGGCTGACTTCGGTACCCCAATGTTGATTGGTGAGGGATATAAAACCATCCCGGTTTTGATCTTTAATGAATTCATCAGTGAAATGGGCGGCGATGATGCCTTTGCCGCAGCCATCAGTGTCATTGTTATCATCTTTGCCTTGACGATCTTCCTCATCCAAAAATTGGTCGTCAATAAAAAGGCCTTTTCCATGATGTCCTTAAACCCGATTGAAGCCAAGAAGGAAAAAGGGTTGAAAAACATTTTGGCCCACGGCTACGTATACTTGTATGTTGCTTTGGCCTTCTTGCCGCAACTTTACGTCATGTATACCGCCTTCCTAAAAACATCGGGAAGAATCTTTGTTGACGGATATTCCTTGGAAAGCTTCCAGATCGCCTTTGAACGGGGCAGCGATGCGATGATCAATACTTTGAAACTGGGATTGATCGCCCTATTCTTTGTTGTTGCCATCGCCATCCTCATTGCTTACGTAACCGTTCGCAGAAGGAATACATTAACGAACCTATTGGACATCATTTCAATGGTCCCTTATATCGTACCTGGTTCTGTCCTTGGTATCGCTTTATTGCTCAGCTTCAATAAACCACCGCTCATGTTAAGCGGAACGATGGCAATCATGATTATCGCCTATATGATTCGCCGCTTGCCTTATACCATCCGCTCGAGTGCGGCGATGGTCCATCAAATCAGTCCGAGCGTAGAAGAAGCTTCCATGAGTATGGGTGCATCCAACCTGAAGACCTTCTTTAAAGTCACTTTGCCGATCATGCTACCGAGTGTTATCTCCGGAGCGATCTTAAGCTGGGTCACCATCATCAGTGAATTGAGTACCTCCATCCTGCTATACACTGGACGGACAAAAACGATGACGGTCGCCATCTATACCGAAGTCATCCGTGGTAACTACGGTACCGCTGCAGCCCTTTCAACCATTTTGTCTGCGGTCACCATCATTTCACTCCTGTTGTTCTTTAAACTCAGCGGCAAAAAAGAAGTCGATATCTAAATCGAGAAGAAAATCTGCGGTGGAAATCCATCGCAGATTTTTTTTCGGGAAGATGGACCGATCCCATCAGGGAACCTTAAGAAAGTCCAAATCATGATTTGATTGCATTTCCTTTTCAAGAAGGCAACAGTATAATGAAATTATTGTGCAAAAGGAAAAATACTATTCTTTGAAAGAAATTACCTTAAGGAAACAGGTGGACATCTATGTTTAAAGTGTTAGTCATTGAGGATGAAGATATCATCAGGAACGGCCTCATTTATTCCGTTGATTGGACCAGTATGGGGCTGGTGGTTGTAGGGGATTGCCGGAATGGGGAAGAAGGCCTGATGAAAATTGCCGAGCTGAAACCCGATATCGTGATTTTGGATATTAACATGCCGATCAAAAACGGCCTGGATGTTTTAAGGGAAAGTGCCGGAAAATACGTTTTCAGCACCATCATCATATCCGGCTATAGCGAGTTCTCCTTTGCACAGCAAGCGATGAAGTTCGGTGTCACCGAATATCTGCTGAAACCGGTGGATCATGATCAGCTGATCCAAGCCTTAACTAGGGCGAAGGAACAGGTCCAAATCCGGAAAAAATATGATCTGATCAGAAGCCAGCTCCAAAAACCGGAAGATCTTGAACTCTTGAAGACCGAATTTATCATGGATGATAAAGAGACGTCTCCCCATGTAGATGCGGTCATCCGATATATAAAGGAAAATTATCCGGAAAAAATCAGCATGAATGACCTTGTTTGGCCGACGGGCATGAGCATTACCTATTTGAATCAGAAATTTAAGGAAGAAACGGGTTATACCTTCAATGATTTTTTAAACCGCTACCGGATCCAAAAGGCAATCGAGATGATTAAGGAGGGGAAGCTAAAAATCTCCACCATTGCCCTGGAAGTCGGTTTTGGGGATTACCGGTATTTCAATAAAGTTTTCAAGCGATATACGAATATGTTGCCGAGTGATTTCCAGGAGTATTTTAAAAAGAAACAATAAATGAAAAAGTGGCAGTCTGAGGCAGGAAGAAATGAGCAAGCGGCGGAAAACAGGCGATCAGATCGCGGAAGGATGATTGACTTGCCCCTAGGAAAAAAAGATTTTAAGCAATCCACAAAAGCGTTATTTATGAAATATACCGTTCTACCCATCTTCTTTTTCTTTGTCATTTTTTTCATCATTGCCTATTTCATCTTGTATACAAAAACCATTTATGATACGAATAAGGCTTCAGAGCATATCCGATCCAAAATTCAAAGGGTTTACGAATCCTATAGCGACGAACTGGTGAAACTATCCGAGTCCTCTGAAGTCCATGCCTTTCTGCAGAATTTTAGCCATGAGAATTTGATTTTTGAGCATTACTATAGTTTCAACAACAAGCAGGATGTAAAAAGCCTCTTTTTTTTATACGATGAAACGGGAAAGCTGCTCCTTTCGACGACCGAGGAAAATGAAACGGAAAATGGCTATTCTTCCAGACGCTTTCTGAGGCATATCCAAAGGTACCCCGACCAAGTGGTTCTCGATGTCGGGAAAAAACAATATTCCCTTGGAAAAATCACCGCCCTTTCCTTGGGAAAAGCCATTGTTGCGGGAGGAGATATAAAGGGAGCGATCGTCTTCCAATTGTTTGAAAAGGACCTGCTCAATATCCTGTTTTATGAAGATGTGGATATCGCGGTCATTACCGATTATTATGATAATATCATTGCCACCACCAATGAATTGACGAGAGGTCTGATGAACAAATTCCGACCGGATTATGTCGGCCGAGGAAAAGTGAAGGTCAAAGATACAAAATATCATATTTCCGAACTGAAAAGTCCCGATCACTCCTTCAAGATCTACACGCTGAAATCCGTCGAGAACCAGGAGCTTTATTTGATCTATTCCCTTTTTACATTGCTGACCGGTCTATGCCTCTATATTTTGGTCCGGATTTTGGCAGAAAAGATGGCCACCAAAAATGTACAGTCCATCAATAAGCTCGTGATGGCTGTCCAACGGCTCCAGCAGGGGGACCTGAAAGCCTATGTGGATATTAAGGACGAAGACAGTTTTGCCGAGGATGAATTTGCTTATTTGTATGAGCAGTACAATATTATGGTGAAAAACCTGTATACCCTTATGAAACGGAATGAGGAGCTGGCCAGGATCCGCCAGGCAACCGAGATAAAGATGTTAAAGGCGCAGTTCAATCCCCATTTTCTCTTTAATGTACTGGAAACCTTAAGGTATACGATTCTCGTGGATCGGAAAAAGGCTGAGAAGATCATTATGTCCCTCTCCAAATTATTGCGCTATAGTTTGGATTCTGACCTGGAGGAAACGATTCTGGAAAAGGACCTTTCCTACACCTATGATTATTTAACATTACATAAATACCGCTTCAACGACCGGTTGGATTATGAATTTTTCCTCCCTGATGAGGTCATGAAGGCTTATGTGCCAAAACTGATCCTTCAGCCCATCATCGAAAACTCTCTGAAATACGGATATGCCAAAAAGATGGAACTGCAGATTTATATATTTGGAAGAATTGAAGGAAACACTTTGTGCCTGACAGTTTTTGATGATGGTTTCGGGATTGAACCGGAAGTGTTGGAAAAGATCAAAGCCACCTTAAATAAGGAAGAAAATGATAGCGATAGCATAGGCCTCTACAATGCCCACCGGCGTCTGAAACTGCTGTACGGGGACGAATATGGTTTGACCATCCGTAGCATGGTGGGGGTCGGAACGGAAATTGAACTGAGGATGCCTTATAAAAAGGCGAAAGACGGTGCATCCGCAACCGAACCATTGTCGGGAGGCTGACTCCGATAGATTTAAAAGGACCGGAATATCGGTCCTTTTTTTGTTTGGAAAAGGTTATGGGGATTTTTAAAGGTATTTTTCAAAAGGAATCTTGTTAATATTTACCTGTTGTTATAATATTGTAATAAATTAAAAAATTATGACACATAAGAATTGGGGGTTAATTTTGTGATACTGACGGTACAGGATTTACATAAGTCCTACGGCAGGCATAAGGTTTTGGATGGTATATCCTTTGAAATTGGCCACCCGGAGATTGTGGCTCTGGTTGGACCGAATGGATCGGGCAAATCTACCCTGTTAAGTATCATCACAAACTTGATTCCAGCGGATAAAGGGGAGGTCCGGATTTTAGGAAAATCCAATAAAAATCCGAACATTTTCCGGGAAATTTCCTTCATGCAAGATAATTCCGTCCTTTATGAGGACCTGACAGGCTACGACCATCTCCAGTTCATCGGCGATGTGCAAGGGTTGACGAAGGCGCAAATTATGGAAGCTGCTGAGAGGGTAGGGATGGAAGGCTACCTGCACAAGAAGGTCGGGAAATACTCGTTAGGAATGAAACAGCATTTACTTTTTACCATGGCGATTGTCAACCATCCGAAACTTTTGATCCTGGATGAGCCATTAAATGGTCTTGATCCGACAAGTGCCATCCGGATGCGGAATATGCTCTTGGAACTGCTGAAGGAGGGGACGACTATCCTGTTATCTTCCCATAATTTAGCGGAGATTGACCGTGTAACTTCCCATATTTTGTTTATAAAGGAAGGGCGTCTCATTGAAGAGGATTTATCCGCATATGAAAAGGTCATCTATGAATTTACGCTAAAGGATACCGAAAAGGGGATGTTCGTATTATCGGAATTGGGACTTGCGGTGGAAAAGGGAGAGGAAAACAAGATCTTTGTCACCATCGGGGATACTACCTTGAATCGGATTTTTGCCCTGCTCAATGAACACAACATCGAAGTTCTGAGTCTCGAGAAAAAGGTGGCCGGTTCCGAGGAACGTTATCAAAGTATTTTCGGTGTAAGGGAAGAATCGGCATGAAGTTGGTGAAATTTGAGCTGAAAAAACTTTGGAAACAGAAAAAAGTGCTATGGCTCTTCATCATCCTCCTCTTGGGAACCGGCTATCTTTATCGGCAAAACGAATCCCGGCAAATCGGCGAGATCATCAAGGAATATTATCAAATCCTGGATTATGATTTCGCGGTATTGCCCCATATCGAAAGGATCGATCGGGCCCTTCATGCAGGTTCAACCGATGAAAATCTTCCGTTCCAAAGGGAACATATCATTTCAGCCGGATATGCCACCTACTACTGGGAAGAGGCTTTAATGTTTTTGAAGTGGGATCAAATCCCCAAACTGAAAGATACCTTCCTGAAGAATCTGGTGGAATTCGAAAAATATGGGGGGCAATATGTCGAGCTGGAAGGGTTGGAACGGGAAATCGAGATCCGGAAAAACGATGCCCTGCTGGAAAAGAACCTTCCCTACGAACTGGAGAAGAATCCGACTTCCCCGCATCTCGTCCTGAAACAGGTGAGCACGGTTTTCGCCGGTCCGATTGGGGTGATTCTCCTCCTGTTTTTCCTTGGCACAACCTTGATTAGGGAAAAGGAGCAGAAGACTTTGCTGGCACTCAAAACCCAGCCCATCAGCCAAAAAGGGTTATATGGCGCAAAACTGATGAGCATTTTTGTTTTCTCCGGAGTTTATCTTATCCTTGTTTTCCTTGTCGGGATTTTCCTGCCATGGCTGATTGGCGACCATTCTCTGCGTTTGGATTATCCGCAAGTCGTCTTCAAAGGGGATGAAGTGGTTGCCGTATCGACGTTAACCTATGTTTTAAGGGTCTTTGCCTTATTTATGTGTGGACTGATTTTCGCTTATAGTTTGGTGATGTTTGTCAGCCTGCGGATGAAAAATACCTTTAACACCTTGCTGTTGACTTTTCTCATCCTTGCAGGAGGATTCGGGCTGACCAGCCTGGTTCCGATGCTTGAACACCCGCTGAACCCCTTCTATTTATTGATGATGAATGAGAATCTTTCGGCCCAAGCCCCTGGTTTGAAGGATGGGTTATATTTGTTGGTGTCCTTGGGGTATTCCTTCCTTTTCTATTTCCTGTCGCGAATCTTGCCGGAAAAGGAATTGAGCATCCTGGATTTTAGCCATACGAGAAGGCCTTTTAGGGGAGGAAAGGCAGGGGGAAGGAAAAGTGTCCTTACGAGCCTGATGGTTTTTGAAGGGAGGAAAGAAATCCGGAAGGGAAATTACCGGATGGTTTTGGCCATTTTAATTCCCTTGCTCATTTTCAGTTACTTCAACATTCTTGAAGAGGCGAGGGAAAAAAAAGAAGGCTACTTACGCGAATTGGCAAGGACCGATTTCTCTTCAAAGATTGAAGAGTACGAAGAAGTGATCCGGACCTATCGAAGCTACATGGAAAATTCCGATGATGGGATGCTTAGTTTTTATGCCTACGAAATCGGAGAGTTGAATGAAAAAATCAACTTCCTTCGGGATTGGGAAGAAAGGGCAAAAACGGCTGTCCAGGAGTACCGGAAGGGGAATTACCGGACTTTGATTGAATATCAGCTTTTTGAAAATGAAGTCAATCGCGGGGATTATGAGAAAGTATCCGGGATCGACAATCTGAAATACTACGGTGGCTATAATATCGATGTAAGCATTGCGGAGAAAAAATGGATGATCGAGCAAGATGTGGAACCCATCTTCTCAGGCGCGTACCATATTACGATGATCCGTTCCGACCAATTTAATGACAGTCCATATAGTCAGATTGAAGTTGAAAAGAATCGGAAAGTGGACGGAAGTGCCTTATATTCTCTTTATCTATTATTCCAGGAACATGCCTATTTCTTGCCGCTTTTGTTCCTCGTCTTTATGCTAGGTACGGGGCTTGCGGGCGAACGGGGGAAACAACCGACGATTCGCTTTTTGCGGACCCAGCCGATTTCAGACCGGGCGATCCTGTTCGGGAAATTTGTCCATTCGGCCCTATGGTCGATCCTGTTGACCCTCCTCCTTGTCGGGATTGTTGTCCTTTTGGGAACGATTTTTGACCGATTTGGGGATTGGAACTATCCGGTCCTTCACCATGATGGGGTAACGGAGATCAATCTGGAGGACTACAAGGGAACCTTTTCTTACCATTACGGTTACCAGTTGCTTCCCCTTGGAAAAGCGTTATTGCAAACCATCTCCTTGTTGATCCTGGTGATTTTGTTTGTGCTGGCCTTTACCCAATTCCTATCCCTTTTGTTCAGGAATACCTTTGTCGTCTACGTCGTCTCAGGGCTTGTTTTCATTTGCGGCTATGTTCTGGCTACGAAATTTTTTCCTCACATCTCCCAGTGGACGCCTTTCCCTTACCTGAATGTCTCCCAGGTGGTAAATGGGGAATTGTCCACAATGTTGGATCAACCGTATTTGGATTTCTATGGGGGGATTCGGGTTATTTTGGCGGCAATTGTCGCAACAATGGTTTTATCCTTCGTTGCCGCAAGACGGAGGGTTTAGGGAATATCGTCAGGCTTTCCGGAAAGAAAAATGTCAAACCAAAATATGGATTTTTCAAGGTTCCTGAACATGGAAAGGGCATCCGAAAGTCGATAATAAGACTTTCGGGTGCCCCTTTTTTGGAACAAATCCTTTACGGCTTTTGATAGAAAGGAAATATTAATTGAGAATGATTATCATTTATAGTATATTTTTTATAACAGACTTTCATTAAGGGGATAAGGAGAATTGGATATGCATATTTACTGGACAAAAATCACGAAGATCGTCAATGAAAATTCTGAAGTAAAAACGTATTTTCTTGAGGTCCCTGAAGGGTTCACTTGGATAGAAGGTTCCCATACCCATTTTGCGCTAAAAGGCTTTAATGAAGGGGAGAAACCAAATCGGGGTCTAGTTCGTCATATGTCGATTTCCACTTTGCCGGAAGAAGGCGCCATCGGGATTACCACCCGATTTAGGCCGCCGTATTCTGAGTTTAAAGCGACCCTGGATCAATTGGAAGTAGGTAGCGAAGTGGCCCTGTTCAAAACCCATTCCAACGTTCCATTAAGAAGGGAACATACATCCATCTATCTATTGTCCTCAGGGGTAGGGTTGGCCACCTTCCGTCCGATCCTTTTGGAATATATGAAACGCCCTGATTCTGTGAAAGGAATCTATTCGTTAAACATCGATTCCTCGGGGGAATATTTGTTCACGGAACTTTTTGCCTCAAACCCTGCCAAAAACGTTACGGCTACCTTTGTTGATCGCCGGAAGGATTACTATGATGAAGTGGAGAATCTGGCCCAAGATTCCGAAGGGATTTTCTATATCGTCGGCGGTGACGATTTCATTCGCGAAAATATTGAAGTGTTAAGAAGGTTTGGCATCAGGCGGGAACAAATGATGCTTGATAAACGGGAAAGGCAATTACCGATGTTTTTCGGAGAAGTACCTGTAGTGTAGGTGAATTTTTGATACCTTTCCGAAATGGGGCCGCATATGTCAGGGAGATTGTAGGTGAAGCGATGGGGAGGAAGCCTTTGGTAGTTGATGAAGAGGGATTGACCGGGGGTGGACATTGCGTCTTCTTAAAAAACAGAAAATATTGTATAATTATGGTAGGTACTGTTTAGTATGGTAGGTACTGTTTATTAAGGGTTTTCCGAAAAAGAAACGGGGGGCATCCAATATGGTCAAAGTAAAGGAAATATTGACGGATAAGGAGCATTTGGAAATTGCCAATCTTCGGATAAAAATCTTAAAATCCCGATCCTTCCTGCAATCGAGGAGATATTATAAGCAAATCAAAGAAATTATCGATCAAGCTGAGAAACGTTATTACGAGGAAAGGGCGACAAGTTAAGAGGAAAATGGGGGCTTTCCGGAAAGTCATATTTTCGGCTTTTGGAAGCCCCTTTCCTTTTTTAGAACCTTGATAAATCAGTATCGATTCATACATATCTGGGGATTTTGCCTTTCCGGCTGTCTCAATGGTTTTATGATTCCTTTTAGCTATCGATTTAAGGCAGCCATAATCGCATCCGGGTCATAACCAAGCACCCAATGACCATTTACGTTGGTTTGGGGCACACCGAGCTGACCTGTGGCATTGATCAGTATTTGCATGGCAATGGGATCCTTTTCCACATTCACTTCTTTGTAGGGGATGTTTTGCAAAGTCAAAAAGCGTTTCACCATGGTGCAAAACGGGCAGGTAGAAGTGACGTAGACTGTAACATCAGGCTTCACGGGAAATACCTCCTTAAAAATTAGGTTGAAAGCGGATGGGGGGAACATAAGTTTTTGGTACCCTATGGGGTATTTGTTGGTTTTATTATACCTAATGGGGTATTTTTCGTCAATCATATTGCTTGCGAGCTGAAGGAATTTTGATCCGTGGATTTGGGGGTTGAGGAATGAAAAATGAAGGCAGGTTGGATCAGTTGGGGCCATCCACCCTTTGGGAGAAACGGAAGGGCTTTTTCGGAAAGGGAATATCCTTCCTCATGATTAGCCACCGTTCTCCGTTCTCACCGATGTGGATACGCACTAGTTGAAGAAAGAGGAGCGGGAATAGGGACGAAGGGGGACTTTCCGGCAGTCACTCCGGCAGTCACAGGGATTCATCCTGCATTCAAATTGAGCATGTTTTCAATTTTCCGATCCAATAGGCGAATCCGTTCCAGACCCTTTTCAATACTGATTTTCCGATAATGATGGCGTCCACCAGGCTCTTCTACGGCAGTATCGGCCAAGTACACGACCTGTTGCAGGGGAGAAAGGACAAGATTTCCTCCGGGCAAAAAGGAATCGGTATGGAACAAGATCGCAAGGGCGATTTCCTTTGCCCGAACCGGATCTTCCCCGCAACGGATGAGGAGTTTATGGGCCCGGGCAGCCCCTTTGATCGGGTGGATATCTTTGTTCCGATAGGCATCATAATCCCACTCGCCATTGGATTTGTACCATTTATAATGACCGATATCATGGAGAAAACCGGCTTTTGTCGCCAAATCCGGATCGATATTTCTCGCAATCGCAATTTCAAAGGCTTTTTCCGCAACAGCGATGGCGTGGTCCATGCCAGACCGGGTCACATATTTCTGAGTGATAGGGTGGGTGTATAGTTTTTCTAACGTAACGGTCCGGTTCATATGATCTCCTCCCATGGTTTGTTTTGTAAGAATGTATATTGTTAAAAACAATACCATGATTATTTTATTTTTTCAATCTTTTTTTCTTTGAAAATAATAGATGATCAACCAATTGACTTGGTAGCGGTGCTGAGGACGTGAGAGGAGCTCATGACGACGTGAGAGCGGGTGTGAGGACGTGAGAGGCGGTTGTGACGACGTGAGAGCGGGTATGAAGACGTGAGAGGAGGTTGTGACGACGTGAGAAGGGTTGATAACGACGTGAGAAAGGTGCCGAAGACGTGAGAGTTGGATGTAACGACGTGAGAGCGGGTGTGAAGACGTGAGAGTTGGATGTAACGACGTGAGAAGAGCTTGTAACGACGTGAGAAGCGGTTGTAACGACGTGAGAAAAGTGCTGAAGACGTGAGAGTTGGATGTAACGACGTGAGAAGGGTTGAAAACGACGTGAGAAAGGTGCCGAAGCCGTGAGAGTTGGATGTAACGACGTGAGAAGGGTTGAAAACGACGTGAGAAAGGTGCTGAGGACGTGAAAGGAGGTTGTAATGACGTGAGAAGAGCTCGTAACGACGTGAGAGGAGGTTGTGACGACGTGAGAAAGGTTGAAAACGACGTGAGAAAAGTGCCGAAGCCGTGAGAGTTGGATGTAACGACGTGAGAAGGGTTGAAAACGACGTGAGAAAGGTGACGAAGACGTGAGAGTTGGATGTAACGACGTGAGAAGAGCTCGTGACGACGTGAGAAGAGCTCATGACAAAGTGAGAATAAGCATAGAAGACGCAAAAACCCACGAAATCGGCGGGAAAAAGGAGTTTTGCCGTGAGACTGCCACCAATCAAGATCACCCATAAAAATAAGAAAAGCCC
>NICF_comb_assmDRAFT_10001318_pt1 | contig 19808 bp, 18 predicted proteins | sample NewIslPassag4_SG_FD_11279 | JGI IMG/M metagenome (IMG submission 11279) | reverse complement strand
CCAGCCGTACCTGCCCGAGGCGGGCGCCGAGCCGCGCGCGGGCCAGGCGCTCGGCTTCCCGGTAAATCTCAGGCAGGTCCGCACCGGGCGTGACTTCCAGCACCACGTCGGTGCGGTCGCCGTTGGAAACGATCGAAACTTGCCTCATTCCCTCCAATGCGCCGAACTCGCGCTCAAGCGGACCCACCACCCGCTGGCTGTAGGCCAGGTGCCGCCCGCCTAGCGCCACCGCCAGGCAGATGATGAAGGTGATAAGAATAATATGAAGCTTAAAGCCGCGGAACAGCATATGTGCCTCATCCTTACCCAGCTCGATCGGGGTCGTCAGCTGGCTCGACCGGCCTCGCCATTCGGCTTGCTCGGTTCCTCCGGCCCGATACGATTTGCTTTCGCACCGCTCAAGACGAGCGCGCGGTTCTTCTGAAACGCGTCCGGCGCGCCCGCTGCTTCCTGATTGCGCCGGCCCTGCGTGGCCAATTATAGCACAAAGTTATAATCCATTGCCGTTCTAATGCCTGGAAACCGGGCAGTCCCCCGGACCCAGGCGCTGCCTCGCGACAGGTTCTCCGTGCACAGGTGGCTCCCGGCACAGGTGGTTCCCACCTGCCGCCCGGTGGCGGCGGCAACAGGAAACCACTCGCTCCGTGTGGAAAGTCGTACCGTTTTGTTTCAGGGAGGAGAAGGGATGGAACGGCTGGCTTTCATCGTGAATCCGGTGGCCGGCAGCGGCCGGGTGCGGCGGCTGTGGCCCGGCCTGGAGGCAGAGTTGCGCCGGCGGCGAGTGCCCTGGGATCTGTTTGAAACCGAAGGTCCCGGCCACGGCATCGAACTGGCCCGCCAGGCTGCGGCTGCGGGGTACGCAGCCGTCGTGGCCGTGGGCGGCGACGGGACCTTGAACGAAGTGGTCAACGGCGTAGGAACTGATGGCGTACCGGTAGGCTTCATCCCCCTCGGCACGGGGGTTGATTTTCCCCGCACCGCAGGCGTGCCCCGCCAGCCCCAGGAGGCGCTGGAGGTGGTCCTGGCCCGCCGGGTGACCCGCATCGACGTGGGCGTGGTCAATGACCGGTTGTTTTGCAACGTGGCCGGCGCGGGTTTTGACGCACAGGTGGCCGCCCGGGTCAACGAAAGCGGCAACAAGCGGGGCGGACCTATCCCTTATATCAAAGCGGTCTTTCAAACCCTGTTCACTTACCAAAACGCACCCTTTCGCATCACGCTCGACGGCGTCGCCCACGAGGTGACGAGCCTGCTGCTCGCGGTGGGCAACGGTCGATTTTACGCGGGCGGCATGATGATCTGCCCCCAGGCTGACCTGCGGGACGGGCAGTTTGACGTCGTCATCGCCGGCAACATCAGCAAGATCGGGACGCTCTTGACCCTGCCCCGGGTCTTTTCCGGCGCCCATTTGCATCACCCCTTGATTACCTACCAGCGCGCGCGGCGGGTGGTGGTGGAAGGCCCGACCCACCTGCGCATCCAGGCGGACGGGGAACTCGTGGGTCATCTGCCAGCTACCTTCGAGCTGCGCCCAGCGGCCTTGCCCATGCTGTTGCCTTGACATGGCCCTTTCGGGACCCGTATAATCACCCTTGGAAGTCCTTTGGAAGCGGCAACGGAGGCTTTTGGGCGTTTGGGGGCAGACTGGCGGAGCGGGTCTGCCATACTTTGTGAAAAGCGGAGCTAACCGCGGCGCGGGGAGGGGCTGCCGTGCTCAGTGCATATACCGATGTCCTCATCTTTTTTTTGGTCGGCGCCGGGTTCGTCGCCATCAACCTGACCATCGGCCGGCTCTTGCGGCCGCACAACCCTTACCCTGAGAAGCTCACTCCTTACGAATGCGGTGAGGTTCCGGTCGGCGAAGGCCAGGTGCCTTTCAACATCCGCTACTACATCTTCGCCCTTCTCTTCGTGGTCTTTGACGTAGAGGTCGTCTTCCTCTTCCCGTGGGCCGTCGTCCTGCGCGAGCTGGGGATGTACGCGTTTGTGCTCATGGTCATCTTCCTCGTAATGCTGGTGGACGGCCTCGTCTACGCTTGGAAGAAGGGGGTTCTGCGTTGGGTCTGATTACCCATGAAGCGGTGCCGGGCGTGATCACAACCAGCCTGCGCCGCTTGATCAACTGGAGCCGTAAGTCGTCGCTGTGGTACATGTTGTTCGGGATCGCCTGCTGCGCCATCGAGATGATGGCGACCGGCGCTTCCCGTTACGACTTCGACCGCTTCGGCATGATTTTCCGCGCCTCTCCGCGCCAGTCGGACCTGATGATCGTCCCGGGTACGGTCAACGAAAAGATGGCCGATCGGGTGCGGGTGCTCTACGACCAGATGGCTGAGCCCCGCTGGGTCCTGGCTATGGGCGGCTGCGCGGTCAACGGCGGACCGTATCACGGAGAGTACAACATCGTGGACGGGGTCGACAAGGTGATTCCCGTGGACGTTTACGTACCGGGCTGCCCGCCGCGGCCGGAGGCCCTCCTGCACGGGGTGTTGCTCCTGCAGGAGAAAATCATGCGCGAAGGGATTGAAATCCCGGAGCCGGCAAGAAGGTGATTCCCGGTGAGTGACCACGACGCGAGTGCAATGCCGGAGCAATTGCAGCCGTTGGCCGAGGCCATCCGGGAACGCTTCCCGGAGTTGGTCGTGCAGGCCAAGCTCGACAACTGGTTGGAGGTCAAGATCGCGCCGGAACAGTCCCGGGAGTTCTTCCAGTTCGTAAAGGAACATCCCAAGCTGGCGTTTGACTACCTCAGCGACGTTACCTCCGTGGACTACATCCAGCAAGGCCTATTTCAGGTCGTGTATCACCTGGTTTCCATGGGAACGGACGCCCGCAGGCGCGGCAAGCTCCGGGTGAAGATCGACGTGCCGCGGGACAATCCCCGGGTGCCCAGCGTCGTCGACATTTGGCCCACCGCCAATTTCCACGAACGGGAAGTCTACGATTTGATGGGCATTGTGTTCGAAGGCCATCCCGACCTCCGTCGCATTCTCTTGCGAGAGGATTGGGTCGGCCACCCGCTGCGCAAGGACTACGTCGACCAGCGTCCCAAGCGTCCCCGCGTCACCCGCTAAGTGCGGGGCGACGGGCGCAGCGGAACGCGTTGACGTCGATGGGAGTGAACGGCTTTGGCCGAAACCGTTGTGACTAGCGAAGTCATGCAGGGAGGCCCACTGCCGGCCGAGCGCGAGCTTTTCGTCAACATGGGCCCCCAGCACCCGAGCACCCACGGCGTGCTGCGGCTTATGCTACGGGTGGACGGCGAGCGGGTCCTGGGCCTCAAGCCTGACGTGGGTTACCTCCACCGGTGCTTTGAGAAGATCGCGGAGCGCCGGCAAGTGACCATGGTCATCCCCTACACCGACCGCACTGACTACCTCGCCGCCATCACCAGCGAATGGGCTTACGTGCTGGCCGCGGAAAAGCTCATGGGCGTCGAGGTGCCCGAGCGGGCCGAGTACATCCGCGTCATCGTCGGCGAACTGCAGCGTATTGCGAGCCACCTGCTGTGGTTTGGCACCTTTGCCCTTGACCTGGGCGCGACCACTGCGTTTCTCTACGCGTTCCGCGAGCGCGAGAGCTTGTTCGACATCTTCCAAAAGCTGACCGGCGCCCGCATGCTCTACAACTACCTGCGCGTCGGCGGCGTGCGCAACGATTTGTACGACGGCTTCGCCGATGACGTGCTTCGCTTCCTCAACGTGCTCGAGGAGAAGCTGCGGGAGTACCATAACCTCTTGACCGGGAACCGCATCTTTGAAACCCGCACCAAAGGCGTAGGCGTCGTCACCAAGGAGCAGGCCATCGCGTACGGTGCGAGCGGCCCGGTGCTGCGCGGTTCGGGCGTGCCCCACGACCTGCGCAAGGCGCATCCCTACTCCGTTTACGACCGGTTCGAATTTGGCATCCCCGTGGGCGAGCACGGCGATGTGTATTCCCGCTACGTCGTGCGCATGCAGGAGTTCTACGAGTCCATCAAGATCATTCGCCAGGCGCTCAAGACCATTCCGGGCGGCCCGTGGATGGGCGATGTTCCCCGGCGCATGAAGCTGACGGGCGACGTGTACACCCGCATCGAATCGCCCAGGGGCGAGGTCGGCGTTTACTTGGTGGGCGATGGGTCGGATCAGCCGTACCGGTGCCACTACCGCTCCCCGTGCTTCGTCCACCTGCAGCTCCTGGAGCCGATGGGCGTCGGGCATTTGATCGCCGACATGGTTGCCATCATCGGCAGCATCGACATCGTTATGGGCGAGGTGGACCGTTAGATGAGCGACTGGCTGTGGGAGTTGTTCCAGTCCTGGGGCTGGAGCGAGTCCACCTTCAATGTCGTTATGGGCATCATCAAAGGCGTGCTGGTCACCGCGTTTCTCGCGGTGAACGCCCTCGTGCTGGTCTTGATGGAGCGCAAGGTGTCCGGGTACATGCAGCGCCGCCTCGGTCCGACGCGGGTTGGCCCGCGGGGTCTGTTGCAGACGTTTGCCGACGCCATCAAGCTCCTGACTAAAGAAGATGTAGTGCCCAGCGGTGCGGACGTGGCCGTCTTCGTCCTGGCCCCGATGGTGTTTTTCGCCGCGGCGACGGCCCTGTGGATCGTGATCCCCTTTGGTCCCCAGACGATGGTACAAGACCTCAACATCGGTCTGATCTACATCTCCGCCGTGACGGGGTTGAGCGTCCTGGCCATTCTCATGGCGGGCTGGTCGTCCAATAACAAGTGGTCGCTCATTGGGTCGATGCGTTCGGCCGCCCAGTTGATCAGCTATGAGATCCCGCTCGTGCTGTCGCTGGTGGCCATTGGCATGACCGCCGGATCCCTGCGGCTGGGCGACATCGTCGCCGCGCAGCAGGGAGGCATCACCGATTGGTTTGTCTTCCCGCAGATTTTGGGCTTCCTGGTGTTTTTCACGGCAGGGCTCGCGGAGATCAACCGGGCGCCCTTCGACTTGCCGGAGGCCGAGAGCGAGCTCGTGGCCGGTTTCAACACCGAGTACAGCGGGATGCGCTGGGCCATCTTCTTTCTGGCCGAGTACGCGAACCTGGTGGCCTTCTCGGCCATGGTGTCCACGTTCTTCTTTGGCGGCCCGACGGGTCCGTTCTTCCCGCCCGTCGTGTGGTTCCTGATTAAAACTTACTTCTTCATCTTCGTCGCCATGTGGATCCGCTGGACGCTGCCCCGCATCCGGGTGGACCACCTGATGAACCTGGGCTGGTACGTGTTGATTCCGCTCGCCCTGATTAACCTGGGGTGGACGGGGTTGTACGTGGTGCTGCGGGGTTGAACCAGGACCCGGGGACGCCCCCGGACGGAAGCGAGGTGTGGAGCGGTGTTCCGAAGCATTCGCGACTTCTTTGGCATGATACGCACGACCCTCATCGGCATGGGGATCACGATCCGGAACATGTTCATGCCGGCCATCACGATCCAGTACCCCGATGAGCAATTGGATGTGCCGTTGGGCTACCGGGGAATCCCCGTGCTGCTCAGCGACGAAGAAGGCAACCTGAAGTGCGTCTCCTGCGAGTTGTGCGCCAAGGCGTGCCCGGTCAACTGTATCGAGATCCAGGCGCACCGCGACAACAAGACCCGTAAGAAGGTGTTGGACGTCTACAACCTGGACTCCACCTGGTGCATGTACTGCGGGCTGTGCGTGGAGGCATGCCCGTTTGACGCCCTGGCCATGTCGGACCAGTTTGAGCTGGCGTCCTACGACCTCCCGAGCCTGGTCTACACCAGGGACCAGTTGGCGGAGATCGGCCGGCGGGCCATCACGCCTACAGACAACATCCGCGAGACGCAGAACTTCGGCATCAAGACCAGCGGGGGTGCCCGGCGCTGATGGACGTCACTCGCTTCGCGTTTCTTGCGCTGGCCGCTGTAGCCGTCGTGTCGGCGTTCCGGGTGGTGACGGCCCCCAAAATTATGCACGCCGCGCTGTGGATGGGCTTCACCTTCTTTCTGGTCGCCGGGCTATTCGTGGTCATGGGTGCGGAGTTCCTGGCAGCGGCGCAGGTACTGGTGTACGTAGGCGCCGTGACCACCATCATTCTCTTTGGCATCATGCTCTCCGAAGCCGCGGAGGTGCGCGGCGGGCGGGCATCGGTGGCCGCGGCGGAGGTGCCCCAGGGGTCGACCTTCTGGCGGCGGCACGTCCTCCCCGTTGTGGCCACGCTGGCGTTCGTAGGGATTATGGTGGCCGTCTACACGAGCGTGCCCTGGCCGCCCATGGCCGGCGTCGGAGGCGACACGGTGCCGCAGATCGGCCGGGCCCTGTTTACCACCTACGTGGTACCCTTTGAGCTCGCGGCGGTGCTGTTGCTTATCGCCCTCATCGGCGCGATCGTCATCGCCATCCGGGACGACCACAGGGAGGAACAGGGGTCATGATGCTGCCAAGCGGCATTCCGCTCACGTATCCGCTCGTCTTCGGCGCCATCCTGTTTGGTATGGGTCTGTACGGCGCCTTGACCCAGCGCAATGCCATCCGGATATTGATGTGTGTCGAGCTCATGCTCAACGCCGTCAACGTCAATTTGGTGGCGTTCGCGGCTACATTTTGGCAGGCCGCCGCGGCGGGACAGGTGTTTGCCCTGTTTGTGATGACCGTGGCCGCCGCGGAAGTGGCGCTGGCCCTGGCCATCATCCTGATCCTCGCCCGTCGCGAGAAGCACATCGACATCGAGCGGGTGCATCTCTTGCGGTGGTAGTCGGCGTTGCAACGCCGGACAAGCCCGGCGTCAAGTACGGAAGGTGGCTGTGACATGGTAGAGTTGGCATGGCTAATTCCGGTGCTTCCCCTGGCGGCGGCCTTCTTCATCGCGGTCTTTGGCCACCGCACCACCGGCCAGGGTGACCGGGTCGGCATCGGGGCGATGAGCATCGCGTTCTTGTTGTCCATCGGCGTGCTGGTGGATGTGATGGGCGGTGCCCGCCTGTCCCAGCAGTTCACATGGGCCGTCCACGGCGACTTGGTGCTGCGCCTGGGGTACCAGGTCGACCCGCTGGCCGCGGTGATGCTGGTCGTAGTCACAGTGGTCAGTCTGATGGTCCACATCTTCTCTGTGGGCTACATGGAGGGCGACGTCCGCTACAAGCGCTACTACGCGGTCTTGTCGCTGTTTACCTTCAGCATGCTGGGCCTGGTCATCTCGGACAACCTGTTGTTCCTCTTTGTGTTCTGGGAGCTCATGGGCCTTTGCTCTTACTTGCTGATTGGGCATTACTTTGAGGAGCGGGCCAACGTCCATGCGGCCAACAAGGCGTTCTTGACCACTCGCGTCGGGGACGTGGGGATGTTCGTAGGTATCCTGGTCCTGTTCATGGCCGCCCGCACGTTCCGCTTTGACGAGCTAACGGCCGCCATCGCCGACGGGACGCTCAGCCTGCCGCTGTTGACGGTGGCGGCCATTCTCCTGTTCATCGGTCCCGTGGGTAAGTCCGCCCAGTTCCCGCTGCACGTCTGGTTGCCCGACGCCATGGCGGGCCCAACCCCGGCCAGCGCCCTGATCCACGCAGCAACGATGGTGGCGGCGGGCGTCTACTTGGTGGCGCGGGGTTACGGGCTGTTTGCGCCGGTTCCCCAGGCGCTGGAAGTGGTGGCGTGGGTTGGCGCCTTCACGGCCCTCTTTGCAGCAACCATCGCTTTGGTCATGGAAGACATCAAGAAGGTGCTGGCCTATTCCACCATTTCGCAGCTAGGCTTCATGGTAGCAGCCCTCGGCGTGGGCGCGTACACAGCCGCCGTGTTCCACCTCATGACCCACGCATTCTTCAAGGCGCTGCTGTTCCTGGCCTCGGGTTCCGTTATCCATGCGGTCCACAGCCAGAACATGCACCAGATGGGCGGGCTGTTCCGGAAGCTCCCCGTCACCGGTTGGACATGGCTGATCGGCGCCGGGGCGCTGATCGGCATTCCGCCGCTGTCCGGTTTCTGGAGCAAGGAAGAAATTTTGCTGGACGCGTGGCACCACAACCCGCCCATCTTTTGGGTCCTGGTGGCAGCGGCGGCCCTGACGGCGTTCTACACAACCCGCGCGACCTACCTGACCTTCTTTGGTACGCCCAGGGACAAGCATGCCTATGAGCACGCCCACGAGGGCGGCCGGGTCATGACATACCCCTTGATCATCCTGGGCGCCTTGGCGGCCGTGTCGGGCTTCGTGGCCGGGCCGTTGGCCAGCTTCGTCTACTTTGGCGAGCCCCACCATGCCTCCTTCGACCCCTTTGTGTTCGGCGTGGCCACCGTGGTGTGGGTGGTTGGGGTGCTGCTGGCGCTGGCCATCTACAAGTTCAACCTGGTATCCCGCCGCAGGATCATCCAGGTCTTTTACCCGATCTGGGTGGTATTGAAGCGGCGTTACTACATTGACGACGTGTACCAGTACGTGTTCGTCCGCGGGATGATCGGACTGGCGCTGGTCGCAGGCTGGATCGACCGGCATGTGATCGACTTTGTGGTCAATGCCGTGGGCTGGATCGCGCGGCGGGTGTCCGAGTACGTGGACGACTTCGACCGGGGGGTCGTCGACGGCATCGTCAACGGTGTCGGCGGCGCCTTCGTGGTCGGAAGCCGGGTCTTCCGGCAATTGCAGACGGGCTTGGTCCAATCCTACATGCTGGTCTTGCTCCTTGGCCTGTTGGCCGGACTGGCAATCCTGGTAATAGGAGGATAACGCGATGCTGCTCACTGCCCTGGTGTTCATCCCCCTGTTGGGGGCCATCCTGCTCGCGTTCTTCCCAAGAGACCGCGTAAGCGCCATCCGGGGTTTTGCCCTGGTGGTGTCCCTCATCCCGCTGGCGCTGGTGGCCATGCTGTGGCAGCAGTTGGACTTCTCCCAGCCCGGCATGCAACTGATCACCCAGCGTGACTGGATCCCAAGCCTCGGGATCAGCTATAAGCTGGGGGTCGACGGCATCAGCTTCCCGCTGATCGCCGTGTCGGCGTTGGTGTTGCCGCTGTCGGTGCTTGCGTCCTACACAATCACCCATCGGGTGAAAGAATTCTTCCTCTGGATGCTGGTGCTGCAGACGGCTATCTACGGCGTGTTTACAGCGCTGGACTACTTCCTGTTCTTTATCTTCTTTGAGGCTAGCCTCGTGCCGATGTACTTCATCATCGGCATCTGGGGCGGACCTCGCAAGGAGTACGCCAGCCTCAAGTTCTTCATCTACACGCTGTTGGGCAGCGCCATCATGCTGGTGGGCATCCTGGCGCTGTACCTCGGCTCGGGCCTGCGCACCTTCGACGTGTTGGTCCTGGCAGAGCAGGCCAACCTCTCCCCCACCCTGCAGTGGTGGATTTTCCTGGCCTTCTTCGCTGGCTTTGCCGTGAAGGTGCCCATTTTCCCGTTCCACACATGGCTGCCTGACGCGCACGTGGAGGCGCCCACCGGCGGCTCCATGATCCTGGCGGGAATCTTGCTTAAGACCGGTACGTACGGGTTCTTCCGGTTTATGCTGCCCACCTTCCCCGACGCCGCGCAGGCGTTCTCGCCGGTGCTGGCGGTCCTGGGTATCATCGGGATCATCTACGGCGCTCTGGCGGCCATGGCCCAAACCGACATGAAGAAGCTGGTGGCCTATTCCTCCATCAGCCACATGGGCTATGTCATCTTGGGCGTGGCGGCCATGACGCCCATGTCCCTCAACGGCGCCATGTTCGTCAACGTCTCGCACGGCCTGATCTCGCCGCTGTTGTTCTTCGTCGTCGCCAGTGTCATTTACGACCGCACACACACCCGCATGATGGACCAGATGAGCGGCCTGTTCACCCGGATCCCGGTGGCCGCGTCCGTGACGGCCTTCGCAGCCTTCGCGAACCTGGGCCTGCCCGGCATGGCTGGCTTCCCGGGCGAGTTCTTCACCTTCGTAGGATCTTTCCCCGTGTACACGACGCTGGTGATCCTGGCCGCAGCCCTCGGTTTGGTCACCACGGCGGGCTACCATCTCTGGATGATGCAGCGGGTGCTGATGGGCCAGCCTAGCGGCGAATCCCTTCCGGACATCTCCGGCCGCGAGCTTGTCGTAGCCACGCCGCTCATGGTCTGCATCGTGCTGCTCGGCATCCTGCCTGGCATCGCCCTGCGGCTCTTTAACGAGCCTATCGCTGTGCTCGCGGCCAGGCTCGGAGGGATGTGACACCGATGCCTGTCGACGGCAGCCTGCAGTTGCTCTTGCCGGAGATCATCCTCGCGGTGGCCGGCGTGATCGTGCTCACGGCCGGGCTCACGACGCGCAGCGCCCGCGTACCGGGTGTCCTGGCCCTGCTGGGGATCATCGCGGCAGGCGCTGGGGTGTACAATCGGGTTTGGGGCGTGACCGCGGAGATCTGGAGTGGCACGGTGATGGTGGACGGGTTCGCCAACCTGTTTAAGGTGATCTTCCTGGTAGTTGGCGCCCTGACCGTCTTGGTATCCATGGACTACGTGGCCCGCAACGGCATCCCGGCCGGGGAGTTTTACATCCTGATCCTGCTGGCGACGGTGGGCATGATGTTCATGGCCGGTTCCTTGAACCTGCTCACCATTTACTTAGGGCTCGAGTGCCTGTCGCTGGCGTCCTATAGCTTGGCTGGGATGCTGCGCCGGAGCGCCAAGTCCACCGAGGCGTCGCTGAAGTACATCCTTATCGGGGCCATTTCCAGCGGCATTGTGCTGTTTGGCATGTCGCTCTTGTTTGGTGCGGCTGGTAGCCTGCACCTGCGGGAGATTGCCGCTGCCATCGGCACAAACGGCGCCATGGCACCGGTTTTGGTGGCGGGGATGATGTTCCTGGTCGCCGGCTTTGGCGTCAAGATGGCGGCAGTACCCTTCCACATGTGGGCGCCCGACGTGTACCACGGTTCGCCAGCGCCGGTGGCCGCCTTCCTAATCACCGCCAGCGAGGCAGCGGCCTTCGCCGCGGCGCTGCGTATCTTCCTGGTCGGGCTGCCCGCCCTGCAGCCGGAGTGGACGACCGTCTTCATCGTGCTAGCGGTCATCTCCATGACCGTGGGCAACGTGACGGCCATTCTCCAGACGAACATGCGGCGCATGCTGGCCTATTCGGCGGTGGCCCAGGCCGGCTACATCATGGTCGGGTTGGCGGTGGCGTCCGACCGGGCCGTTTCCGCCATGCTTTACTACTTGATCGCGTATGCGTTCATGACCATCGGCGCGTTTGCCGTGGTCATCCTCCTGGGGCGTCGGCACCCCGCGGAGGAAATCCGGGATTTCCGCGGCCTGAGCCAGCGGGCGCCACTGTTCGCCCTGGCGTTGACGATCTTCCTCCTCAGCTTGATCGGCATTCCCCCTACCGCGGGTTTCTTTGGCAAGTTCTACCTGATCCAGGCTGCGGTAGCGGCGGATCTGACATGGCTGGCGGTCGTGATGATGATCAACAGCATCATCTCGATCCCGTACTACTGGGGCGTCGTGCGCACTATGTACTTGGCGGAGGCCGAGGACAAAGAGCCTCTGCCCGCGCCGGCGGGTTTGCGCTGGGCCGCCGTCATCGGCTTGGCGGGCACCCTGGTGTTGGGACTGTTCCCTGATGCGGTCGTGCAGATCGTGAGCGCGGTCCAAGTAGCCCCCGAGTTGTTCTTGGCCGCGTTCTAAGGGGGATCTTGCACTCCAGGCGGCCGGGGCGGTGACCGGCCGCCTGGAAGCCACTGCCTCGTCAGTCCCGTTCCCGTATCGTCGGCCTTTGTCCCCCGTCCTCTGTGTTGGCGCGACAACTGCATACCACACCACTTAGGGAGGTGACGGTCACCCTTCTGGTGACGACGGCATGAACAAGGTCATCGCGTACGTCCTGCTCGTAGGCGCAGTCGCTTTGATCACGTCGTTGACCGGCTTCACCGGCCAGCAGGTGCTGGCGACAACCATCTTCTCCGGGTTTATTTTCGGGACACTGTTCTATTGGGAATTCCGCCTGGCCTTCGCCCTGACCGGCATCGCCCTTCTTTTCGGCTCCGGCATGCTGGACGTAGAGCACTTCGTCGAATTTGCCAGCTTGGACGTCATCATGTTCCTCATTGGCATGATGATTGTCATCGGGTACCTGGAGGAGAAGGACTTCTTCGCCCGCGTTTTGGACCGGGTGCTGCCCTCCATCAACAAGGGTGCGGTCACCTTGATGGTGGCCCTCATGGGGTTGTCCTTTGTCTCGGCGGCCCTGGTCGATGAGGTCACGTCCATCCTGTTCATGGCGGCCATCACCATGCGCATCGCCAAGCATTACGGCCTGTCTCCCGTGCCCTATCTCATCATGGTGGTGTTTGCCACCAACATCGGCAGCAGCGCCACCGTGGTGGGCAACCCCATCGGCGTGCTCATCGCCCTACGGGCAGGGCTGTCGTTCCCCGACTTCCTGCGCTGGGCGACGCCCATCTCTGTCGTAGCCTGGATCGTGACCGTCGTGTTGTCCTTCTGGTACTTCCGCAAGCCCATGGCGCAACTGCAGGCGGCCATCAAGGAGCGGGCGGCTACCGCGTCCCACGAGTCCGGGGGCGACATCCTGGTGCCGACCATTCTGTTCGTGGGAACCATCGCCGGGCTCTTGCTGCACAAAAACATCGAGGCGTGGCTCGGTCTTGAGCACAACATCATGCTCATCGGGGTGGCCATGCTGGCTGCGGGCATCGTCCTCTTCATCGAACGGCGGCATGCCAAGCGGCTGGTGGAAACCCGCGTCGACTGGTGGACGCTGGTCTTCTTCATGCTCTTGTTCGCTTCCGCCGGCACTCTGCAGTACGTAGGCGTGACGGAGCACATTGCCCAGGCGATGATCGAGGCCACCGGCGGCAACCTGACTACGTTGTTCTTCCTGATAACCTGGAGCATCGGTGTCATTACCGCCCTTATGGACAATGTGCTGGCCGTGGCCAGCTTTATCCCCATCGTAGGCGATCTGGCCGACGTGGGCGTGGCTGTGGCACCCTTGTGGTGGGGCATGCTCATGGGCGGCACCATCCTCGGCAACCTGACCTTTATCGGCTCCACGGCCAACATCGTGGCCCTAGGAATGCTGGAACGGCAGGAAGGCCGCGGCATTACGTTCATGGAGTGGTTCTGGCCGGGACTGGTCACCAGCGTCCCGTCCTTGTTGGTGGCTACGCTCCTCCTGTTCTTGCAGATCCCTCTGATGCTCAATTGACCGGTCTCACCGCAGGCGTGGCACAAAAGCGAAGGACCGGGCGCGATGCGACCCGGTCCTTTCTTGTGCCGCCCAGGCGCGGCACCGCCGCCGGCGGCAGGCGAGAGCGTCCGGAGAGAGACGTCCAGCGTCTAGAAGCGGGCCCCGCCCAACTGTAAGCGCAGCACGTTGGCCGCCTGCGGGCCGCGGGCGCCCTGGACGATTTCAAACTCTACCTCTTCCCCTTGCTCGAGGGTCTTAAACCCCTCCTGCTGGATGGCCGTGTAGTGCACGAAAACATCCTCGCCGCCGTCCCGTTCGATGAACCCGTAACCCTTTTCGTTACTAAACCACTTGACCCGACCGCGTTCCATGAAACGCCAAGCCTCCCACTGCCTTTGTGTCGCGACGGGCGGGCAGGCGAGCATGCATGCCGGCACCCATCTAGGTCAAGTCTACCAGATACAGGAACCGGCAGCAAGGTGTTTTCAGAGAATTATCCAATGATCACTTCTTTGACAGCCGGTCCAGCAGACGCGGCGAGGAAGTGTTCCTGCAGCGCCCGCTCGACATGGTGGCAGGCCACCCAGTGTCCTGGCGCGCGCTCCACCAGGGGCGGCGTCTGACACCGGCAAAGCTCGCTGGCCAAGGGGCACCGGGGATGCAGCCGGCAGCCCGCGGGCGGGTTCACCGGATTGGGAAGTTCACCCGGGAGACCCGTGTCGTTGGGTTTCCGCCGGGGGTCCGTGGAGAGAACCGCCCGCATCAGGGCTTGGGTGTAGGGATGACTAGGCCGTCGCACCAGCGCGTCCGCCGCCGCGTGCTCCACGACGCGGCCCAGGTACATGACCGCGATCCGGTCGCAGAAATGGCGAGCCAGCGCCAGGTCGTGGGTAATGAACACCAGCGCAAGCCCCCGCTCCTGTACAAGCCGCATGAGGATCTGGAGAACGCCGCCTCGGATGGACACGTCCAGCATTGAGACGGGCTCATCTGCCACAAGCAAATCGGGCCTCAGCACCAGCGCCCGCGCGATGGCCACCCGCTGGCGCTGCCCCCCCGACAGCTCCCTGGGGTAGCGGAACATGAACTCCTCTACGGGTACCAGTTCCACGTCGGCCAGCGCCTGTGCGACCCGCTCCTCCGCCTCCTCGCGGCTTTTCGCGAGGCCTTGAATGACCATGGGCTCGGCCACGATGTGGAACACGTCCATGTTGGGGTTCATGGAATCGTAAGGGTCTTGAAACACCATCTGCATGCGGCGCCGCAACTGCCTCATCTCCGCCGGAGCCAAACGGGTGATGTCCTGCCCATCGAAAATAATCCGGCCGGCGGTGGGTTCCTCCAGTCGCAAGAGCAGGCGCCCAGTGGTCGTCTTGCCGCAGCCCGACTCGCCTACCAGGCCCAGGATCTCTCCCCGGCCTACCTGGAAACTGACGCCGTCTACCGCCCGCACCACAGGCCGCTGGCCTTTGAGTACCTGGCCAAGGCTGCGGCGCAACGGGAAATGTTTCACTAAGTCCTGCGCTTTGAGCAGCACATCCGCTCCTCCCGTAGGCGTCCCAGCTTGGAGTGCGGGCAGCGCGTTGATTGTTGCGTTGACGTTCGTCATGCCCAGCTCACCTCGGTCAGCGCACCTCCTGCCACCGCCCGGCTAGGCGCCGCCAGATGGCAGGCGACCCGGTGGGAGGAGGCGCCGGTCGCCACCAGTTCCGGTTCCCAGGTACGGCAAGCGTCGGTGGCCAGCGGGCAGCGGGGATGAAAGCGGCAGCCGCCGGGCGGGTTCAGCAGGTGAGGCGGCGTGCCTGGAATGGAAACGATGGTCACCCGGTCCGCGTGAATGTCAGGAAACGCCTGCACCAGCCCCAGGGTGTACGGGTGCTGTGGGTGCAGGAAAATCTCTTCTACCGGCCCGTACTCCACGATCTTGCCGGCGTACATTACCGCCACCTCGTCGCATGTCTGCGCCACCACGGACAAATCGTGACTGACGAGGATGAGGGACAGCCCAAGCTGGCGGCGCAGATCGGCGATGGCGTTGAGCACCTGGGACTGCATCATCACGTCCAGCGCCGTGGTGGGCTCGTCGGCGATGACCACCTCGGGATTGCACGCCAGGGCCATGGCAATGATGGCCCGCTGTTTCATGCCCCCGCTGAACTGGTGCGGGTACTGCCCCCAGCGGTCCGGGTTGATACCCACCAGGGCCAAAAGATCCTTGACCCGCTGCACCGCGACATCCCTGCTCACTCGTTCGTGGGCCAGAATCGCCTCGGTGATCTGCTGGCCCACGGTCAACACGGGATTTAGGGCGTTCATGGCCCCTTGAAACACCATGGCGATCCTCTTCCACCGCACCTCCTTGCGGAACGTCTCCTCGTCCATGGCCAGCAGGTCCACACCGCCGAGCCGCACGGAGCCGCCTACCACGTGGCCGCTGGGCGGCAAGAGCCGCAAGAGCGTCAGACCGAGACTGGATTTGCCGCATCCCGACTCCCCCACGATGCCCAGCGCTTTTCCGGGCGCGAGCGTGAAGCTCACGCCATCCACGGCCCGCACCGGACCCTTGCGAGTCCGGTAGTGCATGGTCAGATTCCGGACCTCCAGTTCCGCCATGGTCTACCCTACCTCTCGCTGCGCCGCCGGTTTAAGATGTCGTCCAAGGTGTTCCCGATGAAGACGAAGGCCATAGCCAGCACCGTCAAGGCCAGGCCCGGCGGCAAGATCCACCACCACGCAAGTTCGCCGAACGCGCCAAAACCCCGGGCGTTTTGCAGAATCCGGCCCCACGTAGGCACCCGTGGGTCACCGAAGCCCAGGAAGCTCAAGGTAGCCTCGCTGACGATGGCACCAGGAACCAACAGCACCACCGACGCGCAAACGAGGCCCAGCACGTTGGGCAGGATGTGGGTGCGCATGATGTACCCGGGGCTGGCCCCGGCGCTCTGGGCCGCGTCGACGAAGCTCCGCTCCCTAAGCGCCAACGTCTGCGAGCGCACCATTCGGGCCACGCCCATCCAAGAGAACAGGGCGATGAGGACGACGAGGGTCCATAGGTTCTTCCCCATCACCCCGACAATGACGATAAGGATGGGCAGGAACGGGACGGACATCATGACGTCCACAACCCGCATGAGGAACTCGTCTACCCATCGGCCCAAGTAACCGCTGACGATGCCCACCGCCGTCCCAACGGCCACCGCGATGACCGCCGCGACGAACCCGATGAGCAGTGACGCACGAGTGCCATAGACAAACTGGGCCCATAGATCCGCTCCCAAATGGTCAGTACCCAACAAGCCGTGCAACCGGCCGGGAATTTGGAACCGGCTCTCGCCCAGGGCCATCTGCGCCGCCCCTTCCTCACCGGCATCGAGGGTGACTTCCAGCACAAAGCGGTAGTCACCGGGGGCGCGAATCAGGTGCGCGGCCAGGTTGTCCAACGGCCGCAACCCCAGCCGGGTCTTGAGCTGCATGTCCCGGGAGTCGACGCGTTGCGTCGTCCAGCGCACCTCACCCTGCAGGTTCCGCGACTCCCACATGGCAATCCGGCGGCCGTCCGGGGCTTCAAATCGGAGAACGAGCTGGCCGGTGGTGCCCCCTGGTCCCTGGAACGCATACGGCACTTGGATGAAAAACGTGTCCGGGGGCCTGGCCCGGTACGTGAAACTGTAGACCAGCACAAGCCGCGCCGCTCCGGGCCCCGCGTTGCGCACCTGCATCACTCGTTGCCCTTCCCGCTCATCCCATTCGACGACGACGTTCTCCTGGACAGCTATCCGCCAGTCGTCCAAAAGAAACGCGTCCACCGTCACTGGCTCGTCGCGGTAACGGGGAAAGTAAACCATCCACGCCGGACGGGCCATGCGGTCGGCCAGGAACTGGTCCTGGAGGGGATCGTACGGGGTCAGCCACGGGGCTGCGACGCCCAAGAACGCAAACACCAACACGATGCCGAGGCCGAGCATGCCCCGGGGCGAACGCCGGTACTCAGCCCAGATCGCTCGCCACCCCCCCGGCCGGCGCGGGCGGCTCCGGGCGGTGATCGCCCGTCTCATGAACACCGGTGCGTCCTGCGGCATGGGCGCTTGTGCGTCGTTCACGGCCCTCACCTCAATCGGATGCGGGGATCGACCAGGCCGTACACCAGATCGGCCACCAGGTTGCACACCAATACGGCCAGGGCGATGATGTAGAAGCAGCCCTGCACTACGGGGTAGTCCTGCTGCAACGTGGCGTCCACCAGGTAACGCCCGACGCCGTACAGCGAGAAGATCGTTTCCGTGATGACAGCTCCCGTTACCAGCCCGGGCAGCGATAGAAACACTAGCGTCACCATGGGCGGCAGGACACTGCGAAAGGCGTGCCGGTACAGGACCTCTCTCGGGGTCAGGCCTTTGGCCCGCGCGGTGAGCACGTAATCCTGCCCCAGGGCGAAGACGACGTTGTTGCGGGTGTACAGGTACCACGAGCCATACCCGCTCAGGGTCACCGAGGTCACGGGCAAGACCAAATGGTGGATGCGATCAAGCAGGAACGCCCACCCTGCGGCGGGCGGCGGGACGCTCATGGTGCCCCGGATGGGAAAAAGAGGCCAGTAGTACCCGAACACCAGGAGCAGCAAAAGCCCGATGAAGAAGCTGGGCATGGCATTGAGAAAAAGTGACAGGCCCGTGAGCCCCGCTTCCAGACGGCTGTCCGGGCGCGCCGCCATCTTGATCCCAAAGACCACGCCGATGAAGACGCTCAAGACGAAGGAGGTGCCCAAAAGCATCAGCGTGTTGGGCAGGCGCGAGAGCAACTCCCCCAGGACCGGCTGGCGGGTCACGAACGATCGCCCAAAGTCGAAGGTGAGCATGCTCTTGAGGTAGAGAACATATTGGGTCCAGAGGGGCTGGTCAAGACCGTACAGCTCCCGCAGCCGCTGCCGCACCTCGGGCGTGAAGTCAGGGCTGAGCACAAGGGAAACCGGGTCTCCCGGCATGACGCGGAAGATGACGAAGTTTATCGTCACGATGATGAACAAGGTCAAAAACCCGTAGCCGACCCGACGCCAAAAGTATGCGCTTGACATGTGAACCCAACCTCCCTCCGGCGCCCGCCTTCGAAGTCCCGGCTCACCCGCGAGGTTGCGTGGTTTAAGGGACAAGGAGGGCAGGCCCTGTGCGGGACCTGCCCTCCGTGGTATACCATCTATCTCCCTATACGATCATTCTTCCCGGTCGCTAGAGGGGCCGCTCGGGGGCGGCCCCGGTCCTCCGTGTGGGCGCGCTTACCGGTCCAGACCGGCCCAGAAGCCGTCGTACCGCTCGACCCGCACGTACTCGCCCACCACATACTCCCTAAAGACGAACGGGCCCGTGCCGGTCATCATGGTCAGGCCCGGCACCGTCGGGTGCGGCTCCTTCCACGGCTCGCTCTCGTCGAACTTGGGCACGTTCTCCCACAGGTGCTTGGCCAGGAACGCGGCGGTGTTGTACGTGTGCCAGTAGCTGACGGTGTTGTAGTAAACGGTGATCGTATGGTCGTCGATGATCTCTGCGTGGCTGTAGTCGCTCCAGTTGGCCTGGTACTTGGGCACCCGCTGCGCCTTCAGGTAGTCCATGGTGAACTTGACGTCTTCGGCCGTGAAGGGCACGCCGTCGTGCCAGGTCACGTCCTTGCGGAGGTAGTAGGTGATTTTGGTGCCCTCGTGGCCCTCAGGCGTCGTCCAGGTGCCGACCTCCCAGCGCTCTGCCTCCCACGGGAAGTCCTGGTTGTGGACAGGGTCCGTGGTAATGAGGCCCGGGCCGTACACCAAGCCGAAGATCCGGGCGTCGTAAGCGGATGTGCCCACCATAATGTTCAGGCTGCCGGGTTCTTGTTCCAGCACCCACCGCACGGTACCGCCCCGTTCCCGGTCCTTCAGGCGGATGTTGAGGGGTGTCCAGATGCTATCCAACGTGTTGCTGGCGGCGCCGTAGCCCAGGTGCGGTACGTAGCCCGCGACGATGTCCGAACGGAAGGCGTCCATGTACGGGCGGGAGTAAAGCGGCACGTATGGCTGGAGCCGGGAGAGCATCTCCTGGGCCAGGTAGGCCGCCTCCATGGCCTCGTCCAGATCCCGGGGCGTCCAAACCTTCTCGGCGGCCGCGTCGTACTCCGGATCCCGCAGGCCCGGCGTGTTGTCGCCGCCGTCCACGTCAAATTGGGAGTGGAACAAGGTGTACAGGTGCGTAGGGAACCGGGTCAGTCCCCACGCCAGCGCGAACATGTCGAAGTTGCGGTCGCCGTCCACGTCGGTGGTAATGCGATCAACGATGACGTTAAAGTCCAGCGGCTCCGCCCGCACCGGTAGGCCAATGGCCCGGGCCGCCTCCGCGCCCATCACGCCCAGTTGGGCCGATGTGGGCGCTACCTCCATGGTGGGCGTCAGGATGGTCATTTCCCGCAACGGCTGGCCCGTGTGCGGATCGATCCGCACGCCGTTGGGCCCCATCCGGTAGCCCGCCTCGTCCAGGATGCGCTTTGCCAGCTCCGGGTCGTACTGCGCCACCTCGGTGTCCGGGTTGTGGTAAGGCGACGCCGGCGGCACAAACCCGGCCAGGGGGAGCATGTATCCTTGGAACAACGAGAGGATGATCTCGTCCCGGTTGATAACGTGAGCGATGGCCCGCCGCACCGCCACGTCATTCAACGGCGGGCGGCGCATGCC
>NICF_comb_assmDRAFT_10001317_pt1 | contig 19826 bp, 17 predicted proteins | sample NewIslPassag4_SG_FD_11279 | JGI IMG/M metagenome (IMG submission 11279) | reverse complement strand
GGGATCTGGAAACGGATGCCCTCCGGTGCCGGCTCGCCGGTCACGGGCTCATCGTCCAGCCAAGCCTGGACGAAGCGGGCGCCCGGCGCAGCGGCCACCACCACGTACCGGGCGGGCGCGCCTGCTGGACCCGCCTGGGCACCCGGCGGCTTCCCCGCAGGCGGGATGTCCACCTGCAGCAGCGCGGGCGTGATCCGGATGCCCCGTAGGCGGCCTTTCACATTGGTGGCCAGCACCGGCCGGCCGTCCACCGCCAGGCGCAGCCAGTCGCCGTCCGCCGCCACGTAGGCCATGCCGGCCGGCGTACGTACGGGGCCCAGCGCCAGGTCGGCGCCGGTGTGCTGGATCTCCCAGCCGTGCCACGGCGTGACGTCCATCACCTCGCACACGCCCAGCCACGGCAAGAGCGCCCCCCACGTGTAAAAGGGGTCGGAGTCGGGACTGTCGCAGCCTGCGCCGGTTTCGGCGTTGTAGTTTTCGTGGCAGTGGCGGTGGCGCTCCCACTCCTGCATAAACAGCTGCACGCTGCGCTCGGCCAGCTCAGCGGCCTCCGCCTCAAAGCCGTAGCGCCGCAGGCCGTGGTACACGAGGAAGTTCAGCGGCCCCCAAATGCGCCCCCGCCAGTACACGTTGTCGGTGTAGGCTGGATCATCTCGCCGCACCGACGGCAGCACCCACTGCCCGGCGAAACCCCGCGGGTCCTTGAGATGGCGCTCCACCATGGCCCGGGCCTGCTCCGGCGTGGCCGCGCCGCACAAAAGCGGATAGAAACTCGTAGGCGCGAGGCTCTTGACAAAGCGGCCGCTCCACAGCCGGTTGGCGAAGATCTCCCGCTCGGAGTCCCACAGTTGCGTGCGGATGAGGTCCCGGGCCTTGGCCGCCCGCGCCCGCACCCGCGCGGCGCTCGCGTCGTCGCCCAGGGCCTCGGCCATGTGCCCGAGCATTTCCCCTTCCAGAGCGAGGAGGCTGTTGAGGCCCACGTCCTCGCAGTCCAGGGTGCCGCTGCCGGGGTTCCACTGGGCCTCGTCGTGCACTGGCGAATTATCCATGCTGGACTCGTTCTTGGCGCCGAGCTTGGTGCCCCGGTACATGCCGCTGCCCACCGGCGAGTTGCCGTACTCCAATAGCCCATTGCCGTTGCCGTCCCGGTTCCGGTACCACCAGTCGTAGTTGCGCAGAAGCGGCTCGTAGGCCAGCTCCAATAGCGACCGGGATCCCGTCCGCAGGTACACCAGCCACGTGATGAAGGCGCCGATGGGCGGCTGGGACCGGTCTACCCACCGGTCGCGGCCTGTGAGCAGGCACGGGATGTTGCCCTCCGGCGTCGCCCCAGCCAGCACCGCCTGCAGGTTTTCCCGCGCCAACTGCTCATCGAAGGCCGCAGCCATCAAGGCGTGGTAAAACACGTCGTCCATCCATACGCCGAAACCGCCGAACTTCTCCCCCACCCATTGCCGGCTGAGGGCCGTGTAGGGGCGCTGGTTGATGGCGTCCCACACGGTGTTCCACGCCACCACGTCCCGCACCGCGTCCAGCGCGCCCGGAAACCGGCCGCGCTGGCCGGGCAGCGCCGGCCCGCCGCGCTCAGCCGGTGCCGGCGGCTCCGCCGGGCCGAGCTCGACGATGCGCCGCGCTGGCCGCTGCCCCAGGGCCGCCTTGGCCTCCACCCGGGCGGTGAAACGGAAGTTGGGCATTTCTTCCATATTGTACCGGAGCACCGCGACGCGACCCTGGCTGCCTGCGGAGCCTGGGTAAAAGTACCCGTGCTCGGCTAGCTCCCGCGCGAGGTCATCCAAGCTGTCGTGGAAGGTTACCAAAAGAGGCGGCCGTTCGCCCCGGACCACGACGCGCGTGTCTTGCGTCCATGTGGACACGCTGCCGTCATCAGGGTCCAGCGCCCAGGTGCCCGGCCGGCCGTACGGTAAGCGCTGGGCCCAGGAAGGCCCGCCGTCCGCCGGCCCCGTTCCTAGCCAGGCACTCCCCGGCCCGGCATTCCCCGGCCCGGTGCCCGGGCTTTCGCTCCCCGCCCCGGCAGCCGCAGGCCGCGGCCAAAACTCCAGGCAAATCAGCAGCCAAAAGCGCAGGCCCCACTCGCCCGTGGCCAGCGTTTCCCATTCGGCTTGCACGGTGAACGGGTCCGGTTTCGTGTACTTGAGCGCGATCCGCGTGCCGGCGTGCTCGAGCTCAAGCTGGATGACCCGCCCGTCCACCGACCGGGGTCCGAGGCGCACCCCGGTCCCGGCGGCGAAACGGGCCAAGCGCGCCTCCCGGTGGGAGTACGCCCGCACGGCCAGTTTCACCCCGAGGGGCAGGTACACCAAGTCGGCGGGATGGTCCGCATCCCAGGTGTTCCACCAACGGCTCAACGGTACAGGCACACCCACGCCGCGGTTCCTCCTTTGCGCGATCCGTGATGTCTGACAGGCCGGCCACTGGTGCGGCCGCACGAGCGATCGGCGGCGCGCCGCTGGGCGACCGGCACCGTGTCGCCGGCCGGCCAGCATTGTGCCGCCCGCCGACCGGCACCGTGTCGCTGGCCGGCCAGCATTGTACCGCCGGCCGACCGGCACCGTGTCGTTGGCGGGCCGGCATCGCGCCGCCGGCCGACCGGCCTGCAGCCTGCGCCTACCCGTGCGTGCCCAGGGCAGTCAAAACCTCTTCGGTCGTCGCCACTTGAATCTGGGGCTCATACCGCGGGTACACGGTCTCCACCATGGCCGCGTGGGCCTCCGGCGCCGCGCTGGCGGTGGCGTCGCGGACCACCACCGCCCGGTAGCCCAGGTCGACGGCGTCCAGGGCCGTGGCCAGCACGCAAACGTCGGTTTCCACGCCCGCGAGCACTAGCGTGTCCGCGCCCAGCCGCTTCAGGGCTTCCGCGAACGCGGGCACGGCAAAGGCGGAGAACGTCTCCTTGTCCACCACCGCGGCCGGCGGCGCGAACCGGCGCAGCGGCTCCACCAGCTCAAACCGGTCCCGCGGCAGGCGGTTCAGGGTCACGTCGGGCCAGCGGCGGTAGTACTGCCGCCACCAGCCCCTGGCATCCTCCGGGGCAGCGGGCGTCCAAAAGCGGGTGAACACGGCCCGCGCCGGATCCCACGCCGCGAGCCGCTCCACCGCGGGCAGAATACCATCGAAGCCGGGCACCCGCCACGCCGTAGCCTCCCTGAACACCCGCTGCATGTCCACCACGACGATGGCCGTCGTGGCGGCATGAAGCTCAAGCCCCGCGCCCACGGCCGGCTTTGTCACGCTTCCACCACCACCGTGTGGGCCGCGGACCACGCCACCCACACCGTGTCGCCGGCTCCAAAGGGCTGGGCGCCCCGGTTTTGCTCCAGGGCCTGGAACTCCCGCCCGAACGCGGTCAGCACGTACCTGATGCTCTTACCCGAGTACACCACTTGCTTCACCTGGGCAGCAAAGCCGTTTTCCAAGCCGGTTTCCTTGGCTCCGGCTGCCGGTGGCGGCGCGGGCGTGAGCACCAGCCGCTCCGGCCGCACGATGACCGTGGCCGGCTGACCCAGGGGCGGCAGGGGTTGCGCCGTGTACACCACGAGGCCGTACTCGGTCGTTACCTCGCCCAACCGCCGCGGCGTCACGCGCTCTGGGCCCGGCGGCCCTCCGGGACCGAGCTCCGCCCCCGGTGCCCTGTGCGCCCGCGGCTCGATCTCCGGTGCCGCGCCAGACCCCGGCCCCGACTCCGGCACCATATGGGATCCCTGTCCCTCCCCGGCTGCCGTCACGCGCCCGTGGAAGAAGTTGGCGTCGCCCAGGAACCCCGCCACGAAGGCCGTGCGCGGCCGCTCGTACACCTCTGCCGGCGTGCCCACCTGCTCCACCCGGCCCTGGTTCATGATGGCGATCCGGTCGGCCAGGGTCAGGGCCTCCTCCTGGTCGTGGGTAACAAACAGCGCCGTGATGCCCACTTGCCGCTGGATGCGCTTGAGCTCGATCTGCATCTCTTCCCGCAGGCGCTTGTCCAGAGCGCCAAGAGGTTCGTCCAGGAGGACCACCTTGGGGCGGGTGATCAAGGCCCGCGCCAGCGCCACCCGCTGCTGCTGGCCGCCCGACAACTCGTGGGGCCGGCGGTTTTCGATCCCCGGCAGCCGCACCAGCTCCAGCATCTCCCGCACCCGCCGCTGGATCTCGGCCTTGGGCACTCCCCGCACCGAGAGGCCAAAGGCCAGGTTTCCGTACACCGTCATGTGCGGGAACAGCGCGTAGCTCTGAAACACCATCCCAATCTCTCGCTGGTACGGCGGCACCGCCTGCACGGGCCGCCCTGCGATGGCGATGGTGCCGGCATCCGGTTGCAGGAACCCGGCGATCATGCGCAGCACCGTCGTCTTGCCGCTGCCGCTCGGGCCCAACAGCGCAAAGAACTCGCCCTCCTTGACCGTGAGCGTCACGTCGTCCGCGGCCACCACGCTGCCGAAACGCTTGTGCACGTGCTCCAAAGTGACGGCGTCCATCGGTACCCCTCACCTGTCGCCGGCGAAGTTGTACAGCCGCGCCACCGCCAGCATCAACCCCATGGAAACCACGATGATGATGGTGGAGAGCGCATTGATCTCAGGCGTCAGCCCCGTACGGATGGCCGTGTAGATTTCCACCGGCAGCGTGGACACCCCCGGTGCGGCCAGGAAATACGACACGATGAACATGTCAAAGGACACCGTGAAGGCAAACAGCCCCGCTGCCACCACGCCGGGGAAGACCATGGGCACCGTCACCCGGATGAACGTCTGCCACGGGTTGGCGCCCAGGCTGTAGGCCGCCTCCTCCAGCGTCCGGTCAAAGCTTTTGAGGCGGGCCCCCACCACCATAATGACGTACGGCAGCGACAACGCCACATGCCCCAGCAGCATCGCGTGCAAACCCCGCCCGATGCCGATCCAGAAAAAGAAAATCAGCATGGACGTGCCCAGGATGAGCCACGGGATGGCGATGGGCGGAAACAGGAGGGCCTGCAAGAACGCCTTGCCCCGGAACTCGTAGCGGTGGAAGGCTAGCGCCGCGAGGGTCCCCAGCACCGTGGAGATGACCATGGTGGCGGCCGCGAGCAGCACGCTGTTGAGACCCGCCTGCAGCAGCCGCTCGTTGTTTGCCAGCCTGTGAAACCAGATCAGATCCCATTCGATGGGCAGCGTGTACAGGCTCGAGCGGTTAAAGGCCATCACGATCATAACGACGATGGGCAAGTACAAGAAGGCCAACATGAGGCCCAGGTAAAAGCGCCCCGTGAAGCTGCCCAGAAACCTCATGCGGCGCAGGCCTCCTTCGCCCGCGGCCCTGTCTCCAAAGGCAGCACCCTTTTTCGTTCCCACCGCGGCCTGGGCCCGCCCGCCGTTCCGTGCGCAGCCGCCGGGCTCCGGGCTTCGACCACCTGCCTGCTAGACCCCCTCATATCAAGCGCCTGCCCCTCAGGAAGGGATAAAACACGGTCAAAAGGAGCAGGACCACGGCCAACAGGATGAACGACAGCGCAGCGCCAAAGGGCCAGTTAAACGCCTGCACGAACTGTTCCTCGATGACCGTGCCCAGCATCGTCCCGGCTCGGCCGCCCAGCACCCGCGGTTCCATGAAGACGCCGATCACCGGCACAAAGATGAGGATGATCCCCGAGATGACCCCCGGCAGGCTCAAGGGAAACACGACGCGGGTGAAGACCGTCCACGGCCGGGCGCCCAGGCTTTGCGCCGCCTCCAGCAGCCGCTCGTCGATGGCTTGGAGCGACACGTAGGTGGTGAGGATCATGTAGGGCAAGAAGGCGTGGGTGAGCCCGATGACGATGGCCGGGTACGAAAACATCAGGTTGATGGGCCCCGCCCCGGGAAACAGCCACTGCACCAGCCGGTCCAACACGCCGTCGTTGCGCAGCACGATAGTCCACGAATAAACCCGCACCAGCGAATTGCTCCAGAAAGGCAGGATCACCAGCAAAAACAGGCTCTCCCGCCACCGCCCCTTGATCTGGCGGGCCAGCACGTACGCGGCCGGGTAGCCCAACAGCAGGCACAGCGCGGTGACGTGCAGGCCCAGCTTGATGGAGCGCCACGTGAGGAGCTGGTAAAAGTCCAGTTCAAAAAAGGTGCGGTAATGCTGCAGCGTCAGGGAGGCCTCCCGGCCGCCAAAGGGCACCTGGGTCAAAAAGCTGAAGTACAGCATGGCCGACAAGGGCAAAAACACGGTCAGCGTCAGCCACAGGTACGCCGGTGCCGTCAAGCCCAGGATGGACCATGACCATGTCCGCTTGGCGTCCTTCACCAGGAAGAGCCTCCCTGCCCTGCGTCCAAACCGCCCGCCGGACGGAACCAAACTACCTGCAGTACAGGACGGAACCGCCGGCTACATGGTGAACCGGAACTTCACTTCCTGCCACAGCTGCAGGTAGCGCACCCGCTGCTCCTCGGAGATGGGTTTCATAAAGACGAGGCGGGCCACCACCTCCGGGTCGGCCAACACCCGCCGGTTGAAGCTGTCCTCGGGCAGTTGCTGCATGGCCGCCAGGTTGGCGGACGCCGGCGCCCCCACTTCCGTGTCCCAACGGACGTAGAACTCGGGGCTCAGCATGAAGTCGATCCACTTGTGCGCGAGCTCCCGGTTGGGCGCGTTCTTGGGGATGGCCCAGCCGTCCAGCCATGCCATGGCGCCTTCCATGGGGATGACAAACTCCACCGGCAGCCCGAAGAACTTCTGCGACCGCGACACCGAGCCGCTCCAGTACACGCCAATGTCAAAGGCGTTCGCGGCCATGAAGCGGTTCCACTCGTCCTCCGACGTCCACAGCACCTGTACCTGGTCGCGCAGGGCCAAGAGCTTCTCGCGGATCAGGTTGAGGTCTTGCGGGTTATTGGGGTCCTGCCCTGTGGCCAGCGCCGCCAACTGCACGCTGGTCAGCGAGTCGTCCCACCAGCCGACCCGGCCCGCAAACCGCGGGTCCCACAGCGCTTGGATGGAATCGAGGGGGCCCGTCACCCGCTCGGTATTGTACGCGAACGACGTCGCACCCCACGTCCACGCCACGGCGTACAGTTGGTCTCCGTCCATGAACTCGGGCACCCGCTGCAGCGTCGGGTCCACATCCTGGAAATTGGGAATCAGGGACGCATCGATGGGCTCCAGCAGCCCTTCCCGGATGGCGATGGGCGTGTAGACGTTGTTGGGCAGCACCAAGTCGTACACGCCAGGGCTTGTGCGCAGTTTGGTCAGCATCTCTTCCTCGTTGCTGAAGTAGTCGTGAATGACCCGCACCCCGAAACGCTGCTCAAAGATTTCCACAGCCCACGGTTCATCGGATCCGTACCCCTGCCAGTTGAGGATGTGCAGCGTCGGCTGGGCGGACACCACCCCGCCCACGAGCAGCACCATCGCCAGCACGCAGGCCACCATCATTCCCCGAAACCGGCCCATTTGTCTGCATCCTCCTTCGCTTTTTTTCGTAGTTCGCAGGTGTTAGGCGGGTCATGGCGCCCAGTTCTCGCCGGCAGTCCATGTCGCCATCGGCGGCGCGCCGGCTTCATCATTGCTTCATATTCGTAATGTACCATGCGGCGGCGGCATCGATCGACAATCACGCGCAATGTCTAGGCGTCACCATGGGCAGGCGCCGACCGCAGACGGCGGTCTTGCCTGCGATTCCCTCTAGGCGCGGGCCGCACCGTGGGCGAAACCACCTAGCAGGCGTTCCGCCAGCTAGCAGGCTTTACGCCACACCTTCCTTGGGGGGCCATCGTGGCATCCATTCGCAATGACCGAATGCGATCGCGGGGCATCGTGCGCCTCGACTTGGCCTTTTGGCTGCTGGTGTCTCTATGGCTGGGCACAATGGCCAACGGAGACTTTGAAGGCGTCTTGAGGGGCAGCATCATGGACACCGGTTTCGAGGCGGCAGCGCCGGGCCCCGTGACCCGCGTGCGCCTGGCCACCTACAACATCCATTGGGGATTGGGCGTGGACGGCGTGCAGAGCCTGGAGCGCACCGCCGCGGTCCTGCGGGAAATGGACGCGGACATCGTCGTCCTGAACGAGGTCGACGTCAACTGGCGCCGCAGCGGCAATATGGACCAGGCAGCCTACCTGGCCGCCGCCGCGGGCTACCCGTACAGCTACTACAGCCCCGCGCTGCGCACCTGGGCCTCGGGTGGCCTGAGCCTTTCCTTTTACGGCAACGCGCTGCTCAGCCGTTTCCCCGTGCAGCAGGCCCGCACCGTACGGCTGCCCACGTCTCGCGGACGGGAGCCCCGGGCGGTGCTGGTGGCGCGCCTTGTGGTGGACGGCCGACCCTTGACCGTGCTGGGCACCCACCTGGGCCTCAACCAGGTCGAGCGGCTGTGGCAAACGGCGCGCCTCAAAGAGCTGGCTGCGGCGGCCAACGGACCGGTGGTGCTTCTGGGCGACTTCAACGCTCACCCGTGGTCGCCCGAGCTAAAGCAACTCACGGACGGGCCCGCCGGGCTGGTGGACGTCCACGCGGCCGCGGGCAGCGGCGATGGGCTCACGTTCCCCGCCCACCTCCCCCTGGCCCGCATCGACTACGCCTTTGTCTCCCAGGATCTCGCGCCCCGCGTCCTGGCGGTGCGGGCCTGGACCACGGGGGCTTCAGACCACCTGCCTGTGGTCGTCGACCTGGCGTGGCCCGCAGGCGAGCCAGCCGGGCCTCTCCCACCCGCCGACGGCTGGGAGCCGGCACCCTAGTACCGGTCCATGGCCCAGCGTTTGTACACTAGCGGCCGGTGTGGCTCTGTCAGCGCCCGCCCCCCGCCGCGTGACCCCGCGCGCTCGCGGGCAATCCTGCGATGCCCCACGCGTCGGGCGAGACTTCCACCAGGATCACGCGCACGTCTTCGGGGCTGACGGACAAGGTTTCCGTCACCACCGCGGTCAGCCGCGCGATGAGCTCCGCCTTTTGCTCCTTGGAGCGTCCCTCCATCATGTGGACGCGCACCATCACCATGACGCGCCCCTCACTTTCCGGCCCCCTCGCCTTGCTGCTGGGCCCGCTCCTTTTCCATCATCTCCTTGATGATGAGCGAGCCCAGGTTGGCCGCGGGCAGGCCCCGGAAAAGGTAGGCCAGGCCCACGACCGCGGTCAGCTCCTCCCAGGTGGCGCCCGCCCGCCGGGCGGCGATGCCGTGCAGCCGGGCCGCGTCCGCCAAGGTCATGAGCAGCATGCCAAACAGCATGAGCTGCGCCGTCTTTACATCAAAACATGGCGGGTACATCAGCCGCCGGCGAATCTCCTCCTGCATGAGCAGCGTCTCGGGATCCACCTCGCCCAAGACTTCCAAACGCGCGCCGGCCCGGGGCGGCACAAACCCGATCAGTTCTTGGTAGCGAGCCCGCAGGGCCTCGAGGTCCACCTGTTTTGCCACTCGCCCGTCACTCCTTTGTCGCCCGGAGGCAGTATTCAGCGGCCCAAGCTCGGCAGCCACAGGGCCAGCTGCGGAAAGGCCACGAGGAGCCCTACCATCAGGAACAGGGGCACCAGGAACGGCATGATGCCGCGAAATATGTCGCCCAGCGGGACGTCGGGGGCGATGTTCTTGATGACGTACACGTTCACGCCCACCGGCGGCGTGATGACGCCCATCTCCGCGGTCAGCACGATGATGACGCCAAACCAGATGGGATCAAACCCCAGCCGCTGCACCACCGGAAAAAGCACCGGCACCAGCAGGGTCACCAGCGCCATGGCGTCCATGAAGAATCCGCCGATGAACAGGGTCAGGACGATAACCCACAGAATCCCGTTGGCCGACAGCGGCAGGCTCTCCACCCACCCGGCGATGAGGAACGGGATGCGCGTCACCGCCATAAAGCGGCCAAAGACGCTCGCACCCGCGATCAGCGCCATGATCATTACTGAAGTGCGCAAAGCGTCCCGCGTGCCGTCGATGAGCATGGGCCACGTGACCTTGCGGTTGATCAGGCCAACGAGCAACGCCCCGAATGCCCCGATGGCGCCCGCCTGCGTCGGGCTGAACCAGCCGAAAAAGAGCCCGCCCACCACCAGCAGGAACAACGTGATGACCTGCCACGCGCCCGCCGCCGCCCGCAGCCTTTCACTCCACGACGACCGCTCCGTGGGCGGCCCCAGCTCGGGCCGCACGCGGCAGACAAGGTAGACCGTGGCTGCGAACATGGCCGCCAGGATCAGTCCCGGCACGATGCCCGCCGTGAACAGCGCGCCGATGGGCTGCTGGGTGAGAAACGCATACACCAGGAACACCGTGCTGGGCGGGATGAGGATGCCGAGCGTCCCCGCGACGGCCACGCTGCCGCTGGCCAGGGTCATGTTGTACCCATAGCGGCGCATCTCGGGCAGAGCGATCTTGCCCATGGTGGCCGCCGTGGCGGTGGTGGAGCCGGATATGGACGCAAATCCCGCGCACGCGAGCACCGTCGCCATCCCAAGGCCCCCCGGCAGGGAGCCCACAAACCGGTGAGCGGCATTGTACAGCCGCTCGCCCAAGCCAGCCATCAAGCCGTAGGAACCCATGAGCACGAACATGGCGATGGCGCTCAGGCCGTAGGAGGACAGCTGCGAGAACACATCCCGCGCCAGAAGGCTTGCCGCCGCCTGAAACGAGGTCAAGTAGCCGAAACCCACAAACCCCACCAGCGCCAGCGAAAACGCTACGGGGAAGCGCAAAAGGAACAGCAGCAGGAGCGCTGCAATCCCGATGATGCCGATCTGGACGGGCGTCATGGCTCCTGTCGCTCCCCGCGCACCGCGCGCACGAGCTCCACCACGAAGTACAGGACGGTAACGGCGGACAGCACCGCCAGGGCGTACGCAAAGGGATAGAAGGGAATGCGGGCGGTGGACGCGATCTGCCCGGAGGAGGCCAGTGCCCGGCCGTAAAGGAACGACTGCCACGCCAGAACCCCAAACAGGAACAAGCCCAGCAAGGCCACGACGGCCTCAACAACCCGTTTGGGCACCGCCGGCAGGCGTTCCACGACAAACTCCAGGGCCACGTGGCGGCCTGCGAAGCACGCCATGGCCATCCCTCCGGCGATGGCCACCAACTGCGCGAAGCCCACCAATTCCGTCGCCCCCCGCACCGGCCGCACGAACACCTTGGCGCCGACCACGTCGATGACGGTCAGGATCATGATAAATAGCACGGCGTAGACGCCCAACGTCTCCGTGACGTGGGCGGCCCGCTCGGCAAAGCGCCGGAAAGCCATCCGCCCTCTGCCTCCTTGATGGTCCAGGGGGGGACGCGCGGGCCCATCCTCTCAAAAGGCGGGCCCGCGCCCCCAACGTGCCAGCGGGGTTGCAGCCTGCGCGGGGTTAAAGCCGCACCGATTCGGGGCCCGTCGGCGACTTAACGCCCAGGGCCTCCTGCTGCTCGGTCCAGTACCGGATGCGCTCCCGCACGAACGCGATCCGCTCGCGCAGATCCTGCTCCGAGTAGCCGCGGGCGACCATGTCGCGGATGTACTGCTCGATCACCTGATCTGCATAAGCCTGCCAACGGGCCAGTTCGTCATTGGACAGGGTGATGAACTCCATCCCGGCGTCCCGGGCGTACTCCCAGCCGACGATGTCGATGTCGTTCCACATCTTGACCAGCTTCTCGCGGAACTCGCCCCGCAGGTACTCGTTGATGGCGTCCCGCGCGTCGGCAGGCAAGGAGTTCCACGCGTCCTTGTTGGCGACGATGTAGAAGGTGTACACTTGACCGAAGGGCCACGCCTCGGTGATGTAATTGGTCACTTCGCCCAGGCGGAAGGTGACCACGGTCTCGTAGGGGATCATAAGCCCGTCGATAACCCGGCGGCTGACGGAGTCGTACGCTTCGGGCATCGCGATGGGCCGGGCCACCGCGCCCAGGGCCTCCACGAACTGGGCGATGTAGCCGGTGCCGCGCAGCGTCAGGCCCCGCATGTCCTCCAGCCGCCGCACCGGCCGTTCGGCGGTGAGAATGACGTTGACCGGTGAAGAGTGCATCGCCAGCACGACGGTGTCGTTCCACTCAGCCGGCTGGTAGCGGTCGTAGTACTCCTGCACCACGTGGTTGGCCACCCAAGCGTTGGGGAAGCCCAACGGCAAGTCCAGGAGCTCCGTTTCCACAAATCGTCCAAAAGTGTAGCCCAGGTTGGACAAGCCCAGGTGCGCGATACCCTGGACAACGCCGTCGTAGATGTCGGGCGCGCCCAAGAGCGTCCCGCCCGGGTAGTGCTCGATCACCACACGGCCGTTGGTGATGCGGCGGACGTCTTCGGCAAACTCGTCCACCAACTGGCTCTGGCCGGCGGGGCCGGGGAAGAAGTTGGCGAACCGCAGGACCGTCTGGGCCATGGTACTCTGGGCACCGAAAAGCAGCATCGCGACAACGGTGACCACGCCAATCCACGACATGCGCTTCACTGCCTCAAACCCCCTCCGCCGTAACTGGATTGTTCCTTCATTGCCCTCACGCGGTCTTGGCCGCCGCCGCCACCTCCGGGTGCGGGGTGCCGTACGTGTAGAAGCTTTCGGGCAGCTTGCCGCCGAACCAGATGCTGCTGCGCTCTAGGTCCACTTCGTTGGACACGTCCCAGACCAACGTCTTCCAATCGGGGTCAAAGATGAGATAGCCCGTATCACCAAACAGCTCAATGCGGTTGCCTCCCGGCTCGAAAACGTACATGAAATAGGCTTGCGTGGTTCCGTGCTTGCCGGGGCCGGTTTCCACCTTGATGCCGTAGTCGGGCGCGGTGTCGGCCACGTCGAAGATGTGCTGCGGGTAGCCGTACCAGTAGGCCACGTGGTGCAGGCGGCCGCCGATGCCCAGGCGATCCCGCATGACCGCGACTTCGTGCACCAGGGGCGACACGCTCAGCCACGCGCCCACTTCCACGCCGCCTTCGCCGATCTTGCACTCCCGCCAGCGGAAACCCAGCTGCTCCATGAAGAACAGCCGGTTGGGCACCGGATCTTTGCACATCAGGTTGACGTGGTCGATGCGGCGCACCGGGATGCCCCGCAGGGGCCGCCGCTGGGGCCGGCTCTTGAGCTGGCTGCCTTGGCCATCCGGCGCTTTGTAGTACTCCAGCTCCCAGACGAGTTCCATCGGGTGCCCGTCGGGCGTCCGCACCCGGTAGGCCGGGCCCTGGCCCAGATCCCCGTCGCTCCAGCCGAGCCCATAGGGCGTGCCGGCGAGGGCGCGGGCACACTCTTCGAGGGCCTCCTGCGAATACGTCCGCCATGCCACGTGGCCCAGGCCGGGCTGGTCCCGTTCGGTCAGCTTGAGGCTGTAGGTGTACCAGTCCTCATAACCCCGCAGGTACACCGACTGGCCTTCCGTGGCCACGGGCTCCATGCCGAGGAAATCGCGGAAAAACCACAGCGACTGCTCCGGCTTGGGCGTGTACAACTCCACATGCGCCAGCTGGAACACCGGATACCCGATACCCTTGCCCGCCATGCCTTGCCCTCCTTTTGCGTTAGGCGTCCTTCCACGGCGGCTTGGTCCAGCCGTCCAGGTCGTAGTCGGCCATGAATTCATCCACCATGGCCTTGAAACCATCGGTCTGGCCGCGCCTCGCGGCCCACTGCAGCACGTCGAGGTACTTCTGCTCCGCGTTGCCCGCGTAGTTGAGCTCGTACAGCCCGTGCCGCCCGGCGAACTCCGAGTACATGGCGTCCCAGATGACCTTAAACAGCTTGGACCGCTCCAGGGCCGAGAGGCCCGTGCCCCGCATGTACCGGTCGATCACGGGCCGCAGTTCGGGGTTGAGCAGGTCTTTGTAGCTGGAAACGTTGAGCACCGGGCTGCCGCCCAGGTACCGCTCGAAGATCTCCCGCACCCGGTCCCAGGCGAAGTTGGTGTAGATGCGGGCCGCGCCAGCGTACTCAAGCCGCGGCACCACGCTGCCGCCCAGGCTCGGCTCCGGGTCGCGGCACATGGCCGCCACCAGCGCCCAGAACAGGTTGCGCATGCCGATGATCTCGCCCACCGCCACCTGCACGCCCCGGAAGTCGGCCGTCCCGTTGCACTCCAGGCCCTTGAGCAGAAGCCCGGCCGTAAACTCCATCTTGATGGCCATGCGGATGGTGGTCTGCAGGTTGAAGCGGGGGAAAAACCCCGAGTCCGCGTAGAACGACTTGACCTTGCGCACGTCCCGGTAGATGAGCACGTCCTCCCACGGGATGAACGCATTGTCCAGGATGAGGATCGCGTCGTTTTCATCGAATCGCGCCGCCAGCGGGTAGTCGAAGGGATGGTGGGCCTTGGCCTCGTAGGAGGCCCGGGAGATGAGGTACTGGCCGGGGTTGTTCATGCGCACGAAGAACACCAGGGCAAAGTCCTCGTCCCGGTTCTCCTGCAGCCTTGCCGCCGAACCGCTGTTGACGGCCACAAAAGAGCCGTGGGTCAGGGCCGAGGCGGTGGCCACCTGCTTCGCGCCGCTGACGTAGATGCCGGCGTCGGTTTCCTTAACCACGTGGACAAAGACGTCCCGGATCTCGTGGGGCGGCTTATTGCGGTCTACCGGCGGGTCCACGATGACGTGGTTCAAAAACAGCACCTTGCGGGCGGTTTCCTTGTACAGGTTTAGCGCGTTTTGGCCGAAGGGAGCATAGTACTCGGGGTCGGCGCCCAGGGTCGCCATGAAAGACGCCTTGTACTCGGGTGTGCGGCCCATCCAGCCGTAGCCCATCCGCTGCCAGACCGCGATGGCGTCGGCGGCAGCGATGAGGTCGTCCGCGCTGTAGGCCGGCGCAAAAAACCGGTGCGTCACGATGCCGTAACGATCCCGGGTCAGCAGCGTTTCCCGCAGGCTGTTGTCGTGCAGCGCGTCGTAGAGGCGGGCGACGGAGCGCGCGGCGTTGCGGTAGGCCGGGTGCTTGGTGACGTCCTTGATAAGCTCGCCGTCGATGTAGACCCGGCGGCCGTCCCGCAGGCTCTCGAGGTACTCCGCACCCGTCATACCGGCAAAGTCCTTGGCCGCCGCCTCCGCCTCGTTGCCAAATACTTCCGTCTTTTCTGCTGGCTGCATCAGGATCCACCCGCCTTTCGCCTTGGGCTTTCGCCTCGTCCGGTCGGCTGCGCCCAGCCACCGGCCGCGGCCGGCCTGCTCCCGGCGGACCCCCGCCCGGTTTCATGCACCGGGGCGAGCGCCAGCCCGCTGCGCGATCTCATACGCGACCTGTATGATCTGGTCTTCCTGGCCGCCCACCGTCCGCCGCCGGCCCAGCTCCAGCAGGATGTCCCGGGCTTCCACGCCAAACCGCTCCGCCGCCCGCCGGGCGTGCAGCAAGAACGACGAGTACACCCCCGCGTAGCCGATGACGAGGGCATCCCGGTCGATGACGATGGGCCGGGGCAAAAGCGGCTTCACCACCTCCTCCGCCGCGTCCATGACCCCGTAGAGGTCGACGCCCGTGTGGATCCCCATACGGTCCAAGACCGCCGCCAGCACCTCCAGCTGGGTGTTGCCGGCACCGGCCCCCAGGCCGCACAATGAGCCGTCCAGCCACGTGGCGCCTGCCTCCAGCGCCGCCACGGTGTTGGCCACCGCCAAACCCAGATTGTTGTGACCGTGGAAACCGACCTCGCACTCCAAGGCGTCCCGCAGTGCCTTGACCCGGTCGCGCGCCTCCTCCACCAACAGCGCTCCGGCCGAGTCCACCACGTACACGACGTGGGCGCCCGCGTCCTCCATGATGCGGGCCTGCCTGGCCAGTTCCGACGGGGAAATCATGTGGGACATCATCAAAAACCCGCACACCGTCATGCCCATCTCCCGGGCCAGCGCGATGTGCTGGGGAGCGATGTCAGCTTCGGTGCAGTGGGTGGCGATGCGCGCCACACGGGCGCCGAGCTCCACGGCCTCCTTGAGCTCGCGCCGCGTGCCGATGCCCGGCAAAAGCAGCACCGACACCCGCACGTGAGGAGCGTTTTCCACGGCCGCCCGCAGCCACTCGGTGTCGGGCTGGCGTGAGAAACCGTACTGCAGCGACGAGCCGCCCAAGCCGTCGCCGTGGCTGACTTCAAAGACCGGCACCCGCGCCTGGTCCAGCGCCCTGGCCACCCGCGCCACTTGCTCGGCGGTGAACTGGTGGCGCACCGCGTGGCTGCCGTCCCGCAGGCTCACGTCCACCAAGGTGATGCGCGGTTGCTGGTCCCGGCTCGCCGCGGCCGCCTGCGTCCCCTTGGCCGTCATACCGCCACCCTCCCAACTCCCTGCGTCATGCAGATCCCCGGCCCCGTGTTTGCCGCTGCCTACGCCGCCGTCGCCCGGCCGGCCAGGGCCAACTGCTCGGCCACCCGCACGGCTGCAGCCGTCATGATGTCGAGATTCCCGGCGTAACGGGGCAGGAAGTCGCCCGCGCCCTCCACCTCCAGCATGACGGTGACCAGCCGCCCTTGGCCGCCCGGCGCCTCCCCCACCAGAGGCGGCACCTTGAGCCGGTAGCCGGGCACGTAGCGCTGGATGTGGCTTACCATGGCCTGCACCGACCGCTCCAGCGCCGCGGTGTCCACGTCGGGCACCAGGGCGTAGATGGTGTTGGTCATCATGATGGGCGGCTCCGCTGGGTTGAGGATGATAATGGCTTTGCCCCGGGCCGCGCCGCCTACCCGCTCCAGGGCCCGGGCGGTGGCCACGGTAAACTCGTCAATGTTTTGCCGGGTGCCCGGCCCCGCACTCTTGGAGGCGATGGTGGCCACGATCTCGGCGTAATGCACCTCCGCCACCTGGCCAATGGCGTACACGATGGGCACGGTGGCCTGCGCGCCGCAGGTGGCCAGGCTGATGTTGTCGGGCCACTGCTCGTCGGCCCGGGGGATGGCCGGCACCACCGGCGGCCCCACCGACGCCGGCGTCAGGTCGATGGCCAGCTTGCCCGCTTCCTTAAGCAGCGGCGCGTGCCGCAGGTGGGCGTGGGCCGATGTGGCGTCAAACACGATACGGATCTCGGGGTCTGCCAGGATCGCGTCGATCCCCGCGGTGCTCGCGGGCACGCCCAGGCTGCGGGCCCGGGCCAAGCCTTCGGACGCCGGATCGATGCCGGCCAGCATCCGCAGCTCCAGGTGCGGGTTGCGCAGCACCTTGTACATTAAGTCAGTGCCGATGTTGCCCGAGCCGAGGATCCCCACGCCCACCGGCATCGTCCATCGCCTCCCCTTGGCTCCGCTGCCGCCCGTCTTTAGTCCGTGAAGCACACAGCCACCGGAGCGAGGCCGCCGATCTCCACCCGGGCCAGCGTTCCGGCAGCCACGGGCACCGCCGGCCCCAAAGACCCGGGCAGGACCACGTCGCCCGCTTCCAGCCGTTGGCCCAAGCTGCCCAGCTTGTTGGCCAGCCACGCGACGCACAAGGCCGGATGGCCCAGCGCGGCCGCGCCCGTGCCCAGGGACGCCAGCCGCCCGTTGACATACAGCGTCATGCCCGCCAAGGCCAGATCCAGCTCGCGCCAGCGGGTGCACCAGGGCCCCAGCGTAAAGGCTCCGCACGACGCATTGTCGGCCACCGTGTCCACTAGCCGTATGCGCCAGTCCCGGATGCGGCTGTCGATGATCTCGATGGCCGCCGCGACGGCCTCCGTCGCCCGGAACACATCGACGACGGTCACGCCCGGCCCGCTCAAGGACTCTTTAAGAAGAAAGGCAATCTCGCCCTCTACCCGCGGCTGGATGAAGCGGCTCACGGACACCGTCGCTACCCCGCCGGGCGCCGGCAGCGCCAGGCTCTCCAACAATGTGCCGTAGTCCGGTTCGTTCACGCCCAGCTGCTCTTGCATGGCCCGGCTGGTCAGGCCGACCTTCCGGCCGACGATGGTGTCGCCTCGGGCCAGCCGCCCGGCCACCCACGCTTGCTGGATGCGGTAGGCCACGTCCGCGTCCTCAAGCCCGTGACTCTCGTGCAGCGGTGCGATGGGCTGGCGCGTCTGCCACGCCTGCTCGATCTGCTGCGCCAGGTCCGCGATGAGCGCCTCCACCGGTGCTTCCCTCCACTGCGCCGGCGCCGCCCGCACGGGTGCGGCCGCCGGGACATCCACGACATCCCAGGGCATCTCACGGTGCCAAACGCATTCGCCGAACTACACGGCGATGCAGACGTTGGTAGCTTCCGTGAACACTTCCAGGCTGTAGTGGCCACCCTCGCGCCCGATGCCGCTGTACTTCATGCCCCCAAAGGGCACGCGCAGGTCCCGCACGAAAAAGTCGTTGACCCACACGGTGCCCACCTGGAGCTGGGCGGCGACCCGGTGCGCCCGGTGCACGTCCTTGGTCTGCACCACCGCGCTCAGGCCGTACGGGGTGCCGTTGGCCCACTCGATGACCTCCGCCTCGTCGTCAAAGGGCACCACCGTCACCACCGGGCCAAAGACTTCCCGCTGGCAAATCTCCTGTTGGGGCTCGACGCCCACCATCACCGTGGGCTCCATAAAGCTGCCGCCCCGCAGCGCCCCCGATAGCTCCAGCCGGCTGCCGCCGGTGACGATCTCGGCACCTTGTTGCACGGCCCGCTCCACGAAACCCATCACCCGGTCCAGGTGCTCGTGGTTGATCAAGGCGCCCATCTGCGTTTCCGGATCCATGGGGTCGCCCACCCGGATGGCCCGCACCCGCGCCACGTAGGCCTCCAGAAACCGGTCGTACAGGCTTCGCTCGACGAACACCCGCGGCCCGGCCAGGCAAAACTCGCCCTGGTTAAAGAAGCCCGCCCGCACCGACACCTCCACCGCCCGCTCCAGGTCCACATCTGCAAAGATGATGTTGGCGCCCTTGCCGCCCAACTCAAAGGAAAGCCGCTTGAGCGTCGGCGCGGCGTTGGCCATGATGACCTGGCCCGTAGTGGTTTCACCGGTAAAGGAGATCATGTTGACTCCGGGGTGGCGGGTCAAAAGCTCGCCGGCGCTCCCCGGCCCGAAGCCGTGCACCACGTTGAACACGCCCGGCGGCAGGCCGGCCTCGTGGGCCAACTGCGACAGCTTCCACGCGCCCAGGGGCGTCCACTCCGCGGGCTTGAGCACCACGGTGTTGCCAAACGCCAGCGCCGGGCCGATCTTCCACGTCTCGAGGAGCAGCGGCACGTTCCACGGGGTGATGAGCCCAGCCACGCCCACCGGGTGGCGCAGCACGTAGTTGATGTAGCCGTTTTCCATGGGGTACGCTTCCGAGGGCAGCATGGCGGCGAAGTCGGCGAAGAAGCGGATGTTGGCCGCGGCCCGCTCGATGTAGACGCGGCCGTTGTCCCGGATGGGCCTGCCCACATCCAGCGTCTCCAGGCGCCCCAACTCTTCGCCAGCCGCGAGGATCGCGTCCGCGAACCGGTGTAGGATGCGCCGCCGCTCCGAAGGCTTCATGCGCCCCCAAGTGGCGAAAGCCTGGCGGGCTGCCGTCACCGCCGCGTCGATCTCCGCTTCACCGCCCGCCGGAGCGGTCCCGATTTGCTCCCCCGTGGCCGGGTAAATCACGGGAAACCGGTTTCCGCCGTCGACAAACTCGCCGTTGATAAAGTGCTTGATCTCAAAGCTCACGGTTGCTTCCTCCCACCGTGCCCTGCGTCGTGCCCCCGGCGGCAGACCCTCGGGGCCGCAGGCGGCTTGCCACGCGGCCACGCCGGGTCAAGGCGCGGCACGCGGCCCGGTTCACACCACGGCGGCCACCAGTGACGCTCCCAGCGGCCCCTCGGCGATGACGGCGCCCGCCGCCGGCAGGGGCACCGCCGGGCACGGCGCGCCCAAAAGGAGCAGGTCGCCCCGGCGCACGCCGCGTCCGAGGCTCGCGGCCTTGTCTACCGCCCAAGCGATCCAGCCCACCACATCCCCCAACTCAGCCAGCGCGCCCTCCTGCCACTGCCGCCCGTCGACCGTCAGGCGC
>NICF_comb_assmDRAFT_10001315_pt1 | contig 19840 bp, 21 predicted proteins | sample NewIslPassag4_SG_FD_11279 | JGI IMG/M metagenome (IMG submission 11279) | reverse complement strand
CGCGAGCCTGTCGGTTTCCCCGATGACGCGGTGCTGCGGCTCGGTGGTGTCCACGATCACGAAGTTCTCGTGGCTCGCGCTGCGCAACGAGATCTCGTTGGCCGGGAAGCTCTCGCTCATCCAGTGCCACTGCCCGCCCGCATGGTGCAGGATGCGCTCGTCCTGCAAGTACCCGAGGATCTCGGCCGTCCCTGCCGGGTCGACGCCAAAGGCTTCGCCGTCCCGGAACGGCAGCTCAAAAGCCGCGCACTTCACGTGGCTCACGAGGATCATCAAATTGTCCGGGTTGATGAGCGCGTGCTCGGGCGGGCCGCCAAACACGTACTCGGGGTGCTTGGCGATGTACTGGTCCAAGGGCGCGCTGGACGCCACCAGCACCGCCACGGAAACTCCTTGCCGCCGCCCGGCGCGGCCCGCCTGCTGCCATGTGCTCGCGATGGTGCCCGGGTAGCCCGCCATCACGCACACGTCCAACTGCCCCACGTCGATGCCCAGCTCCAGCGCGTTGGTGCTGACCACGCCCAGCACTTCGCCGCTGCGCAGGCCCCGCTCGATCTCCCGGCGCTGGTTGGGCAGATACCCGCCCCGGTATCCCCGGATGGCGTCGGCCCGCTTGGACGTGACGCCCCGGGCCCCCTTGGCCATGTCTTCCTTTAAATAAGTCAGCAGCACTTCCGTGGCCAGCCGCGACCGGGCAAAGACGATCGTCTGGACGTTATGCCGGAGAAACCGGCCCGCCACCTGTCGGGCCGCCTGCAGCACCGGCTGGCGCAGGCCGTCCCGGGTTACTACCGGCGGGTTGTAGATAATGAGGTGCCGCTCTCCCTGGGGAGCGCCGTTGTCGTCGATGAGCTCCATGGGCACCTCCGTCAGCCGCTCGGCCAGTTCCTTGGGGTTGGCGATGGTGGCGCTGGAGCATAGAAACTGCGGGTCGCTGCCATAGAACCGGCAGATGCGCCGCAGCCGCCGCAGGACGTTGGCCACGTGGCTGCCAAACACGCCCCGGTACGTGTGCAACTCGTCGATGACCACGTACTTGAGGTTCTCAAACAACCGCACCCAGCGGGTGTGGTGGGGGAGAATTCCCGTGTGCAGCATGTCCGGGTTGGTGACCACCACGTGGCCCGCCTGCCGGATGTGGGGACGGAGATCTGCGGGTGTGTCCCCATCGTAGACGTAGGCCTGGATGTCTACGTCCAGGTGCCGGCACAGCTCCTTGAGGGCTGCCACCTGGTCCTGCGCGAGGGCCTTGGTGGGGAACAGGTACAGGGCCCGTGACGCGGGCTCCTTCAAAATGGCCTGCAGCACGGGAAGGTTGTAGCACAGGCTCTTGCCAGACGCGGTGGGCGTCACGACCACGGTCGACCGGCCCGCCAGCGCTGCCGCCACCGCTTGCGTCTGGTGGGTGTAAAGGTCCTTTACTCCACGGGCTTTCAAGGCGGCGATGAGGCGTTCGTCCAGCCCCGCGGGAAACCCGCCGTAGCGCGCGGGCCGGGCCGGCAGCACCTCCCAATGGGTGACGTTGGCGATGAAGGTCGGGTCGTTCCTGAGCCAGTCCAAGACCTGCGCGAGATTCATCGTCTTCCTTGGCGTCCTCCGCAGTCCGGCTCGAGAGGCCTTTTCTACCGGGTTCCAGCGGCCAGCCTAGAAACCGGCGGTGAAGACAGTGCGGCCGCGTTGCACGGCCGCCGGTGCTTCCCACTCGTTTGCTTCCCACTCGTTTCCGGGATGGGGTCTGACAGACCATTGAGTTCCCCGCGCCCGGCAGGGGTTCCTGCCGCGCCCCGAAGATGCGTTCGCTGCCGGCTGCCGGACAATAAGGGCGTGCGGGCCGTCACAGGCACGCGCAGTGGCGCGGGCGAATGCGGAGATCGTGCGGTGCACGGGGTGTAAGGGCAGGGGGGCCAGACGCGCCAAAGGGCCGGGATGACCCGGCCCCTTGCCGCGATCGCCGGTTGGCGGAGTCGGCTCAGGACTTCTTTCCCGGCGAACCCCACTTTTCCTCGAACTCTTCCGCGGACAGACGGTACCAGTCGGCGTTCTTCTCGATGTATTCCTTCCACTTGTCCGGAACGTCGTCCTCCGGGAAGATGGCCTCCACCGGGCACTCGGGCTCGCAGGCGCCGCAGTCGATGCACTCATCGGGATCGATGTACAGCTGGGCGACCTCGCCGTACTGATCCTCCGACTTGCCGGGGTGGATGCAGTCCACCGGGCACACTTCGACGCAAGCAGCATCCTTGGTGCCGATGCAGGGTTCGGCAATGACAAACGCCATTGGATCATCCCTCCTTTCGTGGACAGGGTCTCCCGCGCCCATTATCTCACACGCAGGGCCTCGATACCATCACCTGCCATGCGCTTTGGAGCCTGTGTCGGTGGTTTCGAGGCCAAGGCCCGTCGCGCCTGCCTGCCGGGACTGGTTTCCCGGCACGGCCGGCACACCTGACAACCTGTCGCGTCTGTCTGCAAATCATTTTTCTGCGTAATACTGCGCCGCCGGCCGCCGAAACCCCTGCCTCCGGGGGCCGACTTCCGGCCGCAGCGTGTCTCCGATCCCGCAATGCGTCGCTTATCCCGTTGCGTGTCCTGCACCCGGGAGCGTTCCGCTCGTTCCGATCCCGCAGCGTGTCGTTGATGCGGCAGCGTATCGCTCACACCGCGCCGCTGGTGCCCGCGGCCGCCGGCGTTTGGTCCTGCCCGGGCACTCGGGCGCGCGAAGTTGCCTCCCGCCGGCCCCGGCTCACCGCCCAGACGGTGTTTAGCAGGAACAGCACGATGGCGGCCGCGTTGAGCAGGCCGCCCCACGCCCGCACCGGCGGCAGCGCCAGCAAGTCACCCCCGAGCCGCACCGCCAGCGACGCGTGCAAGAGCGCCAGGTGGACGTAAAACCGGTCGTGGTACGGCACCGCCAACCCGCTCAGAGCGGGCAGGATGATGGGAGCGTGGGCGAAGATCATGGAAAATACGAAGCCGACAAACACCGCGTGCAGCTGCGCGTCGTAGAGCAGCCCCGCCCACTGGCCGCCGAACACCAGGAACAAAAGCCCCGCAACCGTGAGCCACACGTACCCGGACAACAGGCCAGCCGCAATAAACCGTGTCAAGCCCTGCTGCCGGATGGTCACCCGGGCGATGTCATGGCGCCACAGCCAGAGCGTGAGGCCCAGCGTGGCCGCGCCCAAACCCCGAACGGCCGGGGGGAAGTTTGCCAGGCTCAATGCCAGCGCGGTCATGTAGGCGATGACCAGGAGCAGAAACACGATCCGCCTGCCGCTGCTGAGTGGGCGCATGCGGCTCAGCTCCAGCCGTTCGCCGACTATGGTCAGGACCAGAAACCCCATCCACCACAGGGCGACTACCGCCAACGGCCAACCGCCGGCGTAAAGGAGCTGCGCGACCAGCCACGCGACGGCGCCGAACCCCATCACCGCAGTGAAGGCGGCGGGCTGGCGCTGGTAGGCGACGACGTAGACCGCGCAAAGAATCGCGCTGGCGCAGATGAGGGCCGCCAGGCCGGCCCCGGGCGCCGCGCCGCTCACCAATAGGAGCGTGCCCAGAGCGGCGCCGAAGGGCGCGCCGAACGCCCAGCACCGGCTGAGGGCCACTGCCCGCTCGAGGCCAATTACGGTGCCGAGAAACCCGGAGACGACTGCCGGGCCGTGCAGGGTCATCAACCGGGCCGGCAGCGGCCAAGGCCAGCCCATGCGGACCAGACCCGCCCACGCGGCCATAAGGAGCAACGCGAGGGCCACGGGCAGCAACGCCAGGAACCAGCGGGGGCGCTGCGCCACGGCTCTCACCCCCAGCCCAGCTTTCGCCGGGCTGCCGCGGACATCATCGAGGGATCCCACGGCGGGTGCCAGACCAGCTGTACCTGGATGGTTCGCACGTCCGGAAACGCCCGGCGGAGGGCCGCTTCGGCTTCTCGCTGCAGGTGCGCGCTCAAGGGGCACACGGGCGTGGTCATGGTCATTTGTACAAGGAGGTCGCCGTTGGGCATGACGGCGGCCCCGTAGACCAGGCCGAGGTCGACGACGTTCACGCCCAGTTCGGGGTCGATCACGGCCCGCAGGGCCTCGAGAATGCGGTCTTCCTGCGTCGTGGAGGACATGCTCATCCCTCCGTTCCCGGCCCACTGCGGACCACCGCCCACTGTGGACCACCGTCCGTTGCGAACCGCCGCCCGCTGCGAATTACCGCCCGCCGCAAAACGCCCGCTGCGCACTAACCGCCTGCTGCGAGTTGCTAACCAGCGGCGGCGCGGGATCGTTAAGGCGGTTAACTTTCCAGGGCCAGTGTAGCACGGGCCTTCCCGGCCGCCCGTGACGGGAGCAACACCGGCTTGGTGATCCCGCGCACAGTCCCATGTGATCAAGAACACACCCGCGGCGGGCGCACCGTCACATCGCTTCCGGCTGCTGCCGGCCTACATTGGAAGTACCGTTAAGCATCTTAACCGTTTGCCGGCCAAACCACCGGGCGCAGGCGGCGGAACGCCCCCGTCGCCGGGCTACCCAGCGGGGCGACCGCGGGCTGCCCGTACTGCTGAGCATGCCGGGAACCGAGATCCTGAAGTGCACCGCGTGCGAGCTGTGCGCCCGGGCCTGCAGCGGGACGGCGTGGACCAGCCGTGCGTCCGCCGGCAATGCTGAGGCGAGCGCCGGCCACGTGCGGTGCACCTGTACGCCCTGGGGTGGGGGAGTGCGGTGGCCCTGGGCGCCCTGCAGCAGATGACGGCCGTCGTGTTTGCTACCGTCCTGCGGAGTCCCCGCTTGGCCCAAGCGGCGTTCGTTCTTTTTGCTGTGGGGCTCGCGGGCTTGGTGACCGGTTTCCTGACCCTGGCCTGGCCGGCGGTGTCCCGTCCGGCGCTGGCGGTGGCGGCTTGCGGACTGCCCTTGGGGGCAGGCTTCGCCGTGGCCAATGTGGCGCTCACCCTGCACACAGGCCGGCCGACCGCGCGGGGGCAGCTCATTCGCCCATTCGTGCGTGCGGCCGCCGGGTACTTGGTGGTGGGGTATCTGGTGGGCGCGGCGCTGGCCCTCAATCTGACAACCGGTTGGCTCGGCCTCGCGTGGCGGGCGGCCCTGCCGCTGCATTTGGCCGCGGCGGTGGCCGGCTGGTTTCTGATGCTGGTGACCGGCACCTCGTACCATCTGCTGACGTTCTTCGGGCTCGTCGAGAAGAAGCAGGTCTTCCGCTGGCCGCACACGGTGCGGCGCCTGCTCCACGCCGGCATCGGCCTGGTGATCCTGGCCGCGGCCCTCACGGGCCTCGGGTGGGAGGGCTGGACCCGCGTCCTCATCCCCCTGGCCGCGCTGCTGCTGGCCGCCGCGTGTGGGCTGTTCGTGTGGGACGGGCGGGACCTGTACGCCCCGCGGGGCCGGGAGCGCATGAATCCCACGGTGGGGTACGTGCGGGCGGCCCACGTCTACTTGGTGCTCGGGGCACTGCTCTTGATCGGGCTTTGCGTTGCCGGCGCCTCGGGCGTGCGGCCGCCGCCGGCGTGGCTCACGGCGCTTGGTTTCCTGGCGGCGGCGGGGTGGCTGTCCAACACGATCCTGGGCTACCTGCACCGCATCCTGCCCTTCGTCGTGTGGCACAACCGCTACTGGGGCCGGGGGCGGGAGCCGGGCGTCCCGGCCTTTCGTGTGATGGTCAACCTGCCTGTAGCTTGGCTGGCCATGGGGGTATACAACGCAGGAGTCGCCGGCGCAGCGGTCGCGCTGCTGACGGCGCTGCCGGTGGGCGGTTTCTTGGCGCTGCTCGGGGTAGGCGCGGTGCTGGCGGCCGGCAACCTGCTTTGGACCTTGCTTCGGTGAAACCGGTTTTGGAGAGTGATCCGCCGGCAACTGTGGATGACGCACGCGGCGACACTGGGGGCGCTGGTCACCTTTGCGGGGGGCGGGTACAACCCGGCGTCCATCGCCTTTTCCACGGTCAACATGTTGCTGTGGTACGTGTTTGCCTGGGTCTTCTGGGTCAACGTTCGGGGCGTGCCGAGGCCATGGCCAGTGCCGCTGCGGTACTTCGCGGCCGCGGTGGGGTTCCTCCTGCTGTCGTCGGCAGGCACGTGACTCGTTACGGGTCGCCAACCCGCCTCGCCAGCTCTTTGTGGCCTACCTGCACGCCGGGCTGCTCGGGGTCGTCTCCTGCGGGTTGCTAGGAGCCCTCTACTCGCTGTTTGGCGGCGAGGCTCGCAATGTGTCCGGGCAGCCAGGCTTGCCCGGCGCGGCCGTGCTTGACCTGGGCACGGCCATGACGGGTCTGGGCGCAGGCGTACTCGGCCTGGGTGCGGCCGGCATGGTGGTCGCCCTCGCGGCCGCGGGGTTGGCCGAAGCGGGCCTCGCGCCGTTACCGGCCGGCCAGGATCTGGGGTCGTGGGTAGGGCTGTGGTTGCGGGCGGCGCTGGGATTTAGCGTGGTGGTCTTGGGCGGCGTGGTTCTGGCCGGCAGCTCCCTGGCCGCGGCGTTGGCCAGGAGCGGGCCGGCGGGCGTCATGGCTCAACCGCCCGCCAGCCGGTAGGCGGCGATGGTCAGCAGGCCGAACGCGGTGGTGTGCAGGATCTCGCCGATGCCCATGCGCAGCGTGTTCACTGGGCTCTGGCCCCGGGCCAGGATGCGCACCGATTGGACGAAACCAGGTACAAAGGTAGCGGGCGCGAGGGGTGGCACCCAAGCCGCTCCGGCGGCAGCTGCCGCGCCCAGCAAGATGGCGCCGTGCAGGGCCACCGACACCCGGCGGAAGCCCCGCACTTTCCGGGCCCGCACCAGGGATCGCACCCGCAGGGCGCTGGTCAGGAAGAACGCAAGGCACAGGGCGGCCAGCGCCCACCCCGCGGGCGGGATGGTGCCAAAGGCGGCTCGCACCTGCAAAAGGAGCAGGCTGACCATCCCGGCCACGCCTGAGAGGCGGCCGGCGACCGCGCCGCGGCGCCCGGGCAGGCTCTCGCTGTAGGCGCTGAAGCCCACGAGAATCGCCGCCAGCGCGGCCAGGAACACGGTGGCCGGCGCGGCGGCCGCCCATAGCCCGACAGCGCCCAAGCACATCCCGGTCGCCGTCAGCGCCAGCGCGGCCGTCAGGGCGTCGCGGTCGGCGTCGGGCCGCGTCTGGAGCACGATCTCCCACGGGCGGCGGCTGAAGAACAAGATGAGGGCCGCCGCGGCGAACCACCACGCCGCCCCGCCGGTGCCGAGGGCGGCGGGCGGCAGGATGAGCACAGTCAAGAGCAGGCCCCAGGAGCCGTGCTCGCGCGGGATGAACAGCGCCGCCCGCCGCGAGCGCTCCGCGACTCCCGCCCTCCCGTTGGCATCGACCCGCCGGCCGGTCTGCGCCGGCCCGCCGGCCCCGGTTTCCGTGTTTAGCGGTTTGGAATGCGGGTGATCCGCACGCGCCATACTTCCGGCCCCTCGGTCACGTAGTCCCAGTGGAACTTACCGGGCCGCTCGGCCTGGATCTGGTAGTAAAGCGGTTTCGGGTCGTGATCGTTGGTCAACTCGAGGCTGCCGCCCCCGGGCAGCGCGTCCAGAACTGTGCCCACGGCCGCGCAGCCTGCCACGACCGTCGGCCTCCCCCACGCGGCGCTCGCCGCTGAAGAAAGCGTACGCCAGGTTGGCGGCGGCGCGAAGTGACCACTGTACCAACCGGGCGTGATCTATGTCACACATAGGGAGCCAATCAGCCGGGGACATTAATGGCGCGCACATTCTGGAGCGGCAAAGGGGTGCAGACAGGTTGGACTTGCAGATGCAGGACTGGTCCGAGTGGCGGCAGACGCTGGCGCAAGCGATTAACGTCGGCCGCAGCATGGGCATGAGCGACAGGGATATCGCCCAGAAGGCCGAGGCCATTGGCGATTTCTTGGCCCAGAACGTCGACCCGCAAAACCCGGAACAGCGCCTTCTTAAGGAGCTCTGGGAAGTGGCCGACGAGCGCCAGCAGCAGGAACTCGCTCGACTCATCATCGAGATGGTCAGCAAAGGCCGCTAACCGGTTGTCTGGCGGAAGCCGGAAGCGGGCTGGCCGCAAAACGCTGGCTGCGAGCCGGTCCGCCACGGTTCGCGGCGGAGAGTCTTCCAGATCGTCAACGGAAACCGGGCGCGGCATCGGAGGGCGCTGGCGCCTTTGGACAGGCGCCGCGCCCTGGTGTCGCGCTCCCTTATCTTCCCTTGCGCCAGCTCGCTTCTTTCCGTGCATTGCTGCCCGTTGCTTGCCTGCATCGCTGCTCGTCGCTGCCGTGCGTTATTGCCGGTTTCTGCCCGCGTGTTAGCCGCCCGTGCAGTGCGACTTGTCTCTGCCCGCGTGATACCGCTTGCCTCCTCCGCGGGCGCTACTGCTCGCCCCAGGCCCGCAGCGCCTCCGCATTGAGGATGGTGACCCGGGAGCCGTTGAGCCGGATGGCCTTTTCCCGCTGGAACTGCTGCAGGAGGCGGGTCGTGGTTTCCCGGGAAGCGCCGATGAGGTTGCCCAGCTCCTGGCGGCTCAGGTTGAGGTCGACCTGGACGCCGTCGGCCACGGGCACGCCATGGCGCTCGGCCAGGTCCAGCAGGCACGCGGCGAGCCGCGCCGCGGCGGGCTTCATGGCCAGTGAGGCGATCTCTTCCTGGGCCCGGCGCAGGCGCTGAGCCAAGAGCCGCAGCATCCGCAGGAGGATGGAAGGGTTGGCCCGGGCGATGCGCTCAAAGTCCTCAAAGCGAATGGAGGCGATCTCCGCGTCGGTGAGCAGTTCGGCGTTGGCCGGGTACGGCCCGCCGTCAAAGAAGGGCACGACGGCGATGGGATCGCCCGCTCCGAGCAGGTGGAGGATTTGCTCGCGGCCGTCCGGGGAAACCCGATACACCTTGACCCGCCCGGAGCAGATAAAGTAGAGCGAGTGGCTGGGTTCGCCCTCAACAAAAAGCACCTGGTTCTTGCGGTAGCGGGCCACGACCACGGCTTCGGCCAGCGCGGCCAGCTCCGCCGGCTCCAGTTGGGCGAAGAAGGGGATGCGTTGGAGGATCTCGATGGACCGGTTGGCACCGCCGGTGGCAGCCACGGCGTCCCCCTCCCGGGCCGGCGGGCCGGTCGTGCCGGCTAGAGCGGCAAGACCAGTCCCCACCTGGCCCCGGTGCGATCCTGATCCTATCCACAATTGCGTCAACCGTCAGTCGTCCGGCCCCAGGCGGGTCGAGGCGACGTGCACAATAAGGACAACTGTCCCAGCGGCCCATGGACCGATGTCCCCGGGCCGCGCCGACGATCGCCCGTTCCTCATCGCTCAGAGTATTGCCATGCTGAAAGGGGGCGTGTCACTCAATGGAAGCTAGGCTTCCTCGATGGTGACGCGCCAGCTGAGCTGCGCCGCCTGCTTGAGCATGTCAGCCACCGAGCAGTACTTCTCCTGCGACAGGCGGACGGCTTCCTCCAGGCGGTGGCGCTTCTCGGCGAGCCCCGCGCCGCGGAACACGTACTCCACCTCGATGCTCGTAAACCGGCGCGGGTGTTCTTCCCGTCGCGTGCCATGGATGCGGATCTCGAAGGAGTCGACCGCGATGCGCATCTTGTTGAGGATGTGCACCACGTCGATTCCGCTGCAGCCGCCCAGGGCCGCCAGGATCAGCTCCATGGGCCGCGCGCCGGAATCGGACCCACCCGCGTCACGGGCGGCATCCATTTGGATGGGGTGACCGGACGGACCGCGGCCGACGAAAGCCATCCCACCCACATGCTGGACGGTGAGGGACATGCCGGACGGCGAAGCCATCTTTCCCGACACTCCTTTGCAGTCGTATACGAGTGCCATTCGCCCCACGGCGAGCCGGGTCCTGTCTCCGCCGCCCCTGCAGGGCAAGCGGTACGCCCGGGCGCCGGTCGTGGTGGAGTGGGAAGCGACGCGGGCGTGCTCCCTGGCCTGCCGCCAGTGCCGCCCTTACCCGATCCCGGAGCGGCACGGGAATGAGCTGACCACGGAAGAAGTGCGGCGGATGTTTGAGCAGATCCGGGCCTTCTCCACGCCGCCGCCCGAGGTGCTGGTTTCCGGAGGCGACGTGCTCGAGCGGGACGACCTGTTTGAGCTCCTGGCGTACGGGGCCGGGCTGGGCCTTGATCTCACCGTTCACCTGTGCCCGACGGACAGGCTCACCCGCGACGCCGTCCGCCGGCTCAAGGAAGCCGGCGTGAGCTCCGTCTCTTTGGGCCTCGACGGACCCGACGCGGCCGTGCACGACGGCGTGCGGGGCACCCCCGGCAGTTTCGACCGGGTCGTGGCCGCAGCGGGCTGGGTGCGGGAGGCCGGCCTGGCGCTGCGCATCTCGACGCTGGTTACGGAAACCACGATGATCAGGTTAGAAGACGTGCCCCGGCTGGTGGGGGAGCTGGGCGCCGCCCAATGGGCCGTGGAGTTCCCGGTCCCCGTGCCGGGCGACGCCGGTCAGCGCAGCATCAACGCGTGGCAATACGGAGTCGTAATGCGTTGGCTGGCGGATTTGTCGCAAAACACAACGTTTTCCGTCGTCGCGGTCAACGGGCCGCAGTGGCATCGCCTGGCGTTCCAGCGCCTGCGGGACCAGGGTGTGCCGCTGGCCCGCATGCGCACGACGGCGGAAGGACAGCGTTTCGGTTTGAGAGACGGGCGGGGAATGCTGTATGTGGCCCGCGGGGGCGACGTGTATCCCTCGCGGCACCTGCGGCTGCCGGCGGGCAATGTGCGCACCCGCTCGCTTGTGGAAATTTACCGCCGGGGGCAGCTGTTCGCGGTGCTGCGGGACGAAAACCGCCTGCGGGGCAAGTGCGGCCTCTGCCCGTTTCGGTCTTTGTGCGGCGGGTCGCGGGCGCGGGCGTTCGCCATGACCGGCGACCCATTGGGATCGGACCCTTGGTGCTTGTTCAGCCCTTGGCGCAGCGGCTGACATAGACGGCGGACGAGCGGGAAGCCGTATACTAGCCCGTGGCCGTAAAAGTGCACCGCAGGCGGGACGGTTGGAGCAACACGCGAGCCCGGCGGGCGGGTCGGTGCGCGGCCGGCCGCGCACCGGGTTTTGCGCGGTGCAAGGGGACATCCGCGCGCGTCTCCGGACGGGTGTCCCGTCGTGGGGCGGACAAATGTCCCATCGCGGGGGGGACATAGCCAACTTTTGTGGAAGTCCGGGACCGAAGAAAATCCAAGTATGGGGGAGACGAGGTGAATCACGAGTGAAACGGACCACCAAGGTGCGGCTGGGGCTTCTGGCCGCCCTGACGGTCATCGTCGCGGGGTTGGGCTGGCTGGCGTGGGCGAACTTCGGACCCAAACCCAAGCTGGCAGAAGCCTTGCACGGCTTCGTGCTCGACCCGCCGCAGCCGGCGCCCGAGTTGGCGCTGACGGACCAGCACGGCCGGACGTTTCGGTTGGCGGATCATCGCGGGCGGGCCGTGATGCTGTTCTTTGGCTATACCAACTGCCCGGACGTGTGTCCGGCGACGTTGATTTACTACACCCGCATTAAGCAACAGCTCGGGCCGCTGGCGGACCGGATCCGCTTCGCCTTTGTGACGGTGGATCCGGAGTACGACACGCCCGAGCGGCTGCGGGAGTACATCAACCGGTTTGACCCGTCCTTCTATGGCCTGTGGGCCAGCCCGGAGGACCTGCAGCCGGTTTTGGACGCCTACGGGATTTACGTGGAGAAGGTCGAGAACGAAAACTCGCCCGTCGGCTACTGGGTCAATCACACGGCGCTGAGTTTCTTGATCGACCCTCAGGGCCGCCTGTTGGTGGCGTATCCCTTTGGCGTGGAACCGGCGGACATCGTGACCGACTTGCGGCAGATCCTCTGAGAGGACACCTCTGAGGGAGCCTCTAAAGGGCATCCTCCGAGGGGACTTGGGGAAACCGGAAGGAGCGACACGGACATGACGGCGCGAATGCGCAAAGCTTCAATCCTGCTTGTGGCCGCCGCACTAATCGTCGGCCTGGCGTTGACGCTCAACGTAGGGTCGTTGGGACCTGCCAACGTTGCCGGGGCCGGCGCGGCCCACGCGCACGACGCCTCCCACGGGGCGCCGGCGGATGCGGGTCACGGGCCCGAGCACGGCGCGCACGGGGACCACGGCGGGCACGGGACAAGCCCCGCGGAAGCCGGCACGTCCCTGGCGCAGGTGACCATCACCGGCGCGTGGGTGCGGCCCGCGCGGGCGGGTGAGAACAGCGCCATTTACTTCACCATCGCCAACCCCGGGCCCGCGGATGTCGAGTTGGTGCGCGTGGAGACCGGTGTTGCGCACGTGGCCGAGATCCACGAGACGGTCATGGAGGTCCACATGGTCCAGGGCCGTCTGACGCAGGAGATGCGTATGGAGCACGTGCACGGGCTGCACGTGCCGGCCGGTGAGACGGTGCAGCTGCGGCCCGGCGGGCTGCACGTGATGCTGATCAACTTGAAACAGGACCTGGAAGAAGGGCAGACCGTCGCCGTGCGGCTTTGGGCCGCCGACGGCAGCTACGTAGACCTGACCGTGCCGGTGAGCCAGGGCGAGCCCCGCGGCTGAGCATGCCGCGGGGCCTTTTCGCCCTCGATAAATGAATGCAATAGTCAGAAATTGACTGCGCAGCTTCGGAAATTACCCGATCCTCGCAGGTAGGGTGACTCGCCAATGGCCAGAGAAGCCAGTATACAAGGAAAAGCCATTCTTGCCCGAAAAGCCGGGCTTAACGCACAACGGACAGTCCGGCTCGCGATGGCGGGGGCTCTCATCCTGGCTCTCATGGCCGGCGTCCTCTACTTCGCTTTGGGGCGGCCGGTGCAGGTTTTGCCCCGCGGCCAGGAAGTGCCCGCTTTCAACATGACCGACCATCGCGGCGCGACGTACGTCTTTCCCGATAGCGCCCGCCCCATCAACGCGTTTGTCGTCGCGGCGGCCTGGGACGCTCCGGCCGTCGCCGCCATCGTTCCCTTGCTCGAGGAGATCGACGCCCTGGTGACCCAAGGCGGCTGGCAGGACTTGGTGCAGGTCGCCTGGATCACACCGGACCCCGCGCGCGACGACGTGGCCGCCATGCGAGCGCTGGCGGAACGGCTGCCGCTGCCGGAGCAGCTGGATGCGGTGCTGCTTACGGGCGCACCGGTGACGACCCGGCTTGTGGTGGGCGGCGGCTTCGGCATCTACGTCGGGACGGCCGAGGACTCTTCTCCGCTTATCTATGAGCCGGCGCTGGTGCTGGTGGACGACCTCGGCTACGTGCGCGCCCGCTATGAGGTGCGCAGGCTGAGCAGCTCCCGGTTGGCCCGGGACCTCGGCCTGCTGGCCAAGGAGATGCGGGCGGGCGGCGCGGGCCGTTTGGTCTATGAAGCCGCGCACCTGTTCATGTGCTACCCGCGCTAACGGAAAGGGGGTGTTGCGATGGCCAGCCAGTCCAAGCACAACGCCAATAACTACGAAACGCCGAAGGGCACCTGGACCATCCTGTTGGGATACGCCGCCGTGATCGCGGCCTTGTGGGGGTACATGTACCTGACCATGCTCATGCGGCGGTAAGCCCAACCCGACGGCGCTGCCGGGGGCGGCAAGCCCCGGCGCGATGGTTGAAGGAGGCAAGGCCAGCCACTTTGCTGCTGCGGAGGTAAGGCCATGCACATTGACCGCTACGAAAAAATGTGGATCACGTTGGCCGGCGCCCTGCTGGTGGTCTTCGCGATCGCCCTCGGATTCAGCTCGGTGGTCCTGGGCGTGCGGCTACCGGGTCTCGACGATCAGTTGCTGCCGACCGCTGCCGCAGGGCCCCACGACATCCAGGAGCCCTGGGTGCGGGAGCTGGCGCCGGGCCGGTACGAGGTCAACATGCGGGCACGGGTTTGGAACTTTGCACCCACGGAGATTCGCGTGCCCGTCGGCTCCACGGTCACCTTTTACATCCACAGCGAAGACATTATCCACGGTTTCAAGATCCAGAACACCACCGTCAGCCTGATGATCATCCCGGGCCAGACGGCCAAGGCGACCTACACGTTCACCGAACCCGGCGAGTACCTGTTCGTCTGTCACGAGTACTGCGGCGCCGGCCACCACTTCATGAGCGGCCGCGTCATTGTGGAGGCGTTGTGACATGGCAGCGACGCACCTGGGAAGCTACACGCACGCCGAGGGGTACGTTCCGCCGGAAACCGAGCGGAAGCTGTCCTTGGCCTTCATTGGCGTCGGTTTCGCCCATCTGCTGGTGGGCGTGCTGCTTGGGTTTCTGCAGGGGCTAGAGCACGCAGGGATCGACTTGTACGCCTACGTACCCCTGATCCGCCACTACTACCAGGGCCTGTCCATTCACGGGGTGTTCAACGTCCTGGTGTTCACCACGTACTTTATCGGCGGGTTTCTCCTGTTTGTGGTGGGCCGGGGCCTTGAGCGCCCGCTGGTGACGGCCGGATTGGGGTGGGTCACCTTCTGGCTCATGACCACCGGCCTGCTGCTCGTCGACTACGCTTTGTTGACGAACCAGGCGTCGGTGTTGTTCACCTCGTACCCGCCGCTGCAAGCCCACTGGACGTACTACGTCGGCCTGGCGCTGATCGTGGTGGGCACGTGGCTGATGCTGGTCATCTGCCTGCGCACCACTTTCGCCTGGCGGCGGGAGAACCCGGGCAAGCGGACGCCCCTCATCGCGTTCGGCGCCCTGGCCACGCTGATCATGTGGACGCTGGCGTCGGTGGGCATCGCGGTTGAGTTCGTCGGGTTCCTGATCCCGTGGTCGCTGGGCCTGTGGCCGGGCACGGACCCGCTGCTCATGCGGACGCTGTTCTGGTTCACCGGCCACCCTATCGTTTACTTCTGGCTGCTACCGGCGTACATCTCGTGGTACTTCATGGTGCCCAAGCAGGTGGGCGGGAAGCTCTTCAGCGAGCCGCTGGCGCGCCTCGCGTTCCTGCTGTTCATCCCGCTGTCCCTGCCCGTCGGTTTCCACCACCAGTACCTGGACCCGGGCGTCTCGGAAGGGTACAAGGCGATCCACGCCTTCCTGACGTTCGCGGTGTTCATGCCCAGCGCCATGACGGCCTTCACGGTGCTCGCGTCGCTGGAAACCGGCGGCCGGGCCCGGGGCGGCCGGGGGCTCTTGGGTTGGGTGACCCGCCTGCCGTGGGGCGACCCGGCGGTGTCGGCGCAGCTCTTGGCCATGATCCTGTTCGCGCTGGGCGGGGTCAGCGGCCTGATCAACGCGTCCTACAACCTGAACCTGGTCGTGCACAACACCATGTTCGTGCCGGGCCACTTCCACCTGACGGTCGGGTCCGCCGTGGCGCTGACCTTCATGGGCGTTTCCTACTGGCTGGTGCCGTACCTGTCGGGCCGGAGGCTGTTTAGCCGGGCCCTGGGCAAGTGGCAGCCTTGGCTGTGGTTCTTTGGCATGCTCATCATGTCCCGCGGCATGAGCTGGATGGGCATTTTGGGAGCGCCGCGCCGGACGCAGCTGGGCGCCGCGCCGTACTTCCTGCCCGAGTGGGAGCTGCCCGCGTCGCTGACGGCCATCGGCGGCGTGATGCTCACCATAAGCGGCATTCTGTTCTTCATCAACCTGTTCGGCACGCTCCTGGCGTCGCCCAAGTCGTCGGAGGAGCAGGTGCCGCTCGCGGAGCCGGTGGAGGAGAACGGCCACATGCCCAGCTGGCTGGACCGGTTCACCCCGTGGGTGACGGCCACCGTGGTCATCGTGCTCATCACGTACGGGCCCACGCTGGTGCGGTTGTTCGGCGAGCTGAGCTTTGGCTTCCCCGGCTTGCGGCCGTACTGACGTGGAGCGTCACCTACAAGGCCCCGCGGTGGGGGAGGTCCCGGCACGCGCCGGGACCTCCCGGCGCGACGGAAGGAAAGCGTATGCCACCTGTGGAAAATCGTGCACACTAGATCCAGAAAGCGGACGCGGACGGCGGAACACCGGCTTGCCGCGTGCCGCTACAAGCGCGCGCGGCGGCCCGGACGGCCCCGCACCAGGAGGATGATTCACTGATGGCGGAAGCGGCCCCGAATTCGGAGATCCGCGTGGCCGGATCGCCCACGCTCGCGTTCACCATTGTCGGCGAACCGGCCAGCGAAGGCACCCGGCGACTCCTGAACGGCCTGCGGAGCCGGCTGGAAGCGCGCGGGCACGAGTACCGGGAAACCCCCGACGAAGGCGTCGGGCTGGTCATCAACGTCTTTGACGCAGAGAAACCCCGCTCGTTTCGCCGGCGCAGCCAGGCGGTGTTCGTGCTGGGCGTGACGGAGGTCCGGGAGCGTCCCGCAAGCGTCCTGCACGCGGGCTATCCGCTCCTGATCCGGAGCCTCAGCAACCTGCTCATGTTCGTGGTCAACGACGGGCGCCGGGTGGAGCCCAACTTCGTCACCCTGGAGCAGGGGGCGTACTCTGTTTCCGCCGAGTTACCCGAGGACGAGCTGTACGAGGCCCTCTACCAGCGGGTGGCGCCGCTGGCGTCCAGCCGCCTGGTGATCAACAACATCTTTGAGCCGGACCTGCCCGAGGAGCTGTGGGAGGGCGATGAGCTCACGGCGCAACTGCGCTGGGCCGGCCAAGAACTCGACAAGCTCAACTTGTTGCCGGCGCCGTTCCCCATCCAGGAGCTTTTGTCCGAGGACGAATGGCGGCACGTACAGCGGCTGTACTCGTTGGGCGGCCTGAGCTACGGCAACCTGAGCGTGCGCCGGGACGAAAAGACGTTTTGGATGAGCGGCAGCGGCGTCAACAAGGCGGACCTCAAGGTGATCGGCCGCGACATCCTGCTGGTCAAGGATTACGACCCCGAGCGGGGCGCGATGATCCTGAGCGTGCCCCCGCACGTGAAACCGAACCGCGTTTCCGTGGACGCCATCGAGCACTGGATGATTTACCGGGAGCACCCCTCGGTGGGCGCCATCGTGCACGTGCACGCGTGGATGGACAACATCCCGTCCACTGAGATCAACTACCCGTGCGGCACCTACGAATTGGCCTACTCGGTCGCAGAGAAAGTGCGCCAGGCACCCGACCCGTCCCGGGCGGTGGTGGGCCTGCGCAACCATGGGCTGACCATTACCGGCCGCAGCCTGGACGACATTTTTGAGCGCATCAAGGGGCGCATCATTCCCCAGGTGCCGATGACATAACATGGAAGCGCTGCAGTTCCGCTTTAGCCCCCTGCGCTACGTGCTGGCCAAGGCAGTGGGGACGGTGTACCCCGCCGTCTTTATCAGCCGCGCAGGTTGCCTTGTGTACGGCGACGTGCCGGAGCCGGCACTGCCGGGCCCCGACTGGGTAAAGGTGGAGACGCGCCTAGCAGGGATCTGCGGCAGTGACCTTAACCTGATCAGCCTGCGGGACAGCCCGTCGCTGTCTGTGTTTTCCAGCTTCCCCTTCGTCATCGGCCACGAAAACGTGGCCGTCGTGCGGGAGGTGGGGGAGCGCGTCAGCGAGGTCCGGCCCGGGCAGCGGGTGGTGGTGGACCCGCTCTTGCCGTGCGAGGCCAGGGGCTTTGCCCAACCATGCGCCAATTGCCGCGCCGGGCACCCCAGCCGTTGCCTGCGTTTCGCCGAGGGAAACCTGGCACCTGGTCTGTTGCTTGGTTCTTGCCGCGACACAGGCGGCAGCTGGGGCGAGGTGTTTGTGGCCCATCGCTCGCAATTGGTGCCGGTGCCGGACCACGTCAGTGACGAGAACGCGCTCTTGAGCGAGCCTTTTGGCTGCGCTTTGCATGCGGTTGACGTGGCGGGCCCGCCCCACGGGCGCACGGTGCTCGTCATCGGCGGCGGCGTTATCGGCCTGTGCACGGTGGCCGCCCTGCGCCTCATGGCACCCGACTGCCGCATCGTCGCGCTGGTGCGGCATCCCTTTCAGGCCGACATGGCCCGCCGGCTGGGAGCCGACGAGGTGCTCATGCCGCGGGGCAAGGAACTCTACCAGGCCGTGGCGCAGGCGTTGGGGGCCAAGCTCAAGAAGCCCGTCATCGGCCCGCCGGTGCTGGTAGGCGGCGCCGACGTGGTGTATGAGTGCGCCGGCAGCGACCGGGCCTTAAGCGACGCGCTGCGCTTCGCCGCGCCGGGCGGCCAGGTGGTCCTCCTGGGGCTGGCGGCCATGCCTAAAGGCATCGACTGGAGCTTCGTGTGGCTTAAGGAGCTGCAGATCCAAGGGGTGTTTGCCGCCGGCTCCGTGCAGACCGAAAAGGGCCCTGTGTCGGCGGTGCACCGGGCCATCGAGCTGTTTGCCGAGGGTGCCGTGGACCTCTCGTCCCTCGTTACGCACCGCTTTCCCTTCCGCGAGTACCGCCGCGCCCTTGAGACGGTCACCGCCAAGCGCAGTTCGGGGTGCGTGAAGGCGGCGTTCGTCGGCCCCGCCTACGAGCGGGCCGCGGGCCATGACCGGGCGCCCAACAGCGGCCACGACCAGGCCGCCGGCGAGCAGGCCGCAGGCAAGCAGGCCGCTTCCTAAGACAGCGGGCCGCTTCCTGACTCCAGGCGGGCTGCGGGTTACCAAGGCGAGCCGGCCGGCTTGGGTGTCCCGGGCGGATCGGTCCGCTTGGGGTTTGGCGGCAGCGGCGATCAGAGGAGGACGCGTGATGGAAAAGGTCATCATCATCGGCTCAGGACCCGCCGGGCACACGGCGGCGCTGTACGCGGCGCGGGCCAACCTGGAGCCGCTGGTCTTTGAAGGCTACGAGCCGGGCGGCCAGCTCACCCAGACGACGCTGGTGGAGAACTTCCCCGGGTTTCCGGAAGGCATCATGGGCCCGGACCTGATGGACAAGATGAAGGAGCAGGCCCAGCGCTTCGGCGCCCGCTACAAGGCGGCGGAGGTCAAGCGGGTCGATCTGAGCCGGCGGCCGTTCATCGTGGAGGCCGACGGCGAGACGTACCAGGCCCGGACCTTGATCATCGCCACCGGCGCGTCGGCCAAGTGGCTGGGCGTGCCCGGCGAGAAGGAACTGGTCGGGCGCGGGGTGTCCGCGTGCGCGACATGCGACGGCTTCTTCTTTAAGGACCGGCACGTCATCGTGGTGGGCGGCGGCGACTCGGCTATGGAGGAGGCGCTGTTCCTGACCAAGTTCGCCAGCAAGGTCAGCGTCGTGCACCGCCGCGACGAGTTGCGGGCCTCTAAGATCATGCAGCAGCGGGCCATGGCCAATCCCAAGATCGAGTTCGTCTGGAACAGCGTCGTGGAACGCATCAACGCGGGCGACAACGGTATGGTCAAAAGCGTCATCCTTAAGGACACCAAGACCGGAGCAACCCGCGAGTTCCCCTGCGACGGAGTCTTTGTGGCCATCGGGCACCAGCCCAACACGGCGTTCCTGGATGGGCAGCTGGAGCTCAACGCCGCCGGCTACATCGTGACCCGGGACGGCACCAAGACCAGCGTGCCCGGGGTGTTCGCCTGCGGCGACGTGCAGGACCCGGTGTACCGGCAGGCCATCACGGCGGCGGGCAGCGGCTGCATGGCGGCCATCGACGCGGAGCGGTTCCTGGAGGCTGAGGGCGACGGCGAGCCGGCGTGACGGGCGACGCTGGGCCGCTTTCCCGCTTCACCAGCCCCCGCGGTTGCCGCGGGGGCCTTTTTCGCGTGTACCCGCGGCGGTCAGGACGCCGGCGCCAGGTATTACGCGACGGCGCGCGTCGTAACCGAAAACGCCGCATGTCATAGGGGACAGCGGTGCGTGCATAGGCCTGGGCCGAAGGGTGTGGGGCGATGAAAAAGGGCATCGTGGTATTCGCCGCGGCGGCCGGGCTCGCCCTTGGCTTTGTGCTGGGGGCGTTGCGTATGGCCGGTTCGTGGCCAGCGGCGGTCGTTCCCGCCGGAGCGGTCGTGGCCGGCACCCTGCGGGCGGCATGGGAGCCGCCGGGGACGCGGCAGGCGGAGGCTCCCGCGCTCAGC
>NICF_comb_assmDRAFT_10001312_pt1 | contig 19859 bp, 15 predicted proteins | sample NewIslPassag4_SG_FD_11279 | JGI IMG/M metagenome (IMG submission 11279) | reverse complement strand
GGCGAGATGCGCCTCTATTTCGCTCGCAAGGCGGTGAGCGTACTCCTGGACGGCTCGTCCGGGAGGTACGGCTTTGAGTCGAACGAGCCGGTCACGATCTACGTGAGCGGCACTGCCGGGCGCATCATATCGCCGGGTGCCGAGGTCGTGTTCTACGGCCCGTTCACTCCCGGCGGCATCCGGTTGAACGGCGAGGCGCCCGATATTCTGGACTCCGGTTTGGGCTGGGTCAAGGTGTACGTAAAGGCGGGCACGTTTGACATCGAGTTTGCGCGGGACTAAGCGCCGCCCGAGGGCGGCGCCTGATCACCAAGGGGGTACATGTAGTGCGCGGTCTGCGGTGGAGCTTGTCGCTATGGAGCGTGTCGCCGGGAGTTGCGGGGCGAGTGCTGTTCGCCCTCGCGGTATTGACGATCGCGGCGTCGTGGGCGCCCGGGGCTGTCACCCAAGAGCCGGTCACCCTGTACTACGCCCACTGGGGAGACGGGCTGGCGGAAAAGCGCGTGGTCGACCTCTTTCACCAGCACTATTCCAACATCCGCATCGAATTGGTTCCGATCGACGGAAACACCACGAGCACGGCCGAAAAGCTGCTTGTCATGGCCGCGGCCGACGTGCTGCCCGACATGTTCTTCTTGAGCGGGACGCAGGGGATTCCCCCGCTTTTCATGGATCGGGGGCTGCTCCTCGACCTCACCCCGTACATGGAGCGGGACGGGATCCGGGAGGACGACTTCGTGCCCAACGCTTGGAACTACGCCAAGCGGGACGGCCGCATCTGGGGATGGCCGCGCGCGACGTTCGGGATCTCGCTCGGCACCGCCATCATCGCCTACAACATGGACATGTACGACAGCGCCGGACTGGTGCACCCGGCGCCGGGATGGACGTTCGAACAGCTGCTCAGCGACGCCCGGCTTTTGACGATCGATCGGAACGGCGACGGGACGATCGACCAGTGGGGTACGGAGCAGCTCGGTTTCAACTGGTGGCAGGTGTTTGTGTGGAGCAACGGCGGGGAGATTCTCAACGACGAGATGACCGACATCCGCCTCCTTGAACCGCAGGCGATCGAAGCTCTGCAGTGGCTCGGGGATCTCAACCACGTCTACTCCGTTTCAGCGCCGCGGTCGAGCGGCGGCACGGGGTACTTCACTCAAGGGCGCGCGGCGCTGGCACACGTGCCGCTCTCGGCGTACCGCGACTTCCAGGGTATGCCGTTCAACTGGGGGCTCACCGTTCCGCCGCGCGGCCCGTCGGGCGAGACGGCGTACAGCCTCGGCGGTTCCAACATCATCGGAGTCGCCGCCGTAACCGAGCACCCTGAAGAGGTGTGGACATTCCTCAAGTTTTTGTCCGAGGAGTGGGTGCACCGGCTCGAGGTGCTCGAATGGAAGACCGCCACGCCCAACCTGCGGTCGGTCGCCCTGTCGCCGGAGTTCTTGTACCAGCCGGCGCCACCGTACGACCTGACGGCGGTCGTGATGCACAACCCGTCGAAGCCCACGCCCCAGCATCCGGGTTGGCCGAGGATCAATTCCTTGGTGCAAGGGGTGCTGAGGAGCGACGTCTTTACCGGAAACAAGAGCGCCGACGCCGCCATGCGGGAGATTGCGGACGCACTGCGGGCGATTCTGGCTGAGGGGCGGTAGCGAACGGGAGGTCTGCAGCGAGTGACACGTCCGACGGCCCGGGTCCGGTTCGCTGTGATCGGCGACGTGGAGCCGAAAGACGAAGGCACCTTTTCCAACCTGCGCAAGGCTGTCGCGATCATCAACGAATTGTCCCGGGATGGTTCCCTGGCGTTCACCGCATCCATAGGCGACATCGCCCACCGCGGAAGCGTCATCCAGTACGAGACGGCGACCGGCATCCTGTCCGGCCTTGCGTCGCCCTTCTACGCCATCATGGGCAACGAGGAGTTGATGGAAGGGGTAGAGCCGGTACGCCGCTTCCTCGACTACGCCTCCCGCTGGAACCGGGAAGCGGACGCCATCCCGGCGACAAGCTACGTAAAAGAGCACGGCGGTATCGCGTTCATCTTCGCGACGGCGCTCGAAGACGGCACCACGTTCTCCGACGGCGAGATCGCCTGGCTCGAAGGGGAGTGCGGGCCCGCCGCTCCCAGCCTGTCATGATCTTCACGCATGCTCCTGCACCAGGGGTGTTCCCCGGAGCAGGGGCCAGGACGATGAAAAACCGCTCGTTCGACTGCGTCCTCGCCCATGAGAACGTGCGGGCGGTCTTCTCGGGCCACACTCACTTTGACCTCGACGAGGTGGTCTCTGTGGTGGAGGACGGCAACGGGGTGTATCACATCCACATCCCGGGGGTCGAGCGCACGAAGGTAGGGTCGAAGCACACGCCGCGCTTCCGGTTGGTCACCATCGACCCCGAGGACGGCGTATTGGTCCAGACCTACAACGTCCTGACCGGACTCGTCGAGGACCGGCACGAGGTCAGGTTCCCGTTGCGGGCCGCGGTGCGGGAGGAATAGCGGTGCAAAAGCGCAGGCCGAACATTCTCTTCCTGATGGCCGACCAAATGCAGGCGTCGGTCCTCGACCCCGCGAGTCCGTGCCCGACTCCTGCACTCGACCGCCTCGCCGCCCGCGGCGTCCGGTTTGCGAACGCCTACACCCCCTGCCCGATCTGCTCGCCGGCGCGGGCGAGCCTCATGACGGGCTTGTTGCCGCACAACCATGGGGTCTTGGAAGCGATTCACGCCGTCGATGAGGACCAGTCCGTCCTGCGGGGGGACGGGCCTCACTGGGCTCAGCTGCTTGCCGAAGCGGGGTACAGGACCGGCTATTTCGGCAAATGGCATGTGGAGCGGTCGGCGCGGCTCGAGAACTTCGGTTGGCGAGAGTACCTCGTGAGCGAGAGCCGGTCTTTCGGCGAGCTCCTAAAGGAACGAGCGGCGCAGCGCGCGATGCAGGGCGGGGCCGCCGGCTACGAACGCGCCAAGTGGATCGACGGTCCTCCCGGGTACCCCAGGGGTTTGCTCTACGCTGTAACCGGCGACCCGCCGGAGTGCCGGGGCATGGGTGTGGTTGCGGACTTTGCTGAACGGTTTTTGGAGCGAGCGCTGGCCTCCGGGGAGCCTTGGTGCTGTTTCGTGAGTTTCCGTGAGCCCCACGACCCGTTCGTGTGCGGGCGGGCCGCATTCGAAAGGATCGACGCCGGGTCGATCGCGCTTTCGCCGAGCCGCAATGACCCGCTAGCGGATCGGCCGGGGCTCTACCGCAGGGCGCGGCGCATTTGGTCGGCGCTCACAGAAAGAGAACGGTACGAGGCTGCAGCTTGTTACTACGGGACGATCAGCGAGCTCGACGGCCTGATCGGCCGCCTAGTCGGAAAGGTCGACGAGGCCGGCCAGTTGGATGAGACGATCGTCGTCGTCACGAGCGATCACGGCGAGTTGCTCGGAGCGCACGGCTTGTACTGCAAGACGATTTCCGCTTTCGAAGAGCTCTACAAGATCCCGTTGATCGTGGCGGGCCCGGGCGTCGCCCGGGGCGTGACGAGCGCGGCGCGAATAGGTTTGCACGACCTTTGCCCGACGATCGTGGAAATGACGGGCGTTGGAAGGCTTGAAACGACCGATCCCGTGTCGTTCGCACAGTATCTTCAAGACCCCGGGAGCCCCCCGCCCCGCGAGGAGGGCTTTGCGGAGTACCACGGCGGCCGCTACCGCGTCACACAGCGTGTGCTTTGGCACGGGCCTTGGAAGTTGGTCTTCAACGGGTTCGACTTCGACGAGTTGTACCACCTCGAAGACGACCCGTGGGAACTTCGCAATTTGGCCGTCGACCCGCAGTACGCCGGCAAGCACCGGGAACTGATGGGCCTGCTCTGGGAGCAAGTGCGCGTGAGCCGGGACCGGTCCTTGCTGCATTCGCATTACCCGGCATTGCACCTTGCGGAGATTGGACCTGGCCTTTAGGAGTGTGTGCGATGAGCGGCAACGCCGCGCCGAACCGCTGGATCGACCTTTCCGCCGGGGCGCCTTGGGAGCTGCCGCGGCACTCAGAGCGCATCGTCCGTGCACGCGGTTACATTTTCGAATCGTTGCAGGAAATCAAAGATGACCGGCTGCGCTTCTCCGTAACGGACATGTTGAAAGCTGCGACATCGCCCGACCGGATATTGATCGCACGAAGCAAGCTGCTCGACTGCGACGAGCGGACTGCAAGGAAATTCCGGGAACGCCTCCCTTACGATCCAACCTGGGCCGCTCCCGGAGCGAGGCGACCGAGCCATCACAGTTATCCGGGTGGGTGGGCCCTCCACACGGCGCTGAACCTCCGGGCGGCCAAGTCGCTTGTCAAGGACGCGTCGTCCGGCAAGAATGCGAAACTCGATGCGGATACGATCATCGCCGCAATGATCCTCCACGACTGGGCGAAATTGCGGCTCCTGGTGTGGGGTCCCGATCACAGCCTCGACGGCGACGAGGGCCCCGGACACCACGAACTCGCGCTGGCGGAGTGCATGGCGCGCGGGTTTTCCCCACGGCTTGTCCAGCTCATGGCGGGGATTCACGGCGGATGGTGGACCAACCCCGGCGCCGTGCGAAAAAGCCTTGCGGACGCAGCTCACTTGGTCTCGGACCTGGTCGATACCGGGACGTACTTGCAGGATCTCGGAATGGAGACCTCGCTGGAAAGCTGGATCGTGCACCAGGGCGAGCGCTCCTGGTACGCGCCGTCGCGGTCCCTATTGGCGGCGGTCGACGACAAACTCCGCCGGATCTTCGCTCCGGACGGCGGCGCTCAAGAGTCTTTCGCCCGGCTCCGGAACACCGTCTACATGATCTTTGACGAATTTGAGTTGGCGGAGTTGCTGTCAAGGGAAGCCACCGGGGAGGTGAAGGGGGTACTCGAGGGTGCACTCTCGGCGACGTTGCCGGCGGTCGGGGCCTTCGCGCTGTTCCGTGAGGAGGGGATGGATGCGGAGTGACGTGCGCCGGGACGACGTCGCGCAGCGGCATGGCTTACAGACTTTGAGGAAAGGAGATTCGCCGGTGAGAAACGTAGCACGAAGAGCGCTGTACGCGGTTGGAATCTTCGGTTTTGTAACGGCGCTGTCGGCGTGTTCGTTCCTGATGGTCAAGCCGACTCCCGTCCCTGAGCCTCCCGATCAAACCGATACAACTCCCGGACCTCAAGGGTTCCTCTTGTTCGAAGACTTTGAAACGGGCACGCCGGGTCAAGTTCCGGAAGGCTGGAAAATTTCCGTCGTCAGCTCGAGCCCCGACCATCCCAAAATAGCTACCGCTCCGGCGGGCCTCAACCCGCCCAGCGGAAACCAAGTCCTCGTAGTGAACCGCACGGTCGGGGAGAGTGTGAATAGCAGCTTGACCTACGTCGATTTCGATCCCTTGGATGGGCGCGTCGTGGTTTCCATGTGGCTTCATCCGACCAGCCATGTGAGAAGCCTCAACTTCTCGATGCGGGGGACGACCACCGGCGGCACGACTGTATTTCGCCCGAACAGCGAATCGAGTATCTTCTTCACTTTGAACACGTCCGGTTCCGACGTGAGGATCCGCGTCTATAGTCCGGAAGGAGGCTGGATCGACGGTCCAATCCTGGCGAAGAACGTGTGGCACAAGGTCACGCTCGACATCGACGTGCCGGCCAATTCGGTCGATGTATACGTGAACGGCACCGCAACTGAGTTGGTGAACTTGCCGTTCGTAAACCCGACATTGGCGCTCACAGGGCTTTCCTTCGGCTATCAGTCGACCACCGGCCAGGAGAACAACCCGAGCCCTGTGTACGTCGACGATCTGGTCGTTACAGATTGCCAAGGTGCAGGAGCGTCGCTCTGCCCGTAAGACGGAACGCCCGATTCGACGAGCAAGGAACAACTTAGGAGGCGACCTACCGATGTTCAACGCGCCATTGCGGGCAACCCCGCACGGCTTGTTCCAGACCTGCCTTGGAGTTCTGCTCGGCAGTCTCGTGCTCGCCGCGGTCGTCACGGCCCAGGCGCCGGTGATCGGCAATGTCGTGATGTTTGAGGACTTCGAGGGTGCGGCTCCGGGAGCGCTGCCGGACGGGTGGAAAGTGTCGCGGGTGTCGGCGAGCCCTGACTTCCCGCACGTTGTCTCCGCTCCGGCGGGGATTCAGCCCAGAAGCGGCGGCAAGGTGCTCATGGTGAATCGAACGGTCGGCGAGAACTTGTCGACGAGCCTGTCCTACGTCGACTTCGGTCCCGTCGAGGACCGTGTCGTCGTCTCGTTCTGGGTATACGTCACGAGCCACGTGCGAAGCCTCAACGTTTCGCTGCGGGGAACGACCCCGGATGAAAAGGATACGCTGTTCCGGCCGAACAGCGATTCCAGCTTGTTCCTCACACTCAACACGTCGAGGCCGGATGTGAACATCCGGTCGTTCAACCGGGGGGGCGGATGGACCGACGGCCCCGTCCTCACGAGGAATACGTGGCACAAGGTGACCCTCGACATCAACGTAAGGGCGAACACGTTCGACGTCTATCTGAACGACAGCGCGACCCAATTGAAGGATGTGCCGTTCGTGAATGCGACTCGCGCACTCACCGGGCTCTCCTTCGGTTATCAGTCGGTCACAGGACAAGAGAATGAACCGGGGCCGGTCTACATCGACGACCTTGCGATTTCGTACTGACGCGTGCAACGGAAAGGACGCGGCCGGCTCGCACTTCGCGCCGGCTCGTCCGCTCCGCCCGGTGCGACCGCGCGGGGCCAGGGTTTGGATCTGTTCGGAGTTCATGGGAGGAAATCCGGTTGTCTGAGAAGGTACCGACGCTTGCCGACGTGGCGAGGGTGGCTGGAGTCTCGCCCGCCACGGTCTCCCGCGTGCTCAGGGGCTACGCCCAGGTGGCTGCCGATACCCGCGCACGGGTCCTGCGCGAGGCTCGCCGCCTCGGCTACCAGCGGACCCCTGCGAATCCGCGCGCCGATTCCGGCCGCGCAAGCGGTGAAACGGGCTCGGCCATCAGGGGGCTGAATCGCCTCAAGGTCCTGGTGGACGTACACGCAGAGGAGCAATTCACCCCGGTGCTGGTGGAACTCTTGCAGATCGGGGCGGCGCACCGGTTTGAAGTCACCATCGAAAGGTACGAGCACGGCACGCTCGTCGACCGGGCCACGGAACTCCAGTCCATGGGCTTCGACGCCGTGGTCGTGCTTACGATGGAAGTCATTCCCGTCGAAGACGCGAGGGAACTCCGGGAGCTGTTGATCCCCGTCGTGCTGGTCAACCGGTACGTCCAGGGCCTCACCTTCTCCGTGACGCTCGACGATTTCGCAGCCGGATGCCATGCCGCGCGGTACCTTTACGATCTAGGGCATCGTCGAATTGCGTACTTGCAAGGTGATCTGAGCGCTTCCAGTATGAAGGACCGGGCGGACGGTTTCCGCGCGGAACTCACGCGGCTTGGGGTGTACGACCCGTCCCTGTTCCTCGAGACGGGGGGAAGAACCCATCGATTTCACGAGCGCGTCGCCGAATGCATGAAAAGGCTGCTCGCCGAGGAGGAGCCGGTGACCGCCGTTTGGGCTTGGAACGACGCAACCGCCCTGACGGCGATCGCCGCCGCCCACACTCTCGGGGTACGTGTCCCCGAAGACATCTCGGTCATGGGGTTCGACCGGATGAGCGCTCAAACGCCGTGGAGGCTCACCACGTTCGACTACCGGTTCCGCGACCTAGCGCAAGCGACGGGCGCCTTGCTTCAGATCATCTTCAACGGCACCGTACAGCAGCCCATGCGCCTGTGTGTCACGCCCACGTTAGTGATCGGTCACACGACCGCTCCGCCGCGGAGCGACCGCCGCCCCGGGATCGCACTGTAATCTTCCGAGATTGCTCAGGGCAGCGCGTCCGTTACGCGCCGGCGCCGCCCCCGCCGCTCGCCGCACGCCGGGCGAGCGCCTCCCGGCCCGCCTCGAGCGCCTCGACGATGGCGTCCACGTCGTAGACACAGCCGCCCCAGGTGCCCCCGCTCACGGCCTGCAGCGCGGCCCAAAGCCGCGTGTCCGCGGGAAGCAGCGCGTCCGGCGCGAGGTCGGGGTGGGGCGGGCGATTTTGGAGGAGCTTTTCCGCCTCTTCGGGCGAGAGCATGCGCTCCGCCGTGCCGACCAGGTTGATGCTTCCCGAAAGATTGCGACAGTCGATCACGATCTCGATGCGGTCGCCATCGCGGACCCGCCCGATCGGGCCGCCCGCGAGCGCCTCGGGACCGACGTGGCCGATGCAGGCGCCGGTCGAAACGCCCGAAAAGCGGGCGTCGGTCAAGACGGCCACATGCTTGCCGAAGGGGAGGTTGCGCAGGGCGATCGTGATCTGCGCCGTCTCTTCCATCCCGGAGCCCAGCGGGCCCCGGCCGATGAGGACGATGACGTCCCCCGGCTTGATGCCGTTCGGCCCGCTCTCCTTGACCGCGGCGATTGCGGCCCGCTCCGTGGTGAAGACGCGGGCGCGGCCCGTCATGCGGTAGACGCCGTTCTCATCGAGTACGCTCGGGTCGATCGCCGTGCTCTTGATCACCGACCCCTGGGGCGCTAGATTCCCCACGGGGAACGTGACCGTGCTCGTGAGCCCCTTCGCCTTGGCCCGGTCCGGGCCCATGATCACGTCGTCCGGGTCGACCCCGTCCTCTTCGACCAGGCGCCGGCGCAGCGCCCTCCTCCGCTCGGAGCTCTCCCACCAGTCGAGCACCTCGTCCCAGGTGCGGCCGGATACCGTCAGACACGATGTGTCGACCAGTCCCATGCGCCGCAGGTGCAGCATCACTTCGGGAACGCCGCCCGCCAGGAAGACCCGCACGGTCGGGTGGTACTCGGGCCCGTTGGGCAGGGCGTCGACAAGGCGCGGGACGAGGCGGTTCACTGCGTTCCAGTCGTGGACGTCGGGACGCCGCAGGCCTGCGGCGTGGGCGATCGCCGGAATGTGCAGCAGGAGGTTTGTGGAGCCGCCGAAGGCGGCGTGGACGACCATGGCGTTCCGCACGGCGGCGTCCGTCAGGATGTCCTTGAGCGCGATGCCCCGCGCTTCGAGCTCGGAGACGGCTTTGGCCGCCCGGCGGGCGATGTCGAGCCAGATTCCCTGACCGGAAGGGGCGAGCGCCGCGTGGACGGGCGTCATCCCGAGAGCCTCCGCCACCACCTGAGCCGTCGCCGCGGTGCCGAGAAACTGGCATCCTCCCCCGGGCGTCGCGCAGGCCCGGCAACCGAGCTCGGCGGCCTCTTCGAGAGAGATCTCCCCGTGTGCGTACCGGGCGCCGACGCTTTGGATGCGCCCGGCGTCTTCGCCGTGAACCGGCGGCAGGGTGACCCCTCCCGGCACGACGACCGAAGGGAGCCCGGCCACTCCCGCCAGCGCGATCATCATCGCCGGGAGGCCTTTGTCGCACGTTGCGATGCCGATCAGCCCCTTGCGGGTGGGGAGCGAGCGGACGAGGCGGCGGAGGACGACCGAGGCGTCGTTCCGGTAGGCGAGGCTGTCGAACATCCCGGTGGTCCCTTGCGAGCGCCCGTCGCACGGGTCGCTGCAGTAGGCGGCGTACGGGATGTGGCCCATCTCCCTCAGCGCCTCGGCGGCCTCCTTCACGAGGAGCCCCACCTCCCAGTGCCCCGTGTGGTACCCGAGGGCGATCGGCTCCCCGTCCGGCCCGCGCAGGCCTCCCAGCGTGCTCAAGATGAGAAACTCCTTACCGGTGAGGCGGTCCGGGTCCCAACCCATCGCGACGTTTTGGCTTAGTCGGAAGATGTCGCCGCTCGGGGCGGTGAGGAGCATCTCGTGGGTGTAGGGGAGCTTCCCCTGGGGGCCGGCCGCCCGCGTGACCACCTCGTAGGTGGACGGGTCGCCCGAGTCCATCAATTCGTCGAATGTAAAGCGGGCGGATGTGCGTGCCATTGCGGGCAAGCTCCTTCCATGACCGTCGTCCGGGGTTGCCGGCGCACTCACGCGCCGGCGTGCGCGAACTGCCGCTCGTACAACCTCCGGTAAAGGCCGTCTTGATTGATCAACTCGTCGTGACTGCCGTACTGCACGATGCGCCCCTCGTCGAGGACGCAGATGGCGGTGGCGTGCCGGATCGTTGACAGGCGGTGTGCGATGATGAGCGTCGTCCTGCCGCGCATCAGGTTTTGCAACGCTTCCTGGATGAGGCTCTCGGTCTCGACGTCGACGGCCGACGTCGCTTCATCCAGGATGAGGATGGGCGCGTTCTTGAGGACGGCCCGGGCGATGGAAATCCGCTGCTTCTGGCCGCCCGAAAGTTTTACGCCCCGTTCGCCGATGTGGGTTTCGTACCCGTTCGGGAGCCTTTCGATGAATTCGTGGGCGTTCGCGACCTTAGCGGCCGCGATCACCTCGGCTACCGTGCTGTTCGGGCTGCCGTAGCGGATGTTGTCGATCACGGTGCCGTTGAAGAGGAATGTGTCCTGCAGCACCATGCTGATGTTCTCCCGCAAGCTCTTGAGCTGGATCTCCCTCAGGTCGATTCCGTCGAGCAGCACCCTGCCCTCCGCCGGGTCGTAAAAGCGGGGGATGAGGCTTGCGATCGTGCTCTTGCCGACGCCGGTGGGGCCGACGAGCGCGAGCGACTCGCCCGGCCGGATCGTAAACGAGATATCCTTGAGAACGGGAACGTCCTTGGTGTAGCTGAAGCTCACGCGTTCAAAGTCGATGCGGCCCTTCACGTCGCGGAGCGCTTTCGCATGCTTCGCTTCCTTGACGTCAGACTCAATGCGCAGGTAGTCGGCCACCCGCTCGGCGCCGGCGAAGGCCATTTGCACCTGCTCGTTCATGCGGGCGAGCAGCATCACCGGCTGGTAGAACATGCTGAGGTAAAGGAGAAACGCGACGAAGTCCTCGATGGATAGCGTCCCGGCGAACGCCGCCCGGCCCCCGAAGTAGATCACGAGCATCGTGCCGCAGGCGCCGAGGAACTCGACGCTGGGGTGGTAGATCGCCATGATTTTGAGCGCGTGAAGGAGGTCCTGCGTGTACCGGCGCGAGCGGCGCCGCACGCGCCCTCCCTCGTGCTCCTCGCGGGTGAAAATCTGGATCTCCTTCATCCCGGAGATGTTGTCCTGGAGGATCGCGTTGAAGTCGGCGAGCTTCTCCTGGGCCTTCTTGAAGGCGTCCCGCATCTTGGGGCTGAAGCCGAGGACGACGAAGAGCAAAAACGGGATCGGCACGAGCGTCCACAGGGCGAGCGCCGGGTGGAGGTAGATGAGGATGCTCGTGATGCCGAGGAGCAGCAACGAGTTGACGATCAGGTCCGGGATGTTGTGCGCGATGAGCGGCTCGATGTGCTCGGTGTCGTTGACGAGGCGGGACATCACTTCGCCCGTCTGTTTGTCGTGGTAAAAGCGGAGCGAAAGCTTTTGCAGGTGGTGGTAGAGCGCGACGCGCACGTCGCTTACGAAGTGCCAGGCCATCACGTGCGCGACGTAGCTCGTGACGAACTGGAAACCGCCCCGGATGACGTGTGCTGCGGCAAAAAGAAGGGTGAGCCACAACAGGTGCTCCGCGATCCCGTCCGCCCAGGGGATGAGGCCGCTCGACCTCTGCGTGCGCACGACCGCCGTCACTTCCCGGATGATCCACGGCCCGACGAGGTTGAGCAGGGTGACGCCCACGGTCGCGAGCACCACGGCCACCATGTGCCACCGGTACGGTTTGAGGAATGAACGCAACTGCCAGATCGCCCGCACGGACGTCACCTCGCCGCGTGTGAACGCCCCCATTCTACCACAAACATGGAAGGAAACGCCCCGTCCCGTCGAATCACCCCTTGTACCGGCCGGACGGGGAAGCGGAAAGAGCCGGGCTCAAGCACGCAGCGAAGGAGTGGCCAGGATGGGCGAACGCCCGAACGTGATCGTGTTCTTCACCGACCAGCAGCGATGGGACACCACGGGCGTCCACGGAAACCCCCTGGGGCTTACCCCCAACTTCGACCGCTTGGCACAATCGGGAACGCACCTCTACAACCTGTTCACCTGCCAGCCCGTCTGCGGGCCGGCGAGGTCGTGCCTGCAGACCGGGCTCTACGCGACGGCGACGGGGTGCTTCAAGAACGGGATCCCCCTGCCGCAAGGCACGCCGACGCTCGCCGACCACTTCAACCGGGCAGGCTACCACACCGCGTACATCGGCAAGTGGCACCTGGCGAACACGGGCACGGAGCCGGTGCCCGCGGAAAAGCGCGGGGGGTACCAGTACTGGCTCGCAGCCGATGTCCTCGAGCACACGTCGGACACGTACCGCACCGTGCTGTTCGACAACGACAACCGGCCCGTGCGGCTTCCGGGTTACCGGGTCGACGCGCTGACCGACGCGGCGATCCGCTACATCGACGCGCACCAGGACGTCCCGTTCTTCCTCTTTATTTCGTACCTCGAACCGCACCACCAAAACCACCTCGACGACTACCCGCCCCCGGACGGGTACAGGGAGATGTACACCGGCAAGTGGATTCCGCCGGATCTGGCTGCGCTCGGCGGCTCCAGCCACCAGCACTTGGGCGGCTACTACGGCATGGTGAAGCGCCTCGACGAGGCGCTCGGCCGGCTGATGGACGCGCTGAAGAGCCTCGGGCTCCGGGACAAGACGATCGTCCTGTTCACGTCGGACCACGGCTGCCACTTCAAGACGCGCAACAAAGAGTACAAGCGCTCGTGCCACGAGGCCTCGATCCGCGTCCCCGGGGCGATCTGGGGGCCGGGGTTCGACGGAGGGGGGCGCATCCGGGAGCTCGTCAGCCTCATCGACCTGCCCCCGACGCTGCTCGACGCAGCCGGCATCGAAGTTCCTCCCGAAATGCAGGGGCGATCGATCCTGCCGCTCCTCGGCGGCCGGGGTCCGGCGGATTGGCCGGAGGAAGTGTTCGTCCAGATCAGTGAGTCGCAAGTGGGGCGCGCCGTGCGCACACACCGGTGGAAGTACGGTGTGACGGCGCCCGGCGTTCCGGGCGCGGCACAGCCGGGATCGGACCGGTACGTCGAGGAGTATCTATATGACCTGGAATGCGATCCCTACGAGCTCACCAATTTGATCGGCCTCGAATCGCACGCCCGGGTGGCCGAGGTGATGCGGGAGCGCCTGGTCCGGCGGATGGTCGAAGCGGGCGAAGCGGCGCCCGTGATCGAGCCCGCACCGCCGAGAAAGAGCGGGCAAAGGATCGTGACGGAAGCGGAAGCCCTCTCGTAGGCCCCGGGGAAAGGATGAACTCGAGTTAGCGCAATAGGCGCCCGCGCGGGCGAATCACCGCTTGAATCGAAAAAGACGTTGCTCCTGATCGCCGCGACCGCCTGTTTCTGGTCGGCCTTGTACCTCTACGTGCCGATCCTGCCACCTTATGCGGAAAGCATCGGCGCGTCGCTCACGGTCGTGGGGCTCATCGTCTCGTCGTACGGCTTCTCGCAGCTCGTGCTCCGGATCCCGATCGGGATCTGGTCCGACCGCATCGGGCGGCGAAAGCCTTTCATCGTCGCCGGCTTCGTCTTCGGTGCGGTGGCCGCCCTGTGGCTCGCGCTCGCACGCGATCCGTGGGGCCTGCTCGGCGCGCGCACGCTGACCGGCGTTTCGGCGACGATGTGGGTTGTCATCACGGTGCTCTTTTCGAGCTACTTCAGCCCCGAGCGGGCCGGGTACGCCATGAGCCTCATCATGTTCACGACGTCAGTCTCCCAGCTCGCCTCGACGCTGCTCGGCGGCTTGATCGCGGAGCGCTTCGGTTGGACGGCGCCCTTCTGGGCCGCCGCCGCAGTCGGGACTGGGGGCCTGTTGCTCGCGGCCCGGATCCGGGAGGTCGAGACGCGCAAGATGGGCCTTACGCTGCGGGAGCTCGCAGGCGTCGGGCGCGAGGGCTCGCTTCTTCTGGTTTCTTTCCTCGGCGCTTTGTACCAGTTCAACGCGTTCGTCACCGTGTACGGGTTCACGCCGAACTTTGCCGCGCTGCTCGGCGCGTCCAAAGCGGAGCTGGGCTGGCTCAGCCTGATCTCGTCGCTGCCGACGGCGGCGGCGTCGCTCGCGAGCGGAAGTGTGCTCGCGAAGCGCTTTTCGGAGTTGCAGATGGTCGTCGCCGGCTTCGCGCTCGTCGCCTTGAGCACGCTGGCGATCCCGTACTGCGATTCCATGCTCGACCTTTATGTGACGCAAGCCGTGGGCGGGGCGGGCCGCGGCCTCGTCTTTCCCGTGCTCATGGGGCTTTCGATAAAGACCGTGCCCGGCGAAAAGCGCGCGACCGCCATGGGATTTTTCCAGTCGATCTACGCTTTAGGGATGTTCGGCGGGCCGGCGGTCTCCGGCATGGTGGCCGAGCGGTTCGGGCTCGACGGGGCGTTTTTTGCCGCGGCGGGCGTGCTCGCCCTCGGCGGGATCATGAGCGCGGCCTTGCTGCCGCGGGCGATTCCCTCGGCCCGGCGAATGGGCGCCGCGGGGTAGATCGATCCGCGCCCCTTGCGATCGATTCGCGATTGGTTGTGGAACGCGCGTTGCCCGGCCGAGGAGACTCCGTGTACAATCGGGGTTGGAGGTGCGGACGGTGCAACAAGATCAAACGACGCCCATCGGCGGGGGACTCAGGATCGTTTCGATCTCGACGGTGGTCGTGATGTTCCTCGTGCTCATCATGGGCGCGCTCGTCACCAACTCCGGTTCGGCGGAAGGATGCGGCGCCTCGTGGCCGCTTTGCGACGGCAAGCTCCTTCCGGCGGCGAACATTCACTCGATCATCGAGTACAGCCACCGGGCGATCTCCGGGATCGCCGGCATCCTGGTCGTCGTCATGACGGTCATGGTGGCGCGGGCGTACCGCTTCCGCCGGGAGATCCCCTGGCTTATGTACGGGGCCGTCTTTTTCATCGTGCTCCAGTCGCTCTTGGGGGCGGCGGCGGTGCTTTGGCCGCAGCCCGACCTCGTCCTTGCGATCCACTTCGGCGTTTCGCTCACGGCGTTCGCCGCGGTGCTCTTGCCGACGGTGATCATGTTTCAGCTGGAGCGGGGGACCACCCACCGCGAGAAGCCGATCAGTCCGGGACTTAGGCGGCTGATCTGGTTTTCCGTCATCTACGTGTACGCGATCGTCTACTCCGGCGCCTACGTGCGCCATACGAATTCGCACCTGGCCTGCCTCGACTGGCCCTTGTGCAACGGCGCGATCATCCCGGAGCTCTCCGGCGCGGTGGGCATCCAGTTCGCGCACCGGCTCGCCGCGGCGCTCGGCCTCGTCGTACTCGCCTGGCTCTTCTGTGCAGCGAGGAAGGAGCGGAACGAGCGGCCGGACGTCTACCGCGGCAGCATTTGGTCGCTCGCCCTGATGGGGGCGCAGGTGCTGTCGGGCGCCTACGTCGTCCTGTCGCACCTGACGCTGACGTCGATGATGGTCCACAGCGCCGTCGTCACGCTGCTCTTCGGCGCCTTGAGCTACGTGTTGCTCCAGGCGATGCCTGAATACCGGTCGGAGGCGCGGGCCAAAGCCGTCCAGGCCCCTGCCCGCGCGTAACGAGGGTCAGCGGACGAGGCCGCGGGCTGCGACGTCCCACACGGTTTCAACCTTGCCGCCGCGCACGCCGACGAGGCGGTCGTGCAAGTTGGTCACGACGCAGGTGTGGTTGGGGATGATCGTCACCACTTCGCCCACCTCGGGCGCGGGAGCGCCGTCTTCGAGGAGCACGACGCCGTGCTCCTCGTTGAGTTTTGCGATCTTCGCGCCCGGATACTCGACGATGCGCCCGTGCCCGTCGAGTGCAAGCAGGTCGGAGGAGAGCGTCTTGGAGCCGGCGTCGATGATCGCCCGGTTCTTGGCCGGGCGGCTGACGACGGTCGAGCGGATGCGCATGGCGCAGTCGTCCCAGGTCGCGACGCCCGATTCCACGCACTTGCGGTCGTTGAAGACGTACGTGCCCGCCCGGTGTTCCGTGACGCCCGGGACGTCCCGGAGCAGCCCGAGCGCCGGTGTTCCCCCGGTGCTCACGATCTGCGCCTTGAGTCCCCGGCGGTCGAGTTCCTTGTACGCCTCGGCGAAGAAGCCGGCCGTGTGCGCCGTGATCGGGTAGGTCATGAGCCCGGCGAAGGAAAGGCCCGGCTTGCCCGCGACGTACGCGGCGAGCTCGGCCGCATCGAGGGGGGACTGCGCCCCGTTCCGACCGGCACCGGTGTCGCACTCGACGAGCACCTTCAGCCGGGTGCCCGCTTCCTGGAACGCGACGGAGAGGCCGTCCGCGACGGCCCGGTTGTCGCACACCACCTTCAGGTCGCAGCGCCCTGCGAGACGGACGAGCCGCTCGAGCTTCGCCTTGCCGACGACGTTGTACGTGAGCGTGATGTCCTCGATTCCGGCCGCCTGCATGACCTCCGCCTCGCCCAGCTTTTGGCAGGCGATTCCCGCGGCGCCGGCTTCGAGCTGCTTGTGCGCGATCGCCGGGATCTTGTGCGTCTTGATATGGGGCCGGAGCTTTACGCCGGCCTCGGCGCACACGGCCTGGAACCGGCGGATGTTGCGTTCCATGATGTCGAGGTCGACGGTGACGACCGGCGTGTCGTCGAGGTCGATTTCGGTGGTCACGATCGTGTGGTCCACGGCGGCGACTCCCACTCAGCTTGATCGAAGTGTTTGCGCGAAACGTCCTTCGGGCCTGAAACGCTGTTCCGGCGCGAAGGGCGCGCGCCGTTTCTCCTTCGTGAGCGGGCGCCCGGTTCCTCCGGAACGGCGCGCCGCCTGCTGCACGATCTCCGGCGCACGATTCGAACGGTGCGGCTTTCTCCGCTCCTTAGGCTTGGCGGCAGGAGGGATCGCCGCGCCCATCCGGAAGTGTTCCGGGGGATCCGGGGGACGGGCCTCCGGGCCTTGGGAGGCATGGACCATGGCACGCACGCTTTACATCATCGACGCCTATGCGCAGATCTTCCGCGCCTACTACGCGATCCGCGGCGGCATGCAAAGTCCGGTGACCGGGGAGCCGACGCACGCGGTGTTCGGCTTTACGGGGATGCTGCTCAAGCTCTTCTCCGAGCTCAAGCCGGACTACGTGGCCGTGGCTTCCGACGCTCCAGGCAAGACGTTCCGGGACGAGCTTTACGCCGAGTACAAGGCGACCCGGGAGGAGACGCCCGCCGATCTCAAGGCGCAGATTCCCCGGGTGATGGAGCTCATCGAGGCGTTCGGGATCCCGGTCGTGCGGAAGGAAGGCCTCGAAGCGGACGACGTGATTGCGAGCATCGCCCACCAGGTGCTCTCCGACCCGAATTATGCCGACGTGCGCATCCGCATCGTCTCGAAGGACAAGGACCTGGAGCAGCTCCTTTGCGACCGCGTGACGATGTTCGACATTCATAAGGACACGGAGCTCGACGTAAAGGGGCTTTGGGAGACGAAGGGCATCCGGCCCGACCAGGTGATTGACCTGCTCGCGCTCACGGGCGATTCGGCGGACAATGTTCCCGGCGTCGAAGGCATCGGGCCGAAGACGGCCGCCAAGTTGATCCAGGAGTTCGGTTCGCTGGAGAACATCTTGAAGAACGTCGATAAGATCCCGGGCAAGCGGCGCGAGAATCTGGAGGCCGCCGCAGCCCACCTGCCCCTTTCGATTCAGCTCGTGACGCTCAAGAAGGTGGACGACCTCGGCTTCGACCTCGAGTCGGCGAGAGTGCGTTCGATCAACTTGCCGCGGGTGATCAACCTTTTCCGGCAGCTCGGCTTCAGGCGCTACCAGGAGGACGTGCGCAAGCTGGCCGCCATGCTCGATCCGCAGGGAGCGGCGACGCTCTTCGACGGCGACGGGAAGGCGGATGCGGCGGATCCCGGGGCGGACGGCGGCGTGAGCGTCGCACCGGGCGGAGGCGTGGAATCCGCCGAGGCCGGACGCGCAGCCGCCGGTTCGGGAGAAGGAGCGGGAAGCGCACTCGTTGCGGTCGAGGCCGCCCCCGGGGAAAGCGCGCTGGAGGCGCTGCGCCGGGGCGCCTACCGTGCAGTAAAGTCCAGGGAGGAGCTCGACGAGCTGGTCGCCACGCTGGAGAAGCAGGAAATGATCAGCGTCGACACGGAGACGACCGGGCTCGAACTCGACGCCGAGCTTTGCGGCCTTTGTTTTGCGTGGACCCCGGGTGAAGGCGTTTACGTACCGGTCCGCTCGCTCGAGCCCGATTCCCACCTCGACGAGAAGACGGTGCTCGACGCGCTCCGCCCGGTCCTCGAAGACCCGAAAATCGAAAAGTGCGGCCACAACCTGAAGTTCGACGCGCGCATGCTCCTCAAGGCGGGCGTCCGCTTGCGCGGGATTACGTTCGACTCGATGCTGGCGAGCGTCTTGATCGACCCGGGCAAAGCCAACCACAAGCTCGACCAGCTGGCGCTCGCGGAGCTCGGCCATGCGATGATGCCGATCACCGCCCTGATCGGCGAAAGCCAGGAACTGACGATGGACTGCATTTCCGTCGACCGGGTCACCGCCTACGCCGCCGAAGACGCCGATATCGCCCTGCGGCTTTACCACCGCCTCCTCCCGAAAGTGCGGGAGATGGGCATGGAGGACCTGGTGCGCAAGGTCGAGGCGCCGCTTGCGGCGGTGCTCGCCGAGATGGAGGCGAACGGGATCATGTGCGATCCCGAAGAGCTGCTCCGCCAAGGGGAAGAGCTCAAGGTGCGCGTCGAGGAGCTGCGGCGCAAGGTGTGGGAGATCGCGGGCGTGGAGTTCAACCTCGACTCGCCGGCGCAGCTCGCTGAGGTGCTCTTCGAGAAGCTCGGCCTGCCGCACGGGAAGAAGACCAAGACCGGGTACTCCACGGACGTCGAAGTGCTCACGAACCTCGCCGCCATGGAGGACCGCTCGGACCCGAGAACCCTGGTGCCGGGTCTCATTCTCGAGTACCGCCAGTTGGCGAAGTTGATCAGCACGTACCTGGGCAACCTCGCCGAATCGGTCGATCCGAGGACGGGACGGATTCACACCACCTTCCACCAGCTGGTAACGGCGACGGGCAGGCTCGCCTCCCACCGCCCCAACCTGCAGAACATCCCCGTGCGGACGGACGTGGGGCGGCAGATCCGCAAAGCGTTCCGGGCGCCCGAGGGCCACATGCTGATCTGCGCCGACTACTCCCAAATCGAGCTCAGGATCCTCGCCCACCTGAGCGGGGACCCGGGGCTGATCGAGGCCTTCGAAAAGGACCTCGACATCCACGCCGCCGTCGCGTCGAAGGTGTTCGGCACGCCGATCGACCAGGTGACCCGGGAGCAGCGGGCGAACGCCAAGACGATCAACTTCGGGATCATCTACGGCATCACCGCCTTCGGCCTTTCGCGGCGGATCGAGGGCCTCGGCGTGGACGAGGCGGCCGCGCTCATCAACGATTACAAAGCGCGCTTTCCGGGGATCGAGACGTTCATGCGGGCCTGCGTGCAGCACGCAATGGAGCACGGGTACGTCGCTACGATCATGGGGCGGCGGCGTTTGATCCCCGAGATCCACTCGAGCAACCGCAACCGCAGGAGCCTGGGCGAGCGGCTCGCCATCAACTCGGTCGTCCAGGGCAGCGCTGCGGACCTCATCAAACTTGCGATGGTGAACGTGCAGCGCCGCATCGACCAAGAGCGGCTGCCCCTCAAACTCCTGCTCCAGATCCACGACGAATTGGTCTTGGAGGCGCCGGAGGAACGGGCAGAGGAGCTCGCAGCCATCGTGCGTGAAGAGATGGAGCAGGCGATGCAGCTGCGCGTCCCGCTCAAAGCGGAGGCGGGGATCGGCCCCGACTGGATGTCGGCCAAGTGATGCCGGGGCAAGGAGGAAACGCACACGTGACAACATCCAATACGACAGCGGTCAAGCCGGTGAAAGTAGGCATCGTCGGATGCGGG
>NICF_comb_assmDRAFT_10001311_pt1 | contig 19863 bp, 17 predicted proteins | sample NewIslPassag4_SG_FD_11279 | JGI IMG/M metagenome (IMG submission 11279) | reverse complement strand
GACGTCGCCATGGCGCGCGGACGTGCGGCCCCGGCAGGTCGCCACAGCGGCCCGGAACGCCGCCCGACCGCCCGGACGTGCGGCCCCGGCAGGTCGCCGCCGGAGGCCCGGGAACGCCGCCCGGAACGCCGCGCGGAGCGCCGGGACGTCCTGCCCTACCCGCCCGCTCGCACCGGGCTAGAATCGCTCGTCGTTTTCCCATGGGGGAAGTGAGGACGGTAGTGAGGATGGACTTGCGGAAGGTCGGTCGCGTTCTGTTCGCGTTGGCGTTGGCGCTGTCCGCGTCGCCCGCGCTCGCCCAGGAGCAGCCCGTCCCCGGCGGGACGGCGATCGTGGTGCTGGGGGCGGACCCCGAGCACCTGAACCCCGGCATCAGCACGGGCTACCCCGTCGCGGCGGTGGGCGCGAACGTCTACAGCGCCCTGCTGCGCCAGAACAGCGAGGGGCGCCCCGAGGGCGACCTCGCCGAGTCGTGGACGGTCTCCGAAGACGGCACCGTCTACACCTTCACGCTGCGCGACGCGACCTTCCACGACGGCACCCCGGTCACGAGCGCGGACGTCGCCTACTCGATCACCGAGGTCGCGGGCCCGAACCACGGCCGCTTCCTCAACGCGTTCCAGCGCATCGAGTCGGTCGAGACGCCGGACGAGAAGACCGTCGTCATCAGGCTGAAGGAGCCGTACGCCCCGCTCATCAGCCTGCTGACCGTCTTCGACATGCCGGTGCTTCCGAGGCACGTCTACGAGGGCACCGACCCCCTGACGAACCCGGCGAACTTCGAGCCCATCGGCTCGGGACCCTTCAGGTTCTCGCAGTGGGTCCGCGGCGAGCGCATCGAGATCGTCCGCTACGACGACTACTTCCGTCAGGACGAGAAGGCGCTGCTCGACCGCATCGTCTTCCGCATCGTCCCGCAGGACATCGCGCGCTCGACGGCGATCGAGCTGGGCGAGGCCGACCTGCTGTGGGGCTTCTACATGCCCCCGGCCGACTTCGCGCGCCTCGAGGCCGACCCGAACGTGCAGACGTGGAAGGGCATCTCGATCCCGGCCCTGTACTTCATCTTCATGAACACGGAGTCGGAGGGCCTCAGCGACCCGCGCGTGCGCAAGGCGATCGCCCACGCCGTCGACCTCGAGCAGGTCGTCGAGCAGGCGCAGGGCGGCCTCGGCCAGCCCGGGTCCGGCCCGTTCGGCGCGGGCTTCCCGTACGCGTACTCCGAGGAGACCGACTACCGCACGCTCTACCCTTACGACCCCGAGCGGGCGCGCCAGCTCCTCGCCGAGGCGGGCGTCTCGAACCTGACCCTGCGCTTCGTCTACGACTCGGCCCGCGTCGCCTTCGGCGCGACCGCGGAGATCATGCGCGACCAGCTCCGCCAGGTCGGCATCGACCTCGTGATCGAGCCGGCCGAGCGCGCGGTGATGGTCGAGCGCGTCTACAACCGCGACTACGACCTCAGCATGCAGTCGTTCACCTCGAGCGGCGACCCGGCGATCGGCTACCACCGCATCTACCTCACGGCCGAGCCGGGAACGCCGTTCGTCAACGCCACGGGCTACTCGAACCCCGAGGTCGACGCGCTCCTCGCCCAGGCCGCCGCAGTGCCCGACATCGACGCCCGGGCCGAGCTGTACAGGCAGGCGATGCGCATCATCGCCGAGGACTTCCCGGTCCTCGTCGTCTTCGACGAGCTGAACACCGAGGCCGCGTCGGCGAACCTCCGCGGCATGCGCACGCTGCTCGACCAGCGTGACGGCCTCGAGTTCCTCTGGCTGGCCCGCTGAGGGGGCCGGACCGGGCGTGAGCCGCCGCGCCGGGGGCGACCCCGGCGCGGCGCGTTGGGAACGCCGCTCGCGGCTGGGCCTGCGGCGTGACGGCGTGCGGCATCGTGGTCCCTGACGGCGGCGCGGGCGCCTGGGAGGAGGCTGAGTGAGCGGCTCCAGCGACGCGGGCAAGAGCGTCTGGGCCTACGTGGCCGGGCGCCTGATCAACGCGGTCCCCCTCGTGCTCGGCGTCATCGTCGTCAACTTCCTGCTGCTGACGTTGGCGCCGGGCGACCCGGTGACCGCACTGGTCGGCGACTACCCGGCGCCCGCCGACTACATCGAGCGCGTCAGGCAGCAGTACGGCCTCGACAGGAGCGTCCCCGAGCGGCTGGTGCGCTACGTGGGCAGCGTCCTGCGAGGTGACCTCGGGTACTCCTTCGCGAACCGGCAGCCCGTGGCGACGCTGCTGCTCGAGCGCCTCGGCCGGACGATGGTCCTGATGGTGACGACGATCGCCATCGCCTCGGCCGTGGGCCTGGCGCTCGGGGTCCTCGCGGCGCGCAAGCCGCACTCGCTCGGGGACGCCGCCGCCACCGGCTTCGCGCTCGCCGGCTACGCGGTGCCCGAGTTCTGGTTCGGGCAGATCCTGATCCTCGTCTTCGCCGTCTGGCTGCAGGTGCTGCCGGCGGGCGGGTTCCGCAGCGTGCGCGAGACCTACGAGGGCTTCGCCGCGTTCCTCGACCACCTGCGGCACATGCTCCTGCCCATGGCGGCGCTGTCGTTCCGGTACATGGCGATCACGACGCGCCTGACCAGGGCCAGCCTGCTGGAGGTCATGAACACGCAGTACATCGTGGCCGCGCGCGCCCGTGGCCTCTCCGAGCGGGCGATCCTGTGGCGGCACGCCCTGCGAGCGGCCGCGCTGCCGGTCGTGACCGTCATCGGCTACAACTTCGGCTTCATCGTCGCCGGCTCCGCCCTCGTGGAGACGGTGTTCGGCTGGCCCGGCATCGGCAGGCTGATGTACGACTCGATCTTCGCGCGCGACTACCCGGTCCTGCTCGGCATCCTGCTGATGGTGTCGGTGACCGTGATCGTCGTGAACCTCGTCACCGACGTCCTTTACTCGGTGCTCGACCCGCGGGTGAGGTACTGATGGCGGCCCCGGCAGCGGCGGTGAGGCCGGCGCGCGGCTCCGGCAGCGGCCGCGCCGCCTGGAGGCGCTTCGCGCGCCACCGCACGGGGATGGTCGGGCTCGTGCTCGTCGTCCTGCTGGTGCTCGTGGCCGCGCTGGCGCCGGTGCTGGCGCCGCACGACCCTTTCACGACGTCACGCAACGCGCTGCTGGCGCCCCTGCAGGACCAGCGCTACCTGCTCGGCACCGATCACCTCGGCCGCGACGTGCTCTCGAACCTCATCTGGGGCGCGCGCGTGTCGCTGCTGGTCGGGGTGGCGGCGGCCCTCACGGCCACCGTCGTCGGCGTGATCGTGGGGGCGTTCGCCGGCTACTTCGGCGGCCGCATCGACGAGCTGCTGATGCGCGTGACCGAGTTCTTCCAGGTGATCCCGCGCTTCGTGCTCGCGCTCATCGTCGTCGCGCTGTTCGGGTCGGGCCTGCTGAAGCTGATCCTGGTGATCGGGCTGCTGTCGTGGCCGCAGGCGGCGCGGCTGGTGCGCAGCCAGTACCTGAGCCACAGGACCGCGCAGTACGTGGACGCCGGCAGGGCGCTGGGCATGCGCGACATGAGGCTCATGTTCGTCGAGATCCTCCCGAACGTCATGGGGCCCGTCCTCGTCGTGACCTCGCTGGACGTGGCGCAGGCGATCCTGCTCGAGGCCAGCCTCGGCTTCTTCGGGCTCGGCGACCCCAACCAGGCCTCGTGGGGCTCGATGCTCAACCAGGCGCAGAGCTACATCCGCCGCGCCTGGTGGATGAGCGTCTTCCCCGGCCTGGGCATCTCCCTGGCGGTCCTAGGTTTCAACCTCCTGGGCGACGGCCTCACCGAGGCCTACGACCCCAGGATGCGAGTGAGGTGAAGTGTCAAGGTGGCGCAAGCTGACGACATCCAGAGGCACATCCGCGCGCGTACCGGCGACGTCGCCCCGTACGTGCTGATCCCCGGCGACCCCGGCCGCGCCGAGCGCATCGCCCAGCGCTTCGTGGGCGCCAGGGAGGTCGCCCGCAACCGCGAGTACGTGCTGTTCACCGGCGAGACCGAGCGCGGCACGCCCATCAGCGTCTGCTCCACCGGCATCGGCGGCCCGTCGGCCTCGATCGCCGTGGAGGAGCTGGTGCGCATCGGCGCCACGCACTTCATCCGCGTGGGCTCCGCCGGCGGCCGGCAGCCCGACGTACCGATCGGCTCCGTGGTGGTCGTGACCGCTGCCTACCGCGGCGACGGCACCTCGCTCGACTACATGCCTCTCAACTACCCGGCCGTCGCCGACATCGACGTCACCCTGGCGCTGCGCGCCGCGGCCGAGGAGTACCTCGGCGAGCGCGCCTACGAGGGCATCGTCTACACGCGCGACGCCTTCTACCGCCGCGACGACGGCACGAACAAGCTGCTCACCGAGGCCGGCGTCGTCGCCGCCGAGCAGGAGTGCGCCACGGTGTTCGTCGTCGGCTCGCTGCGCCGCGTGAAGGTGGGCGCGGTGCTCGGGACCGACTCGAACATCTGGCTCGACCCCCAGCCGACCCGCGAGGAGAAGGAGCGGCTCTACCGCGAGGTCGAGGCCAAGACGATCGCCATCGCGATCGACGCCGTCGACCGCCTGCACGGGGCGCGATGAGCCGCGGCTGGCTCGCGCCCGGCGGGGCAAGGCCGGCCGGCGCGCACGTCCGCGGCCCTCACCGCGACCTGCTCGTGACGGGCGCGAACGTCGTCGACGTCGTCACCCAGACGGTGTTCCGGGGCTGGTTCACCGTGCTGGGCGGGCGCTTCGTCGAGGTCGAGGAGGGCGACGGCCCGCGGCGCGGCGAGGTCGAGGCCCGGGAGACGATCGACCTGGGCGGCGCCTACGTGCAGCCCGGGATGATCGACGTCCACATGCACATCGAGAGCAGCCTCGTCACGCCCCGCCGCTTCGCCGAGGGCGCGCTGGCGCGCGGCACGACGGCGGTGCTGCAGGACCCGCACGAGGTCGCCAACGTGCTGGGCGCCCCGGGCATCAGGTGGATGGTCGAGGCTTCGCGCGGCCTGCCCCTCCGCGTGTTCTCGGCGGTCTCGAGCTGCGTGCCCGCCACGTCGCCCGACATCGAGACGCCGAACGCCTCCATCACCCCCGCCGAGGTCACCGAGCTGGCGAAGGAGCCGGACGTGCTGGCCCTGGGCGAGGTCATGGACTTCCAGGGCCTCGTCGCGGGCGACGACCACCTCTCCGCGATGGTCGCCGCGGCGCACGCCGCCGGCCTCTCGGTGGAGGGCCACGTGCCGTCGCTGTCCGGCGAGGCGCTGTCGCGCTACGTCGCCTTCGGGGTCCGCTCCGACCACACCCTGATGACCGCGGCGAAGGCCCTCGAGCAGCTCCGCAAGGGCCAGTGGGTGATGGTGCAGGAGAAGTCCGTGACGCCCGAGGTGGTGGCCGCCCTCAAGGCCCTGCCCGACCGCAGCCGCGTCGTCCTCATCACCGACGACGTGATGCCGAACCGCCTCCTCTCCGGTCACCTCGACCGCATCGTCTCGCTGGCCGTGGAGCGCGGCTGGGACCCGGTAGACGCGATCGCCTCGGCGACCCTGAGGCCGGCCACCTACCTGGGGCTCGCCGACCTCGGGCTGGTCGCGCCCGGCGCCCTGGCCGACTTCGTCGTCACCGACGGCCTCGCCGCGTACCCGCCGCGGCGCGTCTACGTCGGCGGGCGCCTCGTCGCCGCCGACGGCGCCACGGTGGTGCCCTCCGCGCCGTCGCCCGAGCCGACCGCCCCCGCCGGCCTCGCGCAGGCCTTCGACCCGAGGGCCCCGCGCCGCGACTGGTTCCGGCTGCCGGTGAGCGGCCGCGTGCGCGCCCGCGTGATCGTCACGAACGAGCGCAACTCGTTCACGACGCTGGACGAGCGTGAGGTCGAGGCCCCGCACGGCGTCCCGGTCGACGGCGACGTCGCGCTGGCCACGGTCGTGCCGCGGGCGCGCCTGCGCCCCGGCGCGGGCCCCCACGAGCCCGTCGTGGGGCTGGTGGCCGGCTGGGCCTGCGGCGCGGCGCCTACGCCACGACCTTCGCCCACGACAGCCACAACCTGTTCGTCGTCGGTCGCGACCCCGACGCGATGCTGGCCGCCACGCGCGCGGTGCTGGCGGCCGGCGGCGGGATGGCCTTCGTGCCCTCCGCCGAGGCCGAGCCCGTGCTGCTGCCCCTGCCCCTGGCAGGCCTCCTCTCCGACGACCCCGTGCCCGAGGTCGCCCGTCGCTTCGACGCCATCGAGAGGGCGCTGGTGGAGGCGGGCATGCGGCACGTGAACCCGCTCCTCCTGCTGACCCTCCTGCCGCTCTCGGTGAGCCCCGACTTCAAGCTCACCGACAAGGGCGTGATCGACGTGCAGGCCCGCGAGGTCCTGCCGCCGCTGGTGGAGGCGTGACCGTGTCGCCCTCGAGCGCCTGGCCCGCCGGCGGCCCCGACACCGCCGAGCTGGAGGGCCTCACGGCCGAGCTGGCCTCCCTGCTCGCCACGCTATGCGAGGTGCCGAGCCCCAGCCGCGACGAGCGGGCCATGGCCGACCACCTCTCGGCACGCTTCCGGGCCCTGGGCGCCGCGGTCAGCGAGGACGACGCCGCGTCGGCCACCGGCGGCAACGCCGGCAACCTCGTCGCCGAGCTGCCGGGGGGCCGGCCCGAGCGCGTGCTGCTGGCCGCGCACATGGACACGGTGCCGCTGGTGCCGGGCCAGCCCTTGCGCGCCGTCGTGGAGGGCAGCGTCGTGCGCTCTAGCGGCCGGCAGGTCCTCGGCGCCGACGACAAGGCCGGCGTCTCGATCGTCCTAGAGCTGGTGGAGCGGCTCGCCGCGCGGCCGTTCGAGCGCCGGCCCACGGTCGTCGCCGCGATCACCGTGTGCGAGGAGCAGGGGCTGCGGGGCGCCCATCACCTCGACGTAGGCGCGCTGCGGCTCGACTTCGGCTACTCGTTCGACGGCGAGGTGCCGGTCGGAGAGCTGATCGCCGCCGCCGTGGCCAAGGAGGACCTGACCGTCGTGGTGCGGGGTCGCCGCGCCCACGCCGCCCTCGAGCCGGAGCGCGGCGTCCACGCCGTGCTCGCCGCGGCGGAGGTCGTGAGGTCCTTCCCTCTCGGCCGCGTGGCCGACGACCAGGTCGCGAACGTCGGACGCATCGAGGGCGGCGGGGCCACGAACGTCGTCCCGGACGAGGTGGTACTGAGCGCCGAGGCGCGCGCCTTCAGCGACGAGCGCTTGGAGGAGCTGGTCCGCCGCATCGTGGCCGGGGCCGAGGCCGCGGTCGCGCCGCTCGGGGCGAGCGTCAGCGTCGAGCGCAGGCACCTCTACGACGGCTACGAGCTGAGCGAGGACGCCGAGCCGGTCAGGCGCCTGAGCGCCGTGGCCGCGAGGCACGGCATCGCGCCGCGGCTCGTGAGGTCGATAGGCGGGTCGGACACGAACGTGTTCAACCAGAAGGGCGTGCCCACGGTCAACGTCGGCGTGGGCATGCACGAGATCCACTCCGTGAACGAGTGGATCGACGCCGCCGACCTGGCGCGCGTCGTCCTCTGGGTCGAGGACGCGTTGCTGAACGGCTGAGCGCGGCCGTCGCACGGGCCCGAGCGGCGCACGACGGCTCGGGAGCCCAGCGCTCACGCGACGCCTGTCCGGGCGCCCCGCGCTGACGCGTCGTGCGGCCGGCGAGGAGCGGACCGTGGCGGCTTCGGCCGCCAGGACCGTGCTCGCTGCTACCCTTCTGCCGACGGGAGGGACCGAGCTTGGCCAGGTCACGCGTGGGAGGCGTGATGGAAGCCGTGGTCCTGCCGGCGGCGATCTTCCAGGTCGTGCTGGTGGGGCCGGGCTTCGCCACCGGCCGCGAGGTCGTGGAGTTCGGCGGCCGCTTCGGGGTCCTCGGCACCTGGACCCTGGGGGTGATCCTGGTGGGGTTCGCGGTGCTATGCGTGCTCGCCTTCGAGCTCGCCAGGGTGACCCGCGCCTACAACTACCGGACCTACATCCGCAACCTGATCGGCCCGGCGTGGCCGGTGTTCGACGTCCTGTGGATCATCTTCATGCTGGTGATCTCGGGGCTCGTCACCTCGGCCGGCGCCACGGTCCTGGCGGACACCTTCGGGTTCCCGGAGCTGCTCGCCGTCGTCGGCATCCTGGCGGCGGCGGGGCTGATCCTCTACCTGGGCCGCCGCGCGATCGAGGCTTTCGACGTCGCGGGCAGCGCGCTCTTCTCGGTCGGCATCTGCCTCTTCGCCGTCGTCGTGCTGGTGGACAGGTGGGACGCCGTGGCCGAGGTGTTCCGCACCGGCGACGTCCGGCACAGCCCCTCCGCGTCGCCGCTGGCCGCCGCCTGGGCCGGCGCGCTGTACGTGGCCTACAACCTCCCGACGACGGTGCCGGCGCTGTTCGCCCTCGACCGCCAGACGAGCCGGGCCCAGTCGGTGGCGTCGGGCCTGCTGGGGGCGGTGATGGTCTTCGTCCCCTTCGCGCTCACCTTCCTCGCCATCCTGGCCTTCTACGGCTCGGGCATCACCGACGAGCCCATCCCCTGGCTGACGATGTTCGAGGCGGTGGGGGGCGGCGCCCTGGCCGCGGTCTTCGCGGCCGTGTTCACCTACGCGGTCATCGACACCTCGGCCGCGACCGTCCACGCCTTCCTGGACCGCGTCGACGACGCCCTCGTGGAGGGCGGGCGCGCGAAGATGGACCGCCGTCGGCGCGGCCTGGCCGTGGCGGTGGTGCTCGTCTCCGCCTTCGTGCTCTCCCGCGTCGGGGTCATCGGGCTGGTGGCCCAGGGGTACACGGCCCTGGCCTACGGCTTCCTGGTCGTGTTCGTCCTGCCCCTCCTGACGCGGGGCGTCTACCTTATCTGGCGGTCGCGCCGACGGGCGCTCGAGACGGCGCAGGTCGTCGCCGAGCGCTGAGCCGGCGTTCTGCCCCGGGTCGGCGCGGCGGCGTGAGCCGCGGCGGCTCCGTGAGCCGGTGCCGCGCGCTGAGCCCGCGCGGCGCCAGCGTCCTCAAGCGTCCCGCAGCGTGGGGTCGAGGAGGTCGCGCAGGCCGTCCCCCAGGAGGTTGAAGCCCAGCGACGCCAAGAGGATCGCCAGGCCGGAGAAGACCGAGACCCAGGGCGAGAGGAGCATGTGTAGTTGCGGCTCTCGGAGAGCATCAGGCCGAGGGACGGCGTGGGCGGCTGCGTCCCCAGGCCGAGGAAGCTCAGGCTCGCCTCCACGAGGATCGCGGTGGACAGCGACAGTGTCACCTGCACCATGATCGGCGCGAGGATGTTCGGCGCCACGTGGCGGGCCAGAAGCCGCGCGGGGGAGGACCCCAGCGCCCTGGCCGCCGCGACGTAGTCCCAGTTCAGGACGGTGAGGGCGGGTCCGCGGGCCAGGCGGGCGAAGATCGGCGTGTAGACGATGCCGATGGCGAGCCCGGTGTTGGCGCTGCCGGGGCCGAGCACCGCGAGGATGGCGATCGCCAGCAGGATGATCGGGAACGCCAGCAGCACGTCCATCAGGCGCATCAGGATCCTGTCGACCCAGCCGCCGAAGTAGGCGGCCAGCAGCCCCACCAGACCGCCGACGACGGTAGCGATGCCTACCGCCGCTAGGCTCACGCCCACCGAGGTCCTGTAGGCGTGGAGGACCCTCGATAGGGTGTCCCTGCCGAAGTTGTCGGTGCCCAAGAGGTGGGCGGCGCTGGGGCCCTGGAAGCGCTCCCTGATGCTCTGGGCCACCGGGTCGTACGGCGAGAGGAGGGGTCCCAAGGCGGCGGCCAGCAGCACCAGCACCGAGAGCACGAACCCGATCATCCCCACCGGGTTCCGCGCCAGCCGCGCGAGGAAGCCGCGCCGCGCGCGGCGCCGGGCTCTCCCGGCGGCAGGAACAGCGGCGGTGCTCACGAGTACTCCACGCGCGGGTCGATCCACGCGTAGGCGAGGTCGACGAGGAGGTTCACGAAGACGAACACCGCTGTCACCACCAGGACGATGCCCTGCACGAGCGGGTAGTTGCGCTCGTTGATCGCGCCGATCACGAGGCGCCCGACGCCGGGGATCGCGAAGACCTGCTCGATGACGACGACGCCGGAGAGGAGGTAGCCCACCTGGACCCCGATCACCGTCACGACCGGGATGAGCGCGTTGCGTAGGGCGTGCTTGTAGAGGACGCGGCGCTCCGAGACGCCCTTCGAACGGGCCGTGCGGACGTAGTCGCTGCCGAGCACCTCGAGGAGGCTCGAGCGCAGGATGCGCGTCAGGCCGGCGACCATCGGCAGGCTAACGGCGGCGACGGGCAGCGCCATGCGCGCCAGGTTGCCGAGCGGGTCCTCGCCGAACGGCACGTAGCCGATCGAGGGCCAGCGCGGGAAGCGCACGGAGAAGAGGTAGAGGAGGAGCACGCCGACCCAGAACGACGGCACCGTCAGGCCGACGATCGCCAGCACGCGCACGACGACGTCCCCGACCGTGCCGCGCGCGCGGGCGGCGATCACGCCGAGCGGGAAGGAGAGGAGGAGAGCCACGAGGAGCGCGAGGCCGGTGATCTCGAGGGTCACCGGCAGGCGGGCCGCGATCTCGCGGGCCACCGGCGTGCCGGTCCAGATGCTGCGGCCCAGGTCGCCCCGCAGCACGCCATTGAGCCACTCCCAGTACTGCACGTGCATGGGGAGGTGCAGGCCGAGCTGCCGACGGAGGTTCTCCACCCTGTCGGGCGTGATGTCCGTGTTGGCCCCGAGCATGATCGCCACGGCGTCGCCGGGGATGAAGCGGATCATCAGGAAGATCAGCACGGAGACGCCGAACAGGACGAAGACCAGGTCGGCGAGGCGCTTGACGACGTACTGGGTCATGGTGGCGAGGGGAGCCGAGGCGCCGACCCCTCCGACACGTTAGCCGTCGGAGGGGTCGGGCGGGCGCGGGGCCGGGCGTGCTCACGGCCCGCTCGGGCGGCGGCGCGGGCCGGCGCTCCGGCGAGAGGCCGCGCGCCGGGACGCCGGGAGCCGGGGCGCCGGGAGCCGCTCAGCGCAGGCTGGCCTCGCGGAGGTAGCGCAGGCCGCGCGTGGGCATCTGCTGGAAGCCCTCGACGCGGTCGGAGACCGCCGTGAAGAGCGTGCCGTAGGCGACGTGCACGATCGGCCCCTCGCAGGCGAGCCTGCGCTGGAGCTGCGCGTAGGTCTCGTAGCGGGCGGCCGGGTCGACGGTGGTCCTGCCCTCCTCGAGCCAGGCGTCGACCTCCGCGTCGGAGTACTTGAAGACGTTGGTCGAGCCGCCGGTCACGAACGTGCGGTGCAGGTAGCCGTCGGGGTCGACGCTGCCGCCGTTGAGGGAGACGAACATGTCGAAGTTCGAGTTCGTCCAGTCCTGGACGAAGGCGCCGAACTCGGCGACGTTCACCTGGGCCCTGATGCCGACCTCCGCGAGCTGGGCCTGCAGGACCTGGGCGGTGTCGCTCACGACCTGGATCGTGCCGAACGTGAGGATCGAGGTGTCGAAGCCGTCGGGGTAGCCCGCCTCGGCCAGGAGCTGCCGCGCCATGTCGCGGTTCGTCGCGTAGCAGGCGAACTCCTCGGTCGGCAGCGCCCACTCCGCGAGGCCGGGGCTGAGCGGGCCGCCCGGGACGGCGTTGCCGAAGTAGACGGCCTCGACGATCTCGTCGCGGTCGATCGCGTAGTTGATCGCCATGCGCACGCGCGGGTCGTCGAAGGGCTCGCGCGACACGTTGAGGCCGAGGAGCGTGTAGGCGAGGTCCTGGGTCTCGAGCAGCGTCACGCCGGACACGCCGCGGAGCGTCTCGGCGGTGGCCGGGTCGACGTCGGGGATCAGGTGGTAGGCGCCGGTGCGCATGCCGGCGGCGCGCGTCGAGGCCTCGGGGACGATGTTGTACCGGAGGTACTCGAGGCGCGGCTCGCCCTCGCGGTAGTAGTCCGGGTTCGCCCGCAGGCGCACGTAGGTGTCGGGGACGATCTCGTCGAGCACGAACGGGCCGGTGCCGACCGCGTTCTGCTGCAGGTCGCCGAAGCGCTCGACGACCTCGCGCGGCACGACGTAGAGGTTCGTCAGGTTGCTGAGGAACGGCGCGAACGGCCGCGAGAGCGTGAACGTGACCTCGTACTCGCCCGTGGCCACGGCCGTAGCGACCTCGGCGAAGCGGCTAGCCTGCGGCGACGCCGTCTCGGGGTCGACGATGCGCTCGTACGAGTAGACGACGTCGTCGGCGGTCATCGTGCGGTCGTTGTGGAACCGCACGCCCTCGCGGAGCTTGAAGACGTAGGTGAGGCCGTCCTCCGACACCTCCCACGACTCGGCCAGCGCCGGCTCGATCCCGAGGTCGGCGTTCACCTCGACGAGGCCCTCGTAGATCTGCCCGATCACGACGAACGAGGAGAAGGCCGTGACCTTGTGCGGGTCCAGGCCCACCGGAGAGGTGTCGACAGCGATCTCGAGCGTGCCCGACTGGGCCAGCGCCCCGCCTGCGAGCAACGTGGCCGCGCACAGCAGCGCGGCCGTCAAGCGTCTGGCTGTTGTCATCCTCGACCTTCCCTTCCGAGGGCGGCGCCAGGGGCGGCGCCGGCCGTGCCGCGGCGGGCATCGGCCTCGCAGGGCCCTCCGTGCGCCGCGGTGCGTGCCGGGAAGATACACCGTCGGGGAGGGGACGCGCGCCCCAGCGCCCCGTCTCGGCTACCATCGCCGGCATGTACGGGCTCATCGGCAGGATGCTGGCCGCTCCGGGCAGGCGTGCCGAGCTGATCGAGGCGCTGCGCAGCGGCATCGAGGGCATGCCGGGCTGCCTCAGCTACGTGGTCGCCGAGGACCCTACCGACGAGGACGCCATCTGGGTCACTGAGGTCTGGGTCGACGAGGAGAGCCACGAGGCGTCGCTGCGGCTCGAGAGCGTGCGCGCGGCGATCGAGCGGGCGAGGCCGCTGATCGCCGGCTTCGGCGAGCGCTTCGTCACGCGGCCCCTGTTCGGGATCGGCCTCGCCGACAAGGAGGGCTGGTAGCGAGAGCCGGCCGCATGTCGCCTGACCTCGCGGCCGGGCCGCGCACGGGCGTCTAGAGTCATCAGCCATGCCCTCCCTGACCCGCGCCCTGAGGCCTTCCCAGCATCCCCAGTAAAGGGTGCTCGCCACCGCGCTCACGGCGTCCCTCCTGGGCGCCGGCGTCTGGTCGGTGGCGATGGTGTGGCAGGTCATGGCGCTGGGCGGCGGGCCCACCCAGCTCTCTGCCGTCGCGGCCGCCGGCTCGGCCGGCCTGCTCGCCGCCGTCCTCCTGGGCGGCGCCGTGGCCGACAGGGTCCCGCAGCGACGCGTGCTCATGCTCGTCGAGCTCACCAAGGCGCTCGCCGTGGGCACGGGCGGGCTGCTGCAGGTCGGGCACCTCGTGCCTGCCGCTCGTCGTGGCGGGCACCTCCGGGCGGCGTCGGCGAGCCCTCGCGCGGCGGAGGTGACGCGCCCACCCCCGCCGGTGATACGGTGCCGGCTTGAACGGAGGTCGGCAAGGTCGTGGAACTGGGGATCATCACCGACGAGGTCCACCCTGACTTCGCCGTCGCCTGCCGGCACGCCGCCCAGTGGGGCCTGCCGCTGGTCGAGGTGCGCAACGTCGACGGCAAGAACGTCGTCCTGCTCGACGACGCGGAGGCCGACAGGGCGGCCGCCACCGTCGCGGAGCTGGGCCTGAGGGTCTCGGGCGTAGCCTCGCCCGTCTTCAAGTCGCCGCTCGACGAGCGCGCGCCCGGCGCGGGTGCGGTCGAGTTCAGCGTCCCCGGCGCCGAGAGCCTGGACGCCCAGCTCGAGCTCCTGGAGCGCGCCTGCCGGCTCGCCGAGCGCTTCGGCACGCGCCTGGTGCGCGTGTTCACCTTCCTGCGCGTGCCCTGGAGCGACGAGGTCGTGGACGAGGTCGTCCGCCGCATGGCGCTGGCCGCCGAGGTCGCCGCGCGCCACGACGTCGTCCTCGCCGTCGAGAACGAGCCCGCCTGCGTCGTCGGCACGGGCGCCGAGCTGGGCGCGTTCCTCGCCCGCCTCTACGACCGGCTGAGCCCCGACCTGGCGGCCCACGTGGGCGGCCTGTGGGACCCGGGCAACGCCCTGGCGATCGGCGAGGAGCGGCCCTACCCCGACGGCTACGGGAAGCTGCCCGCGGACAGGGTCGTCCACGTCCACCTGAAGGACCTGGGCGCCGAGCCGGCGTCGTTCGGCTCGTTCGTGCCGCTGGGCCAGGGCCGCATCGACTACGTGGGCCAGCTCCGGGCGCTGCGCCGGGACGGCTACCGCGGCAGCCTCGTCCTCGAGCCGCACTACGCGCCGCCGGGCATGGACCCCGCCGAGGCGGCGAGGGCGTGCGTGGAGGCGGCGAGGAGCGTGCTCGCCGCGGCGGAGGCTTGAGCGTGGCCGGTCGCGAGTACGGCGTGGCGATCGTCGGCGCGGGGAACATCGCCGCGGCCCACATCGACGCCGTGGGCCGGCTGCCGAACGCCCGCGTCACCGGCGTCGCCAGCCGCACGGCCGACAAGGCGCGGGCGGTGGCGGAGAAGCACGGACTGCGCGCCTACGACACGGTCGAGGCCGCCCTGGCCGACCCCGAGGTCGACGTCGTCGCGGTCTGCACGCCCTCCGGAGCGCACCTCGACGTCGCGCTGCCGGCGATCGAGGCCGGCAAGCACGTGGTCGTCGAGAAGCCGCTGGAGGTCACCGTCGAGCGGGCCAGGCGCATCGTCGCCGCCGCGGACGCCGCCGGCGTCGCGCTGGCCACGATCTTCATGAGCCGCTTCGGCGACGCCAACGCGTTCGTCAAGCGCGCCGTCGACGAGGGGCGGCTGGGCCGGCTGGTGCAGGGCGACGCCTACGTGAAGTGGTTCCGCTCGCAGGAGTACTACGACTCCGGCGCCTGGCGCGGCACGAAGCGCCTTGACGGCGGGGGCGCGCTGATGAACCAGGCTATCCACCAGGTCGACCTGCTCGTCTGGGTCATGGGCCCCGTGGCCGAGGTCTTCGCCTACGCCGACACCTTGGCCCACGAACGCATCGAGGTCGAGGACACGCTCGTCGCCGTGCTGCGCTACGAGAACGGCGCGCTGGGGCACATCGCCGCCGCCACCTCGCACTGGCCCGGCCGGCCGAAGGCCCTGCACGTCCACGGCGCCGAGGGCACGGCGATCGTCGAGGACGACGTGCTCGTCGACTGGCGCACGCAGGCCGGCGGCGACGCCGAGCGCGAGCGCGTCCTGGCCGAGTACGGCGGCCAGGCGACAGGCGGCGCCGCCGACCCGATGGCGATCTCGTTCGAGAACCACAGGCGGCAGTACGAGGACCTGTTCCGGGCCCTCGACGAGGGCCGGCCCCCGGCCGTGGACGGGCGCGAGGGACTCAGGTCCGTCGAGGTGATCGAGGCGATCTACGCCTCGGTGGCCGAGCGGCGGCCCGTCACCCTCGCCGAGATGCGCGAGCGCTGGGACCGGGGCGGCTAGCCCCTGCGCGCCGCCAGCGCCGCGTCGTAGGCCTCGCGGTCGAGGGGCAGGTCCACCGGCCCGCCCGTCCACGACGACAGGGCGATGGCGTTGGCGAGCTCCAGCGACATGCGGCCTGACGCGCCGTCGCAGCGCGGCGGGCGGCCCTCCCTCACGGCGGCCACCAGGTCGCGGTAGACGGCCGCGTGGCTGGCGCCGGCCGCCAGCGTCTCGGGCGGCCGCTCCACGTGCCGCGGACGGCCGAACGGCTCGGGGTCGGTGAGCGCGTGCTCGCGCAGGCCGGGCTCGACGTCGGTGCGCCTCAAGGAGTCGCCGTTCACTACCACCTTCGCCCGGTCGCAGACCAGCTCCAGGCGCCTGCCCGTCTCGGGCTCGGTGGTGGTGCTGGCGAAGTAGCCGACGGCGCCGCTCTCCCACTCGAGGAGCGCGAGCGCCGTGTCCTCGCACTCGATCGCGTGCCGCGCCGTGCGGGTGAGGCCCACGACGCGCGCCGGCAGGCCCAGCAGGTGCGTCAGGAGGTCGAGCGCGTGCGGCGCCTGGTTCATCAGCACGCCGCCCCCCTCGCCGCGCCAGGTCGCGCGCCAGGAGGCGACCCGGTAGTAGGCGGCCGTCCGCAGCCACGGCTCGACGACCTCGACGCGCTGCACCGGGCCCAGCTCGCCTCCCTCGACCCAGGCCTTCAGCCGCTCCGTGAGCGGCGAGAAGCGCTGCTGGAACGACACCGCCAGGACCCGCCCCGCCCGCTCCGCCGCCGCGACCATCCTGTCGGCCTCGGACGCGGTCACGGCCATCGGCTTCTCGACGAGCACGTGCGCGCCCGCGGCGAGGGCCGCCTCGGCCACCGGGGCGTGGAACGGGTGCGGGGTGAGGACCGAGACGACGTCGGGCCGCACCTCGGCGAGCATCGCCTCCAGGTCGGCGAACAGCGGCGCGCCGGTGCGCTCGGCGACCGGCGCGGCCCTGGCGGCGTCGACGTCGCAGAGCGCGACCAGCTCGGCCCCCGGCGTCGCCTCGATGGCCGCGAGGTGCTGGCCGGCGATGTTCGCGCCCGCGCCCACGAGGGCGAAGCGCAGGACCGCGCTCTCTCGCATGCTGGCGCGATGCTAACGGGCGGCGCGGCCGGCGGGGCGGCCGCGGCCGGCCTGGCGGGCCCGCGCCCCGCCCCATCGATGAAGGGACGCTGGACGGAAGCCCCGGACGCGTTCGGTCGAATCGTGATAGGTTCCCGTCCAAAGGCAAAGCTCGAAGGGAGCGGGATGAGATGAGACTCCTCCGCAGCGTGTTGGCGTTGATGGCCGCCCTCGCCGTGTTCGGCGCGGCGTGGGCCCAGGACTACCCGTGGAAGCCGGAGAGGCCGATCACGGTCATCGTGCCGTGGGCGGCCGGCGGCTCGACCGACCAGGTGACGCGCGTGATCGCCTCCGAGATCGAGAGGGCCCTGGGCGTGAGCGTCGTGGTCGTGAACCAGCCGGGCGCTTCCGGCTCGATCGGCACCACGAACGCCCTCAACGCGCCCAAGGACGGCTACACCTGGGCGGCCGGCGCGGTCCGCGACCTCGGCACCTACGCCGTGCTCGACATGCTCGACACGCGCCTCGAGGACTGGCACCTCTACTTCGCCGTGTCCAACACCGGCGTCATCGCGGTCAACGCGAACACGCCCTACCAGACCTTCGACGACCTGCTGCAGGCCATGCGCGACAGGCCCGGCCAGGTGACCGTGGCCACCGCCGGCCTCTCGTCCGCGGGCCACACGGTGATCGAGGCGATCGCCGCCGCGACCGGCATCACCTACCGGCACATCCCCTATGACGGCGGCAACCCCGCGGTGATCGGCACCGTGGGCGGCGAGGCCGAGGTCGTGACGCAGCTCGCCGTCGAGGAGGCCGAGATGCTCCGCGCCGGCCGCCTGCGCGCGCTGGCCGCGTTCTCCGACGTGCCGCTGATCCTCGACGGCGTCGGCGAGATCCCGCCGATCACGAACTGGCTCCCCGACCTCAAGGTGCCCACGAACTACTTCGGCATCTGGGCGCCCAAGGGCATCCCCGAGGAGGTCGTCGAGACGATGAACATGGTCTGGGAGAACGTGATCGAGAACTCCGAGGCCCTGCGCGCCTACGCGCAGGAGCGCGGCGCGATCTTCGACCCGATGTACGGCGACGAGGCGCTGGCCACCGGCATCCCGTCGGCGGCGCACCAGGCGTACACGCTCTGGGACGGCGACAAGGCGCCCATCGACCCGGCCAGCATCGGCTACGAGCGCCCGTAACCCCCACTGCCAGCCAGGCTCCCTCCGCCCCGCGGGGGCGGGGGGAGCCTGACGCACCAGAGAGATGCCGCGCACCGACCTACCCGCCTCCATCGGGCTGATCCTCTTCGGCGCCTTCGTCGTCTACGAGTCGTGGCGCATGCCGCGCTTCGAGAGGATCGGCGGCACCATCTACTCCGCGCCCGGGCTGGTGCCCGGGATCCTCGGGGCCGTCGTCGCGCTCCTCGGCGTCGTCATGCTGTTGCGCTACCTCGCCGCGCGGGGCGCCGCGCGCTCGGCCGCGGCCTTCGCGCACGCCGAGGCCGGCTCCGGCTCGACCGGCCTGCCGCTCGCTGCCGCCGAGGGAGCCCAGGCGGAGGAGGCGCCAGCCGAAGAGCAGGCACGCCCGTCCACGGCGAGGCTGCTCTGGACGCTCGGCCTGACGGTGGTCTACGCCGCCGGCCTGGTGGGGCGCCTGCCCTTCTGGCTCGCCACGTTCCTGTTCGTCTTCACCTACATCGTCGTGTTCGAGCGCTCCGGCTACGAGGACGCGGCCAGCACCCTGCGCGGACTGGCGTTCGCCGCCGGCATCGCCGCCGCCACCGCTTTCGCCGTGCCGTTCGTCTTCGAGCGCATCTTCCTGGTGAACCTGCCGTGAGGGGGACGCGTGACCGGGTCGCTCGCGGCCCGTGGTCCCCTCCCGAGGCAGAAGCGCCAGGACGCGAGTTCGTGAGGGGGAGAGGCCGGTGCTAGAGGGGGTCGGCTACTTCTTCCAGGCGATAGCGGGCTTCCTGACCCCGGGCTCGCTGTTCAACGTCCTCTGGGCCACGCTGCTGGGGATCGTCGTCGGCATGCTCCCCGGCCTCACGGCCACGCTCGGGGTGGCGCTGCTCACGACCCTGACGTTCTCGATGCCGTCCGAGCAGGCCATCCTCGTGCTGATCTGCATGTACGTGGGCGCGATCTACGGCGGCAGCCGCAGCGCGATCCTGCTTAACATCCCGGGGACGCCGGCCAACGCCGCCACCGTCCTCGACGGGCACCCGCTCGCCCGCCGCGGCGAGGCCGGCAGGGCGATGGGCATCGCCACCGCCGGGTCGTTCCTCGGCGGGTTCATCGGCATGGTCCTGCTGGCGACGATCGCGCCGTTCCTCGCCGAGGCCGCCCTGCGCTTCCAGTCGTTCGAGTTCTTCTGGCTGGCCGTGTTCGGGATCATCATCGCCGGCCGCCTGACGGCGCTCGAGGACCCGCTGAAGGGCTGGATCGCCGGCTTCCTCGGCCTGATCGTGGCGATGGTCGGCCAGGAGACGATCTACTCCTACCAGCGGTTCGCCTACGGCAACGCCGACCTGGCCGGCGGCTTCGGGCTGCTGCCCGTGCTGGTGGGGATGTTCGGCTTCACCGAGGTGCTGTTCGTGATGCGCCAGCCGGCCGCGCAGGTGATCCGCAGCGCGGTCGACTCGGTCGTGCCGAGGGTCCGCGAGGTGCTCAGGTACTGGCCGACGATCATCCGCTCCGGCGTGATCGGCACGCTGATGGGCCTGATCCCCGGCGTCGGCGAGGACATGGGCGCGTGGGTGTCGTACGCCACCGCCCGCGGCTCGTCGAAGGAGCGCGACAGGTTCGGCAAGGGCTCGGTCGAGGGCCTGATGGCCGCCGAGACCGGCAACAACGCCGCGGTGCCGGGCGCGCTGATCCCGGTGCTCACGCTGGCGGTGCCGGGCTCCGCGCCGGCGGCCGTGCTGCTCGCGGCCCTGTTCATCCACGGCATCCGCCCCGGCCCGCTGATCATGATCGAGTCGCCCTCGTTCGTCTACGAGGTCACGGCGATGGTCTTCATGGCCACCGTGGCGATGCTGGTGCTGGGCCTCGCCCTCACCAAGCCGCTCCTGACCGTGCTGCGCGTGCCTACTCGCGCCTGATGCCCATCATCATGGTGCTCTGCACGGTAGGCGCCTTCGCGATCGCCAGCCGCGTCTTCGACATCTGGGTGATGCTCGCGTTCGGCGTGATCGGCTACGTGCTGCGCGTCCTCGGCTTCCCGCTCGCGCCGCTCATCCTCGGCGTCGTCCTGGGTCCGATCCTCGACGCGAACCTCAGGCGCGGCCTCGTCCTCTCGGGCGGCTCGCTGGCGCCGTTCTTCACGCGGCCGATCAGCCTGGTGCTGTGGGCGACCATCGTCCTCACGGTCGTGCTCGGCCTGCCCGCGGTGCAGCGGGCGCTG
>NICF_comb_assmDRAFT_10001305_pt1 | contig 19889 bp, 17 predicted proteins | sample NewIslPassag4_SG_FD_11279 | JGI IMG/M metagenome (IMG submission 11279) | reverse complement strand
AGCAGCGGCGCCGAGAATTGAACTCGGTTCTCCGGCTTGAAAGGCCGGCGTCTTGACCATTAGACCACGCCGCCAAGGACTCAAAGGCCAGCGCGCTCAACATCTCTCCGGCCCCCCTAAGGCATTATAGCATGCTCTTGATTAAAAACGCTGTCGATCGGCAGATGTTATTGCCCGCACTAGCGGTTATAAGCTGGCGCCCAAAACAGTAACAAGCCGGCGCGCCCAAAACAGTAACAAAAAGCAACAGACCGTACCGTTGTCGCAAAAAGTAGTATAGATCGCTCACGAGCACGGGGGTTAAATATTGAGCCAAACTATGGGCCACAAGGCGGTAAGACAAAAGGCGCTAAAAGATAATAAATTGCCCATGGTACATAACGCTCACTGCAAACTGAAAATACTAGGCACAAGGGAACACAACGCCATGGATAAGACGAGTCAGGACAACAGCACGACCAACTTAGTGGTTGCCAAGGATATTTACCGAGATTTCGTCTTGGTAATGAAAGACGCTACTTTTCGTGCGATTTTGAGCATTGGTAGCGCCAATCTCGCTGTGGCCACGGAATACGATCAAGCTGTAACCTTAGCGGCCTTCGGCGAGCTTTTGCAGTCCCTGCCCCCTAACGTCACGCTGCAGATTGTAACCGTGGTTGAGGATTTTAGGTCCGACTCCTACACCAATCAATTTCAGCCACAACTTGTCAATCCCAATGTCTCTGCCACAATGAAACAGCTTATCAAACATCACATTCGCCATTTCGAGGAGCTTTGTGCTGAAGAAGGGTTTTTGACCAGAGAACATTACGCGATTATTAACTACATACCCAAACGTCGTGGCGAAGGCTCCACCGAAGCCGTGCAAGCCATCCCGATTGTCGGCGGCCTTTTCCGCGGCGCTGCTCAGCTGCGGGAGGAAGAGCTGCCACCGCCAGAGATAATGGAGGAGGCGTACTTGCAGTTGCGCACCTATGCTGGGCTAATAGCTAACGGCTTTGCGCGGATGGGAATCGGTGCACGACTAATGCAGGGCAGCGAAATCATTGCTTTGCTGCGCAAGATGTACAACCCGGGCGAAAACATTCGCATCCAGCCGCAAATCAAGCCGACCATTAAGGTGCGGACCATGGAACCACCCCCGCCAACTACCACTAACCCCCTACTGGGCCCGAGAGCAGGCGGTGATGAGCAGCAATGAAAAAACTTTTGCGACTACTTGTTAAAACGACAGAAGAAGAGAAGGAAGACTTCGGCGTACCAGCTGCTTTGAGCCGCGCTCTGTCCAGCACCGGCGAGGGCGGCCTCAAGTTCGGGCTAAGCGATCTTGCTGTGCTTGTTGCGCCCTCTTCCGTTGTGGTCGATAAGACCTTTTTGGAGGTAGGAAACAAGTTCTTGCGCGTACTTTACCTCGAATCTTTTCCTCCCAGAATTTCGCCTTCGTGGCTTGAAGAGCTCTGGCATTGGCCCTATCCGGCGCACATAACGACGTTTTACTCGCAGGTTTCCACGGACGCGATGCTGCGCTTTTTGCGCCGTCGCCTCAACAGTGTCGCTGCCTCGCTCAACATCGCCTTGGCGCGCGGCGAGGTTGCCGTGCAAGATCTGCAGATGCAATACGATGACCTCGACGACATGATCCGCGCTTTGCAGTCGCGCCAAACGATGGTGTTTCAAGTCGGCTTGATGGTCGTTTTGCAGGCCGACTCTTTGGTCGAACTCAACGAGCGAACACAGGCCCTGCGGCAGATCTTCGAGCGCCAACAAGCGACCGTACGTATCGCCGACCTTCGGCAAAAAGAGGGCTGGGTATCTTCCATTCCCGGCAGCCCGAACTTGATCGCCGCGAGCCACACCCTAGTCAATGTTCAAACTCAGGCAGCGCGCTATGTCTTCTCCCCCACCTCTTCTGATATCACCCACCCTGGCGGCGTTTGGCTAGGGTTTAATAGCTCGACTAAATCGCTTGTGATCATCAACCGTTTTTCGCTGCCGTCGCCGCACGCGGTGGTCATGGGTAAGTCGGGTTACGGAAAAAGCTTCTTCGTAAAGCTGGAGGTCGAGCGTTCGCTAATGAAGGGTTGGCCGGTTACCGTACTTGATCCAGAAGGCGAGTTCGAGCGATTAGCGCGACTGGTAGGCGGCGAGTTTATCGAACTTTCGCCGAGCGGCAGCACCGTGAATGTGCTGGATTTCGCCCCTCTCGCTGACGGTGAGAGCGACCAGCTGTCTGGTAAAATCGCCAATGTGCTTCTGTTTATCGGGTCGATCGCGCGCCGCGCCGGCCTGGAAGGCCTAACGCCGGAACAACAACAGCTAGTTTCCCAGGCGCTTTTCGGCGTGTATGCCGATTATGGTTACACCCAAGACCCGCGCACCCAAACCCCTGAGCGCCTCGGCGGGTTCTGTTCCTCGGCGCGCATGCCGACGCTATCGACGCTTGCTGCCGCCCTTCAGCGGATGCTTCAGGCAAACCCCTACGACGCCCACCTCCAGTCTTTGCTGCGGCCGATTATTGCGGCATTGGCGCCGTACTGCCAGGGTGGCCCATACGGCGCGATCTTCGACCGTATTACGAATGTTGCCCCGGCCAGCCAGTTTGTTGTTTGGAACCTACGCCAAATTACCGCGCAGCGCAATGAAGAGCTGTTCGGGGCGGTCATGCATGTCGTGCTAGAGTATGTTTGGGCGACGACAATGAACAAGCAGCAAGCGATATCGGGCGTTCCGCGGTTGGTGTGTATTGACGAGGCACACGTTTTGATGCGCCACCCGGAATCGGCTTACTTTTTGGAGCAAATGGTGCGGCGTGGGCGTAAGTATGGCGTCGGCTGCACGATCATTACGCAAACCCCAGAGGACTTCCTAAGTTCCGACAACCCCTGGGGGCGGGCGATCTTCGAAAACTCTTCGATGTTCGTGTTGATGCGGCTAGAGCGCAAGAGCCTGCAGGTGCTCCAAGATGCGCTGCAACTCGGAAAGGCAGAAACAGGCGCTCTCTTGACCGCCGGCAAGGGCGAGGGTTTCGTGATCGCCGGTCCTGACCGCGTCTTTGCGTCGTTCCATGTGGCCTCGCCGGCCGAATACGCGGCCATTACCTCCGATCCGCTTGATGTTGCGCAGATTGTCGCCGGCAACCGCCCCGAACTACCTTCGGGCTGAGCGCCAGACTTCTGGCGGCCATAGCTCCTGATCGGCACCCATACCCCCTTCGCAGCAAACCCAAAAGGGTTATGTCCCGGCTTGCTAAGCGGCGACGCCCGCTTTTTCTTGGCGCAGCGGCAAGCCGCCAATGATGGTTGGATGCAATAAATCGCAGTGGCGCCGGTGGCGATTGGCGATCTCCCAAACTGCCCGCTTAATCTCAGGCGGCGCAGAATGCTGCCCGGAACCATCGTGGAGCAGCGGCATAATACCAACAAAAATTGCGCGCCGCGGCTCGGCCGGTAGATGGCGCGGCTGGATATCCGCTTGAATGACGTACACCTCGCAATCGCAGCCAAGGATCTGCTCTACAGCTGCCCGAATGTCCTCGACAAAGGGGCTTTGCGTGATACGCTGTTGGGGCAGACCACTAGATGTGCCTTTCTGCCTAGGAACGCCTTGTTCGTCTTGTGTAGATGAGGGGCTCTCGCTGCTTGCGCTACCCACAGCCGCCCGGCCTACCCCTCTCTTTAACTGGGTCCCTCTCCCCAGGCCCCGCTGGTGGTCGTGCTCGCAGCTTTGTGTTTTCTTATTCCCCTCTGCGTTTTTGCTATCTACTCCGCGACGCAGAAGCTTCGCCAAAGGCAACGGCATCACCTCCCCTATGAGTATTTAAACCTCCCGTAAGTGTTTAAATGGCGCTCCGCTATACTGCTCCACTAGAATTATACCATACTGCATAAAACTTAGCCGAAACGTAACTTCTACTCACGGACCTCAAAGGGTCGCCCCGAATCTAAGGGCCGGAGCCTAAGGCTAGACTATTTCGAAGCGGGGAGTTCTAACTCTTGCTGACAAAGTATATAGCGCAAGATGCGGTGTCCCTGCTCCAGCACCTGCCTGGCGCGTTCGCGTGTGATATGACCGTGGAAGCGCCCGATCTCTTCAAGAGTGTATTGGGGGCAGCCAATTCCGTGATACAAACAAAGAACGCGAGCAATGGCGTCGGGCATGCGCTGCAGGGCATCGTGCAAGGTGCTGGCAGGCAAGGCTTGCTCTACCCAATCTTCTATACTGTTATCCTCGGCAGAAAGTAAATCAACTATAGCGCTGCCGTTTTCGTTGTCAGTGCTAGCCAATATGTCTAACGAGGTGGGCGCGCTCATAATCGACATCAGTGCCACGACTTCCTGCTCTTCCAAAAGGCGCCCAGCTTTCTGAAGTTCGCGAACGATTTCTTTCGTCGTTGGTTCACGGCCGTACTCTTGCGACAGGCGCTCGCGCACTTCATGTACCATACGCATTTCCTCTTTAGCATTGCCGATCGGGCGCACAACATATTTTTCCAGGTCAGCGCCACGCAGGATTGATTGACGAATCCAGTGCGTGGCGTAGGTAGAGAAGCGGAAGCCCATTCGCCAATCAAAGCGCTCGGCGGCGCGAATCAAGCCAAGGATGCCGTATTGCACCAGATCTTCCATCGGGACGCCAAAATCTTGAAAGCGCTTAGCGATATGTACGACCAGCAAAACATTGCCCAAGATCATCTCTTCAAGGGCCTTTTTGTCGCCCATATCTTTTCGCCGCGCCAACCTTACAACATCAGCGTGGCGCAGCTGCTTACGTCCATAGCGCCTGATCATTTCGGCGCTAACGGTGTTCAAAAAGGTGCCGAAACCGTCAATGAGGGCATCGATGTCCTCATCATCGATGTCCTCTTCATTGATCTCAAGCTCTTCACTCCCTCTTCCGTTGTTTTGGTCGCGAATTGAGTATTCGACGATGGCCTCGATCTCCTCGTCGCTGAGTTCAGAATGTTCACTGCGCAACCAGGAGTTAAATTCCTTAGAATCAATTTTGTAAGAAGCGTCAAATTCGGAATAAAACTCATCAACGTAAGACTGATAGGACTCGGCTACCTCTTTACTGTTGCCCCGATTTTGCACCTTAGTTTAGCGACTCCCTCCTTTTACAGTTTGCAGACAATGTAATGGCCAGCAACAATGAGTTCGTAGAAATAGTAGGGACAATTGCAGGTTTAGGGCCGATTGGCAGAGGGATTGTTCTGGCGCGGCGTACTGGCTGGCTCCAATGAACAGCTCGACACATAACTATCGGCCTGCGGAGCAGCTTTTCAGCCTGGTCCGTCGTTGTGTGCTGTGGTGGCTTAGGTATTGGCGCTGCAATACACTTGCAGCCACAACCAGTGCGCAAAGCATACCAGGGCGATTTTCGGCGCAGAGGCTACGAAAACCCTACAATGTAGTTGAGTAGCTTGTTTGCGGCGTGGCGTTCAAAGCGAACGGCGCGTTGGCATTAAAGGCCCGGCCATCGCAACGGTTCGGGCGTTGCCTAGGTTGAAGCCTAGGGAGCTTTCGGGGCCAGGCGACGAAAGCTACTAAACCGGGGATATTGCGCGAAATTGCTATAACAAGGGGGTCAAACAAATGACGCCAAAAACGACGACATCCAACACATCAAAGCGGTCAAAGCTGGTTCGCTGGTACCCGCTGGTGTGTATTAGCGGCAAAGAAGAGCGCGTTGCTGAGATGATCCGCGAATTAGCGGCACGAAATCCGCACTTTGCCGCCTCTTTTGCCGGGGTCTTTGTCCCAAAAACACTTGAGATCCGTGAAGATGAGCAGGGTGAGCCAAGGCGTGTCGAGCGACCCTTTCTTTCCGGCTATGTGCTAGTTGGCCTGCGCCGGTTAAACGAACCAGTAGAGCTGACCCTGCGCTCGGTGAAATGGGTGCTGGGGTGGGCCAATGGTTCTCCTGTGCCCTTGTCTGATCATGAGCTTGCGCGCTTGCGCTCAGCAGATAAGGGTGCCCCGAGCGATGAGCAGTCGCTTGTCGGTAAGTGTGTGGCAATCAAAAAGGGGCCCCTGTCTGGTTTCGAGGGCCAGGTTATCGAGGACAGCCCGGCCAAGATGATGGTGCGGCTAATTGTGCCAATCTTTGGTCGCGACACGGAGGTTGAAGTAAGACGCGATTACATTAGTGGCCCAATTAGCTAACGGTCAGCTATCCGAGCCCTTGATTCTGTCTTTGGTCTGAGACAGAACCAAAAAACAGTCAGACACAAAGCGAACAATCTAAATGCTGGTGGCCGAAGCGAAGGTGAAGATAAGTAAAAGGGAAGAAAAGCGTCAGCCACTAAGACAACATAACAATCTAAATACATAAATACAACACTTACGCAAAACTTAAGCTTAGTCAAGAACGAAAAGGATGGGTTGCAATGACACAGAATTTAAAACAAGAAAACGTAAATTATACGCTACAATTTGAGGTGTATACAGTTTAAAGCATGGTTCGCTTCAAGTTAGTATGAATCCCAGGTTGAGCAAGACTTTATGTGTAAGAGAGCCCATTAAATTATGCAACTGATCCCAGCATTTTACCGCTTGTTCGACAGCAGTATTGAAAAGCGGTAAAACATATTCCATCTTGATGTTTTGCACAAATTTTGGTTTGTGTTTTGATGACCAGAGTATGAGGCTGGCACTATACGGCATTCGCTCCGGTAACGGAATGTCAGGTAGACCGTTCCTATGTACTGTACAACTAAAGAGTGGCATAACATCGGAACGTCCGTAGCTGGTGTCAATAAAGTATGAATCTATGAGCACAAGAGCCCTTTTACCATCTGGGAGCTTTTGAGTAAGAGCGGGAATTGCCATTTTATGCAGGGGCGCGCCCTGTAAGCGTTTTTTCCTGCGCTGGTCGTTGAGCAAAAAATCTTTTACTTCGGCCGGGATATCTGGCGCATTTAAAACAGCTTTCCACGTGTTCTTAATACGCTCTTCAATGGCAGCTTTGATTCTTGTATACAGCTTTCTTCCTTCTAATGGGCGATGAACGAAATAACTCTCGTGAGGGTTGGGCGCGCCCTTTACTGCTAACAGCGCCGACATTCGCTTAAAGAAAGCATAGGTGTATTGTTGGGGGTATACAAGTTTACACTCTCGCTCTTCCTCTATCCAATTGAACATGAAATCAGAGTATTCTGGTATAGCCAATTGAACACTGTATTCTTTATGCATTTGATCCATTAAGTTGCTAGGAAGCTTAATGTAAAGGCCGGATTCGGCGGTATATGTTCTCCCTTTTTTAACAAGGTGTATTTTGAGCGGCCACGAGACTCCTGAGCTGTCATTGCCAAGCGATATCCCAGTGCTCTTAAAAGCCCCATAAGCTGCTATGGCCAAAAGTGGGCGGAGATATTTAGGAAATGATGTTAGGTCGATGGAGTGAATGTTTTTGTTCAAAGTTCCTCGGCGCATAAGATACTCGCACTCTTTATTCGGTATATGTGTGGATCCACTAGTCTTAGCTGAATTTACAAACGCCGCCACTTCGCTTTGAAAATATGACTGCAACCACTCTTGATATGACTTCCCATTGAGTTGCTGTTTCTGCAGACCATAGTTGCATAGCAACAGCATTATTTCGCAGAGATGAGCTAGAGGAATAAGACACTCCTGACAAGGCGGTATCTTTGATCGGACGAAAGATCTTATTTCTTTCGGGCTACGAATAACTGCGTTGATTTGATCATCGGGCCTAAACGATTTCCAACCTGGCGGTAGATAAACGCATCTAACACTTGTGTGGTATGGAGACCCAAACGGGCTTGGTGTAAAACGGGGCTGAACCTTGTACCAGTGCGTTGCAGATGTAAACAAATCTATATACGGAGGGTGTTTGCCGACGTGGATTAACAAAACAAAAGCGTCTCCAGTGTTATAATCACCTAGTAAGATCGACGCTCCGCGAGGATATTTAGGGGTTTTAGAGTTGGGTAGTTGGCGCCAAAGAACGCTGGCGGTTCGCGCTGAGGCGCTGTGTAACTTGTTTAGCGTCGCTTCGCATTTGTCGCAATTCCAATGATCATATTTGCAGCCAGTTTTTATGTATTGTCCCAGCGCCTTAGCAGTAATCTTAAACAGATTATGGGGCTCAACAGGTAGCATAATCGACGCGGCTAGGTCAAAACAAAGACGGCCCGGCGCTTTGTTCAATGCAGTTGTTTCGATGTGTTGCCAATAATCCTCAGCCATTTCATCAATAGCTTGGCCAACAAAATCCGACCAGAAAGCGCGCTCAACGTCCCAGGCAAACTGCGCGAACTTTTCTCTAGAAGCATTACGGCTTGCCAGGGAGGCGATATCAAGCCGCGTCGGGGTTGCTGTGTTAGTCGCCCACATACTTTTACCGGCGCTTTTTAGCAAGCGCGTGCGCCAGTCTTGTCTTCCTAAGACAAGAAAGCTATGGCCACCACTACTCAACGACACCCTTCATCTATCACAGTATATCATCATATCGCTGGCGTTGCAACGATGGGGCCACGCCCGATGGCTTTACGCAGTGCAAGAATATCTTGAAGAATAGCTAGAGGCGGGCTTAAAAGAGTTGGCATTGGCTTCGATCAAGAAAGGTAGCCGTTGGTCTTTAGGCGGCGGCGCGCATAACCTCGCGCTCATAAGCCTCCATCGAGGCAGTGATGATTGCACTGATCTCGGCTGAATAGTCGGGGCTGCGCAGAAGTAGCGCGGTATGCGAGTTGTGGGATTTGATTGCCTCGTCGTTGTAGTTGCCGATAAAGAAGATGCGATCCTCAGAAATACCTAACGAAGCAAAGGTATCGATCGTAATTTCGCGCAACACAGCTGTTTCTTCGCCGATCTTTGCGTTCGCCTTAATACAGATAACACGCACCTTATTGGTGGATACGATGACCTGGGCCTCTTTAAGAGCAATGATGTTGGAGATGGCGCCATGGAGACAGGCGATCTCCGGCTCCACCAGCCAATGGATTTGATCGGATACCCAGAGCCAGAAAAGGTTGGTATGCTCGGTTACGTGCGGCCCCGAGTCGATCGTAATGACCTGAAAGTATTTCGATGCTAGGCCCATGAGTAGTAGTAGGTGCAAAGGCCGGACGCGCTGGATCATCTCAGGGTGGTTGACCAGCGAGTAAAGAGCAAAAAGGTTTGGCGCATCCAAGATGTTGCTGTGCAGGTAGGGCAAGAGATCCTCCTCTGGGCTCAGCGCTCGCAGAATACGATCCAGCTCGTCGCGCTTCGGGCCGATCCACTCTGTCGCCTTGGTGCGGGTAATAACCTCGGGTTTCAAGCCAAGGCTGCCGATGAGCTTCGTTTCAAGCTCACGCATAAAGTGATAGAGGTTGGGGGTGACTTTGGTGTCGCGCGAGAGGCGGAATCCAAGGTCACCGTTAGCTACATCGCCATCGATCAAAAGGACACGCACCTGGTCTTGCTTGTGGTTCTTGATTGCGGCCAGCGCTGCGCCTGTCGCGTAGTTGAGGGCCTGGGTAGACTTGCCGACACCGCCCTTTTGCGAGAAGAATACGGTGATTAACGGCTTACCGGGCGGGAAGTGTGATGCAAGCTCAGGTAGTTCGATGCCGTCGCGGCGCTTCGCGAAAAAGCCTCCGCGGCGCTTGGCTTGGGCCTCCACGGCCAGCGCCGAGCTCGACATCTCCTCTAGTTCCGCTAGAGCCATTTGTTGCTCTACGCTACGATCTTCGGGCGAAAGCTTGGTGACGTTGCCTTCCAGAACCCCCGCAGCGACAGCGAAGACATCGATGGCTTGCACGCTTTCGTCGATGCGGGGCGTGCGGTCCGCGGGGGCTGGCACATTGGGTGGCGTAAAAGAAGCGTTCGGTGCCGATGGCAGGTTGTTGTCCGCCGCTGTCGGTTGCTGATATGTCATCGTAGGGGCCGCAGAGGCTGTTGTATTGTCCCCCGTTGCAAAGCTGTCAGGCGACGGCTGGGGGGCCGCGGAGCTCGTCGGTGGTGCCGTGGGCGCCCCAAGATTCGGCGCAGGTGGTGGCGGTGCAGGGTCTGCAAAGCTCGGTTGCTGCATATTGTGGGGCTCAGACTTTTGCAGGCCCGCATCCTGTGGGTTTGATGTCGGTGCGGGGGTTGGCTGCAAAGCGCCGAGGTCTGGCATTGGCGGCAATTCGGGCTCGCTAGCCACTGCCTGTTCTTGCGCCGCTTCGGGCTGAACCGCAGGCGGTGGTGGCGGTGGCGCAGCCAAACTATCTAGATCTGGTAGATCAAAGCTTGCGTCGGCCGCGGACTCTTTTGTCGCAAAGGTGGTCTCCTGGCCACCAGTATCGGTTTGTGCAACGCCTGGATCGGGCAGATCTAGGGCGCCGATGTCGCGGGGGTTAGTTTCACCCATCGCTGCATGTGATCCCGCCGGCGTTTCCGGTTTAGGTTCGTCGAACGAAGGTAAGGCAAACGCGTCGACATCGGAAGCTTTGTTATCGAGCGCATCGGCAGGGGTCTCGGAAACAGCGGCGCTCGCGTCTGTAGCGGCAGGGGGCGCACCGAACGATAGCGTCTCTTCGAGCATAGCGGGCTCAGGTTGGCTTACCACAATCGGATCGCTTGGTTGATCGCCCTCGCCCGTTGCTGGCTGCTGCGTAGCGGGAGGAGCGTTATATTGGCCGGCGCCGCCACCACTTTTAAGCCCGTGTACCTCTTCCTTGAGGGTTTTCAACTCTTGGCGGATCTCTAACAGAACCTGTGTGATATCGTTGTTCATTTTTTTTCTGACCTTTTACAGGATACAGGACGCGCACTCCTGTGCCCGTTTTTTACTGCCCTTTTAGAGCGGGGCCCTCTGCGGCAATGCTTTTCGTAGCCCAGGCGAGATACAACGTTTGCAATGAGAGGCAGATAAAACTTAGGGCCTGGGAGATAGATGAAACCTGAGACCGAGACCTGAGAGATAGATGAAAATTGAGACCCCGCAATAATCTTGTATATATTGGTATTAATTGACGAGCGCTGTGGCTATTAGGCTTCGCGGCGTATTCGCCAGATCTAAATCTTAAAAAGTGTCAAGAAGGGCTAACGAGAAATGGATGGTTTGGGAGCACAGCAGCCCAATAGCCCCTCGGAGGGCGTAAATTTGTGGAGCCCGGTAGGCGGCGGGACACAAATGTGGCCACAGAAAGCTGCCGCAAGCTCCGATCAACAAGCTAGCGCTCCGGGGGCGTCGTCCGCCATTGATCTTTACCCTGCTTGGTCGTCGCCGGAAATGTTTGCCGCAATCTTTGCCGAGCTGGCAATCGTTGTCGTTGCCTTCGGTGTCGCCATGCTCTTACATAAAACAGGCATTGTAAAAGGGGCGTTGCCATTTCTGGCCTGGGCGGGGCTTACNGGGTTGATGGCAGCGGCTCTTCCTTATTGGCGTAAACGCGAGCGATGCACAATTACCCCCCAGGGCATCTACTACAGCGCCGGCTTTCCGATCCGCCTATCGTCAACCCAAATTGGCTGGCACGCAGTTACTCAAATAGAGGTCGACCAAGGTCTTTTTGAACGTTTGGTTCTCCGCACCGGGGACATTTTGATTTATGCAGGGGGCGTTAACATAGCGCGTCCCTTAGGCGCTAAAAGGCGCGGAGGCCTTCTGCCTGGCACTTACAGCTCCGATATGGGTCCGGGCCTTTTTATCCGTGGCGTAAAAAATCCTTACCGCGTTCAGGCTCTCATCCAGCAAATGGCACAAGCCGGATATCGTGGCGGTTATGGTGCACAAGGCGGCGGCTTTTTTGGCAACCAGTAGTAAGGCTTGACGAAAGGGTAAGCCGCCCAGGGGCTTTAGTACACACTGATTGTTGTGGAGTCTAATGTTAGTTACTGGGATGCCTTGAAAATTCTTGGTCTTGAAGAAACTCCTTATCCTACCAAAGAACAGATCGTCAACGCTTACCGTGCGCGCGTGAAGTATCTTCATCCAGATCGCGCTTCGACCGAAGAAGAGCGCAGGCTGTTTCACGAACAATTTGTGCGGCTACAAGAAGCACGCCGCATATTAGAATCGGGGGAGAGACATCGGCCCCTAAATTCAGCAAACCGCACAGTTCCTTTTGATGAAACGGCCACCGTTCACACCGAAATCGAGCTTACTCTAAAAGAAGCGGTTGTCGGCTGTACTAAGGATCTAGAGGTTACGCAAACGGTTCCTTGCCCAAGTTGTTTAGTCGCGCCGAGTAGCGTTTGCCATCAATGTGACGGACGTCATTTTATCGAAGAAATGGATGTGGTGCGGGTGATGGTGCCGCCGCTTTCCAGGCACGGGGATGAAATTGTTGTTGATGTGGGCGCGCGCCTAATGGTATTGACTGTCACTCTAAGAGAACGTGATCGCAAGCGCGTCGAGGGCGATAGTCTGCACGACGTTATCGCTATCAGCTGCTGGCGGGCGATTATGGGTGGGGGCACGGAGTACGAACACCCCACCAAGGGTACAATTCGGGTTCATGTCAAACCTGGCACATCCAGCAACACCATCATAAAGGTCAAGGGGTATGGAGCCTACCCCGGCGGCGACCTGTTCTTGCGCGTCATCATTCAATGTCCCAGCGCGGAATCGCTGGAGCCCGAAGATTTGCGTTTTGTCGCCCGCATGCTGGAGGCAGAGCAATAGAATAGCCGCGAGTGAACGTGAATGAAAACAGCACCTGCCCAACATCTGCCAAAGACGCTACAAGGACCAAGGACAGCCACAGGTAAGCTAAGTCGAGTGGGGCTGATGTCTTATTGGGCGCCGCAATTTTACGTTTAACCCCTTACGCCTTCAAGCACAGTAGGTCACTGTGGTCGCGCTTGGATGACATGCGAAAGGGCGCGCACGAAGCGCACAAGCGAGCTGAGAACCAGTCCCAACAAAGTAGCAACCGTTTCAGGATACATGAGGATAAAAAGCCCCACCGAAACTGCGATTAGTAAGGAGAAAAGTTGTCGCGTGAGCCCGTACATCATCGTGTCTCTGTGAACAGTATATGGCCATTTCTGGGCTTTGCAGGACTAAAAAGCAAAAAAAATCAAGGAATTGGAGGTTGTTACTGACTTAGGTTGCATTTGTAGCTAATGAGCGTGTCATAGAACGTAGCCCTGACGTTCACCGCGCCAGCTATCGCTTGCGCTCAAGGCCTAGCGCAATTACCTTTGCCTTGTGATCGGGAAGCCGCGCTGCCACACTGTGGTTTTAGCGCCGCGATCGGTAATGCAGATCTATCCAAGAAAGCCACATCGGTGCTGAAAATGCTATACTGTTGATTGGGGGCGACTAGCTTCGACGTCGAGTAGTTCGAGGTAGTTGCGAGCCGAGGTCTCCGGTTGGCCTCGTAAAAACAACCGGAGCAAAAGAAGTGCGAACAGCAACACGGCGTTCGCTCTTGCCGCCTAAGTAGGCGGCAAGATGCCGGCCTAGCGCTCGGCCCGTGGCGCTGGAACTGGCAGCAAAAAACGGGCTCGCCCGCTGCGGGCGCCTCCGGCGCAGTGGGGACAACAAACGGGGGCTGGTACTCTGCGCGCCGGCTAGCGCAGCGCGCAGAGACACGAGAATAATGCGCTAGCTATGCTCGTAGACACTGCCCCAAACTTCTCGGCGGACTCGGGTGCAATTCCCGACGCCTCCACTCATCAACCGAGACAAGGGTAACACATGAAGCAGTCGGCGCCGTGGCGGAGTGGCTACGCGAGGGCCTGCAAAGCCCGTGACCCGGGTTCGAATCCCGGCGGCGCCTTTTACTTCGCTCTACTGATAATCCCATCGCTCGATGCTGACTAAACGCAGCGATCAACCTCCAGACTAAGAACAAAACAGCAAAAACTAGGCTAAAACACGCGCCCTCTCCTCATTCGGAGATAAAAGCTGGGGTGTCGTGACGGTAAATACACCCCAGCCGCTTGAAATCAATCTTCCTATGAGCGCACGTGAGGTGCGCCGCATCGCTTACAGCTTCGGCGTGCAACCGGGCTGGTCTGTTCTCGACATCACAACCACAGCCGACATAGCGCCACTGGAATGGTGTCGAATCGTCGGTGAAACCGGCACGGTGTTTGTTTATTCGCCAGATCCGGAAATCTTAGAAGATGCGCGCCGCTGGTCGCAAAGCCTGGCGCGCGCTGCGGCCGAGGAAAACGGGCTACCGTCTTTGGTGGTCGTGGATAATTTAAACCAGCTGAAAAACCTAAAGATTGATTTTGTCGTTGTTCGTGGTCTTTATTCTGGCCAGGAAATGACTAAATTCCTGCAAACCAATCTGCGTGATTATCGGATCGCTGTGAATGTGGTGTCGTTGATCACATCGGGATCGCCACGCATACAAAAGACCCTACAGAAGGTTCTTAAGCCGCGCGCTGTCTATGATTGGTGTTCGTCCTATTGCCGCCTGCTCCATGACGAAGAACGCTCGCTGCGACTCTTAGACATCTTGATCGATGCGTATATCATCGCTGCCTCCAATAGTGAGTACCGCGGCCTCGAAGATATGAAGGATCTAGCGCCCGATTTGTTGGATGCCCTGCGGGCGGCGGGATCAAAAGAGCGGTTGGTTGTCGAACTTGCCCCCCACCTAATGCCCCCGCGCTGTCTCCACAGCACAATAGCCGAAGCACATTCAAACAACAAGAAAGATAACAAACAAAACTCCGGTAAGGCCCCGCGCCCGCGTATCATCATCGAGCGCGGTATTGTGGGGATTGTTAAGCTTTGATGCTGCCAAGCTTTGATGCGCCCGCGGCTAAAGCGGCAAGGGCGGCGGGCGCCCTAGGGTAATCAAAAAAAACAGGGGGCGCAGAAATCTCAATTGTTAATAAGCCCCAATTGTTAATCGCGCTGCCGACCAAGCGAATACATTTTGGGTGACAAAATGTAGCGCATTTTATCCAAAAACCAGTCCTCGAAATAACGCCCATTAATCTTCACAAAAGCGGCTACTAAACTACCAATCGGCAACCAACTCAATACCAACAAAGAGAATAATTGCACGAAACCAAAGATAGCCGAGAGAAGTGATGATAACCCGACCCAAACCAAACAAGCTACAAAGATAATCACGAGTTGCCTAACTGTAAAGCGCACGGTGCCGAAAAGATCGAGCAAAGAGTCTTCGGCGTCTAAATCGCGCGGTACATCAACCGAGGCATCGAAGTAATCGTTGTCGTGCATCATTAATGATCATTTTCATTTTGGCGCCTTTTGGCTCGTTTGCCTTCCTTCTTCGACTTATGCTGGTTTTGGGCCTTGCTTGGGATTGCCTGGGATCGATTCTTATGTTGTTTAGCTTCGAGTGGGAAAATTATTGGGGTTGCTCTCTAAGAGTTCCCTTTTGCGCAACATATTGTTGTGCAGGACCAAAAACATATCATACTGATAATTGCGGCTGTCAAGGACGAAAGGAGGAAGCGGTATGGAAGTCCTGCTTGCACAACAGGCGCTGCGCCAAGCCTTTGTTGACCGCACGGGCGTAGATCCCGAGCGGTTCGAAGGCGAAATCGCCGCGCTCGTACATCTGTACGAGCGCGGCCAAGAGGTGGCTGCGCACAGCAGCGCAGCGAGGGCCCTGGGGTGGAGAGCAAGAGTGGCTCTCCGCGACCCAGAGGTGCGGCGCCTATGGAGGGCCTACAGGTCCCTCCGCTAAAAAGAAAAGGCCGCAAAGGACGCGGGGCGGGCTAAGGGTGATAGCCGCGCCCCGCGTCTTGTTGTGGAAGGTGTGATCTTTGCCGCCCCCGCTGTGAAGCTGCTATAATGTCTGGGGCGGGCGTGGTGTAGTGGTCGCACAGGGGCCTTCCAAGCCTCTAGGGCGGGTTCGATCCCCGCCGCCCGCACGTGGGGTCGGTAGCTCAGGGGAAAGAGCGCGGGCCTCCGGAGCCCGAGGCGGGGGTTCGAATCCTCCCCGGCCCACGTTGCGTTATGCCGGAGTAGCTTAATGAGTAGAGCGCGCGCCTTGTAAGCGCGATGTGCCGGTGCAAGTCCGGCCTCCGGCTCTATCTTAGAAGTGTTGTATTAGTCGTCTTCTAGGACGAGTTGTATCAGTCGTCTTCTAGGACGAGTTGTATCAGTCGTCTTCTAGGACGACCCAGCCTTCTTGCTTTAAGAGGGACACAAACTCGTTGCGTTCCTTGATGGGGTCTCCCCCTTTAGCGTTCTTGCCCTGCTTCTGACCGATAATGCGAACGGAGTAGCGGCCGAATAGCGCTCCAAGTAGTTCTTTTTCCCCATGGCTGAGGTCGGGATCGTCCTTGAATATAATCTCCGGTCGACCGTCAGCACCACCAATCATAGCACTGACCCGTAGCTTTTCAGCCAGGCCGGGCTCGATGTCTCGTAGCGCCTGGCGAATAGCTGGATACCAGACCACGGCGCGCGCAGGGCTCATCGGCACCTTCGCGATGTAGTTGCGGCCACCGCCTACGATAGCCTGTTGGGGCGCGGAACTGGGGTTTTTGTCATCATTGTTGGTGTGCGGATACACCTGTTTTTCGCAAAGCTTGTTGTGTTTGTCTGTTTCCGTGGCCACTGCCTCGTTAGTTTTAGAGCTATATTGTTTTGTTTTTGTGGCGGCAGGTGATAGATTGGTTGTGCTAGGGGCTTCATTGTCGGCAGAAGGTGTTTGTGTAGTATCTGTAAATTGCAAGGTAGCCTGATCAGACGCAGGCCTCTCAACAGCATTTTCTGTGCTAGAAGGGGCTCTGCCCACTATCGAGGCAGCCTCCGATTTAGGCTCAGACAGGGGCACCACAAGATCGGCGGAGCCATAGGCGCCATCTTCGAGGCGCGTATTTTGAATAGACCCTGTGCCAGATTCACTGGCCGGCTGTTCTCCCCTATCCTGCTCTTTTGCAATAGCGAAGGTGCTTGAGGGCTGCGGGGCAACGCCGGTTATGCCCCCGGGGTTTCCTTCAGCGCCGTTTTGTCGCGCCACCTTTTCTTTCTCGGTAACATTGGCAGACGCTGGCTCTGATTGTTTTGTTGTCGATGTGCTATCGGCAAATGGCAACGAAAGTTGGCCCGGTATAGTCATCGGCTCTGCATTAAGAGCGACATCTTTAGCTTTCCGCGGCGAATGGGCGCCGCCGGTGGCGACTTCTACAGCCGCGACAACAGCACCCAGTAGTTTGACGGGGGTAGGTTGCTGGATAGGGAGGCGTAGCGCTAGCTCGCCAACTGCTATACTCGACCCCTTCTCAAAAAGACGCCGCGCGACCAGTGTGTATAATGCGCTGTGCAAATCAAGCGGGTCGATATCTTCCCACGGCAACTGTGCCAAAAAACGAACCGCTGCTTCCGGATCGTCGCCCTCTAAAAAGTGCAAGATTTGCTCAGCCAGCTTTTTAGGCGAGCCAGATAAGATGTCGAATTGTACCCTCCGCATATCGGGATCGCTGCGCGTCGTCCAGCATTTGCAACCAAGAAAGGCGCAACGTTTCTATAGCCATAGTAGTCCGATAGCGCTATCGCCGCCGGCACGCTTTCGGCGTGGATGAGTTGGCGGGGTTGGCCGGCTGAGGTGCGTTTAGCAAGTGCTTCGATGTAGCGCTAATTTTGCTGCCGCTGACGCGACGACCCGCTCATTTTCCATGGGTTGTCGCAGAGCTTAGCTGCCAAAACTGGATACATTACTCCGCAGCTTTTGGTATGCTTGTAGCCGAGGACGTGACCGATCTCGTGTAACAGAAGAACCTTGCGCTCCAGAGGACTTACATTCTCGGGCTCGATTAGGGCCACCGAATACTCATGGCGATCAACAAACTCTGCCAACCCAAAACAACCAGGGGGAGTAGGTAAAACCCTGCTGCAAACGTACTTGTCGATGACGCTTGGACTGTATTCAACCAAGCGCACAACTTTCGTGTTACCAGACGGCTCATAAGTTAGGCGTTGCAGCTGAACGCGCTGTGGCTTGGTTGGAATTTGTTGGACAAATAGCACTTTTCTCACTCCAAGCGCTCGCAAGCGTGTTCGCAGCCAACTCTCGTAAGTTGCGTAGCCGGGCGCGTTGGTAAAATCTAAAACCAGTTGCTGTACTCCGTTTTGATTGGGGCCATCTCTTACAACGGCGAAGGCTAACGTTGCGCTCAGGAATATTCCCGCGATAGCACAGAAGAGAAAAATGTGCGCCCTTATCGCATTAACGATACGCATAAGCAGAAGTAATAGTAGCTACCTACTCGCTAGTAGCGGCCAGTTGATTGGCTGTGGTTTTTGCCGCTGTAGCCGACGCCCTTCCCGCATCTAGAGAAACCGCACTACAACTCTTTGCTGATTTTAAAAAAGCGCAAGCGACGGGACTTGAACCCGCGACCTCCGGCGTGACAGGCCGGCGCTCTAACCAACTGAGCTACGCCCGCGTTCTAACCCTACTATAGCACACCGGCTTTAAGAGGCACAACCTCTTTTTCGAACCGAAGGGTGGGTTTTCAGAACATTTGGCAGCAGAGATTTTTCGGAGGTTTATGTCGCACAGCTCGCATTGATTGTTGCGCGCCTGTCACTTTGCTTCATCCCACGCTCTTTAGCGGCCTGCGTGTGCTACTATACTACTGCTGTTAGCAAGGTTCGAAGCGATTAATATAATATCTGTGATCCAAAGCTCCAGGAGAGTGTCAGAATGGCTACACAACACAGAGTAGACGGCGACCTGGCAACCATCGCTGCAAGGCACGGCGCCAAAGCAGCAGCCGAGATGCCTGTTGGATGGGGCGGGGCATCGCCAGACCCCACACTTTATCCACGGCCACCGATCATCGTTGATATCGACGATACACTGCACCCGTGGTTTACCATCTTTTTGGAATTGCTGGAGGAGCGAACTGGCAAAGACATAGATCCGGACGCTGTCAAGAGCTACAACCTTGCCGATGTTTTAGGGTTTTCTCAGGAAGAGTTGAGCGAGGTGATTCTCGAAACGCACTATCACGAGAATCAGGGCAGAAGCCCCATCTATAGCGGGGCCCGCAAGGCCCTCAGAAAATGGCACGCTGCGGGGTACCCGATTCTCATTGCCACAAGCCGGCCCCCAGAGGCCATCGATTCAACAATCAAATGGCTCCAACCCAAAAACTTACCGGTCAGCATATTGACATTCGTAAGGGATAAGACCGCTTACGCCCGACAGCGTGGTGCGGTGGCCATCATCGATGATCGCCCCGACGTTTTGCTCTCCGGGCCGCCCGAGTTCGTCTGTGGCGCGATCCGGCAGTGTTGGCACCAATCCCTGCCGGAAAGCGCGCTTACCGAGGAAAACTTGGTAATTGCGGACAACTGGCAAGAGCTTTACAGGCGCCTAACACCGCTAATAGAGCAACGCAGTGCGGCGATCTGCGCGGCCAGAAACGGTAAGATTGACGCATTTAGCGGGCGGCGAGAAGCGGCATAGCGCACAAAATGTTGTTATCGTCGTGCTTCGTATGCTATCATAGGCTTAGTAACGACAGGAGGTCATAATGAGTAGAAACGACAACAAGAAAGGCAGCAACAATCGCAACAAGCCGATCGGTATGTCAGTCTCGGAGACTGGCGGCCGCAAGGAAACTAAGGCAGAGGCTTTTCACCTTTTGCCGTGGGAGTCGCTCGAAGAAGTGGCTCGGGTCTACCACTTCGGCACTCTTAAGTACGAGCCGCACAACTGGCGGCGAGGAATCCCCTACTCGCTGCTTTTCGCGGCGGCTATGCGTCACCTTTCGCGTTGGTACCAGCGCGAGGATATCGATCCCGAGTCGGGTTTGAACCATCTGGCACATGCCGCTTTCCATCTGCTCGGGTTATTGGCCTTCGAGCTTGGCCCTGAGGACATGAGCCGCTTCGACGATCGGCCCTATCCGCCGCGCGAAGATGATGTGGGTGAAGACGCTGCCGCGCACAAAGAGGGTGATGATTTGTAAGGCGCAACAATCGTGTCGCTATGCAAAAAA
>NICF_comb_assmDRAFT_10001304_pt1 | contig 19891 bp, 23 predicted proteins | sample NewIslPassag4_SG_FD_11279 | JGI IMG/M metagenome (IMG submission 11279) | reverse complement strand
CGAGCACTGTGAACAAGCCAATATCAGCTATCAGTCGGGGATTGGCTGGTCCTTGCCGAACCGCTGCTCTGCCTCCTCGTCGTCGACGCCTGCCGCTTGCAAGCGCGCCATGGCCCGCTTGAGAGCAGCCTCGGCCCGGGCGTAGTCGATGTTGGCCGCCCGGCTGCGCAGGCGCGCCTCCGCCCGCCGGCGGGCTTCCCAGGCCCGTAGCACGTCAATCTCCGAGGCCAGTTCGGCCGTGTCGGCCAGCACCGTCACCTTGTTGTTGGTAACTTCCACAAAGCCGCCGCTGACCGCCACGCGTTCCTTTTCTCCGTGAGCCGGGCCGTAGCGCAGCACGCCCGCGGTCAGGCCTGCCACCAGCGGAGCGTGGTTGGTCATGATGCCCAGATACCCTTCCACCGCCGGCACGATGATCGATTCGGCCTGCGTGTGCAGCACCTGCCGGTACGGCGTCACTACTTCCAGTTCGAGCATCTCGCCCGCTTCCCCCTCATTGCCCAGGGCGCCCGGCGCAGCCAGCCGCCGGGCGCCGCGGGACCGCCGGCGCGCTTTACGCGGCCTGCTCCTCCATCAAGCGGCGGCCCTTCTCGACGGCCTCGTCGATGGTACCCACCATGTAGAAGGCCGCCTCCGGCAAGTCGTCGTACTTGCCCTCGAGGATGCCCTTGAAGCCCCGCACCGTCTCCTGCACGGGCACGTACTTGCCCGGCTGTCCGGTGAACGCCTCCGCCACAAACATGGGCTGCGACAGGAAGCGCTCGATCTTGCGGGCTCGGGCCACCAGCAGCTTGTCGTCGTCGGACAACTCGTCCATGCCCAGGATCGCGATGATATCCTGGAGCTCCTTGTAGCGCTGCAGCACCTGCTGCACGCCGCGGGCCACATTGTAGTGCTCCTCGCCGACGATTTCCGGCGTCAGGATGCGGGAGGTGGACGCCAGCGGGTCGACCGCCGGGTAAATGCCCTTCTCGGCGATGCGCCGCTCCAGGTTGGTGGTGGCGTCCAGGTGGGCGAACGTGGTCGCCGGCGCCGGGTCGGTGTAGTCGTCGGCTGGCACGTAGATGGCCTGGATAGACGTAATGGAACCCTTGCGGGTCGTGACGATACGCTCCTGCAACTGCCCCATCTCCGTGGCGAGCGTGGGCTGGTAACCGACCGCGCTGGGCATGCGGCCCAAGAGAGCTGACACTTCCGAACCAGCCTGAACGAAACGGAAGATGTTGTCGATGAACACCAGCACGTCTTGGCCCTCCGTGTCGCGGAAGTGCTCTGCGATGGTGAGGGCCGTCAAGCCCACGCGCAGGCGGGCTCCGGGCGGCTCGTTCATCTGGCCGAACACCATGGCCACTTTGTCCAAGACGCCCGCTTCCCGCATTTCGTGGTACAGCTGGTTCCCCTCGCGCGTACGCTCGCCCACGCCCGCGAACACGCTGTAACCGCCGTGCTCGTAGGCGATGTTACGGATAAGCTCCATGATCAGGACTGTCTTGCCCACGCCCGCGCCGCCGAACAGCCCAATTTTCCCACCTCTCGGGTACGGCGCCAGCAGGTCGACGACTTTGATGCCGGTCTCCAGCATCTGCGTGGCCGGCTCCACCTCATCCACCGCCGGCGCCGGCCGGTGGATGGGCAGCCGCACGTCCGCCTCGATCTCACCCCGCTGGTCGATGGGCTCGCCCAGGACGTTCATCACGCGACCGAGCACCTTGCGCCCCACGGGCACCGAGATGGGCCCGCCTGTGTCCACCGCCCGCATGCCCCGCACCAAGCCGTCCGTTGACGCCATCGCAATGCAGCGCACGGTGTCGTTGCCCAGATGCTGGGCCGCCTCCAGGACCAGGTGAATCTTGCGGTCGTCCGACTCGTAGTCGATGCGGATCGCGTTGTTGAGGTCCGGCAACTGGCCGGGCGGGAACTCCACGTCCACCACCGGGCCCATGACCTGGACCACGCGACCCACTCGCTTGTTGTCGCTCATGGCTCCTGCCTCCTTCACACCGCCCCGGCCGCGGGCGCAACGCCAGGCCACCGGCCCGGCGCCGCCCCCCGCGGGCGGCGCCTCGTCAGTGGGCACCGACGTTAAGGGCCTCAGCCCCGCCCACGATCTCCGCAATCTCTTTCGTGATCGCCGCTTGCCGCGCCCGGTTGAACGAGAGCGTCAGCGTCCGGATCATCTCCGAGGCGTTGTCCGTCGCGGCACGCATCGCGCGCATTCGGGCGGCGTGCTCGCTAGCCTTGGCCTCCAGCAGCGCCCGGTACACCTGCATGTCCACATGCCGCGGCAAAAGCAGCCCCAGTACTTCTGCGGGCGACGGCTCGTAGATGTACTCAAGGGGCTCACCCTCTGATCCGCCGGCCGCTGGATCCTCGCTGCCGGCACCGTCTTTGGCGGCGTCCAGCCCGCTCAAGGGCAAGAGGCGCACCAAGGTGGGCCTCTGGGAGCCGACGCTCAAGAACTGGGTGTAGATCAGGTTGACCTCGTCAAACTGACCGGAAACGTAAAGATCCGTCAGGGCCCGCGAGATCTCCCGCGCGCGGAGGAAATCGATGTCGTCTCCCAGGTCCATGTACTCAGCGCGAATCGGCCGGCCGCGGCGGGCGAAGTGATCGCGGCCCTTGCGGCCGACGGTGATGAGCGCGCACTCCCGCGTCTCCGAGGCCAGAGCCTGCTCGGCGCGCCGGATGACGTTGGTGTTGTACGCCCCGGCCAAACCCCGGTCGGCCGTGATGAGCACGTACAACACCCGCTTCACCGGCCGACCCTGCAGCAGCGGGTGCTGGAACGCTTTCCGCTCGGACGCCTGGGCCCGGTTAGCCTCCACCAGTCGCGTCAGCACTTCCTCAAGCTTTTGGGCATACGGCCGCGCGGCGAGCGCCGTCCCCTGGGCCCGGCGCAGTTTGGTGGCCGACACCAGCTCCATGGCCTTGGTGATCTGCTGGATGTTGCGTACACTGCTGATGCGGCGTTTGATGTCCCGCATCGATTGTCCTGCCAACGGTCGTCACCACCCCTGCTTCGCGGCGCCAGCGCCGCCCGCCGCGCCCTACGCGACGTTGCCCGCGACAAAGCGCTCCTTGAAGTCGACGATGGCCTGCTTGAGCTTTTCTTCCAGTTCCTCCGGCAACTGGCCGGTAGTGCGAATCTCCTCCAAGATCTCCGGCCGCTCCGTGCGCAGGAACTGGAGAAACCCGGCCTCGAACTTGCGCACCTGCTCCACCGGCAAGCTATCCAGGTAACCGTTGGTGGCGGCGTAGATGACGACCACCTGCTCTTCCACCGGCATCGGCTGGTACTGGCCCTGCTTGAGGATCTCCACGGTCCGCTCGCCGCGGATCAGGCGGGCCTGCGTGGCCTTGTCCAGGTCGGAGCCAAACTGGGCGAAAGCCGCCAGTTCCCGGTACTGGGACAACTCCAGGCGCAAGTGGCCCGCAACCTTCTTCATGGCCTTGACCTGCGCGTCGCCGCCAACGCGGGACACCGACCGGCCCACGTTGATAGCCGGCCGCACGCCGGCGTAGAACAGGTCGGCCTCCAAGAAGATCTGACCGTCGGTGATGGAGATGACGTTGGTCGGGATGTAGGCCGAGATGTCGCCCGCCTGTGTTTCGATGATGGGCAGGGCCGTAAGGGAACCCCCGCCCAGCGCGTCGCTGAGCTTGGCCGAGCGCTCCAAAAGGCGCGAGTGCAGGTAGAAGACGTCACCCGGGTACGCCTCACGGCCTGGCGGACGGCGCAACAGCAGCGACAGCTCGCGGTAGGCCGCCGCGTGCTTGGACAGGTCATCGTAGACAATGAGCACGTGCTGCCCGTTGTACATGAAATACTCGCCCATGGCCGTGCCGGCATAGGGAGCAATGTACAAAAGCGGGGCGGGCTCGGAGGCGGTCGCCGACACCACGATGGTGTAATCCATGGCGCCGTACTTCTTGAGCGTCTCTACCACGCCCGCGACGGTGGACGCCTTCTGGCCGATGGCGACGTAGATGCAAATGACGTCGCCGCCCTTCTGGTTGATGATGGTGTCCACCGCCAGTGCCGTCTTCCCCGTCTGCCGGTCGCCGATGATCAGCTCCCGCTGCCCGCGCCCAATCGGCACCATGGAGTCGATGGCCTTGAGTCCCGTCTGCAACGGCTGGTGCACGGCGCGGCGGTCGATGACGCCCGGCGCGGGCGACTCGATGGGGCGGTAGCGGTCCGTCTTGATGGGCGGCCCGCCGTCCAGCGGCTGGCCGAGGGGGTTGACCACCCGCCCGATCAGCGCTTCACCCACCGGCACCTCCACGATGCGGCCCGTGCGCTTGACGGTGTCGCCCTCCTTAATATGGGCGTAAGGGCCCATAATGACCGCACCGATGTTGTCCTCTTCCAGGTTGAGGGCCATGCCGTAGGTCGGGCCAGGGAACTCCAGCAGCTCACCGGCCATGCACTCCTCCAGGCCCCACACGCGGGCGATCCCGTCGCCCACCATGATGACGGTGCCCACGTTCTGCACTTCGATATCCGCCTGGAAGCGTTCGATCTGCTGCTTCAGGATGGCACTGATCTCTTCGGGCCGGATAGCCACAACTGTCACCCCACAATCTCAAGTCGGGTTCCGCGCAGGGACTCCTTCAGGCGCTCCAGGCGCCGGGCCACGCTGCCGTCCATGACCAGGTCGCCGATGCGCGCTACCACGCCGCCGATGATCTCCGGCGTCACCACGTTGCGGATCCGTACTTGCTTACCGGTAAACCGGCTTAGGCCGTCCCGCAGCCCCGCCAGCTCCTCGTCTCCCAGCGGCTGGGCGCTACGCACCTCCACCTCGACGACGTCCCGCACCTTATCCGCGTACGCCACGAACTCACGGTACATGTCCGGCAAGAACCGCTCGCGCCGCTTGTTCACCACGAGCCGCAGGAACAGTTTTGTCACCTCGGACGCCTGCTCCCCCGCGGCGCGCACGAGCAGGTCCAGCTTTACCTCGGCCGGCACCCGCTGGCTCTCGATGGTGGTGCGGATCTCCGCGTCGTCCCGGATGACCGCGGCGACCCGGCCCAGTTCCCGCTCGACAGTCTCCAATAGCCCGCGCTCGGCGGCCAAATCACCTAGCGCCCGCGCATACCTGCGAGCCAGCCGCGCGTTGCCGGTCATTGCACATCCCCGGGCCTCTGCTCGCCCGGGCCGCCGGCGGCCGCAACCTGATCCACGAACTCCCGCACCAACTGCTTGTGGTCATCGGCCGTGAGCGTCTTGCCGATGAGCTTGCCGGCCGCCAGCACGACCAGGTTGGCCACTTCCTCCCGAATGGCGGCCACCGCCTGCTCCCGCTCCCGGGCGATGTCGGCCCGCGCCCGGGCCAAGGTCTGCTCAGCTTCTTCCTCCGCCTGCTTCAGGATGCGCTGGCGCGCCTCCTCGGCCCTTTTAACGGCGTCCTCGATCGTGGCCTGCGCCTCGGCCTGGGCCGCCTTCATCTTGGCCTGGTATTCGCTGAGCAGGCGCTCGGCCTCCGCCCGGGATTCGGCGGCTTTGTTTAGCGAGGTCTCGATGAACTCCTCGCGTTTTTGGATGATCCCCTGCACAGGCCGCCAGAGAAACTTGTACAAAAGCAGCATAATAACGAGAACGTTGATGGACTGAAACAGCCAGGTCCAAACGTCGAATGTCAGCGGCTGGCTGGGGCCGTGCCCTTCCGCCGCCACTGCGGCCAGCACTGTCAGCAGCATCGCGCTTCCCCCTTCGCCGGCGCCCGCACGCGGCGCGGCCGGGGAACGGGCAGTGCCACCCGTTCCCCGCCCACGCACGGCAAACCATCCGGGTCCCACTTTCCCGGCCAACGCCCGGGCGTCGCCCGTGTGCGGCGCCCGAAAACCTTGTACGCCCTTCGTTCCCGCGCCGTGTGCCCTCTAATCGGTTCGGAAATGGATTAGAGCCGGGTCCACAGCAAAATCGCGATAACGAAGCTGAAGAGCGTCAAGGCCTCCATGAACGCCAGAGCGATCAGCAGGGCCGTGCGCATGTCGCCGGCGGCCTCCGGCTGACGGGACATGGACTCCATAGCCTTGGAGGTCGACCAGGCCTGGCTCAGGGCCGAGGCCATCGCAGGCAGCGCGATAGCCAGGGCCACGGCGAACAAACCAGCAACCGTCATCTCGTCTTTCCCTCCTTTCCCCTCAGCACCCGTGACGAAACCGCCACGACTTGCCTTGGCACTTGATGGATTTACGCCGCTCTAGTGGCCGTGGGTTTGCGTGGCCAGGTAAGTGGCGGTGAGCAGCGTAAAGATAAACGCCTGAATGAAGCCCATCAAAAGCCCCAGCAGCATGACCGGCACGGGCAGTACCAAGGGCACCAAAATCGCCAGGATGGTGACCACCGTCTTCTCGCCGAACATGTTGCCGAACAAACGGATGGCCAGGGAGAAGGGCTTCACAATCTCCTCCAGAATGTTCATAGGCAGCATGATGACGACCGGCGAGACGAAGTTGTGCAGGTACCCGCTCAAGCCCTTTTCACGGATGCCCATGATGTGGGTAAGCACGATGGTGGTCAGGGCCAGGGCGGCGGTGGTCATGATGTCTGTGGTAGGCGGCACGAAACCGGGGATGAACCAAGAGAGGTTCATGGCCAAGATAAACACGAAGAGGCTGCCGGCAATCCAGAGGTACTTGCGGCCATGCTTGCCCATGGCCCCCTCCAGCAACCCATAAATGAACTCGACCAGCAGCTCAATGACAACCTGAGCGCCTTTGGGCCGCTCATGGAAACCGCCGCGGGTCACCAGCTTCACCGCGACCAAAAGAAGGATCATTACGATCCAGGTGTTGATGACGGTAGAGGTAATGGTAACGGGTCCGATGTGGAGGACGTCAAAGCGGACCAGGTGGTCCATGACCTCGTTCAGCTGCTGGATGATTCGTTCCAAAACCCCGTCACCCCTTGCCCAGGGCCGCCCGCACCGCGTCCCCGAAGTACACCAGCACTTCCGCGAGTACCCCGATCAGTGCGCCCAGAAGGACTTCAAGCCCCAACGGCGCCGCCGCCAGTAAAATCGCTCCCGATAGCACCAGCCGCAGCAGCATCCGCTGCATCAGCCGAAACGCGGCCCTGGGGTCAGGCTGGTCGCCCAGCCCCTGCATGGCGGAGTACACCAGGTAGTAGTTGACCAGGCTCACGGGTAGCCCCGCCAAAATACCAGCGGCCGCTCCCCGAAACCCGACGGCGAAAGCCAGCACCGCGCAACCGATCCCGGCAAGAACCAGCGTGCGCAGCCGGCCCCACTGGTGCTCCACCCTCACCGTCCGTCCTTTCCCGTTGGCGAACCATCCCGCTCCAGGGAATCCTCACCTTCGGGAAAGTTCTCTTTTTCACGATCCCGGGCACGCGCCTGCCCCTTCCCCGGACGCGCAGACGCCTCTTGGGACCGCTGGAGGACCATGACTTCCTTGACCAGCGAGAGCACGCTCAACACCATGCCCAGCACGATCCCGGAAACCATCCCGACCGGCGCCGACTGCCAACGGTCGTCCAGCCACGTCCCGACACGGTACCCGAGGTAGATGTATACGGCCGTGGTGAGCACCAGCGAGATCCCGATGCTTCCGTACCTGCCGTACTCCCCCGGGAAGGTCAAGGCAAACCCCCACTCGCTCGGGTGTTCCAGCGGCCCTTTATGTTCCCGGAACCAACGGCACTTATTATAGTACAGCCCCCCGCAGTTTGCAACGGCCTGCACAGCGCCGCGGGCGCCCCCCTCTCGCCGCGGCTAGCACGCACCGTCTGTTCGCGGCACGCTATTTCCACAACTTCACTCCTCGCGATCCCGCGGCCGGCACCGGCCCGATCCGGCGGCCGTTTCGACAGAAATCGGAACCGCAAACTCCTCCGGCCAACCGGGCTCCCATCCGAAGATGTGCTCCAGCGCATGGGCGATGCGCTCCGCGGCCCGACCGTCGCCGTACGGATTGGGCGCGGCGGCCATGGACCGGTACGCCTCGGGGTCCGTCAAAAGGCGCGCCGCCTCCTGCTCGATCTGCACCGGATCCGTCCCGGCCAGCCGGGCGCCCCCGGCGGCGACGCCCTCCGGCCGCTCGGTGGTGGTCCGCAGTACCAGCACGGGCTTGCGCAGGGCCAGAGCTTCTTCCTGGATGCCGCCCGAGTCGGTAAGGACCAGGTGGACCCGTTGCAAAAGATGCACGAAGTCCAGGTAATGGGGCGGCTCCATGAGGAACACCCGCTCCTGACCCGCCAGCTCGGCGGCGGCAGCCCGCACGTGGGGATTGCGGTGGACGGGGAATGCGACCGCCACGTCCGGAAACCGCTGCAGGAGGCGGCGCACGGCGGCGTAGATGGCCCGCAGGGGCTCACCCAGGTTTTCCCTCCGGTGGGTCGTCAGCAGCAGCAACCGTCCAGGCCAGGCCGCGGCCTCGGCCAGCGGACCGCCGGCAAACCTGTACCCCGGCCGTTGGGCCATGTAGAGCGCATCGATAACGGTGTTGCCCGTCACCAGTACCGTCTCGGGCGGGACCTGCTCCCGCAACAGGTTCTCCCGGGCGCCCGGCGTGGGGGCGAAGTGCCATTGCGCGATGCGTCCCAACAGCCGCCGGTTCATTTCCTCCGGGAAGGGATTGTGGGGGTTGCCCGTGCGCAGCCCGGCCTCTACGTGGGCCGCGGGGATCCTGCGGTGAAACGCGGCCAGCGCGCCGACCATGGCGGTGGTGGTGTCACCCTGCACCATAACGATGTCGGGTTGCATCGCCACCAGGAGGTCGTCGAGGCGCTGCAGCGCCCGTCCAGCCAGGCCGTTGAGGGTCTGGTCCTCGGTCATAAGATCCAGATCAACGTCTGGTTTCAGCTGGAAAACGTCCAGCACCTGGTCGAGCATTTCCCGGTGCTGGGCCGTCACCACCACCGCGACGTCAAGCCGCCCCCGGCAGCGCAGGACGTGCACCACAGGCGCGAGCTTAATGGCTTCGGGCCGCGTACCGAAGATCAGCATGACACGGGCCCGTCGCGGGACCGCAAGGCGCGCCATCATCCGCCTACGGGCGGCCGCGACCCCCGCGGCATGCGGGCCGGGCGGGACCAGTCGCCCAACACCCCCAATCGCCTCGCCCACCCCAACGAAAGGACGCACAAGAGCACCAGCACTGCCGACGCTTGAGCCGTGCTCACCCGCACCAGCGCCAGCGCCACCGCGGCCAGCACGGCGCTGACCGAGTATAAAAGGAGAACCGCCTGGCGATGGGTCAGCCCGGCCCGCAGCAACTGGTGGTGCAAGTGCTGATCATCCCGCTGGGAGATGGGCTGGCCGTTGCGGAAGCGGCGCAGCACCGCGCAGAACGTGTCAAAAAAGGGCACGCCGAGGCTCAAGATGGGAATGGCGAGCGCGATGCTGGTGGCGCCTTTGAGAGCTCCTTCGACGCTGATGGCCCCAAGCATGAAGCCCAGCAGCATCCCGCCCGTGTCTCCCATAAACACCCGGGCAGGGTTGAAATTGTAACGGAGGAAACCGATGGTGCTGCCGATGAGTGCCGCCGTCAAGAAGGCCACGAACAGCTGCTCCCGCTGCCAGGCGATGACGAGCAGCGGCATGGCGGCGATCGACGCGATGCCCGCGGCCAGGCCGTCGAGGCCGTCGATGAGGTTGAGCATGTTGGTGATGGCGACGATCCACAGGATGGTCAGCGGCACACCCCAGGCGCCCAGGTACAGCATGCCGCCGAAGGGGTTGGTCACGAACTGGATGCGGGTGCCGAAGTAAACCAGCACGCCGGCGGCAGCCAGCTGGCCCACCAACTTCGCTCCGGGCCGCAGCTCCACATAGTCGTCGATAAGGCCCACGAGCGTGATGAGGGTCGAGCCCAGCCATAGGCCGGCCAGGCTCTCGCTCCAGCCCTGGCTGACCAGGACGGGAATCCAAAACCCAAGGTAGATGGCAAGCCCGCCTCCCGTCGGCACCGGCCGGCGGTGGATGCGGCGCGGGCCCGGCTGCGCCATCAGCCCTGCCCGCTGGGCCAGCGCGCGCAACACCGGCGTCAGCGCGAGGCTGACGGCGGCGCAAATTGCACCGATCTGAATCAGTTCACGAACAGACAGCGGCTATCCCACCCTACCGGGTTCCATACAGGCGATCGCCGGCGTCGCCCAGGCCCGGCACGATGTAGGCGTGGTCGTTGAGGCACTCGTCCACGGCTGCGACGAAGATCGGCACCTCCGGATGGTCCCGGTGCACCCGGGCGATGCCTTCGGGCGCCGCCACCAGCGACAGCAGCCGGATGCTGGTGCCGCCCTGCTGTTTGATGAAGTCGATGGCGGCCGCGGCCGAACCGCCCGTGGCCAGCATCGGATCAACGACGATCACGTCCCGCTCCCGGATGTCCTGCGGCAGCTTTTGGTAGTAGCGCACCGGCTCCAGCGTGTCCGGGTCGCGGTAGACGCCAAAATGGCCCACCTTCGCCGCCGGGATCAGCCGCAGCACACCGGACACCATCCCTAGGCCCGCCCGCAGGATGGCCACCACGGCCAGCTTCTTGCCGGACACGATCCGGCCCACTGCCCGTCCCACCGGCGTCTGCACCTCGACGGTTTCGGTGGCGAGATCCCGGGTGACCTCATAGGCCATCAGCATCGCGACCTCCTCCATCAGGTCGCGAAAGTCCTTTGGCCCGGTGCGCTCATCCCGCAGCATGGTGAGCTTGTGCTGCACCAACGGGTGCTCGATCACATGCACGCCGCCTGCCTGCGACAACGGCCTTCGCCTCCTGTTCACCGGGTGCCGCCCGTCGCCGAGGCAGGCACCACGTGCGGCCCTACTGCTCCAGACCGCGGATCTTGTCCACCCGGCGCTGGTGACGACCCCCTTCAAACTGCCCCTCAAGAAACGCGGCCACGATGGCCTGCGCGAGCCCAGGCCCAATCACCCGGGCGCCCAGACAAAGCACATTGGCGTCGTTGTGCTCCCTGGCCAGCCGTGCCGAAAACGGCTCCGCGCATAAAGCCGCCCGGACGCCCGCCACCTTATTGGCGGCAATGGACATGCCGATGCCGGTGCCGCAGATGAGAATGCCCCGCTCGTGGCGGCCCTGGGCCACCGCTTCGGCCACAGCCCGGGCAAAATCGGGGTAGTCGCACGATTCGCGCCCTGACGTTCCCATGTCTTCCACCGCGTGACCCGCGGCCTTAAGAAACGGGATGAGTTCCTCCTTCAAATCGAAACCCGCGTGGTCACTGCCGATGGCGATCCGCATGCCCGTCGCCTCCTGGCCAGGGTGTTCGACACGCCGCGGCCATCTCCTTGCCTCGCTCGGCCGGGAAGCACCGCGCCACAACCATGGTCCCGTGCGGTCCCGTCCGCAGCCGGGACGGATCCCCGCCATTAACCTCCAAAAGGATTTGACAGGAGCTTGTCCACGACGGCCGCCAGCGCCCGCCGCAAGGTCGCTGCGGTCTGCCGGTACGCTTCCCGCCCCTGGTGCAACGGATCGCGAATATCGGTTTCCGTGCCATTATGGGCAAACTCCAGCAGCGTGAAGGTCTTCTCCGCCGCCCTGGGGTGCAGGCGGAGCACCGCCTCTTTGTGCGCCCGCGTCATGGTAAGGATCAGGTCGGCCTGGGCCACCATGCCGGGCTCCAGCCGCTGCGCCTTGTGGCCCCTTAAGTCCAGCCCCTGTTCGGCCATGACCGCGACCGCGTCGGGCGTGGCCTCCTCGCCGGGTACCGCCAAGGTACCAGCCGTCTCGACGATGAACTCGCCGGCTCGCCCGGCCAAAAGGTCCCGGAGGATCGCGCCCGCCATGGGGCTGCGGCAGGTGTTACCCGAGCAGACCAGCAAAATCCGGTAGGCCAAGCTCCATCACCCAGTTTTCATCATGCCCGTCCGCCTGCGACCGATCAAGCACTTCCGCACCTTCCGGAGGACGCTCGTCCGCTCCTGGAAACACGGGGCACCAGCCGCTCCCGCGCGGCGCCGGTCCCTCTCGCGCCCGGCTATGTACGCCGAAGCGACAAACGGGACACAGTAACGACAGGCAAGAGACGGCAAAGCACCACGGCCAAAGAAACAGGGCGCGGTCTCAGAAGGCAGGGCCCGCGCCAGCCCGGGAGGGACGCCGCCTATGGACCGGCCGTATTTGTGCCCCGTGTGCCGGGACAACCGCCAGGACTTCCTGCAGATCATCAAGTTCGGGCGGGAGATCCGCAAGGACCCGGAAACCGGCGCCGTGCAGTACGCGGCCGACGAGTGGGAGACCCTGGCCAAAGACGGCCGCCCGGAGCTCGAGATCCGCTGCGGGCTGTGCGGGCACGGCGGGCCGGAAGCGGATTTCGTGCGGGCCGCCGAACGGGACGCGAGCCGAATGCGGCCCGCTAGAGGTCGCAGAGCATGACCAGCCAGTCCTTGGGCGCCCGTGCAGCATCCGCCGGGTAGAAACCGGCCTTCACCAACAGCCTGCGGGCGACCGCATCGCCCGCAGGGATGGGCAGGCGCACCCGGCCCACGCCCCGCTGGCGCCACGACCGCAGGGCGTGCCTGACCAGCGTGGTGCCCACGCCGCGGCCGCGGGCGTCGGGCCGCACCGCGACCACGAGCACGCGCGCCTCGTCTTTCCGTCCCCCCCGCAGCGACGGCGGCAGCACCTGGCCATGGCCCTGGACCAGCAGCATCAGGCGCAGCGGCGACAACCCGCTCTTGCGCCAGCCGCCCGGCCAGTGCCAGAGCCAGCGCAGGGCGTGCCCACGCATGACCGCAGCCCGCCACAGGGCCGACCGGGGATGGGGCGCGAACGCGTAACCCGCGATGTCCACGCCCTGCTGGGCCACGAGGAACGAGCGCGGATCCGCGTCGTAGAACAAGCGGAGCGATTGCTCGATGAGCATGGGTTCCGGCGGGCGCGTCGCCGCCTGCCCCAGCCGCTCGGCGAAGACCTCCGCGGACAAGCGCGCGATGGCCGCCAGATCACGGCGCTTGGCCACCGTGTAGATCACGCCGGCGGTCCCTCCCCGACGAAATCCAGTACCTGCCAGGCCACCCGGTCCACGACCAGACCCCGGAAGCGGGTTTCGACGCCTAAGAATACCCGCTCGGGCCAGCCCAGCATGGCAAGGGGGATGCCCACCTCCAGCTGATGGCGCAGGGCTCGCGCCACGATCTCTCCCGTGGGTTCCCAGCCCCCCTCGCCTTTGATGCGCACGCGGTCCGGCACTTGCAGGCCGATGCGGAGCCGCTGCCGGGTTTCCTCGCCGCGTCGTGCGCGGCCCACGCCATGCAAGCTGATGGCGTACAGGTAGTCGTTGACGGCCCGGTGGCGCACCTCCATGCGCAGGTACAGATTGTGCCCATCCCGGCAGGCGGCCACCGCCCGGATGTCGGCGCCCCGGCCCATCCGCCGGGTGATGGAGTGCTGGCGCGGATCCAGCACGGGCCCGTCGATGCCCTCCCAGTCGTAGGACTCGCCGTCCACCAGGATGGCGCCGTCGTCCACCCACGGCAGGCGCATGGGCTGGAAAAGACCAAACAGCTCGTTGCGCCGCACGAAACTCAATAGGTAACGGCGCATGAACACCATTTGGCTTCGGTAGCACAAAAGCGCCTGCAGCTTGCGATCAATGCTGTCCCGGGGCAGTTCCAGGCTGAGCCACTGCAGCGGCAGGTGGAAATACGGCTTCGGCGGCAAAAGCAACTGGCGCGGCCGCAAGCCGCGGGGCTGGGGCCATATTCCTTGGTGGACCAGGTAGTGCAGCACCACCGGCGCCCCCACCGGCAGGCGCCCTTTCAGCCGCAAGCGCTCCAAGGCGTAGAGCGTGAACAAGCAGCCGGCCCAGTGATCTCCGTGGGTGTCGTGGGGATGGGGTACGATGACTTGGGTCGGCCGGAACTCCCGCACGATGTCCTCCAGATCCCGCACGACGCTTTCACCGCAGAACACCGCGCCCCGGGTGCGGCTGTTCTCGTACGGGGAGCGGGTGACCCTCGTAAAGCGCGACCGGTACGGGCGGCTGAAATCCCAATGCTCCTCCCACATGGCCGCCAGTCCGCGGTCGGGATAGCCGCAAAACACCACCTCTGCGGGCGAAATCCCCAACTGTCCCAGGGCCGCCAACGTCTCCCTTTGGCGCTGGTACGCAAACTCGATGTAGCGGGCCGGGGTTAGGCGCAGCCGCCGGGACTGCCCGCGCAGCGCGGTGCGGTTGTAGCCATCGCCGTTGGTGAGCAGCACCACCCGCACGGCGCAGCCGGCTTGGACGGCCAGGTGCAACAGCCCTCCTGCGCCCAGGATCTCGTCGTCGCAGTGGGGCGCGACGACGAGCCACCGCTGGCCCGGCTCCACCATCAGTTGCTGCAGGCGCAGGGCTGTCGGCTCCGGCGCCCGCCGCGCTGCGGCGTCGGTCTGGGAATGCTCGGTCTTTCTTCCGGCTGCACGCCGCCACGGCAGCAGCCTCATGGGATCCTGCTCCCTTCGGGGTCCGGGCGGTCGCCGGCTTGCAGAGGACCGCCGGGTTATGGATGACTACCCGATCGCAGACTATCTCCGGCGGCGCCGGTTTCCGCAGGGTCGCTGGCTCCGGCTGCATCCCGTGCTGCGCCGGAGGCGGCACCGCCCATCCCGGCCCGCTCAATCCGGTAGCCCGCGGCCCGGCGCATGCGGTTCATCAACGCCAGCCCCAAGCCGACGGGCGCCACTCCCTCCATATAAATAACGTCCACGCCCGCCGCATCCAACTCCCGCAAGCTGTGAAACAGGTTGCGGGCCAACTCCGCCAGGTCCCCCCGGCTGCCGGCCACCCACACGACGTCGGCGGCATATGCCGGTGCGCCCTCCCGGGTGGCCAGCACGCCGGTGCGGCGGCCGGCGGCCCGTTCCTCCTTGAGGCGAGCCGCGATGTGGGCCGTCACCGCCTCAGGCGGCCCTTCCACCAGCACGCAGCGGGTGGCGGGCGCGTAATGGCGGTACTTCATGCCCGGCGACCGCACCGGCCCGCCGGCCGGCATACCCTCCGCCGCCGGGTCCACCCGTAACGGGCCTAGGATCTCTGCCAGCTCCTCCACCGTCACGCCGCCGGGGCGCAGGAGCACCGGCGGGTCGGCCGTCAGGTCGATCACCGTCGACTCAAGCCCGATGCCGGCCTCGCCGCCGTCCAGGATCATGTCGATCCGCCCGCGCAGGTCGGCCCACACGTGGTCGGCCCGGGTCGGGCTGGGCCGGCCCGAACGGTTGGCGCTAGGCGCGGCGATGGGGCAGCCGCTGGCCCGGATGAGCGCCAAGGCCACGGGATGATCGGGCACCCGCACCGCCACCGTGTCCAGCCCCGCGGTGGTTTCGTCGGGCACGACAGACCGGCGGGGAAGAACGAGCGTCAGGGGCCCCGGCCAGAAGCGCCGCGCCAGGATGTCCACCGCCGGCAGCGGCACGGCCACGGCCGGCACTTGCCCAGCGCCGGCCAGATGAACGATCAGCGGGTTGTCGCCGGGGCGCCCCTTAGCGGCAAAGATCCGGCGCACAGCTGCCGGGTCCAGGGCGTTCGCGCCGAGGCCGTATACGGTCTCGGTGGGGAAGGCCACCAGCCCCCCGCGTCGGATCACGGCGGCCGCTTCCGCGATGGCGTCCGCATCGGGATGCAGCGGGTCCACCTTGACCAGGCGCGTCTCCACTAGGCCGCCGTCCCTCCCCCGCCGCGGCGCGTCGCCAGCACGACGCGCGGATGTCCGGCGTAGTCCTTCTCGACCCGCACCGCGTTCCACTGGTCGCCCTCGAGGAGCGCCCGCACAGCGTTTTCTTGATCGTGGCCGATCTCCAGAGCCAAAAGGCCGCCGGGCCGCAGGACGGCCGCCGCCTGGGGCACCAGGCGCCGGTACACGGCCAATCCGTCGGGGCCCCCATCCAGTGCCACCCGCGGCTCGAACTCCCTCACGTCCCGGGGCAACTTTTCCCAGTCGCGCGCGGGGATGTAGGGCGGGTTGGACACGACCGCGTCGAGCCCGCTAGTGTACCGGCCATGCTCGTTCAGATGGTCCCCGCCCGCGCCAGCAGACTCGGTGCCACCAGACAACCATGCCGCCACCGGTGCCAGGAGATCCCCTTCCAAAATTACGATACGGTCTGCGACGCCTTGCGCAGCCGCGTTGCGCCGAGCCACCGCCGCCGCCGCAGGCGAAATGTCCACGGCCAGCACCCGCGCTCGCGGCAAGCCCCGTGCGAGGCCGATGGCGATGGCCCCGGAGCCGGTGCCCACATCGGCTAGGAGCAGGGGCCGGTCCAACGGTTGCAGGCGCCGCACTACCGCCTCCACCAGGAGTTCGGTTTCCGGGCGCGGGATAAGCACGTCTGGCGTTACCGCCAGCGTCATGCGCAGGAACTCTTTTTTTCCGGTGATGTAGGCCACGGGCATCCCGCGCCCCCGGGCCCGCAGCACCTCCCGGTACGCGTCCACTTCCCGCGGCACAAGCGGCCGGTCATGGTTCACATATAAGGAAACCCGGTCCATGCCCAGGACGTGCCCGAGCAGGACTTCCGCGTCCAAGCGCGCCGAAGGGCTGCCGCAGCGCTGGAGGTAGTCGGTGGCCAGCCGCAAGTAATCCATCAAGGCGCGAGGTTGATTCACGCCTGCGCCTCCTGCCGCTCCAGTTGCTGGGTCTGGTCAGCCACGATGAGCGCGTCGATAACCTCGTCCAAGTCGCCCTCCAGGATGGAGTCCAGCCGGTAAAGAGTCAAGCCGATGCGGTGGTCGGTCATCCGGCCCTGGGGAAAGTTGTAGGTGCGGATACGCTCACTGCGTTCGCCGGTGCCCACCTGCGACCGGCGGGCGGCGGCCACCTCCGCTTCCTGCTCCCGGCGCTTCATGTCCAAGAGCCTCGCGCGCAGCACCCGCATGGCTTTTTCCTTGTTTTGCAACTGCGAGCGCTCGTCCTGGCAGGTGACGACGAGGCCCGTGGGCAGGTGTGTGATCCGGATGGCCGAGTCCGTCGTGTTCACGCTCTGGCCGCCATGGCCACCGGAACGAAACACGTCGATGCGCAGGTCCTCCGGCCGGATCTCGACGTCCACTTCCTCCGCCTCCGGGAGCACCGCCACCGTCGCGGTGGACGTGTGAATGCGCCCGCTGGCTTCGGTGGTGGGCACCCGCTGCACCCGGTGCACGCCGCTTTCGTACTTGAGCCGGCTGTAGGCGTTCTTGCCGTGCACCATAAAGACGACTTCCTTAAAACCGCCCAACTCCGTAGCGTTGGCGCTCATCAACTCCACCCGCCAGCCGCGGTTCTCCGCGTAGCGGGAATACATGCGGAACAAGTCCGCCGCGAAGAGAGCCGCCTCCTCGCCGCCGGTGCCCGCCCGGATCTCCATAATGATGTTCTTCTCGTCGTTGGGATCCTTGGGCAACAGCAGCACCCGCAGCTCACGCTCCAGGTCCGCCTGACGCTCCTGCAGGCGGGCCAGCTCCTCCTTAGCCAACTCCCGCATCTCCGGCTCCAGCTTCTCTTCCAGCAGCGCCCGGGTTTCCTTGATCTCGGCCTGCACCTGCCGGTAGGCCCGGTAGCGGGTCACGATCTCCTCAAGGTCCGCGTGGGCCTTGGCCACCTTCTGCAGTTGCGCCGGATCCTGCAACACGGCCGGGTCCGACAGCCGCTTCTCCAGTTCTATGTAGCGCTGCTCCAGTTCCGCCAGCTTATCGAACATACGCCGCCTCCGCGACCGCCTCCGCAGCCGCCTCTGCGCGCTGCGACACCACGCCATCCAGGGCCAGCACCCGTTCGAGCGCTGCGATGGCCACCTCCAACTGGTCCCGCTCGGGCGGGCGGGTCGTCAGCCGCTGCATCCACAGGCCCGGCGTGGCAATCCAGCGCACCAGGGAAAACGCATCGTCCCGTGCGGCATGACGGATAATTTCATAGGAAAGTCCGGCCACCACCGGCAATAGAAGCAGGTGAATCAGCACCCGCATTAAGAACGGCGGCCGGCCGAAGAACGAAAACAAGAACACGCTCAGAAACAGAACGATCAGGATGAAGTTGGTGCCACAGCGGGTGTGCACGATACTCTGGCGCGCCACGTTGTCCACCGTCAGCGGCAGCCCGGCTTCGTAGCAGTTGATGGCTTTGTGCTCGGCGCCGTGATACTGAAACACCCGCGCCACGTCCGGCATGCGCCCGATGGCCAGGATGTAGAGGGTGAACAGGGCGATCTTTATGATGCCCTCCACGAAGTTGAGCAGCACGTTATGGCTGATCGCATCTTGGATCAGGCGGATGAGGTAGGCAGGCAACACCACGAACAGACCCACCGTCAGCCCTACCGCCAGCACCAGCGACAACACCAGCTCCTTGGCGCCCAAGGGCTGCTCCTCGCCCTCAGTCGCCTGGGCGGCCGAGAAGTTCAAGGCCTTGACCCCGATGACCAGTGCCTCGGCCAGCGCCACCGCTCCCCGGATGAGCGGCCGCTTGAGGATAGGAAACCGTTGCGCCCACGGCACCAGCGGCTCCTCGTGCACCAGTACCGTCCCGTCGGCGCGCCGTACGCCGATGGCCAGCGCCCGGCGCCCCCGCATCATCACGCCTTCAATCACGGCCTGACCGCCGTAGAAGAAATTGTCTTTCACCCCGCCACCCCCGTGCGGTCCGCTACCGCCGGCGATAGTCCGGACAGCGGGTCGCATTGGGCCGTTCCGGACGCCAGCAGGCGTTGCCGTAGTTGTATTTGCAGCTGTCGCACAGAAACCGGCTGCCGCCCAACAGCTGCGCCAGCCGCTGGCGCAGGAGATCCCACCACTTCAAAACGCGGCACTCTCCTCCAACGCATCGACTTGGGCAGCCAGGAGTTCCCGGAGCCGGTCCAGGCCCAGACCTGTCTTGGCCGAGATGGCCATGGCGTTGGGCGTGCTCTGGGCCCATGACTCCACCTGGGCCCGGTCCGCCACGATATCCAGCTTGTTGTACGCGGTGACCATGGGCTTATCCAAAGCCCCCAACTCGTCCAGGACCGCCGCCACGGCCTCCATCTGCTCGTGGACGTCCGGCTGGCTCGCGTCCACCACGTGGAGCAAGATGTCGGCCTCCTGCACCTCTTCCAGCGTGGCCCGGAAGGCGGCCACCAGTTGGTGTGGTAGCTTGCGCAAAAACCCCACCGTATCCGTCAGGAGCGCGTCCTTGCCCGGCACCAGCGTCACCCGGCGCACGGTTGGATCCAAGGTGGCAAACAAGCGGTTTTCCGCCAGCACGCCCGCGCGGGTCAGGGCGTTCATGAGCGTCGACTTGCCGGCGTTGGTGTAGCCCACCAAGGCGATGACGGGCAGCCCGGTGCGCCGGCGGCCCTCGCGCTGCAGCGCCCGGGTGCGCCGCACCTCCTCTAGTTCCCTGCGGATGCCGGCGATCCGGCGGCGGATGCGCCGCCGGTCCGTTTCCAGCTGGGTTTCGCCGGGGCCGCGCGTGCCGATGCCGCCACCCAGACGGGACATGGCCGTGCCGCGGCCCGCCAGCCGCGTCAGTTGGTACGTCAACTGGGCCAGCTCAACCTGTAGCTTGCCTTCTTTGGTCCGGGCCCGCTGGGCAAAGATGTCCAAGATAAGCTGGGTACGGTCGATCACCGGTATCTCCACCAGCTTCTCCAGATTGCGGGCCTGGGCTGGGGTCAGCTCGTCGTCGACCACCACCAGGTCCGCCTCCAGCTCCCAAGCGAGCGTGCGGGCCTCTTGGACTTTTCCCTGGCCGATGTAGGTCGCGGCGACCGGACGGTCAAGGCGCTGCACCACCGAACCTACTACCCGGCCGCCGGCGCTGCGCACCAACTCCGCCAGCTCGTCCAAGTGGCCGTTGACCCCTATGAGCAGCACCCGCTCCTCCTGCGTTGCGCCGCGGTGCGGCACCATGACTCCACCTTCTCGGGCCGGCGAGCCGCTTGCGGCCCGCCGGCCATCCACCGG
>NICF_comb_assmDRAFT_10001301_pt1 | contig 19905 bp, 18 predicted proteins | sample NewIslPassag4_SG_FD_11279 | JGI IMG/M metagenome (IMG submission 11279) | reverse complement strand
CTTCAGTGCCGGCGATCTGGACGCAGGGCCCGTTTGATGGTAGAATAAGAAAAGAGCGAATCGCCGCTTCCGCTCTTTTGATCGAAGCGGTGGTAAAACCGAAGAGGCGCCGCGGCGACTGGCGAACGACGTGGAATTGACCACGGGGAAGCCGCGAACGCCCGGACTTGTTGCCGCTCGCCTGGGCACCTGAGCATTTGGAGGTGCCCGGTTTATGTCTCAAGGCCTGAACTCCGGTCTTGCCCCACGGCTTTGCCGCCCCCACCTGCAGCAGGTTGATCCCGAGTGCTTTCGCATCCTCGAGCGAGAGATCGAAAGGCAAAGCCGCGGGATCGAGCTGATCCCGTCCGAAAACTACGTCTCCCCCGCCGTGCTCGAAGCTCTCGGCACGGAGTTCACCAACAAGTACAGCGAAGGCTATCCCGGCCGCCGGTATTACGGAGGGCAAGAGCAGACCGACGCTTTGGAGAGCCTGGCGATCGAACGGGCGAAGGCGCTGTTTCGTGCTGACCACGCCAATGTGCAGGCGCTGTCGGGCGCAGCGGCCAACCTGGCGATTTACCATGCCTGGTTGGATCCGGGCGACACTGTCCTTGGAATGGATCTAAGCCACGGCGGGCATCTGACGCACGGCGATCCCAAGACCCTGGCCGGACAGCACTACCGTTTCATCCGCTATGGGATGAAAGACGCGTCCACGGGAGTCATTGATTACGACGCTCTCGAGGAGATCGCACGGAGAGAGCGGCCGAAGATTATCCTCGCAGGCTTTTCGTCGTATCCTCGCACCCTTGACTACGGACGAATCGCCGAGATCGCCCGCGGGATCGGCGCGCTCGCGATGGCAGACATGTCGCACGTCGGAGGGCTTATCGCGGCGGGCGTCCTTCCCAATCCGCTTGATCACGGCTTTCACATGATGATGACGACCACCCATAAAAGCCTGCGGGGCCCGAGAGGCGCACTCATTCTCAGCAGAGGAATCGTCTCAAGCCCACTCAAAAAGGTCGAGCGAGTGATCGAAAACATTCCCACGCTGATCGACCGGGCCGTCTTTCCCGGGGTGCAAGGTGGGCCTCACATGAACGCCGTCCTTGCCATCGCCGTTGCGCTCAAGGAGGCGGCGACGCCGGAGTTTCGGGCCTACGCCCGGCAAGTGCTCGAGAACGCCCAGGTCCTGGCGAAGAGCCTCATCGGCGCCGGCTGTCACCTCGTGACCGGGGGGACCGACAACCACCTGATGCTGGTGGACGCCGTTCGTTCCTTCGGCATCGACGGGCGAGAGGCTCAGAGGGTGCTCGACTCTGTGGGCATCACCGTGAACGCCAACGTCATACCCGATGATCCCCTGCCGCCCTATCGTCCCTCGGGCATCCGCCTCGGCACGCCTGCGGTGACGACGCGCGGCTTCGATACGTCCGATATGGAGCAGCTTGCCCAATGGATCACCGCCGCATTGAAAGCCCGTGAGGACGCGGCCCGGCTTGAGGAGATCCGGCGTGAAGTGGAAGAGCTTTCGCTAAGAAAGCCGATTCCCAGCGTCGAGCGGCTTGATTGAGCGCTTGTACGGGCGCCTGGGCCTACCTCCTCAATGCTCGGGTCCCTGTCCCTCGGTCTCTTAGCGCCTCAGCGCTTCGAAATCGCAGCCTCTCGCAGTTTCGGTGCGCAAGTGCTTCACCGCCTCGGTGCTGCACGTCTCCTTGCCGCCGCCTGTCCAGGCAGGCGGCTGTTAAACGATGTTGCAACAGACACGCCCGGCGGCGGGAACGCTCGGTGGGGGACAACGAAGTGAAGGGACACATCTTTCTGCTCGGTGTGATGATCTCGGAACTTGCGGCCACCACGCGTTTTGAAGTTGCCTGTTACCGGTCCAAGTGGGCGATGCCCACCACCTTCTTCAACGGAATGACGAACCCGATCCCGTGCCCGGGCTTGTCTAGCTCCACTTTTTGCCGAATCGCCTCCAGGATCCGGTCGGTCTTTTCCGCCGGCGCTACGGTGAGGACGATATCCTTGGCAGGCTCGATGGGGATGCCCAGGAACTTCCCCTTCTCGTGAATGCCGCTTCCTCGTCCGAGGAGGATGGTGCCTCCTTCGGCGCCTCCTTCACGAGAAGCCTCGATGACATCTTCCGCCGCGCCCCGGTTGACGATGGTGACGATGAGGTCAAACTCCTGGTTGTTGAGTTCTCGTGGATTCTGCATCCATGGCCCTCCTCTGGCGAGCGTAGAGCGCTCCGACAACCAACACACTTAGTATCGGCGCAAGAAGCACAAAGGCTACAAGTCCGAAGCCGTCGAGAAGAGGATCGCGGTCCGGAAATGACGCGGCGACGCCGAGTCCGAGGGCGACGATGAACGAGACCGTCATCGGACCCGTCGCAGCGCCGCCCGAGTCAAAGGCGATGCCGACGAAGTCCTTGTCGGAGAAGCGAATCAATATTAGCGCCAAGAGGTGCCCCGGCACAAGGAACATCCACAGCGGGATCCCCAAAATGGTGCGGGTGATCGCCAGCGCCACCGAAAAACCGACGCCGATGGCCAACGTCCAAAGGACCAGGTTCTTGGGAATGGTGCCGCCCGACGTGTTGTACACCTCGTCGCTGAGGAGCTGGACGGCCGGCTCCGCAAAGGTGGAGAGAAAGCCCAGCGCAAATCCGATGGGGACCAGCCACCACGGCGACCAGCGCACGGCGATCGATGCCCCAAGCTGCTCCCCGACGGGGATAAACGCCACTTCGACTCCCTGGAGAAACAAAAGGAGGCCGACGGCGGCGACGATGAAGCCGTGGAGCAGTTTGCCAAACTCCCGAGGGCCTAGGCGCAGCACGAACACCTGGGTGACCAAAAGGAGCACAACCAGCGGCCCCATGGCCGAGACGACGTTGACGAGCGTCTGATCGATGTCTCTAAAGAGCTCAGCCAGGACTTCCACGTCAGTGAAGCCCCCCTAGCAACACGCCCAGGAGAAGGACGGCCGCGACCGGACCGATGGAGGCCAGGGCGACGACCCCGAAGCTGTCTTCAACCCCGTTTCCCCTGCCGAGGACGGAGACGACACCCACGTTAAACGCGATGATAAACGGGACCGACAGCGGTCCAGTGGCTGCTCCGCCCGCGTCAAACGCGATGCCCACAAAGGAGGGCGGAGCGAAGAAAAGGAGGATGAACGTGAGGATGTAGCTTGGGATCAGCAGTTTGACGAGCGGGATCCGAAACGCCGTGCGGACCATGCCAAGGCCGACAAAGAGCGCCACTCCGAGCACGATCGCGAGGACCAGTGAGCCTGAAGGCAAAAAACCCGGGGCGGCTTGATCGACCTGGGTTTCCATCACCCGGACGTTGGGTTCGGCCACGGTGATCGCAAGGCCGATGACAATGCCAAAGACGACGAGCAGGACGAGCGAGCCGTACGTCGGAACCTTGCTGCCGAGCTGCTCTCCAAAGGGGACGATGCCTGATCTTGCGCCGAACAAAAACAAGACCAACCCGGCGAGAGCCATGAGGCTGCCCAAGACGACGACCGATACCTCGGCGGCGTCGAACTCGATGAGTGTGACCCTAAGGGCGATGAGCAGTCCAACGATGGGTGCCGTCGATTTTACGACCTCACCCAGGGTTTCACGCCAGAGCGACATAGGTGATCGATTCCCGCCCTCCGCGCTAGACTTTCGGATGAATTGCCGATAAACTCCGGTCGTTGGCAACTAGATCCGTTTCTAACAGGGAAAATATTCGTGGCCGGCGGTGCCCGACCTTTCTCGATCGCTGCTGATCGGCGATGTCGCTTCTCCGCCAGTTACAGGAGGGAGTTTCGCTTGTTCTTTGATCAAAGCGAGTTCCGAATTCGATTTGATTGGGGCGAACGCGGTCTAGAGGCCCTTGGTCCGGGGAGCGACGCGATTGTCATCGTCGACGTCCTGTCGTTTACGACCGCTGTCGACGTGGCGCTCGCGCGTGGGGCGACTGTGTTCCCGCATCGCCAGCGCGATGCATCTGCCGCGGAATACGCGCTCGAGAAACGCGCGATCCTTGCCGGCAGGCGAGGCGGGAGCGGTTACTCGCTCTCGCCCGCTTCGCTCGTGAGCCTTCCTACCGGGTCCAGCATCGTCCTGCCGTCTCCTAACGGAGCGACTTTGAGCTTGCAAGCAGTCCGTTACGGCGCCACGTTCGCCGCTTGTCTTCGCAACGCCCCGGCGGTCGCAGAGTTCCTGCGCCGCCGCGGCGGATCCGTCGCCGTGATCGCATGTGGAGAGCGCTGGGACGACGGCAGCCTCCGCCCGGCTTGGGAAGACATGGTCGGCACAGGGGCCGTCATCGAGGATTTTCAAAGCCGGTTTCCGGGCGAGCTCTCGCCCGAAGCTGAGCTGGCGCTAGCTGCCTTTCGTCACGCACGAAAGAACCTGAAGAGCCTCATGAAGCGGTGCGTGTCGGGCAAGGAGCTTCTCGAGCGAGGTTTTGGAGCCGACGTGGAGATCGCGTCGGACTACGGAGCAAGCCGTGCCGTTCCCCAAATGCTCGGCGACTGCTATGTCAACGTCGCCAAATAGCCGTCTCTTCGCGGTCGATCGGTGATCCCATTGCAGGCTCGCCGGCGCATCTCGAGCGGCAATCATCATCGTTGAGGGGAGTGTCGATCCACCATCAAAGCCATGAAGGCTTCTTCCTGCCCACGTAGGCCCAGGGGTTGGCGCCGGGGAAGTGCTTGGCAAACCGCGCCAGGCCCACCGCGTGCTCTCCGACGACGCGGATCGCCCGTACTTCCCTGGAGGCAAGTTCGAGTACCAACGCCGTCCATAGGCGGTCATCACGGACGGCACCGCCCCCGGGGACGACGTCCGGGGCCTCGGCCGCATGCGTCACTTTCCAGAAGAGATTCCGGATTTCCGGAACGGCATCCGCCGCTTGAGAGAGACAGACGATTTGGGGACTGTCGCGTACAGCGCCCTGCGCCTTACAAGTTGCTGTTTGGCTCTCACACTTCGTTCGCTCGGAGATCACCTCCCATCAGGCCATCAATCCTCACAGCGCAGGTTTGTCGCCGCGCAAGGATAAGCTCACATAGACAAAGAAGCCCATCAAGGTGCGATCGCCTTCGGTGGCTTGCACCGATCCAGCCGATCTTGGTTCTTGTTGATCCCTGGGTCACAAGGCCCAGGACTTCTCCTGTAGCTTTGGCAGTGAAACAAGCTCTCCACCGTTCAGGCGGTCATGCGAGCGAATGTCCGGGGGCGGGGTCAAACGGCCCCGGCTCAGAATCCGGCGGCCGGGAAGACGAGGAGTTGTCGGGAGAATGCAGAGTTCACGCGTTTGGCACACCTTGTGCTCGTTCTACACCGGGCGCACCGGAACGTATGCCTGCAACAAGAGCTCCGGCGGCACCGTGACGAGCGTTGATAGCCGCATGCGCTACGGCTCGCGAGGCTTTGAGCGCGCTTTGCGCGCCGCGCTCATCGCGCTTTTCGTCGCGCTCCTTGCTTCAGGACCGGCCGTCGTGCACGGCCAGTCCGACGAGACCGCGTTGTGGCAGACCAGCGCGCATCGCCGGCTGGCGCTCACCCAGTTTGCGATCCTCAATGATCGCGGCGAGTTTGTGACCCGCACGGAAGCGGCGACCGCCGACTTGGCGCGGCTCACTCGGATCGTTCCGGCCGCTATCGGCGCCCGGCTGGTCCAATCGGCCGAGTACGATGTGCTCGAGCTCGACGAGCGCTACCGGCCGTTTCCCGCGGAGCCGCCGGCTGACGCCGCCGCCGTCCCCTCTCCTGTCGTCGAATGGTTGCGGGCGGGCATTGCAGACGAAGTGATTACGGGGACCGTCGGGACGCTGCAGACGAGCCTTGTCGTCACCGCGCAGCGCTACGGGATGAGGGACGGCGAGCCCGCCTTGCTGGGAGCAGCCGCCGCCACCGCCGCCCGAGTCGACGAGGCCGTGAAGCTCGCCGACACGTTGATCGAAAACCTCTTTCCCGTCGAGGCCGACATCGTGACCCGCTCCATCGAACAGCTCTTCATCGTGCCGTCCACGATGCGACTTCCCATCGGCCGGCAAGCGCAGCTTCAGGCCTATGCCATCGATGCGCTGGGAAGGCCGTTGAGCAAGGTTGACTTCATCTTCCAGTCCAGCGATTCGGCTTACCTTGAGGTGGATCAAGACGGCGTGATCCGCGGCGTTGCCCCGGGCCAGGCTACGGTCACCATTCGAGCCGTGGGCAGGCCTGCCCGCACCTCGACGGCTACGGCCACCGTTAACGTCGTGCCACCCACCTTCGGCCTGCGGGCAGGAACAGTGGTGAGCGGGCGCGACGTCGACTTCGGCCAAGTGTACCGGTTGGGCCTTCGGATCACGCCCACCGTCGACATGCGTCCCCGCACGACGCAGCAAGGACAAGTGACGAGGGACCTGGAGACGGCTGCGAGCAATCCGCTCTCGTTCTTGACCAACGTCTTTAGTTCGCTTCTGTCCGACGGATTGTTTACCATCGAGCTCGAAATCGAACCTAATGAGGCGATGCTCTTCACACTCGACGCGATCCAAAGGACGAGCGGCGGCTTCTTTGGCACCGGCATCGGGTTTGCCTCACCCTTGCGGACGGGCGGCCCACAGGGCGTCACCTTGCGGCTGACTGCCGGCACCCAGGTGGACCTCTTCGGCCGCACGTCTCTGCCGTTTGAGCTCAATACCGACATCATCTTCCCGACCGGTGACGCCGCCGGGACTGGCTCGCACGTGCGCGTGGCGATCACGACCGGGTTTGATCTCTTTCAGCATTAGGTCTCAAAGTCTGAATCGACCTGGCTCTGACGCCTCTGCCTTTTGTCTTGGAAGAACGAATCATTGCCGCCGATGAGTATCGGGTACGGCTCAGAAGACCCCGGCGATGGATTTCCGGGGTCTTTTCTTGCCGTTAGGTCTTTTGCAGGTGTCTTGTAGCGTTTCTTGCGGGCGAATCTCTTGCAGGCGAACGGCGCGTGGCGGGGTCCCAACGGGCCGAGTGAGGCGATGCTATTGGGGGAACCCTTTTGTCGGGCGGAACACGAAGCCTAAGCCGGCAGTGGCTGGAAGGGAGCGAGACGCCATCGATCGCCTGCTTCGCATTGGGGCTTTGGCCTTGTTATCCGGCGCGCTGCTCTTTGGAGTGGCAAGCCTTTTTCACCCGCCCACGGTGAACCCCTGGGATCCCACCCGGTCGCTCGTGGCTGCGACGCACGGGTGGTGGGTCGTCGACCATTGGGCTCTCCTCATCTCCGTCCTGCTCGTCCACTTTGGGCTCTTCGCCTTTCACGCAGGGATCAGCGGTGGGCGCCGGTCGGCCAAACGGGCCGGATGGCGGAGCATCGCTCTGGCTTTCGCCGTAGCGTCGCTCATTCTTTGGAGTGGCATCTTTCTTTTTGAAGTGACGGGATGGCCGCTGCTGGCTGAGGCGCTTACGGTCCCACGTAGTTCGCCGGAGCTGATGCCGGTCGCCCGCGCCCTCTGGGCCACGTCGCTTTCGCTGGGGTATGCCGCCGCGTTCTTCTTGGGACTTTCCATCCTCTGCTGGTGCCTGGTCCTTGTGGGCTGGACTCGGCTGCCCGTCTGGTTTCCTCGTCTCGGCGTCATCGCCGGCTCCGTCAGCGCCGTTGTCCAACCTCTTGCTCTCGCTTTTCCGCGGATCGCCCTGTGGCTTTTGATAGCCGATGCGGCGCTGGTCGGCCTATGGTTTCTCGCTGCGGCGTGGGTCATGTGGCGCGCCGGGAATCGGCGCGGCGCGAGAGGAGGCGGCCGCGCAGAGGCAAAAGAGTGATCATCGCCCGGAGGTGATGATCATGTCTGTCGTACTCCGTGTGGAAGGCACGTTCGGCGGTTTGCGGGTGGAGGAGGAAGCGCCGCTTTTTGAAGGAGGCGCATGGTTCCGGGCCGAAGCGGCCGGCGGTGGGCTGGAGTTTTCGGTGAGTCCAGGCCAGCTCACAAGTGAGCGGTACCTCTGGCTCGACATGCTCCTGGACGGCGATGAGCTCGCCGTCTTTCGCCTCGCACTGCATCAAGGGGAGAAGGCTTTCCACCTGGTCTTTGGCCTTCTGAACCAGGCCCAGGCTCGCATTCGGTTGCCGCTTGGGGCCACGGACCTCAACCGCTGGGGTCTTGAGCGGGAGGGCGCTTGGCTTAAGCCCATGTGCGGCGGCGACCGGGTGGATCTTTCCCGGGTCGATCGCATCAGTTTGATGGTGCTCCGCATGGGCGACAAGCCCGTCCGCTGGTGCCAGTCGCCTCTGCGGCTCGCGAACACCGAACCGCCGCAGCTTACGCAGCCGCTCCTGCCTAAAGGGCCTCTCTTGGATGCGCTGGGGCAGAGCAACCTCCGGGACTGGCCCGGAAAGAGCAAGAGCGCCGAGGAGGTCGTAAGCCGCATCCGGCGGCAGTGGGAGGAGGCGCCGGCGATGAAGCATCCCGAGGCCTTTTCCCGCTGGGGCGGATGGAAAGAGCGACGGGTGGAGGCCACGGGTTATTTCCGGACCCATCATGACGGACGCCGGTGGTGGCTGGTGGATCCCGACGGCTACCTCTTTTGGTCAAGCGGTGTGAACTGCGTCCGGGTCGATACCGACGCCGCCTACAAGGGCCTTGAGGCCGCGCTGGCGTGGATGCCCGGCCAAGACGGTGAGTTCAAGGCGATTTACGGCGGCGGGCGCAAGGTGCCCATCATCAATTACCTAGCCGCCAACTTGATCAGGGCCTTTGGACCGGAGAAGTGGTATGAGCGCTGGGCCCAGATCGCCCTGGGGTACCTTAGGTCCTTCGGTTTCAACACCGTCGCCAACTGGTCCGACTGGAAGATCGCAAGGGCGGCGCAGTTCCCGTATGTAAGGCCCATGCACCCCGTCTTTGCCAACACGCCCAAGGTGTTTCGAGACTTCCCGGACGTCTATCATCCCGAGTTTGAGAAAGACGCCGCCCGGGAGGCCGAGACGCTGGCCGAGACGGCGGGAGATCCCGCGCTCATCGGTTACTTCCTCATGAACGAGCCGACGTGGGGCTTTGCCAGCGAGAGCCCTGCCGCGGCGATGCTTTACACCGCGCCCGAGTGCGAAAGCCGCAAGGCGCTGGCCCAAAGGCTCAAGGAGCGCTACGGGAGCGATGAAGCGCTCGCCGCCGCCTGGGGGATGGACGTAACCTTTGCCGGCGTGGCCCAAGGCCACTGGCGCGTGCCGCTGACGGACGCCGCCCGGCGGGATCTGGACGAGTTTAGCTCCGTGATGGTGGAGCGCTTCTTTCGCGTCTTGTCCGAGGCGTGCCGGGCCGTGGATCCCAACCACCTCAACCTGGGCGTCCGCTACTACACTGTGCCGCCCAAGTGGGCCATGGCCGGCATGCGGCATTTCGACGTCTTTAGCCTCAACTGCTACCGCGAGCGGATTCCCCACGAGGCCGTCCAGGTCATCGCCCGGGAGCTTGGGATGCCGGTGATGATCGGCGAATGGCACTTCGGCGCGCTGGACGTGGGCCTGCCCGCGAGCGGCATCGGCCGGGTGAGGACCCAAGCGGACCGGGGCCGGGCGTTTCGCATCTATGTGGAGGACGCAGCGGCCGATCCCCACTGCGTGGGCGTGCACTACTTCACGTTGTACGATCAGTCGGCCCTTGGCCGCTTCGACGGGGAAAACTACAACATCGGCTTCCTCGACGTGTGCAACCGGCCGTATGAGCCGTTGGCCGCCGCGGCACGCCGGAGCCACGAGCGGCTGTACGACGTGGCTGCAGGAACGGCGCCGCCCTACGACGACGCACCGGAGTATCTGCCGAAGTTGTTTATGTAGTGGCACGTATCGGCGTGGCGTCCTCGATGGCTATTGCCGCAAAACGGTTGAAGCGCAATAAGGTTACAACGGTTTCCCTCGCCGCGCCGGTTCGCTGATGATCACGAACGGGTTCCGTCTTTTTCGGCAGTGATCGAACGCTGGCCCACGAAGCGGATGACGCCCAGCATGATGGCTTGAGCGATGCGGTTGCGGTACTCGTCGGTCGCCATGAGCGCTCGGTCGCGCTCGTTGGTCATAAAGCCGATCTCGACTAAAGCTCCGGGCATCGTCGTAAGGCGCAGGACCCGGTAGCTTCCAGGCAAGGGGTCGCGATAGTTTTCGGGATCGGCTTTGATCAGCTCCTCCTGGATCAAGGCGGCGAGGCGTTCCCCATCGGGGGAGCCTGGAAAGTAGAAGGTCTGGGCGCCAAAGCACTCAGGGTGCCCGGGAATCCGGTTGACGTGCAGGCTGAGAAAGAGATGGGCCCCCGCCTTGTTGGCCGCCTCGGCGCGCTCGTCCAGGGAGAGGTAGGTGTCTTCGGCGCGGGTGAGAAGCACCTGAGCGCCGGCCGCCTCCAGAAGGGTCTTGAGCCTTCCCGCCATGTCGAGATTGATCTCTTTCTCGATGAGCTCGTCGGGAAAGTGGCAGACTCCCCGGTCGGAGCCGCCGTGACCCGGGTCGACGGCGATGACGAGGCCCTGCAAGGGCCGGGCGGAGAGAAGTTCCGGCGGCAGCTCGGGCGGCTTACCCGTCTGGGCGCCCCGCGGGGGGCCGATCACCGGCCATTGCAGGGCGATCTCGCTGTTCATGAGAGCGCTGGCTCCGCCAAGAAGGAGGCTCAAGCAAAAGAAGCCGGCGAAGAGTACGCCGATCAGCGCCAGGCGGCGCCGTGAGATGAAAAAGAGGAAAACCGGCCGGTTGCGCAAGGCAGCTACACCTCAGGGAAGGTGTATGCCGGCCGGGGCAGGCGCATGCCACTGGAATGTATGCCAAAACACAGAACAAGAGACCCCGGCAACTCGGCCGAGGTCTCTTGCACGCACCACGTGTTGGAGCGAAACGTGAGCCCGTCTCTGGTACCTGTCTTAGAGGGTCTGCAGGTGCTCGAGGATGAACCAGATGACTACGATCAACCCGATCAGCGAAAGCACAGCACACGCCCCTTCCCTGTGTTCGACCGCTGAGCGATGGTCGAAGTTTCGATTTTGCCGCGAGAGGGATCAACGAGTTGCACCGGTGGGATCAACGTGGTGGTTTCGCCACCTGTTTATGACTCACTTTGCGAATCTGTTCTTCCTTCCTTCAAACATTAGGACGGCAGGATTACGCTTATCTTAACGCCCAAGTAGACACGATCCGTGTGACGGTGGTCACAATTGGGCCAGGAGGCCGACGCCAGCTTACGGGGACCGGCCTATCGGGAGAAACCAGGCGCAGAGGTTCGACTCCCCGCTAAAGTCGGGGCAAGACATACCTACGCATGATGGAGTGAAGCTTCTCGGCGTAGCGGGGGTCCGTCGCGTAGCCGGCCTCTTGTAGCTTTGTCGCAAACTCAAACGGGTCCTTGGTCTTGATCACGTCGGCGTAGCGCGGGTTGTTGACGAGAAACTGGTGGCGGTCGGCCATCGACTCCTGGTACGACGCGTACCGGCGAAACCGATCCGGCACCAGCACCCACTGGCCGTTTCGAAGCTCCCGGTCCCAGCAGACCACAAACGGCGTCTTCGCGCGGTGCCGCTTGATGCCAAAGAGGTTGTAGCTCGGCGTGCCGTCGGGCAGGCCCGTGTATTCTCCTTTGCCTTGCTCAAGTTCCCGAAGGGCCTTCTCGGCGGCTGCGCTGTGAAGAAAGACGTGGCGCCCCCACCCAGTCTCGAGCGCAGCCTGGGCGATCGTCACGGCCGCGGGCAGCCCTGTCTCTCGTTCAAGGCGCAAGGCGTCGTCTTTGATCAAGTCGATGAACTCGTCCGGCGACATCGCCCCGTCCCTCCCCGTGACAAGGTGGTTTCGAGTTGAAATGAAGATCTGAAACAGCGTATGCGGGAAAGGCCGGCATCCCATCGGCCCCGGGTCGTGAGATTTTGGTCACGAATGGGTGGGCAGGCTTCGGGCGGAGGCGCGGGAAAGACAGCTCGAAGGAATCCTAGTATCTGGGGGACGCCGTAGGAGCGCGTCTTGACCGATCTCGTGGTCGCCTTTGGGATGGGCTTCTCGCCCGGTGGACGACGCGCAGGGGGACCGCCGGATGGTCCGGCGACGTTACACCGCAGCCGAGATCAGAGCCCAGGAAGCGAAACCTGCGACGAGCGAGAGAATGATGGGCCACTTCCGCCAAGCGGTCAAAGCGGTCACCAGCAGGGCAGCCACCAACGCAGGCAAGTCATCGCCCGGATTCTGGGGCAATCCCGTCACCACGATGGCGCCGAAGAGGCCGAAGGGAAGGTAGCTCAGGGCCCGACCGAGGCTCCTCTTCGGCTCCTTTAGGGCGAAGAAGCCGATCACGCGACTTCCCATGGTGAGAAGGCTCATCAAGAGGATCATGAGCAGGATTGAAGCGCCGCTCGTCTGCCCGGTCATCTGCGCCCAACCTTCCCGGCGGCGGCAGGCAGGGCTAAGAGCTTTTCGTACGCCAGACCCACCACGGCCGCGGTGATCCCCGCCATGGGAATCATCCACTCGGCCGCGATCCAGCGCCGGCCGATCAGCGTGACGATGATCCCACTCACCGCGGCCAGCGCTTCGCTGGCTTGGGTGGTCATGCCCACGAGGATCGCTACGAAGAGCAAGGGAAAGACCAGGTCGAGGCCGAGTCCGGTGAGGGCGGGCGCCGCTTGGCCGGCGAGGTACCCCGCTGCGGTGGAGAGGTTCCACGTCACGTAGAGATAGAGATTCGCGCCGAGGAAAAAGCCGTGGTCGCGAGAGTCGCGCCGGTACCTGTTCCACGCCAGGGCGAAGCTCTCGTCGGTCATCATGGGGCTCAGGACAAGCTTTGCCGCAGGCGGAAGAGAGCGCGTGTACGGCGAGAGCGAGATGCCCATCAGCACGTGGCGGATGGTGAGGACGGCGGAGGCCACGACGATGGTGAGCGGCGCCGCGCCCGCTGAGATCATCTGCGCCGCGANNAGCTGAGCCGCTCCGGAGTAGACGAAAAGCGACATCGCACAAGCTTCACCAAGAGTGAGGCCGGCTCGCTGCGCCATGGCGCCGAAGAGGACGCCAAAGGGGATGTAACTCAACGCGACGGCCGTCGCGTCGGCGAAGACGCTCCGGAGAGGGATGGGCCGAAGTGACGAAGACATGGTTCAGGCTGCTCACGCAAAGACGATGGTCTTGTTCCCGTGCACGAGAATTCGGTCCTGGATATGCCATTTGACCGCCCGGGCGAGGACCGTTCGCTCGATGTTCCGGCCGATCGCTTTGAGCTGGGCGACGTCGTTGCGGTGGTCGACGCGGACCACGTCCTGCTCGATGATGGGCCCGGCATCCAGCTCTTCGGTTACATAGTGAGCCGTGGCCCCGATGATCTTAACCCCTCGCTCGTACGCCTGCTCGTACGGCCGGCCGCCCACAAACGCGGGCAAGAACGAGTGGTGAATGTTGATCACCCGGTTGGGATAGTGCGTGAGGAAGTTTCCGGTCAAAATCTGCATGTACCGGGCGAGGACGATAAAGTCCACCTTTGCCTCCTCGAGCAAGGCGAGGGCCTTCTCCTCCTGCTCCGCCTTGGTCTCCTTCGTGATGGGCAAGTGATAATAGGGAATGCCGAACGAAGTGACCGTCTCCCTCAGCGCGTCGTGGTTGCTGATCACGAGGGGGATCTCCGCGTGCAGATCGCCCCATCGCCACTGCCACAGAAGCTCCAGCAAGCAGTGATCCTCTCGGGAGACGAAGATCGCCATCCGCTTGATGCGGTCGGCGTACGCGAAGCGCCAGTCCATCTGGTACTTGGCGGCAACCTGCTCCGCAAACTCCTTTTCCATCCTGGCACGGTCGCCGTTGACCCATTCAGCGTCAAACTCGAGGCGCATGAAGTAGGTGCCTTCCTCGGGATGCGTCGAGTACTGGTCGAGCTGGACGATATTGGCACCCCGCTCAAAGAGAAAGCCCGAAACCGACGCGACGATCCCCGGCCGGTCGGGGCAAGAGATCAGAATGACGGCACGGCGGGTGGAGGACATCGGGTACATCCTTTCCTGCTTCCGATCACGTTGCTCGAAGGAGTAGGTATTGGCGATATTCTGNCCGCTTCCTTCTGAGATNTTTCGACAAAGATCCAAACCTGGCAGCCATGAGCGACAACAGGATACCGAATCCAGCGACCTTGAGATCATCTGCGAAGCGTACGATCTTGACGAATTCGAGTGCGATGTGGCCCTCGCCTACGGCGCCTTTCGAGGGTTTGAAATCCATCAGACCGGATCGATGGGCCTGCCTGCTTCCGTCACTGATTTCGGGACCGACCGGTTTCCAATTCAGGTATTTGCGCAAGGGCTGTCGGTTCAGCGGCAGCGGGCGTAACGGCACATGGCCGCAGAGTCTCGCCTTCTCCAGTTGGCAGGTGAAGAGGCTCGAACGACTCTTCGCCCGCTGAGGCAGCAAGGAATGAAGACTGAGCCGGCGTTTGCTTTCTGCTTTCGGCTTGTGGGCGATCCATACGAAAGGTTGTACGAGCTCGCGGAAGCGAGTGATGAGGTGCTGCTCGCCATCGTCGAAGCTGCAGGCGGATCGAGGTCACAAGGACGATTGGGTCGCCTTGGCTACGATCTTTCATAGCCGGGCGGGAGACTCGTCGGGCCCGCGCTGCTGAATTAGCGACACCGGGCGTGGGCGGCCGTGCTCGAGTTCGCTCCGGCGACGGAGTTTGGGCTCGAGCCCGACTCCAAGTCCAACTCCAACGCCAAGTTCGGAGGATCGCCAACCACCCGCACCAAGGCTTCGACGACGTCCGGGTCGAACTGCGTCCCGGCTCCTTCCCGCAGCTGGCGAATGGCCTCTGCCTTTCCCAGCGCACGGCGATACGCCCTGTCAGAGGTCATCGCCTCGTATGCGTCCGCCACAGCGATGATCCTTGCGTCCAGCGACAGGCCGGGTCCGCTGATGCCGTCCGGATAGCCTTTCCCGTCAATTCGCTCGTGGTGGTGGCGGATGCCGTCGAGGTACTCCCTGAATTGGTCGATACCGCTTACGATCTTGACCGACTCGATGGGATGCCGTTTGACAATCTCGTACTCCTCGTCAGAGAGTCTCGCCGGCTTGTTCAAGATGCTGCCGGGCACGGCGATCTTGCCGACGTCATGAAGAAGCGAAGCGCGGTAGATGCGGTTTACGACATCTGGGGGAAGGCGCATCTCCTGGGCGATGGCCCGTGCGAAGCAGGCCACTCTCTCCGAATGCTGCGCCGTGTACGGATCCTTGGCGTCGACCGCCCTGATGAAGGCCAGAATCGTCTGTTCGTTGAGGGTTTCCAGCTCAACGATGCGGCGGCGCAGCCGGGCGGCCATGCTGCCGACCAACGTGCCGATCGCCGTAAAGAAGAACGTTCGGATGATCCAGTCCTGGAACGTCTGGGGAATGCCCAAGGCCACGTCGTGGGGCATCCAAGGACCGCAGAGCACGCCTGCCAGAAGGCCGGTAATCAGGCCGCCGCGCAAGTTAAAGGTCGCCGCCCCAAAGCCGACGGGAATGTAGTAGAGGTGCGGAAACGCATGAGTGGTTCCGCCGCCGTAGTACGTCACTGCCGTCGCGAGGGCGAGCGACGCGATGATGAGCGAGATGGTCCATACCGAGGGATGGAAAAAATGATCTAAACGCCAGAAGAAATCCATTGATGTTCTCTTGGGCATGACTGGTTGAAGACGTTCCTTACATACAATTATTCTGGTTTTCTCCACCATGCAGGAAAGGATTTCCGTAAGTTTATTGGAAGGGCATTTGTCCCAAGTTTACAAGGAGACGCTATGAAGCGCAATCAGCGCGGTTTCGTCGTCATCGTGGGGGACGATCACGTCGCTGCGCCGGCTAAGAGTCTATCCCCGCGCCGTGGCAGATCTGGTCGCGGCGGGAATTGATGAGCATCGCGCAGCTCCGCTGAGGATTGTCGAGGACATGTAAGGTGGTTTGCGTCGTCGTGCCAGAGTATAAGCTGCGGCCGGCATTCGAAAAGGACTTCGAATTTGTCTTCCAGTTGAACAAGACGAACATGCGCCGTTATGTCGAACTGCTGCGAGGCTGGGACGACGCCGCGGAACGCGAGGATATGCGCTGCGGATTTCGGCCCGGCGTCGATCACATCATCATGTGCGGCGGTGAGGATATCGGACGGCTCTCAGTCGATCGGTATCCGGACCGCATCGAGATCCGGCATATCGAGATCCTGCCCCAGTACCAGGGTCAGGGTATTGGCAGCCGAATCATCAGCGATATTCTAAATGAGGCTCGAGAACTGGGAGTGCCCGTCACGCTGACGGTGCTGAACCTCAATCCGGCGAGGCGCTTGTATGAACGCCTGGGTTTCCGGAAAGTTGACGAGTACGACGCCGGACCCAAAGGGATAAAGATCAGGATGAAGGCAGACTGGAGTGAGAGTCGACCCAGCAGCGCAAGATCCGTTTGCGGCGAGTAGATCGGCGTGTCCGTACGACACGGAGGACCGCACGGTGTGAGCGCATTCGTGGAGTCGAAGAGACGGACGGAGGGGACAGGGTCCCTTCCGGGGCACTTCCCCTCCGCCCTTGCAGCGTCGAAAGCCGCAAAGTCGACCGCCGCGAACTTACGCACCGGGCGGCGTATAGCGGACGTCGAGCCATTTGGCATTGGATTTGGCGCTTTCGACCGCTTTGTGGATGAAGTGCACGCCGCGGGCGCCGTCAAAGACCGTCGGGAAGTCGGTGTCGAAGGGATGCGGCGTCTCGCCGGCGAGTTTGGCCGCGATGGTGCGGGCGGCGCTGCGATAGATGTTGGCAAAAGCCTCGATAAAGGCCTCGGGGTGCCCTGCAGGAAGCCGCGTGAAGTGCTTCGCCCGGTCGGAAACGTACCCGTTGCCCATGCGGTAGAGGCTTGCGGGCTTGTCCGGGTAGCGCACCCATAGGTCCGTCGGGTACTCTTGGTGCCACTCGAGCGACGCCTTGGTGCCGTAGACCCTGATGCGCAGGTTGTTCTCCTCGCCGACCGAAACTTGCGAGGCGTAGAGGATTCCGCGAGCGCCGTTGTCGTAGTGGACGAGGATGTTGCCGTCGTCCTCGAGCTGGCGGCCGGGGACAAAAGTCGTAAGGTCGGCGCAGATTTCGACCATCTCGAGCCCGGTGATGTAGTGGGCGAGGTTTTCGGCGTGTGAACCGATGTCGCCGATGCACGAGGAGACGCCTGCGTACTTGGGATCGGTGCGCCAGCTTGCCTGTTTGGACTCGCCNTCGACCAGATTGGAAAGCCAGCCTTGCGGATACTCGACGACGATCTTTCGGATCTCNCCGAGGTGCCCGTTTCGCACCAGCTCCCTGGCCTCTTTGACCATCGGGTAACCGGTGTAGTTGTGCGTGAGCGCAAAGACGACGTCGTGCTTTTGGACGAGGCGGCAGAGCTCCTCGGCCTCTTCGATCGTCGTCGTCATCGGCTTGTCGCAGACCACATGAAAGCCAGCCTCGATGAAGGTCTTGGCGATGGGGAAATGCGAATTGTTGGGCGTGACGATGGCGACGAAATCGATCCGCTCACCGGGAGGGAGCTTCGCCTCTTTTTCCGCCATCTCCTGATAGGAATTGTAGACCCGGCTTGGATCGAGCAGGAGCTCTCGTCCTTGAGCCTGCGACTTTTCGGGCGAAGACGAAAAGCAACCGGCGACCAGTTCGATCTCGCCGTCAAGGGCAGCCGCCTTGCGGTGCACTGCGCCGATAAACGCGCCAGGGCCGCCGCCGACCATGCCGTAGCGAATCTTCCTGCCAAGACCCACCAGTGAACGCCTCCTTGTTCGCAGTTGAATTTTGAGTATAGATTCCCCGGCCAAAGACGCAAACCTGCCTTTGGCGGGGGAGGCCATCGCCCGCGGGAAACAAACTGATAGCGGCGGCGACAAGAGACGGCAACACAGCGACAACACGCGCCGGCGGCGGAAAATGGCCCAAAGGATCGAGAGCTTCGAACAAGGGTCAATAGCTACAGGATAAGGAGGCGGCTTCGCTCAAGAAGCCGTCTCCTTGGCGCACCACGGACCTTCACGGAGCTTTATCGAACTCTACCTATCTTCTCCGAGCTTCGCAAGAGGATCACTGAACACATCGTATCGAGCCTTATTGAGCCGTCAGACCGCCGTCGATGATGAGCGCGGAGCCGTGGACGAAAGCCGATTCGTCCTGCGCGAGGTAGAGTGCGGCGTGGGCGATCTCCTCGGGCGTACCCATCCGGCCGAGGAGCTGGCGGGCCTCCATACCCTTGCGGACCTCTTCGGGGTTGGGCTGGCCCGAGAGGATCTTTCCGATCCAGGGAGAATCGACGGTGCCCGGGCAGATGCAGTTGACGCGGATCCCGTCGGCCGCATGGTCGACCGCCATCGCCTTGGTAAGGCCGTAGACCCCGGCTTTCGAAGCACTGTAGGCGGCCCGGTTTCTGACGCCGACAATCCCCGCGACGGACGCCATGTTGATGATGACGCCGCCGCCCTGTCGCTTCATGATGCGTACACCGTACTTGCACCCCAGGAAGACGCCGCGCAAATTGACGGCGATCACGCGGTCCCAGTCGTCTTCGCTGGTCTCATCCACCGTAGCGGCGACGCCGATCCCGGCGTTGTTGACGAGGATGTCGAGGCGACCGGATTCAGCGACCACGGCGTCCAAGGCGTCCCGCACTTGATCCGCCTGGGTGACGTCGACGATCCGGACCGAGAGCTTGGCCCCGTAGGGCGCCTTGGCTTCGGTCTGTTTGAGTCCCTCTGCGTCGATGTCAAAGCCGTATACCCGCGCCCCCTCGGACGCAAAGAGCAAGGCGATGGCCTGGCCGATCCCAGAACCGGCTCCGGTGATGACTGCGACCTTGTTGGCCAGTTTCATGAGGGGTCACCTCGCAGCGAAATGGATTTCGATCGGGCTAAGCGCCTCAAAGGCGCGCCGTGTCGGCGCCCAGGTCGAGCTCGCCTGCTTTTTTCTGTGGCGCGGCGGACGAGTCCTTGTGTGCTTTGTGGGCATCGGAAGCCGGTGGCAAGTTTGTTGTGCGTTCTTTGCGGAGGCATCTTCCCGGGCGTTTCCTTCGGAGAGGTAGGCTTGTAGGAACTACTCGCAGCAGTGTCCTTGGATGATTGTGTAGATTTTGACGATAGGCCTGTTTAGAAATCTCGTTCAACAACCGATAGTAATTTCGGGAGCGTTTGATAAGTGGGTCTTTATCTTGCGACAAGACCTCATCGAAAGCCGCGTTACCCAGGATGGACTGCGCGCGCCAACTTTCGCTCTAAAAGGATGTGGTGGGGGGCTTTGGCGTTTCATGAACCGCGGTATCAGCATCCGTGTCAAGCTTGGAGCAAGCTATCTTTTCCTCACGTTTCTCCTTGCGCTGGTGGGCGGTTACGGCTATTTGACGCTGGGGAATATCGAACGGCACGGAGAGATGCTCGACAACGCCGTGAACGGCGAGCGAGCGATCCGCGCGCTTGACCGCGCCGTCGAAGGGTACGTCTCCCAGGTCCGCGGTTTGGTCCTGGACGGCGATGTGAGCCAGCGGGATGCGATCAGTCAGGAAAAAGACGCGATCCAGCCTCTGATCGAGAGGGTGCGGGCTGTTGCCGCCACGGAGCGGGAGCGGGTTCTGGTCGAGAGGATCGAGACGAGCTTTGGCGAGCTGGCGCAGGTGATGGACCGGGCCGTCATGTCCCGCCTCATGGGCAACTACACGCAGGCCGTAACCCTCGTGGTGCAGTCGGCCGGCGAGTCGCTTTCGGAGCTGAAAGGGGCGGTGGCCGAACTGGTCAGCGCCAAGGCGCGGGAGGCCCAAGGCGTGCAGGCAAGCGTCACGGGGGCCATCGCGTCGGCCCGCCTAGTCACGACCGCCGGAGCGCTGGTAGCCGTCGCTTTTGCCATCGCGGTCTCGGCGGTCTTGCCGCCTGCGATCAGCAGGCCCGCCGTCGCCCTCGCCCGGGCTGCGG
>NICF_comb_assmDRAFT_10001295_pt1 | contig 19940 bp, 17 predicted proteins | sample NewIslPassag4_SG_FD_11279 | JGI IMG/M metagenome (IMG submission 11279) | reverse complement strand
AATCCCCATTGATCCTAGAGAAGAAGATGAAGAATAAAATAAAGGGGTAACCCCTATCCGCGGATATACAGGCAATAAGTCCATTAGTAAAAAAGCTCCCCAATGTGGGAGCTTTTTTTGTGTTGTTTTGATAAAACGGAAATCCTGATATTCTAGTATATTTATGGAAATAAGTGGAATTTTAAGTTTGTTGAGTTTGTTATCAATGGGATAAATCTTCCTTCATGTACGGGGAGATATCTTTTTGCAGGTGTTTGTGTATAGCAAATTGGAACGATAACTAACTCCTTTGTTGAGGAAAAATAATAAAACGGGTAACCAATTTTGATCACCCGTTATTAGAAATCTTTGATTATCTCATTTCCAAATTCATTCAACATTAGCTCCCAAAGGCTAAATCTTGCTCCCTAGCCTTTAATACCCTTCTCATGATTTTTCCGCTCCGGGTTTTCGGAAGGCTATCGGTAAACTCCATTTCCTGGAGTAAAACGGTGGATGATAAATGAGATTGCACGAATTCACAAAGCTCTTTCTCCAAATCCTTCGAAGGAAAAAATCCCGGTTTCAACACGATAAAGGCTTTGATCAGTTCCCCATGAAGCGGATCAGGTTTCCCAATAACAGCCGCTTCGGCGACAGCAGGATGTTCAAGCAATTTACCTTCTACTTCAAAGGGACTGATTCCCTCATGCCGTGTTAAAATATCCTCCTTCATACGCCCTTGAAACCAAAAGTAGCCATCCTCATCTTTATATACAAAATCCCCGGTAAGGTACCATCCCTTCGGCAAAAATAAAGATTCGAATTCGTCCTTGTTATTCCAAATTCCCCGCATCATCGAAGGCCAACCTTTAAATATGGCCAATTGCCCGGTTTGATACGGAGATAAAATCGTCCCATCTTGGTCTATAACCCTTGCCTCTATCCCGGGTAATGCCTTTCCCATTGATCCTATTCTTAACTCAAGCCCCGGATAATTGCCGATCATGATTGCTCCGGTTTCGGTGGATAGATAGGTATCATGTATATACCGATGGAACACTTCCTTACCCCAGTGGATCATTTCTACCGAAAGCGGTTCCCCAACACTGAAAATATGCCGGAGGGAGGAAAAATCAAACTCCTTTAATCGTTGATGCTCAAATCCCATAAACATCCGAAAAACAGTGGGTGTGCTAAACCAGACAGTAATCCCCAATTCTTCAATCGCCCTGCACCAAAATTCCGGATTAAAACTGCCTCCAATCACACAATTCGTCGCACCATTTAACCAGGGTGCAAACATCCCATAACTGGTACCTACAAGCCAACCGGGAAGAGCGGTACACCAATAAAGATCTTCTTCCTGTAAATCTAGAACCCATTTTCCTGTCCAATAATGTTGGACCATTCCATAATGGACATGATAGATCCCCCTGGGCTTCCCGTTCAGCGACGATGTATAGTGGACCATCAATCCATCTTCAAGGTCAACCCAAGTTATTTTCAGATGCTTGCTTGCTCTAAGGCTTCTTTCCGTTAGCGAGAGGATATTGTCTTTTTCCTCAACCTCATCGCCAAAGAGAAAAACCTTCTCCATTTTTGCCAAATCGACTTCAGGAATTCGGGACAATAACTTCTTCGTGGTAACCAAAAATTTTGCTCCACTGTCCAGAATCCTTTCGTGCAGAGCGCCTTCCATAAAGGTTTCAAATAAAGGGATAACAATAGCCCCCAGTTTGATCGCACCAAGGATGGAAAAATAAAGCTCCGGAATTCGGGGCATAAAAAAACAAATGGCATCTCCCTTTTTTACACCATGCTCTTTAAGGACATTGCCAACCCTATTGGTCCACTCTTTCATTTCATGGAAGGTATATTTTTCCGAACGCGTTTCATCCTTATAAATCAATGCCAACTTATTCTTTCTGTACCCTTCCGCATGTTTGTCTATGGCTTCATAGGCCAAATTCACCTGACCACTGTAATACCATGAAAAATCCTTTTCTACCTCCGACCATCGGAAATTCCTTTCTTCTAAAGTTTTCAAATTGAAATCCCCTTTGTTTGATGTTATCGCTTCCATCTTTCCTTTCCCCCTAGTAAAGATGGTCTAACTTTATTATAATATAGATTTATTTTATTCACAATTTTGTATATTTCTAGAAATATTTTATAATATTTATATTTTTTATTACCAAAGATGTTTGCCTTTTATCCAAGCCGGTAGAAAAATCGGGTATAATGATTATAGCTGTTGGAGGTGATGGTTTGGAACATAAAAAAACCTATTACAAAATCGATTGGGCTACTGAAAAAGGTACTTTTATCATTGAAGGACCGATATCCAGCGAAAGGTTAGCTCAATATCATTTTCATAATGGCTTAGTTGCTTTCAGACACCCGGAAGAACAGAAACGGGCTTTGCTAGGCATTGCTGATTTGCCGGAAGGAAGGGTTATTGTTGCAAGGGACGGTGATACGGTAATCGGTTATGTCACCTTTTTGTACCCCGATCCATTGGAACGTTGGTCTGAGGCGAAAATGGAAAACCTTTTGGAACTGGGAGCCATTGAAGTAGCTGCCCCGTACCGGGGACTTTCCATTGGAAAACAACTGCTGGTCGTATCCTTTATGGATGATGCGATGGAAGATTACATCGTGATTACAACGGAGTATTATTGGCATTGGGATTTAAAAGGAACCGGTCTTAACGTCTGGCAATATCGGAAAGTAATGGAAAAAATGATGGCTGCCGGAGGATTAAAGTGGTACGCAACAGATGACCCGGAAATTTGTTCTCACCCTGCCAACTGTTTAATGGCGAGAATCGGAAATCGGGTCGATCAGGAATCCGTGGAAAAATTTGACCGTTTGCGCTTTATGAACCGATACATGTACTAGAAGAGAGGAAAGGAGGAGAATCGATGAAAATAGAAGATGCCATGATTTCCCCGGTTTTTACCTTGAAAAGGGATAATACGATCAGGGATGCCCTACATTTGATCGAGGAAAAGGGAATTCGTCATATCCCGATTGTAGATGATGGAAACCAAGTAATCGGAATCGTCACCGAAAGGGATCTCCGTTCCGCCCTCCCTAGCGTATTTTTCCGAAGCATCGAAGGGGAAGATGTGCTGGAAAGACCGTTAGAATCCATTATGAACAAGGATGTGATTACTGCCCATCCCCTAGACTTTTTAGAGGAAGCCTCCCTCCTATTTTACAAATACCAAATCGGTTGTCTTCCGATTGTAAAGGAAAATCAGCTTGTCGGAATTATTACCGCAACGGATGTACTGCGAACCTTTTTGGAACTGACCGGTGCTTCCCAACCGGGAAGCCAAATGGAAATCCGGATTGAAAATCGTCCAGGGGAGCTGGAGAAAATTCTCCATCGGATCAGCGAAAAACAAATGAATATCCATAGCATACTCATTTATCCCGATCCCAAATCAAAGATCCATAAGATTGTTGTTATCCGGATTGAAACCATAAACCCAAATCCATTGGCGGATCTTTTGCGACAGGATGGGTTTCAGGTACTATGGCCAAAGGGTGTCAATGCATGAAAAATGAGGCTGTGTTTATTTTTTCAAATCAATTAATGGATTACAAGTTTGGAGCAAATCATCCATTTGATCAAAAACGTATTCAAATTACCATGGATCTCCTGGATAAAGCAAATGCCTTAAAAAAGGAACATATCATCCCTCCACGAATGGCAACGGATGAAGAACTTGAACTGATTCATGATCCTGATTTTATTAATGCCGTTAAATTGGCTGGGAAGGGAAAACTTACAGGATCAGAAGCGCTAAAATATGGGTTAGGGACCGAGGATACCCCAATCTTTGAAAAGATGCATGAAGCATCCGCCCTGGTTGTTGGTGGAGCATTGGAAGCAGCTGATTACGTGATGACGGGAAAGGCAGAGCATGCCCTTCATTTAGCCGGTGGCCTGCATCATAGCATGAAAGACCGGGCTTCAGGATTTTGTGTATATAATGACTGCTCGGTTGCCATTCGCTACATACGTGAAAAGTATCAAGCGAAAGTCCTTTATATCGATACCGATGCCCATCATGGCGATGGAGTCCAATGGTGTTTTTATGATGACCCGATGGTTTGTACAGTCTCCATCCATGAGACGGGACGTTATTTATTTCCCGGAACAGGGAATGTATTTGAACGGGGGCATGGTCGAGGTTATGGCTTCTCCTTCAACTTTCCATTAGATGCATACACGGAGGATGAATCTTGGCTCTATGCTTACCGCCGGGCCATCATGGAAATTGCAGACTATTTTAAACCCGATGTCCTTTTCACCCAAAACGGGGCCGATGCCCATTACTATGATCCTCTGACCCATTTATCCACCACGATGGAAATCTATCGGGTAATTCCGAAACTTGCCCATCAAATTGCCCACCAATATTGTAAGGGGCGGTGGATTGCTGTTGGTGGAGGAGGATACGATATATGGCGAGTGGTACCCCGGGCATGGTCTCTATTGTGGCTTGAGATGACCGGTCAAGTCAGGAAAGGTTCGCTTCCGCAAGAATGGATCGAAACATGGCAACCGCAATCCCCGGTTCAGCTTCCTAAAGAATGGGATGACCCCTTAGATTTATATCCGCCAATCCCCAGAAAAAAAGAGATCGAAGAAAAAAACCGTCGAACCGTTCACCAAGTCCTGCAATGGTTAGAAAGCAGAAAATAAAGGNAATAAATCAAAAACCCCCTTCCGGGAAAAATCGGGTTAGAGGTTGTTTCCACAAACAGGTCCATCTAAGCNAGTCATTCCGAAAAGGGGTTTTTAGCTTTATTCCTTTCCTTGTTTCTCTTGATTATCATTACTTCTCATAATGATGATTTCCACCCGACGATTTTTCTGCCGGTTTTCCGGTGTATCATTGGGCGCTACTGGTTCGGTATCCGCATAGCCGGTGGCAATAAACCGGTCGGGATCAAGACCATGGTTGTCAATAAAATATCGGACAACACGGCTGGCCCTTGCTGCTGACAATTCCCAGTTTGAAGGATATTGGTAGGAGTTCATCGGGACATTGTCCGTATGACCTTCTACTTTTACATCATTGGAAAGGTTTTTTATTAGCTCCGCCACCCTATCCAAAAAGGGAAGAGCGGGGTCTAACAAGTCGGCTTTACCGGGATCGAAGAAGATTTTTTCGGGCAAAACAAGGACAACACCTTGCTCAATCCGGTTTGCTACCATTATTTCACCAAGATCATTTTCTTCGATAAATTTGTTGATCTCTCTAATAAGCTCCTCGAATTCATCTTCCTTCATGCCTTCCTCTCCATATCCTTCTTCTACAGTCCCTTTTTTATCAGGACTTTCAAACTGGATCGGTGAAGGATAAAATTCGAAAAGACCACGCTCCCGAAAGGAATTTGCAACCGCATCAAATTTTTCATTGTCAACTTGCGAAATTCCAAATAAAAGGACAAAAAAGACAAGGATCAAGGTCATCATATCGGAGTAGGTGACCATCCATTGGGGGGCACCCTTTTTCCGGGGGGGTTGGGACTTACTTTTCCGTTTCATCCATTAACCCTCCTCAGAAGAATGATCAATTTCTTCAATCTCCTTTTTCGAGAGGAAAGCACTGAGTTTCTCTTCCAGCAATTTCGGGTTTTGGCCCGATTGGACACCAATAACCCCTTCAACAATAAATTGTTTCACGAATATTTCTTTTTCCGTTTTCCTCTCCAATTTGGCAGCCAACGGGATGAACACTAAGTTTGCCAATAGGGAACCGTAGAGGGTTGTTATAATCGCTGTCGCCATACTGGGACCTAGAGTTGATGGATCATCCAGTTCATTGAGCATTAGGATCAATCCGATTAAAGTACCTAACATACCCCAAGCAGGTGCATATTCACCGGCTTTTTCTAGAAGAGCCCGGCTTTTGCGGTGCCGCTCTTCCAACGCAGTGATTTCAGCATTCATGATGTCGACAATGACATCGGAATCGATCCCGTCAACGGCGAGCAAAATCCCTTTTTTTATAAACGGATCCTTTACATCATCCACTTCCGCTTCAAGGGCCAAGAGCCCTTCCCTTCTTGCCCGGTCGGAAAAATGGACAAATAATTGAATCAGCTCATTTAGATCCGCTTCCTCACTGGAAAAGGCCTGTCGGATTACGACAAACATATTTTTCATTTCATGCAAAGGGAAACTGATAAATAGTGCCGCCGTTAAGCCACCTAAAACAATGATCATGGACGGAATATCGATAAACATCAAAAAACTTTCAAGATCGTTTCCGTAAAGCACTCCAAATACAAAAACTAAAATACCTACGATAAGCCCTATTGGTGTTAATACGTCTAGTTTCTTCATACTCCATCTCCCGAATTATCTAAAGGAATGTTGTCTTATCCTTTATATCGACAAAATTATTGTTTTGTTGAGTCCCGATATTCAAATCTGTGCGGGAGAATGACAGTATGATTATCTACAGGTTCCTTTGTCATATATTTGGTCAAAAGTCTCATGGCAACAGCGCCAATATCGTAAAGCGGCTGAACAACGGAAGAAAGCTGCGGTCGAACCATGAGGGATAACCGGGTATTATCGGCGGAAATAATTTCAAAGTCTTCCGGAACCAAATATCCTTTATCTTGCAAACCATGGACAACCCCGATTGCCATTTCGTCTTGGCTAACCAAAACTGCTGTCGGGCGTCCCTCCAATTCCAAAATCCGTTCAGCAGCTTCCAAGCCGGAATCATAGGTATAATCCCCTTCGATGACGTAATCTTCCCGATATTCAATACCCGCCTCTTCCAAAGCACGCTTATAACCGAGCAATTTTTTATCCCGATTGATCGGTTCGCTTAAGGGTCCGATGACATAGGCAATGTTTTTATGGCCATGGTCAATAAAGTTTTTCGTGGACTCATACGTAGCCTGTTCGTAGTCAATGTTGACGGAAGGTATTTTACCGCTTGGGTCAATGGAACCTGCCAAAACAATCGGTACGGAAGATTTTTCGAACTCTTCCACAAGTCTTTCCGTTACATTTCCGCTCATGAAAACAATCCCATCCACTTGTTTTCCCAGCATCGTATTGAAAAGATGCAACTCTTTATCGGGATTTTGATCCGAATTGCTGAGGATAATATTGTATTTATACATGGTTGCAACATCCTCGATTCCCCTGGCCAGTTCGGCAAAAAGAATGTTGGATATATCAGGGATAATAACCCCAACCGTAGTCGTCTTCTTGCTGGCAAGCCCTCTTGCCACGGCATTCGGACGGTAACCTAGACGTTCAATGACTTCAAGAACCTTCTTTCTCGTTGCCGGTTTTACATTCGGATTGCCATTTACAACCCGGGATACCGTTGCCATGGAAACATTGGCTTCTCTAGCGACATCATAAATCGTTACATTCATGTGAAACAACTCCTTTACTATTATTTGAACGGTGGGAAAACCAATTGGTTTGATGAAAAAATATGTATGGTGACCATTTTCATGATATTTTTGAAAAAACCCTTCTGCTCATGGTTGAACAAAAGGGAAAATAATATGCAATATTATATCACAAGTTGCCCTCTCAACAAATGAAATTTTCATATTTATTCAGATAGAATGAAGTTCATGAACCGGTCAGCAAGAAAAGAGCCCCGGGATTTTGGAAGAAGAATTTAATCTTCTATTTTTATCATACTAAAAAATTGGTAAAAAATCTTGTGAAATATATCCGTTATGTTTCGGAAATTCTCTTTAGTGGCTTTTCCGCAGGTCCTTCAAGGACGTCGCCTTTATAATGGAAACGGGAACCATGACAAGGGCAATCCCAGGTCCGTTCTGCTGCATTCCATTCCACTTCACATCCTAAATGGGTACAGGTAGGTTCGACCATGTACACTTTCCCATTTGCATCCCGATAAGCCCCTCTTTTTTCTCCATCAACATCAACAATGGCCCCCTCCTCTGGCTTTAAATCTTCAATGGTTTTCGAAGGTTTTTCCATTTTCCCCTGGATAAAGTGTTTCGCGACATCCAAATTCGTTTGGAAAAATTGTTTGACGGTCTGGAAAGATTCAAATCGGGATGGGGTAAAAATATCCCGGTAAGGATTCTCCTGCCCCATGATAAGGTCCTTAAAAAGAAGTCCTGCCAAAGTACCGCTTGTCATCCCCCATTTACGGTACCCGGTAGCTACAAGCAACCTATTTTCTTTACTTGTGATGTGGCCGATATACGGTAATTTGTCTAAAGTCGTAAAATCCTGGGCTGACCAACGGAAAGGAAAAGATTTTACTTTAAAGGTGTGCTCCGTAAATTGCTTTAAATTTTCATAGTGTTGTTCCGTCGAAACCCCTTGCCCGGTTTTATGATGGTCTCCCCCAATTAAAAGCAAATGCTCTCCATTATATGGGGTAAAACGAAGGGAGCGGACCGGATCTTCAGCGCTGATGTACATCCCCTTGATAACGGGATTTTCCACCAAACTTGCAACAACATAGGATCTTTCCGGATACATTCTCGCAAAGTAAAAGCCTTTGTCATGGAAGGGGAAATGGCTACAACTTAAAACAAAATCACTTGTGACGGAAAATCCTTCCTTTGTCAGAACCTTAGGTCGACCGTTCAATTCCACTTCCAAGGCCGTCGTATTTTCATATATTTTTACGCCCAACCTTTGCAATTCTTCTACTAGTTTCTGCAAATATTTGAGCGGATGGAACTGAAATTGTCGGTCCATAACCAGGGCTGATTTTACTTTGAAAGGAAGAGGGGTTTCACTGACTAATTTTCCTTTGATTCCAATTTTGTCATAAGCTTCATATTCCTTTTCCAGGATTGGCAAACTTTTTTCATCTTCTGCATAAATATAAGCGTCCTCTATGGAAAAATCACAGTCGATATGAAACTCGTTAACTAGACTTTTGATAAAATCAAGGGCCCTTTGGTTCGCTTCATAATATAACTGCGCTTTTTCAAGACCGATATTTTGAATAAGTTCATCATAGATGAGTCCATGTTGAGCCGTTACTTTCGCTGTCGTATGTCCGGTGGTTCCTTTTAAAAGAGAATTTGTCTCCAATAAGGCAACCCGAAAACCCTCTTTTGCGAGCAAAAAACTTGCGGTAACTCCCGTAATGCCGCCACCAACAACAGCAATATCAACATCTTCATTTTTTTCTAACTTTGGAAAGTTTGGTAAAGCAAGGGTTTTTAACCAATAGGATTCGGATTTTTGCGGTAGTTGCTGCACATTCTTTTCTCCTTCCACTTAATCTTTTCACATTATGAATAATTTCCCCTGCCGAAAAAACTTGTATTCAAAAACTTTCCAGTAAAAACAAAGAAGGACGAAAGCTTTTGAACCGGGAAAAAGTACTCCAGCTTCCATATAGTTTTTCAGTCCAAGGTATTGATGTAAGTCGAAGAAAAAATAAAAAGATTGCCCTTTTTCGATATTTGGGCAATCTTCGATCATGTTCTCGATATATAAATTGTCAAAAAAAGGAAACTTAGGATACTTTTTCAATTCCCTCCACAGCTTTTTTTATGGCAGATTCTGTAATATTCCAATGGGACGAGTGCCAGACTACCTTTCCTTTTGCGATTAAAAAGATTTGTGGAGATTCATGTTGAATGTCGAAATAGTCGGCAATATGGTTGGAAAGGGGACGGCTTTCCTGTACCGCTAAAAAATAGGCATCCAAGTCAGGAAAGTGGTCAAGATAGGATTGCAATTCGGCAAAAGCCGCCTTGCTGATGGGGCATGTCAAACTATGTTTAAATAAGAGAAAGAGATCCTTCTCCTCCAAAATGCTTCGAAAATCATCAATTTTTTCCACTTTTTCAAGCCCCATAATACCTCTCCTTCCTGCAGGTTAATTTTTCAAATCATCCAGTTTTTTATCGATTTCTTCGGAAAGTTCTTCAATGGCCCTTTGGGCATCTTCCAAGACTTCCCTTGATTCTTCCTGAACATTTTTCGTCATTGTTTGAACTTTGTCCACCAAATCTTTTGTAGTAGCGGTAATTTTTTCTTTCGCATCCAAAACCAAATCTTTCCACTCATTTCTCTTATGCAAAACCACATCTTTCACTTTATCCGATTTTTCCAATGCCAGGGAAACTTGATTGTTCAGTTCCTTTCGTAAATCCTTACCGCTTTTGGGGGCGAGCATTAGTGCAGTGACCGCTCCGGCAATGGCACCTATAACTACTCCGGTAAAAAATTGTCCTGCAGATGATCCTTGTTTTTTTTCTCCCATTTTCAATTCCTCCTCTTTTCATGTGGAAAAAAATGTTGAGTTGGGTTTATTGATATCCCTTTATTTCAATTTCCTTCTACCTGATGCCTTTTCTCCTTTTTCCGTTCCCCCAAACGGTCCTTCAATCCCCAAATCATCGTTCCTAACTGGACAGCTTGGGAAATTTTTTCCTTATTTTTGTCGACAGAAGATATAATCCCCTTCGCAATTCCATCAAGGGAAGAATTAAAATTTTCCACTGTTTTTCCAATTCCTTCAATGGAAGTAACCACTTTATTCAGTTTTTCAGATTTTTCCTGAATATCGTCTGCTAATTGGTTTGTTTTCTTCAATAACGCTTCCGTTTCTTTCGTCACTCCATTAAGTTGGGTTTCGACATTAGTGGCGGTTTCCGAAAGCTTTTCCAAAGTTTTTGATAATGTTTTCAAGGTCTTGACCAAATAGATTACCAAAATGATGAATGCAACCGCAATGGCAGCAACACTTATGTATAATATTGATTCCAAAGGACTTTTCCTCCTTCTTTCGATCGTTCTATTTTCATTTAATCATTTTTTTTGGCAATAATCGAGTCCTTTATGTAAGGAATTCCATTTTTTGTTTATCAGAAAATGCATTACCATTATACCAAGTAAGGTTCATCGGGAAACTTATAATTTTTAGTTCCTTATCTCCCTTTCATCATTTGATTTCCCCGCCTTTTTGCTAATTGAGAAACGCTGAACATTAGAAGAGAAATAATTCCTAAAAAAGTCTCGTTAAATGAGCTGTGTACTAACCCAACTTAATTTGCCAAGAAAAAACGGTAAAATACATCCAGGGAACCTAAAATAGGTATTTTCGAGCTTTGATGATAAAAGAATTCTTTCTTTGTTCGTTGAACGATTTTATGCGAAAAATAAATACGAAAAGTTAAAGATAACCGGTTATAGCCAAAAGTTCCTCATGAACATTTTTGTCCTTCGGTTCGGAGCAAGACTAAAGCGGTAAATTTTATCTTTTTTTACATTCTACCCTATGACACCACGAAAGAACATACGTTTGTTTTTAAGTTCAAAAAATCCCTTCATCTCCACCCTGACATAGCTTAAGGGCGGGGATGAAAGGATTTTTTACCTAACTAACGAAATTATTTACCGGGAAATATTTCCAATTCAGGGAACATTTCCTTTTTCATTGGGCATTTTATCCGGTTTTTTTGAAGAATATGGAAAAAGCTCTATCCTTATTTAAGCCTTTTTCTTTTCTAAAAGATAGTTTTCATAGGCATTTTGAAACTTTTGGATATCTCCTGCACCCATAAACAGAATGACACTGCGCTTGAAGTTTTCTAATTTGGAAACCGTCTCTTCATTCAATATTTCAGAGCCTTCAATTCGACTTTGAAGATCCTCGCTCGAAAGTTGACCAACATTCTCCCTAGCCGAACCGAATATTTCACAAAGGAAGACGTGATCTGCTTTCTTTAATACCTTCGCAAAATCTTCGAGGAAGGCTTGTGTCCGGGTAAAAGTATGAGGTTGGAAAACAGCCACAATTTCTCTGTCCGGATATTTTTGTTTGGCCGCTTGAATGGTAGCTTCAATTTCCGTCGGATGATGGGCATAATCATCAATCAACACTTGATCTCCCACAATCTTTTCCGTAAAGCGGCGTTTCACTCCGGTAAAGGTAGCAATACCTTGTTTAATCACTTCCAAGTCAATGCTTTCATAATGACAAAGAGCAATGACAGCCAAGGCATTTAATACATTATGATCCCCGAATGCCGGGATGAAGAAGGATGAGTAAAAGGTATTCCGGACAAAACAATCAAAACTGGTTCCCCGCTCGTTTCGTACAATATTCCTTGCCTGAAAATCATTTTCATCACCAAAGCCGTAATACAGAACCGGTACTTTTGCTTGGATTTTTTGCAGATATTCATCATCGCCATATGCAATGATTCCTCGTTTGACTTTCCAGGCAATCTCTTGAAAGGCAGAGAAAACATCATCAATATTGGCAAAATAATCCGGATGATCAAAATCGATATTTGTCATGATGCAGTAGTCCGGTGAATAAGCCAAAAAATGGCGCCGGTATTCACAAGCTTCAAAGGCAAAAAATTCGGCGTCCTTTACCCCCTTGCCAGTTCCATCTCCGATTAGATAAGATGTTGGTTTGGCTGCTTCCAAAACATGGGAGAGAAGTCCGGTAGTGGAGGTCTTTCCATGGGCTCCGGTTACAGCAATGCTTTTGAAATTTTGAATGAAATCTCCCAGAAATTTGTGATAACGGATAACGGGAAGACCTAGCTCTTGGGCTCGTTCAATTTCGGGATGCGTATCAGGAAAAGCATTCCCTGCAATGACCGTCATACCTGGTTGAATATTTTCTTCATTAAAGGGATATATATCAATTCCAGCTTTTTCCAAAGTCTCTTGGGTAAAATATCTCTTTTCGACATCGGATCCTTGAACATGGTAACCCATATCGTGGAGGACTTGAGCTAATGCACTCATTCCAGAACCTTTAATACCGACAAAGTGATAAATCGTCATAAATAAGAACCTCCAACAAGTCTCTATATAACAGTATTATTATGTATTATATGTGCGATATTCCTAAATTGCGAAGTTTCATGGAGGAATGGGATTTGCCCTTCCCCTATTTCGTTTCACATTATAACATTATATCACCCATAAATAAAAATAACTATGCAAAATCATCTCCAATGGGAAAAAGATAGGACAGCTATAAGCCATCCTTTCTTATCCATTGGTACTATTCTCTTCCATTTGATCGATATCTACCTCTGTGATCAACACATCTCGAGGTTTTGATCCTCTTGAGGGGGTGATCATGCCCCGTTCTTCCATGAAATCAATCAATCTTGCTGCCCGATTATATCCGATCCGGAAATGTCTTTGCAAGCTTGAAGTGGAAATGGTTCCTTGTTGGACTGCCAAACGGCATGCATCTATCAATAATTCATCTTCATCAGATAGCTCTTCCGCTTTCTTGACCAAATCTTCCTGTTCAAATAAATATTGGGGTTCCCCCCCTTTTCGAACGTGTTCCACCACTTGATCGATTTCTTCATCGGAAATGAAGCAACCTTGTACCCGTACTGGTTTCGCAGTGCCGTTATCGAGAAAAAGCATATCCCCTCGACCAAGCAAACGTTCTGCCCCAGATGCATCAAGGATTGTACGGGAATCCACCTGGGAGGAAACCGAAAAGGCTATCCGGGTTGGAATATTCGCTTTGATCAATCCTGTTATCACGTCAACGGACGGTCTTTGGGTCGCCACAAGAAGATGGATTCCTGCAGCACGGGCTTTCTGAGCGATCCTTGCAATGGATTCTTCAACATCATTAGGGGCAACCATCATCAAATCTGCCAATTCATCAATAATAATAACAATGAGCGGAAGCGGAGGGTTTGTTTTATTATAAGTCTCAAGGTTCCTGGAACCATTGGCAGCAAATAGTTCATACCTTCTTTCCATTTCCTCCACCGCCCATTTCAAGGCTTGCGTGGCCGCTTTCGCATTGGTTATCACCGGACTGATCAGGTGGGGAATCTCATTGTAAGGAGCCAGCTCCACCATTTTCGGATCAATTAATAATAACTTTACCTGTTCGGGTTCGGCTTTATACAAAAGACTTACGATAATGGAGTTAATGCAGACACTTTTCCCGCTCCCGGTAGCCCCAGCAATAAGCCCATGGGGCATTTTCCCCAGATCGGTGACGATTGGCTTTCCGCCAATATCAAGTCCCAAGGCAATGGTGAGGGGGGATTTGGCCTCTTGAAAAGCAGGATGCTCAATAATTTCCCTTAAAAGGACCGGTCTCGGTTTTTGGTTTGGAACTTCAATGCCTACCGTATGTTTTCCAGGTATCGGGGCTTCAATCCGAATATCCCGGGCTGCCAAGCGCAGTTTCAAATCATCCGAGAGATTGGTAATTTTATTCACCTTCACCCCCGGATCCGGAGAAATTTCAAATCTCGTCACGGTTGGTCCCACGGTAACCCCTACAACTTTTGCCCCGACATGGAAATTCTCCAAGGTTTCATCCAATATGGCCACTTGCCTTGCAATCCACTCTTCGTCCACTTGCATGGAAACCGGTGCATGAAGTAGCGAAACCGGTGGATATACATAATTTGAATGTGCATGAAGCAAAAGATTTGTCCTTGGGTCCTCCTTCTCTAAAATCTGTCCTTCTATATATCCCTCCGGATCTTTCTTTTCTATGGAAGATTGTTGTTGTATTTCTTCTACCTTTTCTTCCCTTTGTATCTTATCCTCAACAAGTTGCTTTTCCTGTAACATTTTCCGACGTTGCTCGAGACGTTGTCGGTCCTGTTTCAACATAAGAACATTGAAGGGGAGGGGACCGCGTCTTTTTCTGCTAGGCAATGAATCATTTTCAAGCCGCTTTTCAACTTCCCTTTCCGAAAAATGACTCTTTTCGGCGGAGGACCCTTGCCCATTTGACTCCAATGATTGTTGCAGTTCGGTGGGAGACCCTTCTTTTTCTTGGATGAGACTTTTTTCGATATCCTTCCCTTTCTCTACAGAATCGAAAGAGACTTCATGGAATTCTTTTCCTAAAAAAATATCCTCAGCTTTTTCTCCCGTCGATGGTTGATGTTCTAACATCGATTGCCCGGATTCAGCAGGAACAATGGAGGGGATAATTGTCTCCTTTTGAAAAGGAGTTGGTATTTGATCCGGCTCTTTCCATTCTGTTTTCTCTTCTTCCCCTACAGAAAGTCCGGTTAGCTCCACCTCCACCTGTTCATTTGGCTGCCTCCTCTTACGATACCCGTATATTGGAGAAGGAACCTCTGTTGGTCTGAAGGGTTTCTTTCTTACGGAAAGTTCCTTTTCCGGTAAGCTTTTTTCTCTCGTTCTATCAACATATTTATTTTCAAGACTTGTTTTTCTATGTCGCTGTTCATCCTTGTTTATATTGAAAGTTTCTTGAACGGGATGATTTTGATGAATTTCGGATTTGCGGATTCTCCGTAACCGTTCCCGCACTTCCTCCAAACGCTTCTCATCCACCTGATTTCCTTCAAATTCTGGAGGAAGGGTAGGATAGCGATAGGACACTCTGGTATCCAAATCCTTATGTATATATTCTTTTTCTGTTCGTTTTTCGGTATTTTGGTCAGGAAACCATTTTTTAAACCAATCCATCCTATCACTCTTTTCTAAAACTCTTTGATTTCAAAATAATCATGGGTAAAATCAATTCCTATATCCATCTCCTATTTTATGTTTATTTCTTCAGACTGTCCATAAAGGGAACAACCTTTTACTTTTGGGCCACAAAAACCACAGGCATGTTGCTATTCTCCATTTCCTTTGTCAATGTAGGAAGGATTTATTAAAAGGAGAAGGTCTTCCTGAAACTGGAAAAACAAAACCCCTCCTTAGCAAAATTTCTATTTGCCAAGAAGGGGTTTCTAAAAAATTACCATACAAAGGCTTGACCGGGCTCATACCCTTCATCCAAAACCAAAATCCCTTTTTCTTGTGGGGCATTCGGCATTTCCAATTCCCTTGCGGAACAAATCATTCCTTCCGAAAGAACTCCCCTCAATTCCGAACGCTGAATAACAAGGCCACTCGGCATGACAGCACCTATTTTTGCGACAACAACTTTTTGTCCTTCCGCTACATTCGGTGCTCCGCAAACAATCTGCAAAGTCTGTTCTCCTACATCCACTTGGCAGACACTAAGTTTATCGGCATTCGGATGTTTTTTCTTTTCCTTGACAAAGCCAACAACAAATTTTGGTGAAAAGTCCGCTTCCAATGTTTCATCAAATCCGTGTTCCCTTAAACAACTATTGATCTTTTGTACCAAAGCTTCATTTAAGGTCACTGGTCCATTTTGCCCTTCCAAAGGGAAATATTTCGAGGCTTCGAATATGTTATAGCCGAAAGTTATCCCTGTTTCGGCATGATAAATCCGGACCACATCACCTTTCCTATCCGTTGCCATAACGCTGTAATCCACCGGTTGCAAATTGATCAATAAAGTGTCTCCAATACCTTCTTTGTTATAAAATACGTTCATCATTTATCTCCTTTCAACGGCTTGTTTCTCGCCAAAATAAAGATCGGCTCCAGCTTCCCATCTTCATAGTAAAAGGAAAGGGAAGTGATGGGAACCCTACCGGTAGTAAAAAATTGCATACTCATTTGTGCCAATATGTCATAGCCGGCTTGGTTTTTGATATCTGCCAAAATCAATACATCCTGATGGGGAACAGAAAGGACGAATTTCCCTTCCATCTTTTGTTCCATTTCTTTTAAAAAGGAATCATTCAGGATACGGCTAGCATCATATCCATCATTCGTATTCAAAAAATAATAGTCATTTCCCCCGACCGTATCCTTTTTTAACGGACAAGGTAGAGAACGAACATTGAAACGGGCAATCTCCTTTATTTTTTCTGGATCCAATCCATAGTCCTGAATTAGTTTTTCATCAATAAGACGATAGGAATTTCCCAAATCAAGGGCATAAAAGATCCGTGTTTCGGCCGTATGATTATCGTATAACAATTGGTTGTTATCCTGACCTTTCGTGGGAAAAGAAGTCGAACGTATAACCGGGAAAATTTGCCTTTCCTTCCCGTCCAATTCAATCTTCCCATCCATCGCCTTAAGGGCGGTATCAACATAATAAACCAATTCATCTATGGCTGAAACCCCTTTTGATTCCCATTTTGCCAAAACGGGACCAAGGGAAACATTGATCCCCTTTTTTGATTCTTTATTTTCTATTCTCAATATTTCTTCCTTCCGAAGAAACGTGAGGGTCCGATCGCTGGCGGATAAACGTTGTTCCAATAATCCTCGTAAATTGGTAATGGTTTTTTTCATATGCATCCCTGCTTCATGATTAATCTAATGAAAGCGACCGTAGAAAGGTTTCGACTTCTTCCTTTGTTTTCCGATCTTTGGATACGAAACGTCCTGCCTCTTTTCCGTTATGAAAAACGACAAAACTAGGGATTCCAAAGATATCCAATTCCCGGCATAAGTCCATAAATTGATCTCGATCCACTTTTACAAAGGTCAATTGTTGGAATTCCTTTTCAATTTCTGGCATAAAGGGCTCAATGAAGGTGCAATCTGGGCACCATCCTGCCGTAAAGTAGAAAACATTGGTACCTTCCATTTTCATTTTTTCAAATTCGCTCAAAGTTTGTAATGTAATCATCCGAATTCCTCCATCTATCTATTCATTCCAATGGCTTGATCCAAAAAGAATTTCCATTCCTATATGATATTATCAAAGACTTCGTTTACTTTCCATTCAAAGAAATAAATGTTGATTTCCATCCACTTCCAATTTAAAATTATTAATTATTACTAAATAATTTAAACAGAATGATTTTTGCCTGATATTAATAGTGGGGGTATATTCATTGAAAAGTATTCGGAGTAAAATATTCGCTATCGTTAGCCTGTCCATCAGTGGTCTGTTAGTTGTAATGGCCCTAAATTTTTTCAACTCCTATTTATACAATTCTTCTTATAAAGAACAAGATAAATTAAAGGATGGGATTTTCGCCAGCAAAGATTTAAAAGCCCAGCTTGCTTCCACCAGGGTCCTTGACCAAATGTATTTGCGGGAACCTAGTGAAGAAAAAGCGGCCGAAGTGAAAAACAGTATCGAATCCCTTCTTCACCAAAACGAGGAATATATCGAGAATTTCAAGAAAACTCCCGTAATTCAGGAATATTTCCTTTCTTTTAAAGATCAACTGGAAACCTATGAAACGAAATTTTCCGAATTGGAGTTGTTAATCAGGGATATCGGATATACTTCGGATCAGGGAATGCTCGGAAAAGTCCAAACCACAAGACAAGCCGTCAAAGATATTTTGCAGGAAGTGGAACTCCCTGATTTGGAATCAAAATTCCAGAAGATCGAAGAATCGGAAAACGGTTATCTTCGTACCTTTATCGATGATACATATTATAACTATGTTTTTCTAGTTTCCCAATTGAAAGATGATTTTTCGAATGTCTTTGATGATGAAAATGAGAAACTGAAAGCGATCAGTGCACTTACCGACTATCAGGAAGCTATGAAATATGTAAGCTTTAATGTAAAGCAACAAAAGGTAATCATGTCGGTATTTGATGACATTGCTTCCTACATTGGTCAATCGGTTACTGACCTAGAATTAAAAATTTCTGAAGAAGCGGATCGATTATTGTCCGAACAGAGTTTCCGGACCAAGCTGATTTTCTCTGCAAGCGTAATTTTTGGTTTTCTAATTATTTTCACAATTGCTACCTATAGCTATCGGAACTCCAAGAACATTGTCCGCTCCATTATGAAATTGAAAAAAGGTGCGGAACGTATCGGAAAAGGAGATCTTACTTACCGTGTCCATGTAGACAGTAAGGATGAACTGGATGAGTTTGCCCAGACATTTAACCAAATGGCGAAAATGGTCCAGAAGTCTTTATTAAAAATCATGAATTCATCAAAAGAAATTGAAACCTCTTCCCAAAGTTTGGCCACTGTGGCTGAGCAAACAACCCACCAAGCCAATGACATTAACGAATCGATCAAGCAAGTGGCGGTGGGGGCCAGCTATCAATCTACTCAGTTGGAAGAAGGAACGATCATCATTCAAGGCGTTTCCTCAGCCATTGACTCAACCGAAAAGATTGGTAAGGAAATTGCCATGCGGGCTCTGGAATCGGAGAAGAATGGGAAAGAAGGCTTAATAACGGTCCAGCAATTGGAGCAGACAAATGACCAATTTAACGAATTATCCAATCAATTGGTTGAACAGGTCCAAACCGTAACCAAAAATTTCCGCGAGATTTCAAAAATCATCGCCACCATTGAAGAAATTGCTGAAAATACGAACCTGTTATCATTAAACGCAGCCATTGAATCGGCCAGGGCTGGAGAGGCCGGTCGGGGCTTTGCCGTTGTGGCAGGGGAAGTCCGGAAGCTGGCTAGCCGCTCTAAGGAAGAAGCAAAGCACATTTATGCAATCGTGAACCGGATGGATCAAGAGATGAAGGCTCTTATTGCCAGCGCCGAAAAGTTCGATAACTATCGGGATGTCCATGCTAAGTCAGTCGTTTCCACAAAAGACGCATTCCTGCATATCGTTGATAACGTAAAAGCCATCAGCGAAAGAATTTCTGAGTTCAATTCGGCAATCCGTTCGGTCTATGAATCCAATCAAAATCTTTCCAATAAACTTGATGAGATCCATGCCATAGCTGAAGAATCGGCTGCAAGCGCTGAAGAGGTCACTGCTTCCAGCGAAACCCAAATCAATGCAATTGAACAAGTTTCCGAAGCCGCATCCGCCTTACATGAAATTTCCGAAGCCTTACGGAATGAGGTACAAAACTTCAAAATTATTGGGGAGAATGGTGAAATGGGAGAAAACATACCGACCGGACAACCAATGAAGAAGGTTGACCGGAAAATGCAAATTAACAAATGGATTGTTTCTTTCAAAAAATCTCCCTATTTCGAAAAAGTGAAAAGCAAGCTGAAAAACACCAAGGTGAAAAAATAATCAGCAAGTCCAGAAAATCAAAACCACCCGTGTGAACGGGTGGTTTGTTCTGCGGCTGAAAGCCTCTACTACTGGCCAGCCCCTCAAGGGGCATTGAAAGGTTCGCCAAC
>NICF_comb_assmDRAFT_10001290_pt1 | contig 19962 bp, 20 predicted proteins | sample NewIslPassag4_SG_FD_11279 | JGI IMG/M metagenome (IMG submission 11279) | reverse complement strand
AGGATCAAACTCTCCAAAAAGATGTTTGATTGCTCAAAATGAATGACTAGCTTAATTTCATAAAACGCTTTGTCTTGTTCAGTTTTCAAGGTTCAATAACAACGACTTGATTATTATATCAAAATAACTCTAAGAAGGTCAAGGTTTTTTTAAAAAAGATTCATTCGTTTTTTTGTCCTTTCGTTCATGACGGATTTTCCTATGATTTATCTCCCTTGCCAGGAGGACGGGTAAATAGAATGGGATTGTTGTATACTACTATAATTTGATTCACCTTTGTATATTGCCTTATTCATATGGATTCCATTTACCCTTTTACTTTACACTCCCATATTCTTTTATCCTTCCGCCCACCCTCACTGCCATGGCTCTAATATTTTTTCTATAACTGAATCCTTCCAAATAAATTGGTTTGCGGGAAATTTTCTCAAGGCCAATTTTTAACAGTGACTTTCCACATTTACTTTTTGTACCCCATGAATACTATTTGCAAAATAGTAGATTTTGGTCACTGGTGTTTTAAAATGGACACCTAGATTTATTTTTATTTCCTGTTTCCCTTGATCCAAATCACTGATATCAACACTATTGATTGTAAATTTTTTCGCCCTTATTTCTTCAATAATAGTTTCTATATTTTCATTCTCGCTCACAATTAACTTTAAATTCACTTCCCTCTCTCTTAATGGTTTAGGTCCAATTCGTCTGAGGGTAAAAGGAACTAATTTTACACAAAGCAAAATAATTAATACAGCAAAAGCTGTCTCAAAATAATATCCTGCTCCGACACCTATCCCGATACCGGCTGCTTCCCAGATGATGGCAGCCGTTGTTAATCCCAAAATTGTATCGTTTTCTTTTTTCAAGATAACCCCTGCACCAATAAAGCCTACACCCGAAACAATTTGGGCTGCTAGCCGCAAAGGATCCATTGTAATCCTTACCTTAAAGTCTGTTTGATTAAAGGTATAGGATGTCCGGATTGAGACAATTGTTAAAAGACAGGAAACAATCGAAATAACAAGACAGGTTTTTAATCCGAGAGGTTTTCTCTTAATTTCCCTTTCCAGACCAATCATCATTCCAAGGAAAGCGGTTACACCGAATTTTATGAAAATCTCATAATCTATATTTTGTAAAAGACTTGTCAACTTATTTCACCATCTTATTCCTATGATTATTAATATGATTCAGTCCAATTGATTTCCCCCTATTTTTCATATTGGCGGATAAAAAAGTGAGGAGGATCGTTTCATCCTCCTTACACTTTCATCCTTTACCGGATCTATATTCTAGCCTTTCAAAAAGTAATTTCACTGCATAAGGGGAAATGATCGGAAGGGAATTTCCGATCAAAGCGATCGGTAATGACTATTGTTTTATTGATATCGATACCTTCGCTTAACAAGATATAATCGATACTTTGGTATTTTTCCCAACTTAATTGATGATTAAATGAAACCCCGGTACATGTAACATAAGGACCGACATGATGCTTTGATGTTGCAATGGCATCCGTCAGTTTGGAAGACAGAAGTTGATAGAAACGTTCTTCCTTTTCACCATTCAAATCCCCCATTAAGATGATGGGCCTGTTCTTTTCTAGCTTGGCAAATTGGCTCAACAATAGTTTCGCCGATTGATACCTAGCTTCTTCACTTTCATGGTCAAAGTGGGTGTTAAATAAATAGAATTCTTCCTTTGATTCCTTTACCCGGAAAAGTCCCCATGTACAAATTCTGGAACACGCCGAGTCCCATCTGCGGGGTTTCTCTTCATATTTTAGTGTTTCGGAAAGCCAGAAAGTTCCTGAATCCAGCAAATCAAATTTATCCTTCTTATAGAAAATAGGATTGTATTCATTGGATTCATCCTTGGAACGGCCTTCTCCAAATCCTTCGTACCCTTTTAAAGTTCTTAAATCTTGTAGCTGTACTTCTCGTACTTCCTGAAATCCGACTATATCAAAATCATAATCCAAGACAACTTTCATGACATTGTCTTTCCTTGTTTCCCAAAGATCATTTACATCTTCTGGAGTTGCCGTACGAATGTTATAAGTAGCAACTCTTAATACATCCTTTGGTATCATTTAATATCATTACCTTTCCGATTAAAGCCTAGTTTTCCATATACAACGTACATAATAAGCGTATTAATGACCATTAAGATTACTGTATAGACCAAGATTAATGCCTTTGTATCCCCGGTAACCGTGTTCTTTGTCGCATTCATAATGGTTACGCCCAATGGTTGATATAAAGGATGATATAAGAATACGGATAAGTCATAATCCGGAAGAATATGGATTAGATTCAAAGCATATACACCGGCAACCGTCGGTATGATGATCGGTAAAATAACCTTTATGAAAGTATATATCGTTTTTGAACCCAAGTTCCGAGCTGCCTCTTCAATTTCATCCGAAATACCGAAAAAGGCAGATTTACAAATCCGGATAGTAAATGGTATTTTCGTTAAAATATACCCAATTAATAGAATCCAAATGGTTCCTGTCAAGATTCGATTGAATACCAACGGATTTTGCACATTATATGTAATGATTAACCCGATAGCTATCAACGTGGACGGTAAGAACCAAGGTATCATCAATAAATAATCCAAGGTTTTCGTTAATCCGTTCCGATACTTTCTCATCAGGTAAGCGCAGATCAAGCAGAAAATAACAACCAATAAGGAAGCAACTGCACCATAGGTTAAGGATACTAAATAAGGTTTCAGCTGGTTCACACTGGAGAATGTAGTCGCATAATTCTTTAAGGTAAAGCTATCAAGGGTAATTTGTCCTGTTGAGATGGCCTTGGAATTGGTAAAGGAAAAGACAATAATGGTCAGTACAGGAATTGTATAGATGGCAAACAATACATAAGCAATAATATGCATAATGATATTTGCCGTTTTATTCGTGATTTTTTGTTTTTTCAACTTCATCTTTGTTTTCGAGATAGAAATGTAATTTCCTTTTGCTTCATTCCGTAGGAAAAAGGTCAATACGGTAATCGTAATGAGACCTAGGAACAACGCCAAAACGGTTGCTAAATTTTTCGAAGTAGCACTTCTTGCAAAGGTCAAAATCATAGGTGTAATTGTTTCGAACTCGTTTCCTCCGAAAACCAATGGAGCTGAAACAGCACCAAGACCGGAAAGGAAAGTTAAAATCGTCAAAGCAAAAATGGTTGGTTTCAATGTAGGAAGAACAATTTTACGAATGATCGAGAATTGGCTTGCCCCCAAATTTTGGGCAGCTTCTACCGTATGAAAGTCAATGGAATGAATTGCACTTGTTAAGAACAGTACATGGTTCGACGTACAAGCAAAGGTCATAACGAAAGCAACGGCAAACAATCCACTAAACCAGCTTGGATTTAAGTTGGGGAATATTTCCATTAATAGTTTTGTAATAAGCCCATTTTCCCCATATACGAGTTTATAGCCGAAATTTAGGGCAACCCCGCTATAAATTAGTGTGGTATAGAACCCAAGCTTCAATATTTTTGAACCTTTAATATCAAAATAATTCAATAGCAATACAATTAAAATTCCCACTATATTAACTGTAACTGACAATATTACAGCCAATACAATACTATTAAAGATACTTCTGATAGCCCTTTCGGATCTCACAAGCTTCTGAATAGATTCTATTGAAAAAGTTCCTGTTCCGAAAAAGGTATCATAAATGATTTTTATATTTGGTACGATCAAAAAAGACAGGATAAACCATGAGATGAAAATAGCGATTAAAATTTTCCCGAAATTTTGTTTCAAAAACCGTCCTTTTATAACATCCATATAAGATCCCTTTCTCATGCATACTGCAGGATTTTGTTTTGATTGATTACTACTGTAATTTTTTGGCTTTCCACATTTATTCTTTCAGTTAAAATAACTTGGATTACTTGACTGCCAAGGTCTACACTATATTTCGTGTAAAAACCATAGTATTCAGAATCAATAATCTTCCCTTCAAAAGCAACTTCAGTTTCGGATAAATTAGATAGGTCATTTTTAACAACTTTAAAACTTTCGATCCGGGAATAAAATTCTTTATTATTATTGAGGTCAAGAAGGGTGAATTTTTGTGGGTTAGCTTTAACCAAATCAGTGATTTTGTTTATATCCCCTATGAAATTACATACAAACTCAGTAGAGGAATTTTCGTATATCTCTTGGGGGGTTCCAATTTGTTCAATTTCACCATTATTAAATACAGCTATCCGATCTGATAATGTCAAAGCCTCTTCTTGATCGTGGGTAACATAGATTGTTGTAATCCCGAAGGTTTTTTGCAAATGTTTCAATTCATTACGTAACTGAATTCTTAATTTCGCATCAAGGTTTGATAATGGCTCGTCAAGAACGAGTATTTTTGGATTGGTTACCAATGCCCTGGCGATAGCTACCCGTTGTTGCTGACCCCCTGACAATTCGGAAACCTTTCTTTCCAATTGTTTTTCCGAGAGTTCCATTTTTTTGGCGATTTCACGTACTCTTTGATTTATTTCTTCCTTTTTCACCTTTTTAACTTTTAGTCCAAAGGCTATATTTTCAAAAACCGTCATGGTCGGGAATAACGCATAACTTTGGAAAACCATTTTAATATCCCGCTGCTCCGTAGGAAGATCGGTAATATCGCGTCCATCTAAATATATTTTTCCTGCGGAAGGTTTATTAAAGCCTACCAAAGCTCTTAATGTTGTTGTTTTACCACAACCCGAGGGCCCTAAAAAGGTGAAAAATTCTCCCTCTTTCACTTCAAAATTTAAATTTTTTACCGCAACAAAATCATCATATGATATTTCCACATCTTTAAAAGTGATCATGCTTTTTCCTCCTGAAAATGCAAATCTATAAGAATTTTGGATTGGAATAATATACGATGGTATATTACTCCAACCCAAAACAACTCAAAGTTTTATTTTATTAGAAGATTTCAAGTTCTAATTTTTCGACCCAAGCGTCAATATTGTTAGATACAAATTCCCAGTCAATATCTTGACCTTTAATATTGCTGAAGATTTCTTTCAAATTATCATTGATTTTGTCTGTAGCTTTGGTGTTAGCAGGTACAGCTCCGAAGGTTTCGGCAAACTCTCCTTGTACTTCTGCACTTCCAAACCAATCAATGAATTCTTGGGCCAACTTTTCCTTCTTAGTACCTTTTACAACTGCAATACCTTCTACAACAAGCGGTGTACCCACTTCAGGATAAATGAATTCAGGTGTTGCGCCATATTGTTCGGATTTTGCAGTCAATTCCCCTGAGATGATGGTTCCGATCGGTGCCATGCCAGAGGCAAAGATTGAGAAATAGTTTTCTCCTTCAGGAATTTGAACTCCGTTATCGAAGTAACGTTTCATGAATTCCCAACCTTCTTTGGAAACACCGAACTCTCCATTATCATCCCGGAATTGGGAAAGAATGCTTGCTACGATAACTTTTGCTGTTGCTGCACTCAAATCATCCCGGGCTTGGTAAATACCTGCATACTTTCCATCATTTCCTAAGTCAAGATAGCTTGAAGGAATTTTATCGCTATCAACAAATTCCGGATTATAAGCTAAAATCAATGCTTGTTTTACCAATCCATGATAGTAACCATCCGGGTCATTAATTCCCGCTTCGATTTCATCTGCCCACTTCGGAACATAAGGGATAATGACATCTTGTGCCTGTAATTGCTCAAAGAAGATATGGTTCAAACCATAAACTACATCGGCAATCGGATTTGCCTTTTCAGAAATTAAACGGTTGGTTACTTCACCGCCACCGGCAGTAACAAGTTCAATGTTAAAACCTGCTTCTTTTGCCTTTTCAATGACCCACTCACCCCGACCATCACTGTTCGAGTTTGTATAAACGATCAATGTTTCATTGCTTCCACTATCACCACCGGAACTGCTGTTATCCGAAGAATTTTTTCCTCCCTCATCATTTCCACATCCAGCAAAAATGAAAGCGGATACAATTAAAAGGATAGTGAAAAATAAGCCTTTTTTCTTAGAGAACATGTACGCTCCTCCTGTAGATTAGAATTTTATATAATAAAAAATATTCTATTAAGATAATAGGATATTTTTTATTAGCTAATTGAGTTAGCTTTTAGGCAATGTTGAATGTTTGGTTTTAAAAAACTACATTTATTACAAAATTGTTACAAAAATTTCTTTTACATTACATTAGAATGCAAAATTAATATTGCAATTGTAAACGATTTCTATTTTTTTCACAATAGGTTTTTATATAGAAATAATTTTTTATATTTTTGTATAATTATAAAATCCATAATCAAATACAAAATAGTAATATTTTAATAAAATATTAGATTCAATATCCATTTATTCACACCTAAAAATATTCAACTTTTCACATGTAACATTTGAAATGTTGATTCCTTTTTTTGATTCAAATCGATTGTTTTGAAAACCAAACCTGCAAAATATAACCTTTATTCTTTACAATTACTGATGTTTAACCCATTGATTGAAATTAATTTTAATAATTTTTTTCTGAGTATTCCAAGAAAAGAAAAAAGGGTGATTTCGAATTCCCTTCATCACCCATCCTTTTGAAAGATTAATTTGTCTTTATTAAATTAATATATTAATTTACTCCAACATACGCTCCGTTTGATCTGTTACAGAATTTTAATTTTTTCTATTCGTTTGCCTTTCATTGAACTTGAATTCTTTTAAATGATTGATCTTTAGGTGGGGGTTCCAAACGTCCTCATACGATCCAGATTTGAATCACGGTTAAAGCTGCCACTCCCGGTATCCCTAATAACCCTGAAATGGTTGCCGTAACGATATTGATCGGTATATGAATCCCAAAATTACTGCCAAAGGCATTTAAAAAAAAGAGAAGTAACGCTCCAATGGCAACCTTAACAATACCTTGTCCCAAAAATTTCAAAGGTTTCATAGGGGCTCCGTAGATTAAGAAAAGGACGATTAGTAATGATAGGCTCCCAATAATCAAAAGATGTTCCAAAACCATCCCTACCTTTTTCAATTTTGTACAAGTTTATGATGGCAAATCAAAAAAAAGAACCGGATTTCCTTTGGAATCACCGGTTCCCATGCTCATTTAAAAAGGTTTGCAGATATTCGGATATCTCTTTTCTTCGCTTCCTTTATCAAATAAAAATATTTAATTTCAGCAAGTTTGACTTGCATTTCCAAATCTGGGTTGGATTTATAACTGCGTTCATATATTTCCTTTTCTGAACGCCAGTTTTGTTTTAATAGTTCCATCTCCAGTAACAGTTTCCTATCGAATTCCTTCTTTAAGGACTTTCTCCGCTTAAAAAACACCGAACTTCCCCCTTTGGCGGTTCCGCTTAAATTTCCCTTCTACCTTCCAAAGCCTTCGATAAAGTCACTTCATCGGCGTATTCCAAATCTCCTCCGACAGGAAGTCCATGGGCTATTCTGGTCACTCTTATTCCAGAGGGCTTAACCAACCTTGAAATATACATGGCTGTTGCTTCTCCCTCAATATTCGGATTTGTTGCTAAGATAAGTTCCTTGACTGTCTCATCCTTTAAGCGATTTAGGAGAGATGGAATATTGATATCTTCCGGACCGATGCCATCCATAGGGGAAATGGATCCGTGAAGGACATGGTAAAGTCCATTGTATTCCTTCATTTTTTCCATTGCAATAACATCCTTTGGATCCTGGACAACACAAATGGTCGACTTATCTCTATGGCTATCCTCGCAAATGTAGCATGGATCCTTATCTGTAATATGCCCGCAAATAGAACAATAGGTTAAATCCCTTTTCGCATTAATTAAAGCCTTGGCAAAATCGAGAACCGTTTCTTCCTTCATTGTCAGGACAAAAAAAGCTAGACGGGAAGCCGTTTTAGGTCCGATTCCAGGCAGTTTCATAAAACTGTCGATCAATTTTGTGATCGGTTCCGGATAATACATTAATTGTGCCTCCTACTTAGAACATTCCTGGGATGTTTAGCCCCTTCGTAAACTGTCCCATCGTGCGATTGGTCAGTTCATCCGCTTTTGCCAATGCATCATTCGTTGCAATCATGATCAAATCCTGAAGGGTTTCGATATCTTCCGGATCTACAACTTCTTCACTGATAATGACTTCCTTAACTTCTTTATGTCCGCTAACAATAACCTTCACCAAGCCACCTTGCGCAATACCTTCAATTCTTTCTTCACCCAATTTTTCTTGAGCTTCCTGCATCTTTTTTTGCATTTTTTGCATTTGACGCATCATATTTTGCATATTTCCCATTCCACGCATAATATTACCTCCAAAATTAATCTTTTATTTCCAATAAGTCTTCCCCTACCAATTTAAGGGCTTCCTCTATAAAAAGGTCCTCTTCTTTTGCGGATTCTTTTTCTGAACCTTTATGATTATTTATATACTCCGTTCGGACGGTCAACCAATCCTCTTCCGGGATTCCTATGATTTCAGCGTCCTCCCCAAGGATATTCCTAATCAGTGTATTCAATGTTTGAAGGAAATCCTTATTACTCATTGCCATTTGACAGTGGATTTTATATTTGAAACTGATGATACACCCTTGACTGGATGCTGCTACCGGTTCAGCACTGTTTAATAACGCCCGATAGGATACCTTTAGTTTATCCAAAATCGGCTTCCATTCGGTTTTTAGCCTTTGGAGATTTTGTTTTGTGGCATGTTCCAAGATCTGTTCTATTTTTCCCTTTGGTACATGAATGGATTTAGCCATTTGGACAGGTTTTTGCGGAGCACGTTCTTGATGTAAGGAAGAATCCATTTGTATGCCAGACTCTTTAAAATGTCCTATAACCGTTTCCAATTCCCGAATTTTGCTTTTTAAAGCATCCAATTCTTCCAAATGTTGTCCAGAAAGTACAGGATTTGTGTTTTGACATAGTTTTACTAAGCAAACTTCCAATAGAACCCTCGGATGATTCGTCCATTTCATTTCTTGCTGCGTTCTGTTCAACTCTTCTATGATTCCAAAAAGTACTTGGGGGTTTGCCTTTTCCGCGACCATTTCAAACTCAGGACTTACCACAATCCGCTCCATATAGGGTGCCATATCTTTAGAACTTTTATATAGTAATAAGTCCCGATAATATTGGATCATATCCTCTATTAAACGAGAAGGATCCTTTCCTTCTTCCAGAAGGGAATGAACCGTTTCGATGGCTGAACGGATATTTTTTTCCATAATGGAAAGAGCCAAAGTATTCAAATGTTTTTGGGAAACCGAACCGGTGATTGTTAATGCATCTTCCGCTGTCACTTTATCACGGCTGAAGGATATGGTTTGATCCAGTAAGCTAAGGGCATCCCGCATTCCGCCTTCTGCAGCCTGCGCGATAATCGTTAATGCTTCATCTTCATAATCATATCCATAATCCCTTAGTATGTATGCCATTCTCTCTTTAATATCTTGAGGGGTTATCCTCTTAAAATCAAAGCATTGGCATCGGGAAATAATGGTAGCTGGGATTTTATGGGGTTCCGTTGTTGCCAAAATAAAAATGACGTGTTTCGGTGGCTCTTCCAATGTTTTTAACAAGGCATTAAAAGCTCCAATGGAAAGCATATGTACTTCATCTATGATGTAGACTTTATATTTTGCCTTACTCGGTGCATATTTGACTTTATCCCGGATATCTCTAATTTCTTCAACCCCGTTATTACTGGCTGCATCAATTTCAATGACATCGGGAAGGGTTCCATCGGTAATACTACGACAAATCTCACATTCATTACACGGCTCTTGAACAGGTGCATGAACGCAGTTTACAGCCTTTGCCAATATTTTAGCTGCACTAGTCTTACCTGTACCTCTTGGGCCCGAAAACAGATAGGCATGGGAAATTTTTTGCTCCTGAAGAGCATTTTGTAAAGTTTTGGTGACATGCTGTTGACCTATGACATCCTGAAAATTTTGCGGTCTCCACACCCTATATAGAGCCTGATATCCCATGTCCATACCCTCCTCGTTGTCTGTCCCTGATTCTTGGAAAACTTGCATTAGTCTTATTATATCGTAAAGGAAAGGAGATTTACTATAAAAAAAACACCCTTTTTTGACAAGGGTGTTTGTTCATTCTTCATTAACTGCCGTGCACCTTCCCTTGACTGCTAGCCATAAGCGTTGCTCCCGCAGTTAGCTCAGTCCAGGCTACCCTGCGGCACATGGGAGGTTCCACTTAATGCTGCTTCCTTCCGGACCTGACATGGTTCATGGATTCCCATTGCGCAGGACCCAAACGTCAACACCACTTACGGAAGACAGGCCCTACAGCTAGACAGCCGCAAGAAGGGATTCAGTCCCGCTAGAGCGGATTGCGGGTACAGGGCACCGCTACCTCCCCACCTAGCACGGCAAAATTGTTACCTGTTTGTTAGGCACCAGCTTGGTGCATAAATAAGTATACTAGTGATTTATAAAAAAAGCAATGGTTTACTGATTGTCAATTGTTTCCGCTAGTATATCCTTTTTCTTTCTTCTTCCCCGGGCACGAAGTTTTTTAAAAAAAGAAACAAGCATTTCAGCACATTCTTTTTCCAAAACACCAGAGACAACTTCACAACGATGATTAAACCTTTTGTCCTCAAGCAAATTCATAAGACTACCTGCGCAACCGGCCCTCGGATCTTTTGCCCCGTAAACAACCCTTTTTACCCGGGACATAATCATTCCCCCTGCACACATTGGGCAAGGTTCCAAAGTCACATAAAGTTCAGCATCTTCAAGGCGCCAAGAGTTCTGCCTTTTACATGCCTCATGAATCGCCACTATTTCTGCATGATATAAGGCATTTTGCAAAGATTCTTTTAAATTGTGCCCCCTTGCGATGATCGTATCATTTAAAACAATGACACAGCCAATCGGGACCTCCATTATTTCCTCCGCCTTTTTAGCTTCTTTAATTGCTTCTTTCATATAGTACTGATCTCGATCCATCTATAATGCTCCTTATCTTTCTACTATAACCAAATGTAATCTTTTTTCTTTCGAAATGGAAGCTTTCCAAATGACCAATTATCATTTTTTACTACATTCTATCATACATTAATGTAGCGCAGAATGGATGGAGGGTGTGTTCTATGCAGATACATGTTGTTCAAGAGGACCAGACCATTTTCGGTATTGCGGAGGCTTACAACACGACTATTGGTGAAATTGTTTCGGCAAATGAAATTCCTGATCCTAATCGTTTGGTCGTAGGGCAAGCTTTAGTAATTCCAATTTATGGCCGGTTTTATTGGGTACAACCGGGAGACAGTCTTTGGTCCATCTCCCAGCGTTTTGGGCTTTCTTATCAAGAACTGGCAAATATAAACCGGATTTCTCCTTATCGACCGCTCCAAGTTGGAACTCGTTTATATATTCCTCCTTTATCCAGGGTAACAAAAGAATTTAATGCTTATGTTGAGCCATTAGGTGAAACGGTTTCTCAAAATTTGGAGAATAGTGCTAGGAATGCCTCTCCCTATTTAACCTATCTCTCACCCTTTAGTTTCCGCGCCCAACGGGATGGAACGTTGAAGGAACCTCCTTTGAATCAATTCCCTAGCATTGCCCGGGAAAATAGCAATGTTCTCGTTATGGTCGTAACAAACTTAGAAGGGGACCGATTTAGCGATGAACTGGGCAGAATCTTATTAAATGATCAAAATGTCCAAACCAAATTATTGGATAATATTGTGACCACAGCCACTAGACTCGGATTTCGAGATATTCATTTTGATTTTGAATTTTTGCGGCCTGAAGACCGGGAAGCCTACAATCAATTTTTAAGAAGAGCGAAAGAACGTTTTTCCCAAGAAGGATGGTTATTATCGACCGCTTTAGCCCCAAAGACAAGAAGAGACCAACCTGGTCTTTGGTATGAAGCTCACGATTACAAAGCTCATGGGGAAATTGTGGATTTTGTCGTCATTATGACCTATGAATGGGGATATAGTGGAGGTCCTCCAATGGCAGTATCCCCGATTGGACCGGTTCGGCAAGTATTAGAATACGCTATCACAGAAATCCCCCCGGAAAAAATTATGATGGGGCAAAACCTTTATGGCTATGATTGGACTCTCCCCTTTGAACAAGGGGATACTGCCCGGGCTGTGAGTCCACAACAGGCAATTGAACTGGCTGGCCGTTTCAATGCTTCAATCCAGTACGATTGGGAAGCGCAGGCTCCAACCTTTGAATATACAGATGAACAAGGTAGAAGACACAAGGTTTGGTTTGAAGATGCAAGGAGCATTCAGGCTAAATTCAACCTAATTAAAGAATTAAATTTACGGGGTATGAGTTATTGGAAGCTAGGATTAAGCTTTCCCCAAAACTGGCTTTTGATTACGGAAAATTTCCATGTCCGGAAAAGATAAAAAAATTTCTTTATACCTTCCGCTTGATTCCGGAAGGTTTTTTCGATTTTGATCATCTTTTCCCAATAATGATAAAGACCACTTAAAAGAAATGGGTATATTTCAAACAAGGTCTATGCTAAAATTAATTTTGATTGAATCAATTTATATGTATTTAAGAGGGATGACAATGCCTCTTATTTTATTTTTTACTAAGTTGGGGGATACTAGATGCATTTTATTGCTGTGGAAGGTGTCATCGGCGTTGGAAAGACGTCCTTGGCGAAAAAGATTTCAGAACGGTATCAATTTCATTTGCTGAACGAGATTGTTGGCGAAAATCCGTTTCTCAGCAAATTTTATCAGAACATTGAAGAGTGGAGCTTCCAAACGGAAATGTTTTTTCTCTGCAACCGATTTAAACAGTTGGAAGACATCCAAAACCATTTTTTAAGTAAAAATCAATCGGTCGTTTCCGACTATCATATGTTTAAAAACTTAATATTCGCCAACCGGACCTTGAAAAAGGAGCACTTTGAAAAGTACAAAAAAATCTTTCATATTTTAAATGAAGGTTTACCAACACCGGATATTGTCATTTATCTGTATGCAAACACGGACACCCTTTTGAAGCGGATCGAAAAAAGGGGACGAGATTTTGAAAAAAATATTAGCCCGGTTTATTTGGAAAACCTCTCCATTGATTATGAAAATTATATCAATGCTTTTGAAAAGGAATTTCCAAATGTTCATGTACTCAGAATCAATGGGGATGTTTATGATTTTGTTGAGCGGGAAGAAGATTTGGAAATGATTTTTGCCCAACTTGAAAAATTGTTATTTGAAGGAGCTAAACAAGCATGAATTTACGGGAAAAATATAATATACCAAACAATGCTGTGATTACAATAGCTGGAACCGTCGGTGTGGGAAAATCCACTTTAACAAAGAAACTAGCGGAAGCCCTTAATTTCCGGACATCCTTTGAAAAGGTGGATACCAACCCTTATTTGGACAAATTCTACAGTGATTTTAAAAAATGGAGTTTCCATTTGCAAATTTATTTTTTGGCGGAGCGTTTTAAAGAACAAAAGAGAATATTTGAATATGGCGGAGGATTTGTTCAAGATCGCTCCATCTATGAAGATACTGGAATTTTTGCCCGGATGCATTATGAAAAAGGGACCATGTCCCCTGTGGACTATGAAACTTATACAAGCCTGTTTGAAGCTATGGTTATGACCCCTTTTTTCCATCACCCAGATTTATTGATTTATCTGGAAGGCTCCTTTGAACAGATTTTGCAAAGAATTAAGGAGCGGGGCAGAAAGATGGAACAAGAAACACCGATAGAATATTGGAAGGAAATGTATGACCGTTATCAAAGATGGATTGATTCCTTCAATGCCTGCCCCGTATTAAGACTTAATATCAGTGACTACGATTTATTTGATGATAACGGAAAAGGAATTGAGGAAATCGTCAGCAAAATCAACTACATCCTGACCGAATCCAAACAATATAAAAAATAATCTTATGCCAGGAAAGTCTATGGATCAATAAAGAATCTCCCAAGGAGCTTACAATGTTAAGCTCTTTTTTTGTTTTGTATATAAAAAAGCTGGCTAAAGAAATATGCCTGATTTCTTTAGCCAGCTCAAATCATTCTCCAATTTTTATGCGCTTTGCTTTGGTGTGGGCAAACAATCCACTGTTTGTCCATCACTTAAGGTCTTTATTATGACACGCTGTTCATTATAACACTTCGGTAATAGAATTTCAAATAGGAAATATTTCTTAATTTGGAAATTACCGGATCTCATCCCGACCAAAATAGGGTCGTAATACTTCTGGAATTTTTACACTTCCATCAGGTTGCTGGAAGTTTTCCAAAATGGCTGCCACCGTTCGACCAATGGCAAGCCCTGAACCATTTAAGGTGTGGACATGTTCCGGTTTGGCCTTCGGTTCCCTTCTGAAGCGAATATTGGCCCGCCGAGCTTGGAAGGCTTCGAAATTGCTGCAGGAAGAAATTTCCCTATACGTATTGTAACTTGGCATCCATACTTCGATATCATATTTTTTGGCAGCAGTAAAGCCTAAATCAGCTGTACACATATTTAGTACTCGGTATGGAAGTCCCAAAATCTGCAGTACCTCTTCGGCATCCCTTACCAAGGATTCTAATTCCTGATAGGAATCTTCCGGTTTTACAAATTTAACCAGTTCCACTTTATTAAATTGATGTTGGCGAATGAGACCTCTAGTATCCCGACCGGCTGAACCGGCTTCAGAACGGAAGCAGGCACTGTAGGCTACATATTTAATCGGGAGATCTTCCGCTGATAAAATTTCATCCCGATGATAGTTCGTTACCGGAACCTCAGCTGTTGGAATAAGGAAGTAATCTTCCTTTTCCACCAAAAAGGCATCTTCTTCAAATTTCGGCAACTGACCGGTACCGGTTAAGCTTGCCCGATTGACCAAATAAGGCGGCAACATCTCTGTATATCCATGCTTTTCAATATGCAAATCAAGCATGAAATTAATGAGTGCGCGTTCCAATTTGGCCCCTAATCCTTTATAGAAGGCAAAGCGGCTTCCGGAAACCTTCGCAGCCCTTTCAAAATCAATAATGTCCAAATCCGTGGCGATATCCCAGTGAGGTTTTGGTTCAAAGGGGAAGTTAGGAACTTCTCCCCATTTCCGGATTTCAACATTATCATCTTCAGATTCCCCAATCGGTACACTTTCATGTGGAATATTTGGGAGTGATAAAAGTAGACGATTCAATTGTTCTTCCACTACGGCAAGCTCTTCATCTAACTTTTTAATTTTTTCTCCCACTTCTCGCATTTCCAATATGAATGGTTCTGCATCTTTCTTTTCCTTTTTTAAACGGGCAATTTCTGATGAAACCTCATTGCGCTTGCTTTTTAACTGCTCACTTTCAATAATCAATTCCCTTCGTTTGGAGTCAAGCTCTTCGAAATGGTCAAGTTCAGATATATCCTCCCCACGATATTTCAATTTTTCCTTCACTTCTTGAAAATTGGATCGTAACAATTTAATATCAAACACGGTTAAATCCTCCTTTTTCTTCCATTTTTTTATAATAAAAAACTCCCGTCCCTAAAAAGGGACGAGAGTCACTTCCCGCGTTGCCACCCTAGTTGCAAGTGAATGTCACCTGCCACTTGAAAGAATAACGGCTTTGCCGGTCACGCCTACTCACTTTTAAGAAAGCTTCAGCATGACACTCCAGGATGGATTCCCAAGACCCTGACACCGGTTCGCACCTTCCACCGGCTCTCTTTAGTACAAGTACCTTGGTACTATTTCCTGTCATCGTTTTGTCAATATGGTTTGATTATTTATTAAACATTCTACCCAAATAATACGGATTTATCAACATCCGATCTAGATAAATTAAAACCAACCTGTTACTGTCGTCACAATGGAATTCCATAGGTTCGTAAAGAATCCTCCAATGCCACGCAACATCAATACAAACCAGTTGGCTTTTTCAACTGTTTCTGAAGCGATAACGTCTACTTTTGTCAATTTATCTGGTTCAATAAAACCGTAATCTTTTTCATCTCCGACATATTCATAGGTAAGGTAACCAATGGCTGTTCCTTCTTTTACCGGAGCAACCAACTCACCCTTATCATTTAATAAGTCTTTGTTCAAAACCAATTTGGGTTTGTAACTTTCCTCATCTCCATTTTTAATAACAAGCCGGAGGGGATCCTTCGTTTTAATTTTCACGGAATCCTTTTTACCCTTTAATACCGGAACAGTATCCATTTCTTCAATCATGCTATTTGCTGGAAAAATCTCTTGTTCACTAAAGTTATTGAAGGCATAATCCATTAGTTTTCTAGTTTCTTCAAATCTATGAGATTGGGATTTTGCCTTCATTACAACCGTAATGAATCTTTGACCGTTCCGTTCGACAGTACCTGTAAAATTATACCCTGCCAATTCTGTACTTCCCGTTTTTAATCCATCTACGCCTTTATATTCATGAACCAATCCCGGTAGCATCCAATTAAAATTATAATATACACGACCATCCCGGAAATGCAGCTCCGGAACACTTGCTGTATCCAATACTTCAGGATAATCCTTGATTAGATGATAAGCAAGTTTTGCAACTGCTCTTGCGGTCATTTTATTTTCATCATTTACGTCGGTTCCTTCAGGATGATTTCCTAACATATCCGAATTGTTCAGTCCAGTTGAATTAACTAAATGGAAATCTTCCAATCCTAATTCTTCTGCTTTTTCTTTCATCATTTCAACAAACTTTTCTTCTGTACCGGCAATTAATTCAGCTAGGGCAACCGTTGATGCATTGGCTGAATGAATAGCCATTGACTCGTACAATTCTTTTACCGTATAAGCCTCACCTTGGGTCAAACCAACTGTGGAGACATTTAAATTTGGACTAGATAGCTTATGGATAAACTCACTGATGATCACTTCTTGATCCCAAGTGATTTTCCCTTCATGAATGGCTTCCAATACCAGGTATTCCGTCAACATCTTAGACATACTGGCCACTGCCAACATTTCATCGGCATTTTGCTCATACAATACTTTCCCGGTCTTTGCATCTATCAATATAGCCGCCGCTACGTCCAATTTCAAAGAATTCTCTGCCGCATATGCTTTTGAATTCCCTGCTAGTCCCAAAACAGGAAACATTAGAACGATCAGGGCTATGATTGTAGCCTTTTTCATAACTCGTATCAATTTTCTCCCTCCAGCTTTCAATTTCTGTCTTTGAATAGTTTAACATAAGTTTTTGCAAAAAAATAGACAAGGGAAAGGCGGAAATATAAACCAGTCATATCTTTAAATTGCTTTCATCTACGAACAAAGGAATCCCCAATCATTTTAAAGGGGATTCCTTAATTTTCTATATAGAGTAGTTTGGGGCTTCTTTTGTAATTTGAACATCATGGGGATGGCTTTCCCGAAGTCCGGCACCTGTCATTCTGATAAATTGGGAATTCTCCCGTAATTCCTTAAGGTTCCTTGCTCCGCAATACCCCATTCCACTACGGATTCCCCCAACCAATTGGAAAATAGTATCGGCTAGTGGTCCTTTATATGGTACGCGACCTTCGATACCTTCAGGAACAAGTTTTTTGTTTCCTTCTTGGAAATAGCGATCTTTAGATCCTCGCTCCATGGCTGCCAAAGATCCCATTCCCCGATATACTTTAAAACGGCGACCTTGATAAATTTCTGTTTCTCCAGGACTTTCTGTCGTACCAGCTAATAAACTCCCCAGCATGACAGCATGTCCACCTGCAGCCAATGCCTTTACGATGTCACCAGAATATTTAATTCCCCCATCGGCGATGATCGCTTTTCCGTATTTGCGAGCTTCAGTAGCACAGTCATAAATGGCCGTTATTTGTGGTACGCCAACTCCGGCAATTACACGAGTAGTACAGATCGACCCAGGACCAATCCCTACCTTCACAATATCTGCCCCAGCTTCAAATAATTCCCTTGTCGCCTCGGCTGTGGCAACATTACCAGCAATGATATTCAGATCTGGATATTGTTCCCGGATTTTTTTCACTGTTTCAATAACTCCGGTAGAATGACCATGGGCCGTATCAACAACAATGACGTCAACCTTTGCCTGACAAAGCATTTCTACCCGTTTCATAGTGTCCTTGGTTACACCGACCGCTGCACCTACTAATAGCCTTCCCTGACAATCCTTAGCGGCATTAGGAAATTCCACCACTTTTTCAATATCTTTTATCGTAATTAACCCTTTCAGTACCCCGTTCTCGTCAATCAATGGCAGTTTTTCAATTTTATGCTTCTGCAAGATTTTTTGAGCCTCAGAAATCGTTGTCCCTACTGGAGCGGTAATTAGATTCTCTTTTGTCATTACCTCTTCTATTTTCATTGAATAATTTTCAATGAATCGGAGATCGCGATTGGTAATGATTCCAACCAGCTTTTGTTCGACTTTGTTGTTGACAATAGGTACACCGCTAATACGATATTTGCTCATTAATTGCTCTGCATCTATTACTTGATTTTCCGGAGTTAGGAAAAAGGGATCCGTAATGACACCATTTTCAGAGCGTTTTACCATATCTACCTGTTCCGCTTGTTCTTCAATGGACATATTTTTATGGATAATACCAAGCCCCCCTTGTCTTGCCATCGCAATTGCCATTTGGGATTCGGTTACCGTATCCATACCCGCACTGATAATTGGAATATTCAATTTCAATGTAGGGGTTAACTCCACTCGCAAATCTACATTATTCGGCAAAACATCTGATTTTGCCGGAATCAATAGCACATCATCAAAGGTTAATCCTTCTTTGGAAAATTTATTTTCCCACATATTCTTTAAATCCTCCTGACAAAATATTATTAAAAGGTTAACAATGCCGTCGAAGTCTGTCAAGGAAAACGATATATTTTTTTACAAGGAGGGTATCTTCCTTGAATACATTTCGCTCATCCGATAGTTGGAATGATTTCATTTACTATACATCTGCCGAAACATCCCGCACCTTTCTATTGTCCAAATATGAGAAAAATAGAATCGCTCATGCAAAAACCAAAAGTTTCGACAACTGCTACCCTTTTATTTACTATCTTGAACAAGGGAAATGTTTTTTTGATCAACTCGAAAAATCACCGATTACCATTAAACCGATTTTGCTATTTTATGGTTTTATCTTCTTAATTAAAGCTTGCATTTTAACGATTGATCCCGACTATCCATCGACGACTTCTGTCTTAGCCCATGGTGTTTCTACTAGAAAAAAAAAAGAAGACAAATTATCTTTATTTTGCTGATGAGGTAAAAATCCAAAAAAATGGTCTTTTCCCTCATTTTTCAAAGACCCTATTTCAACAAGATCAGTTAGAAGGAAAAAAAATTACGATTAAACGTCTTTTCCTGGAAATCCCTGAGATTGCCATTTACCTTAATAAATGGGAAAAACAAGAAAAAATGGTGACTTTGTTAAAGATGGAAAATAAATGGGAAATACCTGAACAGGTTCTTGATCTCTATAAGATGACAAAGGAACGTTTTTATACTTATATTACCGAAAAAACAAAGGGAAAAACATTACTTGCCATCGAAAAGGGAAACTTATATTTATATACTGACGATCAAACTCCGTCTGATTTGATTCCCTTTCGATACAATTATTTAAAAAATTCCTATCACATATCATTAATAAAAGATGAAGTATCTTATTTTCACGAATTAATGGTTCATTATTTAATATTATATCATTTAAGTATGATTGCTCGTTATGAAATTGAATGGTGGTCAGAGGTAATTAATCAAAAGCATGGGGTGGAATATCCAATCATTGTCCAGTATATTAAATTGATTGAAGGGAAGATCCCCTTTCTTATTTCACAACTTTTATTTATATAGAAAAAAACAGCCAAAATATTGGCTGTTTTTTCATTGCCTGGCGACGACCTACTCTCACAGGGGGAAGCCCCCTACTACCATCGGCGCTGAGAAGCTTAACTTCCGTGTTCGGGATGGGAACGGGTGTGACCTTC
>NICF_comb_assmDRAFT_10001289_pt1 | contig 19988 bp, 19 predicted proteins | sample NewIslPassag4_SG_FD_11279 | JGI IMG/M metagenome (IMG submission 11279) | reverse complement strand
GCGCCGCTCGTCCGGCTGCTCCGCCTGCCGGCCGGCGCGGGCCCCGTCCTGTCCGCCGGCCTGCTGCTCGGCGGCGCCGAAGGGCCGGCGCGCGCCGCAAAACTGCTGGCGCGATCCGATCCGGAAGGCGCCGCCCGGCTTGCCGCCGCCAGTCCGGCGGCCAATCCGGTCCTCGTGGTCACCGTGCTGGCCGTTTCCCTGCTCGGCAGCCCGGGTGCCGCTCCGGTTTTGCTCTTCGTCCATTATGCCTCCTGGCTGGTCTGCGCCCTTCTGGCGGCCGCCGTCCGCCGGCCGGCCGGGGAACGCGCGGCGCCGGCCGCCGCCCGGAAAGAAGACGCCCGCCCGGACGGCGAAGCGAAAAACGCCCGCCCGGCCTTCGGCCGGCTGCTCGGCGACGCCGTGACCGAATCCCTGCAAAACCTGCTCGAACTCGGCGGCGTCATCATCGTTTTCGCCGTGGCTGCGCGGGTGGCCGGCCTTGCCGGTCTTTCCGCCGCGCTCGGACGGCTGCCCGGCGCCGCCGATTGGGGCACGGTCCTGGCCGCCGGCTTTCTCGAATTGCACAACGGCCTTCGGGCGGCGGCCGAAAGCGCCGCCCATCCGAAAATCGCGTTCTGCCTGGCGGGCGCCGTGCTCGCCTGGGGGGGGCTCGCCGTTCAGCTGGAAGTCCGCGCCCGGCTCCGCCAGGCCGGCGTCCGCTACGCGCCCGTCCTCCGCTTCCGGCTCGTCCACGCGGCCCTGGCCGCCGTCTTTTCGGCCGCGCTCTGGCCTTTCGCCCGGCACCGGCTTGCGCCTTGGCAGCCCGGGGCCGCCCTTGATGCCGCCGCGTGGATGGCGCCCTGGCCGGCCATCCGCGGCATGCCGTCCGAAGCGCTCGCCGCCGCCGCCCTGGCCGCCCTGCTTCTTCTTCTCCGGGTGGTCAGGAAGGCCTGGCGCGCCCGTTGAATTTTTCCCGGAGCGCCCGTTCCACCGCTTCCGGCACCAGCTCCCCGACCGGTCCGTGGAACGACGCGATTTCCCGCACGACGCTGGAACTCAAATAGGAATACGCCGGGCTCGACACCATGAACAGCGTCTCGACGTCTTCGCCGAGCTTCCGGTTCAGCGAGGCCAGCTGCAGTTCGTATTCGTAGTCCGACACCGAACGGATCGCGCGGATGATGACGCGGGCGTTTTTCTTTTTCATGTAATGGATCAAAAGATCGCGGAACCCGTCGATCTCCACGTTGGGCAGATCTTTCGTCACTTCGCGGAGCAGCTCGATGCGTTCTTCCAGGGTAAACAGCGATTGCTTGCTCGTGTTGTTCAGCACCGCGACGATCAGATGGTCGAAAATGTGGGCCGCGCGCTTGATGATGTCCAGATGCCCGTAGGTCACCGGGTCGAAGCTGCCCGGATAGACCGCGATGTTTTTCATGTGGTCAGACTCCCTTTTCGCCAAATTCGTAGACCGAAACCGCCGTGTCGCCGTATTCGCCGCGGCGAAGCCGGACAAGCGGGCCGACGCGCTCCGGCAGCCCGCGTCCGGCGGCATGTTCCGCCACGACGACGGCGCCGGGACGCAGAAGCTCCAGCGCCGCCAGCTCCAGCATGAGCCCGTCCAGCGCCGCAAACCGGTACGGCGGGTCGAGAAACACAAGGTCAAACGCCGCGCCCCGCCGCCGGAGCAGCTGAAGCGCGCGCAGCGCATCGTTCCGGTACACTTCGGCCCGGTCCGCAAAGCCGCAGGCGGCCAGGTTCGCCCTGACCGTCTCCACGCTGGCCCGTTCCCGGTCGATGAACACCGCCCGCTCCGCACCGCGGCTCAGCGCCTCGATGCCGAGGGCGCCGGTGCCGGCAAACAGGTCCAGCACGGCGCCGCCGTCGAAAAACGGCCCGATCATGCTGAAGATCGCTTCTTTCACCCTGTCCGATGTCGGTCGCGTCGCAAGCCCGGGCACCGCTTTCAGCCGGCGCCCCCTGGCCGTGCCGGTGATCACCCTCATGCGTCCTTCTTCCCTGCCGGTCCGTCGATTTTCGTTTTCCATACTAACACAAGACGTCCCGTTTTTCATCGGCGGCTTTTTGCGGCCCCGCGCCGCCGGCGTTCCGTCATGGGCGCGGCGGCGCGGTCCGGTCGGCTTTCGCCGGACGGCCGAAAAATTTTTTCGCGTTTTTTTCTTTCCGGCGTATAAAATTCTCCAAAACGGTTATGCTTGAGAATGTCGGCGCCGCAGGACGCCGATGAAAACCGCGGAGAAGACTTACGTTTCCCCATAAGCTCTTCATCCGGTTTCTCCTCTCCCATGAAAAAGGGAGCCCGCGAGGGCTCCCGCCGAACGCTCGTCCGCCGCCCGGAAGGGGCGGCGGTTTTTTGTCCGCTTTTTTGGGTTTGTCAAACGAGACTCTTTTCGAGACTCTTTTTAATTGGCCCTTTCCGGTCCCATCACATGCAGCAATTCCCGGCAGAACGCGTCTCCGTGGCCCGCGACCTCTTCTTCGGTCAGGCCGAGCGACGAAGTCACTTCGTTCAATTCAAGAGGTTCGCACAGCCTCTCTTTTGGGCACCCGGCGGATTGGCGCATCCGCAGATTGGCCGAGGATCACGGATTCATCGACAAGGAAAAGACGGCCCGCTGCCGGATCCGCGGGCTGCTCTTAAGACGCTTCATGCCGGCTCCATGCCGTAAAACCGCACCGTGTTCCCGTAAATGATGCGCGCGGCCTCGCCGGGGTCCATCCTCCGGATGGCGGCGATCTCCCCGACCACGTCCCGCGTCATGGACGGCACCGTCATCCGCCCGGCGAATTTTCCTTCATGCGGCCACGGACCGTCCGTTTCCGCCATCAGCTGCGACAGCGGGAAAACGGCGGCGATCTTCCGGATCTCCGCTTCGTGCGCCACATCCGGCGTCAGCGAAATGAACCAGCCGTTGGCCGCGATCCGCTCCGTCGTCTTGCCGTCCCCCTTGTACCAGTGAAAATGCGCCTTCGCCACGTTCCGTTTCTCCAGCACGTCGCAGGCGGTCGCCGCATCGTCGTACACGCAGTGCAGCGCAAGCGGCACGTTAAGCTTCACCGCCAGCGCGGCGAAGCGGTCCAGCAGCTCCACGTACGGCTGCACGTCGAACTTCTCGCCTTTCGCCTTCGCTTCCTGCCGCCTGTAATAGGGCAGGCCGACCTCGCCGACGGCCGCGGCCGAATCGGCGCATGACGCGATCCAGGAAAACAGCCGGTCCAGCTCCGCATCCGGCGGGATCGGCTGTTCGGGATGAAAGCCGTACGCCGCATAAATCCGTCCGGGATGGCGCCCGGCCAGCGCCCGGTTCGTTTCGCAGGACGCAAGGTCCACCGACACGGCCACCACCGCCTCCACGCCGTCTTCCCGCCCGAGTTCGGCCAGGACCGTTTCGAGGTCTTTGCCGTCATACTTGTCCAGATGGATGTGCGCATCGATCGTTTTCAGCGGTTGCACCGCCATCACCGGTCCTTTCGCATCAGTTCGTATATCCGCGTCCGCAGCGAGATGAACGCCGCCTTGCCGTACAGCCCGTCCGGCCGCGGCCGGGGAAACGGCACGCGGATTTCCTCCACCACCCGGGTCGGCCTGTCGCCGAGCACGTACACCCGGTCCGCCAAATACAGCGCCTCCTCGATGCTGTGGGTGACAAACAGGACGGTGCGCCGGTTCTCCTCCCAGATGCGGAGCAGCCAGCGCTGCATGTCTTCGCGGGTGAGGGCGTCCAGGGCGCCGAACGGCTCGTCGAGGCACATGACCGGCTGCGGGCTGATCAGGGCGCGGATGAACGCCGCCCGCTGCTGCATGCCGCCGGACAGCACATGGGGGTAGGCGTTCGCGTAATCGCCGAGGCCGACCCGCCGGAGCCATTCGGCCGCCAGTTTCCGCGCCGTGCGGCGGTCCGTTCCGCCGGCCACCTCGAGGCCGAGCACGACGTTGTCCAGCACGGTGCGCCAGGGCAGCAGCGTATTGGCCTGCGGCATGTAGCTGATGTGGCCCCGCGTTCCCGTGATGTCCCGTCCGTCAAGCAGAATCCGGCCCGCGTCCGGCCGGAGCAGGCCGCCGATCATGTGGAACAGCGTGCTTTTGCCGCAGCCGCTCGGCCCGACGATGGACACGAATTCCCCGGCGTCCGCGTAAAGGGACAGCGAGTCCAGCACCGTCGAAGCGTGCGCGCTGCCGTGAAACGATTTCGACACCCCGGCCACCTCAAGCCGTCCCTTCGCCGCAATCCTTCCGAAGCGTCCCGTTTCCGTCATGCTTTCTCCTCCCCGGCCGGCTTCCAGCGGATGACCAGCCGCTCGATGAGCCCGATCAGTCCGTAAAACGCCAGGCTCACGGCCACGATCATCACGATGGCCGTCATCGCCCGGTCCAGATCGAAGGCGGACAGCGTCGTGTTCAGAAACAGCATGAGCCCTTCCCGTTTCGTGGACCCGACCCATTCCGCGATCACCGCCCCAAGCACGCTGTAGGTCGCCGAAATTTTGAGCCCGGAAAACAAAAAAGGCAGCGCGTGGGGAAGCTCCAGCTTGAACAACAGCTGCCTGCGGCTGGCGCCGATCATGAGCATGTAGTTTTTCATGGCCGGGTCGGTGTCCTTGAGCCCGTCCAGCATCGAGACGGCAATCGGGAAAAAGCACACGAGAAACACGACCACCAGCTTCGGAAACAGCCCGTAGCCGAACCACGCCGCCAGAAGCGGCGCGAGAATGATCGTCGGCACGTTCTGGCTCATGACGATGAGCGGCGCCAGGGCGCGCTTCAGCACCCCGAACCGGTGCATCAATAGCGCCAGCCCGACGGCGCCGATGACGCTGGCGGCAAAGCCGGGCAGGCAGATCATGAGCGTCGCCTTCGTGTGCATCCAAAGCCTCGGCCAGTTGCCGAGCATGTCCCGGAATACGTCCGCCGGGCCGGGCAGCAGCCATTTCGGCACCCGAAACCATTCCACCGCGCCCTGCCAGACGGCCAGAAGAAGGACGACCGCCGCGGCCGGCGGCCATCCCTTCCAACTCCCGACGCGAAGCTTCCATCCGTTGTTGCCGGCCATGTCCATCATCCCATCATGTTTCATCATACTTGCCCGTCAGCTGTTTGATGGAAATCCCGTCCGCCGGGTGATAGGCGATTTTCACCTGCGAGATGACGCTCGGGCATCCTTCGGCGATCATCGCTTCGTTGAGCTTCCGGACGATGTCCAGGAGCTGCGCCAGATCGCCTTCCATCGTCGTTTCCAGCGGACCGACGCGATACGGCACGCCCGACGCGGCGATGATGGCGATCGCCTTGTCCACGCAGGGCACGATGTCCTCCCCGTTTCGGGTCCGGGGCAAAATCTGGATGCTGACCAGCGCTTCGGCCATTCGGGTTCCCTCCTTGCCGCGGGTGCGCCTGGCGCCGCCCCTGACGCCCCCCGTTGTCGAAAACCGCCGGCGTTCCCGTAAACGCCCGTCATTCCGGCAAAAAGTCGTTGGTGAACGCCGCTTGCGGATCAAAATCCCGGATCAGAATGTCGTACCGGTTCATCCAGTTCGCAAAATCGCGCCAGACTTCCGGCCGCTGTTCGCCCCATCGCGGCGCGTCGTCCCGGTACCGAGGGCTGAGCCATTTCTGGCTGGCCACGACGAGCTCGCGGTCGAGATCCGGTTCGGCGTCCGCCAGGAGATTCCCGGCTTCTTCCGGATGGTCGATGGCGAACCGGTACCCTTTCGCCGTCGCCCGCATGAACGCCCGGACGAGCCCGGGATTTTCGCGGATCGTGCTTTCGGCGGCGATCAGCACCGGCGTGTAATAGTCCAGTTCCTTCGCGTACTCGTTCAAATACAGGATGTCCAGCTTTTGGCCGCGCAGTTCGGCTTCGATGCCGGTCCACGCGTAGAAAATCCAGGCGAAATCGATGTCCCCGCGCTCCACCGAGGTGAAAAAGTCGGCGCTCCCCGCCGTGACGATGTTCACTTTGGACGGATCGGCGCCGACGCTCCGCATCAGCGTGTCCAGCATCGCTTCCTCGATGGTCAGGTTCCAGCCGCCGCCGTAGGTTTTGCCTTCCAGGTCATGGGGCGATTTCAGGCCGATTGCCGCCGGCGCGGCAAATCCGGACGTGTTGTGCTGGATGACGGCGGCGATCGATACGATCGGCACGCCTTCGCTGCGCGCCAGCGTCACCGCTTCCTGATAGCTGACGCCAAAATCGGCGTTGCCGGCCGCCACCATCTGTTCCGCGCCCGCTTCGCCGGGCAGGATGATGTTCACGTTCAGGCCTTCCTCCGCATAATATCCTTTGTCCCTAGCCACATAAAGGCCCGTATGGTTGGTGTTGGGCGTCCAGTCCAGCACGAGGGTCACGTTCGTCGGGCTTTCGTTTCCGCCGTTGCCGCCTTCCGGCTTCGTCCTGTCGCCGTCTTCGCCGCTTTCGCCGGCGCCGCAGCCCGCGGCGAAGGCAATCGCCAGCGCGGCCGCCAGCGCCGCCAGCCGTTTTGTTTTCAGCATGCTTTCCTCTCCTCGCTCCCTTGTTTGATCGATCGCTCGGCGGACCGGCGCCCGGCCGGATGCCGCCCGGAAAACCGCAACAAAAAACGCCGTCCGGGAGGACAGCGCGGCGACGCACGTCACGTGTTGTCCATCCCTACGCTGGCATTACCCAGGTCAGGTTCTCGGGTCTGTATCGCATGGGATACACTCTCAGCCGGCCGCTGCTCCAGCTCCCCGTGACGACTTTGATTCGGTTGTTCCGGCTCCATTATAGCAAATTCCGACAATCCTGTCGAATGTGCCGCCCGGTCAGGGCAAGATGTCCGCCAGTTGCCCGAGGCTTTCGATCACGTAGTCCGGCCGGACGGACGCATCCAGCCCGATTTTGTTCCGGTTGTAAAAACAGAACGGAATGCCGGCATTTCTGGCGCCCGTGTAATCGTCGGCAAGGGAGTCGCCCACGTACAGCGCTTCCCGCGGCCCGGCATCCAGCATTCGGAGCGCGATGTCAAATATGCGGGGGTCCGGCTTCCGCAGGCCGACTTCGTCGGAAATGACCACCGCCTGGAACCGGTCGCCGATGCCGCACGCCTTCAGCCTTTTGCGCTGGGCCTCGGCGTATCCGTTCGTGACGAGGCCGAGTTTGTACCGGCCGTGCAGATGATCGAGGAGTTCACGGGCGCCCGGTTCGAAATGGCAGGAATGGCAAAACCGTTCCCAGTACAGGCCGGCCACCCTGATTGCCGCGTCGTCCCGGCCGAGAAATTGCCGGAGCGCGTCGCGGAACGTCAAATAAGTCATCTCCTGCGCGGTGTACGCGTCCCGCTTGCGCCAATGGTGCGAACTGGCCGGTTCGAAACAGCGAAGGAACGCCGGCCAGTCCTCCTCGTCGCGCAAAATGCCGCAGGCCATGAGCGTTTCCTTCAGCGCTTCCTGCTCGGACAATGAATAATTGACCAGCGTATTGTCAAAATCGAACAGAACGGCGCGAAAACGGTTCACGGTTCGAGATACCCCTTCCGGACGGCCGAATCGATCAGCCGGCCGGCGAACCGCCAGAGGGCGGGCGAACCGTCGGCGATCACGGCGTTGCGCTCCCGCACCTTGCGGGCGGTGACGCCGTGTTTTTGCCACGTGTGGCCTTCCGTCAAATAATTGTGGATCATCGGCTGCAGCCGGTCGAGGGCGGCCGCGAACTTCGCCTCCGGCGTCCGCCGCTCTTCGAATTCCCGCCACAGGGCTTCCATTTCCGCCCGCTGGTCGTCCGGCAGCAGGGAAAACAGCCGCTCGGCCGCCCGCTGTTCCCGTTCCGCCTTGTCCCTGTACCCTTCGTCGTCATAGGCGAACGTGTCGCCCGCGTCGATTTCCACGATGTCATGGACGAGGAGCATGCGGATGACGCGTCCGATGTCAAGCCCGCTTTCGCCTGCGTGTTCCTGCATGACGAGCGCCATCACCGCCAGATGCCAGGAATGTTCGGCGGCGTTTTCCCGGCGGGAACGGTCCAAAAGCAGCGTTTGCCGGTGGACCGATTTCAGCCTGTCGATCTCCCGGATGAAGTCCAGCTGGCGTGCCAGCCGTTCTTCGCCGGCGTTCCGTTCACCGGTCATCTTCACGCCTCCCCGACGGCGCCCAGGCGGGCGATCAGCGTCTCCAGCGGCATGTCCGCCAGCGAGGACAGGCGCAGCGCTTCCCCGGAAAACGGCAGATGCTTCGTCACCGGATTCGGCACGACGACGCAGCGGAGCCCGGCGGCCAGCGCCGCGTTCAGGCCGTGCAGCGAATCCTCGATGGCAAACGCTTCGCGCGCGTCGACGCCCAGAAGACGCAGCGTGCGGAGATACAAATCCGGCGCCGGTTTGACCCGCTCCACGTCTTCCATCGTGCTGATCGCTTCAAAATGGCCGAGCAGCCCGTATTTTCTCAAAAACCCTTCCACCCAGGCGCGGTCGGAGCTCGACGCAAGGCCGACTTTCAGCCCGAGCCGTTTGGCGTCCGAAAGGAGCGCTTCAACGCCCGGCAGGACGGAGAGGCTCTCCGTCAGTTTTTTGTACCGGTCGAACGCCCGCCGGCGGATGGCCGCCACGTCCACGTCCCGGCCGGTTCCCTCCGCCAGAAGGTCGAAGATGGGGTCATGCTCGAAGCTGGTGCCGATTCCGTTGGCCCAAACCTCGAGGGGCAGCTCCACCCCTTCTTCCCGGAACACGTCCGCATAGGCCGCAAACCATGGCGTTTCGGTGTCCAGAATGATCCCGTCGAAATCGAAAATGACCGCTTTCAGGTCCATGGTTTCCTCCCTCTCCGTCTCGTTTGGCGTGACAAATGTCACGATCGGCGTCTCTTCCGCCGCTGTACAATAAAAACACAAGGAGGCGATGATCCATGTACCGGAACATTCTGGCGGCGTATGACGGCTCGGAACCCGCCAAACGGGCCCTGGCCGCGGCGGTCCGGCTGACCGAGACGTTCGGCGGACAGCTGAAGGTGATCCACGTCTTCTCGCTTGCGGGGTTTCCGTTCGGCGAGGCGTTCATGCCCCTGCCGCAAAACGTCGTGAAGGATCTGTACGCCATGGCCGAACGCGTCATCGAAGAGGCCAGAAGCCAGATCCGGTCATTGCCGTATGCGGAGGCCGTCCTGCAGCAGGGCGTCCCCGCGCGGGCCATTCTCGAATTTGCCGAACAGGCGGGCAGCGACCTGATCGTCGTCGGCAGCCGCGGCCTCGGCGGCATCCGCGGCATGGTGCTCGGCAGCGTCAGCCACAACGTGGTGCAAAACGCCAAAGTGCCGGTACTGGTCGTCAAATAAATCCTGCAACTTCCGTCAGTATATCAAAAAAACGGGCTGGCGCCCAGCGCTCAGCCCGTTTGTTCGTCCGGCGGGGAAAGCACGACGCGGCCGTTTTCCAGCGTCACCCGCACCTTCCCCGCCTCCTTCAGCCCGATTTCCTGCAAATATTCCTCCGGAATCTGCAGCCGCCCCGCCCGGTCCAGCACCGCGTATTCCACGTGGGTTTCCCCGCGCGCCTCCGCCTCCAGTTCCGCCAGCTCATCGGCATACGATTTGCGCCGGACGAGTTCCGAACTCGTCTTGCCGTCGCGGATGGCCACCACCCGGTCCACTTTTCGGGCCAGCCGCGGGTCGTGGGTCACGATGACGATGGTGATGCCCATTTCCCGGTTCAGCTCGCGGAACAGGTCCAGAATCTGGTCGGCCGTTTTCGTATCCACCGAACCCGTCGGTTCGTCGGCCAGCAATATTTTCGGCCGGTTGGCCAGCGCGATGGCGATGGCCACCCGCTGCTGCTCGCCGCCGGACAGCTGGTCCAGCCGGTTGTTCCGCCGGTGGGACAAACCGACGGCCTCCAGAAGATCGAGGGCGCGCTGCCGCTTGCGCCGCCCCCGCAGCAAAATGGGCAGCTCCACGTTTTCCAGGGCGGTCAGATACGGAATCAGGTTGCGCGCGTTGTTTTGCCAGACGAACCCGACCGTTTCCCGCTTGTACCGGATCAGGTCGCGCTCGGTGAATTTCAGGAGGTTTTTGCCGTCGACGATCAGGGTGCCGGCGGACGGTCGGTCGAGGCCGCCGATCATGTTGAGCAGCGTCGACTTGCCGCTGCCGCTGTTGCCGATGATGGCCATCAGCTCGCCTTCGTCGATGTGCAGGTCGAGCCCCTGCAGCGCCACCACTTCCAGATCGGCGACCTTGTAGATTTTCACCAGATTTTCGCAATGGATCACGGGTCAGTCCTCCCCCAGTTTCACCGCCTGGTGGATGCGGATGCGGGCGGCAAGCCAGCTCAGCGCCGCCATGGCGGCCGCCATCATGACCGTGACGATGACAAAGAGGCCCGTCGTGTCCCGCGGATCGAACGTCACCTCGAACGGCGGCACCTGGGTGCGGGGGTCGGCGGTCAGCTGGAAGAAGGGCACGAACAGCCGGCTCGTGGCGACGCCGTTGACAAGCCCCGCGGCGATTCCGGCGCCGGACGTGAAAAGCTGCTCCGCCCCCAGCATGACGACGAGCTGGGGCAGCGAAATGCCCATCGCCCGGAAAATGCCGATCTGCAGCACCCGTCCGTGCAGCGACAGCACCCAGTAGAGCAGGAACCCGAAGAAGCTGACGAGGGCGGAAATGAGGAACCCGAGGGTCATGGCGCCGTTGACGGCCATGCGGAACGGGTCGTTTTTCACTTTCGTCAGCTCGCCCCGCACGTCGGTGAACGAGACGAGGAACACCTGACGCTCCCGCAGTTCGTCGACGATCGCCTGCCGGCTGGCATCCGGCGCCAGTTTCATCCAGATTTCATAGGGCTCGGTGGCCAGAAACGTCTGGACCGTGGACAGGTGCGCCACCACCAGTTTCGGCGTCTTGTCGCTTGGCGAAATCTTGTTCGGCATGAAAGACGGGAAGTAGTCGACGATGCCGTATACCACGAACGTCCGCGGCGAAACGAACGTCCACCCGACCTGGATCTGGTCGCCCGGCTCAAGGCCGTGCTCATCCGCCAGCGAGCGGGAGATGAGCACGGCGTTCGGATCGCCGGCGATCAGGTTCAGGTAGTCGTTCAGATGGTGATCCAAAAGCCCGTGTTTGAACCGGACGGTATGCCCGAAATCGTCGGTGTCGATGGCCATGAGCCTCGCTTCCGTGCTGAATCCCGTCCCGGACACGACGGCGTTCGGTTTCGTGAACACCTTGGCCGCATGCTCGACGCCCGGCAGGTCGCGGATGATGGATTCGTAATCGGGCTCGACGTACTGGACCCTGGCGGACGGCGTTTCGACCGCCGGCGGCGGTCCGCCCCCCGGCACCGGCATCGCGGCGGGAATTTGCGCCGGCGCGTCGCTGCGCCAGAACGTCTGCATGATGAGGTCGGCGCCGTATTTGTAGATGATTTTGTCCTCGTCGTTCTGGTTCATCGTCCGCGCGGCGCTGGCGCCGAAAAGCCCGGTGGCCACCGTCAGGATGAGAAACAACATCAGAAAATGGTACTGGGTGCCGGAACGGCCGACCTGGATGAGGGCGGCGTACAGGGACGGCGGCCACCATCTGCGGCCGATCCGGTAGACGAGCCTTACAAGCGGCGCATGCAGGCGGAGCGCCAGCAGCCCGAACCCGACGGAAAACAGGGTCGGCACGAGGAAAAACAGCGGATCGATGCCGAACTCCTTCGACTCCAGTCCGGTGGAAAGCAGAATGTCCATCCGCTGCCGGAAATTGCGGTAGCCATAGGCGGCCAGGGCCAGCAGGATGGCGTCGAGGAACATCTTGTGCAGCATCGACATGCTTTGCCTGCGCGCCGTCTTCTGCTTGTGCACGACGATGGTGGAACGGGTGGCGAAAAAACCGGGAATGAGCATCATGACGAGGGCGGCGGCCAGCGCGCAGGAGCCGTAGGCGTAAACCGTTTTGTCCAGCCGCACTTCCAGCGCCGCCCGGTTGACGAATTCCAGAAACCCGTTGGAAGCGCCCAGCATCCGGGTGAACAGCAGGGACACCGGCGGGCCGGCCAGGAGGGCGGCACCCGACAGGATCAAGCCTTCCGCGAGAAAGCCGGCCATGATCTGCAACCGGCTGGCGCCGCGGCTTCTGAGCACCGCGATCTCGTTTTTCTGCCGTTCCATGATCAGGTCGGCCACCATGTACAGGTAAAACGCCAGCATGATGAGCACCGGCACGTTCATGGACCAAAGCAGAAGGCGCAGATCCCGTTCCCGCTCCCCGTAGTCGGCCAGCATGTCCATCATCGGCGACGTGAACCGCGTGTGGTACGTCAGGCGGGCAAACTGGTCCTGGATGTAGGCGTATGCGCCGAGAAGCGCGTCCACGTCCCGCAGTTTGATCTGATGGTAGTCAAAAACGCAATGGTAGTAAATGGACTGGGTCATCCAGTCCCCGTTCGAGCGGACTGCTTCTTCGAAAACGGAAAACGGCACGATGAACGACCGGTTGTACCGGTTGGGCGGAATGCCGTTCCAGTACAGATCGCCGTGGTCCATCCGCTCGATCACGCCGACCGGCCTCAACAGCACCTCGTTGCTGGACGGCGGAACCTGCATGACGTACGTGTCGTTCAGCGAAAGTTCCATGTCCAGAAACGCCTGGCGGGTGACCAGCACTTCATAGACCCCGTCCACGGGCTGCCGGTCGTCCGGCCATCGGCCGTCGATGATCCGCACTTTGTCTTCCAGGCCTTCCAGGGCCGCCACATCCGCCTGACGGACGAGACGGGGGTCCGCTTTGCTTTTGTCAAGGGGATCGATCCGGGTATACCCGGAACGGTATTCCCGCACTTTGCTGTGGGGCGCAAGACCGAATCCCCGTTCCTCGGCCTCCCGGATGATCTCGTCCACCCGGTCCGTCCGCGCAAGGCGGGTGTCGGCGGACTCGCCGGAAAAGCTGAAGGCGATCGTCACCCGGCCCGGATACGCATTCATGTCCGTCTGGATCAGCTCCAGATCTTTGATCAGCATGCGTTGCAGGATGGCGTCGGTGTAGACCGGGATGCTGCCGACCAGGGCCACGCTCAGGGTAAGGCCCACAAGCAGGGAAAACTGCAGCCAGCGGTTGCGGATCATCTTGCGGACGATCATGACCAGAAGTGCAGTCATCCGGGCCGCCCCCTCATCGCAGGATGATCTGCTGGCCTTCCTCGACGCCGGCCAGAATTTCCAGCTCCGACGCGGTGCGGATGCCGATTTCCACGTCCGCCTCATAGACCCGCTCCCCGTCCATCACCTGCACGTAATTGCGGCTGGCGAACGTGCGCAGCGCGTTGGCCGGGATGACCAGCGTGTTTTCCCGGCGGTCCGTCACGATGGTGACGTCGACCACGTCGCCCATTTTTGCGCCCTTCGGCAGTTCTTCCGGCTCGATGTAGACGGACCGGGCGTACAGTTCCAGGAGCCGGCTGTCATCGGTCGCCGGCGCCGTGCCGGGCGTCTGCACCACCTCGCCGGAAAACGCCTGGCCGCGCCAGACGAGGGAGGCGTCCATCCCCACCTTCACGGCGTTGGCCCAGTTGCTGTCGTTCTTCGTGAGGACGACGCGCAGCTTGCGGGTGTCGGCCACCACGACCAGCGGTTCGTACGGATCGACCGCATCCGGCGGTTCCTTGTCCGTGACGAACGTCACCACGCCGTCCCGCTCCGCCGTCAGCAGTTTGTTGGCGAGCCGTTCTTTCGCCATGTCGTATTCCGTCTGGGCGATGTCAACCTCGATCATCTTCAGCCGGATTTCATCCGGGTCCATCGTTTCCCTGGCCTTTTCCAGTTCGAGCTTCGCCTTTTCCAGATTGAGCGCCTTGTATTTCAGTTCCAGATCAAGCCCTTCCAGTTCCAGCTGCACGAGCGGGTCGCCGGACCTGACTTCGTCTCCCGCGCGCACGAACACTTCCTTGATCCGGCCGCCTTCGCCCCTGAAACTGTGGTAGCGGAGTTCGTACGGCTCCAGCACGCCGCTGCCGCGCACCGTCTGTTCCAGCGTGCCCCGCCGCACTTCGACGGTGACGATGTTCTGCCTGACGGGCTCCACCAGGGGCGGCGCAAGGGGCGGTTCTTCGGCCGGAAGCAGGGAACAGGCCGGCAGAAGCGCGGCCAGAAGAAGGACGGCCGGCCCTTTCAGCGCCAGGTTCCGGTCAGCTTTCTTCCACAACAAGACCATCCTCCAGTGCGTAGACTTGATCGACGATTTCCATGATGGCCGGATCATGGGTCGTCATGACGATGGTCACGCCTTCCAGCCGGACCAGGTCTTTGAACAGTTTCAGGATTTGCAGCCCCGTCCGGCTGTCCAGCTCGGCCGTCGGCTCGTCCGCCAGGACGAGGGCGGGCCGGTGCGCGATGGCCCGCGCGATGGCGACGCGCTGCTGCTCGCCGCCGGAAAGCTCGTGGGGCCGGTGGTTCATCCGTTTTTTCAGACCGACGTAATCCAGCGCTTCTTCCGCTCTCCTGCGCCGCTCGGCCGCCGGGACGCCGGCGATGCGCAGGGCGAATTCCACGTTTTCGTAGGCGGACATCATGGGCACGAGGGCGAAGGACTGGAAGATGAGCCCCATGTGTTTCCGGCGGATTTCCCCGCGTTCGGCTTCGCCCAGGCTGCTGATTTCCCTGCCCATGAAATAGACCGCGCCTTCCGTCGGCCGGTCAAGGGCGCCCAGCATGTTGATCAGCGTCGTTTTTCCGGAGCCGGAGCGACCCTTGAGCGCCACGAGACGGCCGGGCATGACGGACAGGTTCGCCCCCTTCAGGGCGTGGACCGCCGCCGGTCCGCGGCCGAACACGCGCCTAACGCCCACGGCGCGGACAATGGGTTCCTCGGTCGGCTGCAAGCGGATTCCTCCCCGGACAGCGTCTTGATCCGCAACATCCATCGTTTTTCACTGTAACCGCTTGCGAAAGCGGTGAACAGCCCTCGGCTGTTCGATTTGGTGTCTATTTGTTCGATCGCATGTATTCCTTCGGCGAACAGCCGACCAGCCGCTTGAAGGCGCGGGCGAAGCTTTTGCCGTCGGCGAACCCGACCGCTTCGGCCACCTCGTAGACTTTCAGATCCGATTCGTCCAGCAGCCGGCACGCCTCCTCGATGCGGACCCGGGTGATCGTTTCCGCCAGCGTCTCGCCCGTCTCCCGGCTGTACAGGTCGCTCAGGTAGCTGCGGGAAAGCCGGACGTGCCGGGCGATGTCCGCCGTACCGATGTTTTCCGCGTAATGTTCGCGGATGTACCGGTACGCCTTGACCACGAACGGATGGCGGGACGCCGGCCCGGCGGCGCCGGTTCGCGCGGCCGAAAGCTGCCGGAAGAAGTGCCTGAATGCCCGGACGGCATCGTCGAACAGGGAAAAGCCGCCCATCCTTTCCGGCCGAAGCCACCCGCGTTCCAGTTCCTCAAGTCCGCTGTACCCGTTTTCCCTTGCGTATTCGAGAGCAAGCGCCATCGTTTCCGTCAGGTAGGCCAAAAGCCGGTCCGGGTCCGGCCGGGTCCTGCGCAGCGCTTCGGCCATTTCCATCGCGTTGTGCATGATTGCCTGCTCGTTCCTTCCGGCGACCGCCCGGAACAGAAGCCGGCGGGTTTCCGTCGGCCAGGCGGGGGCGCCGCCGCCGGCGGGAGCCGGCTGGTCGAGGTACAGTCTTTCCCGCGAATGCCCGTAAAACCGGGCGGCAAACTGGGCGCGGTGAACGGCGACGGCCCGCGGGAAATCGGCCAGGCTCTCCATCGGGCCGGCGGCAAACAGCACCGCTTCCGTTCCCGCCAGCACGGTGGAAAGCAGCCGCAGGCCCGTTTCGCCGGCCTCGGCCGCCCACTGGCCGGCCGACAGGCCGCGACGGCACGCAAACAGCAACAGATGGCGGCCTTCGTCCAGCCGGACGGCCGCCGCCACACCGGGATCGTCCGTCAGCCCGTCCGGCATCCCCGTTCCCGGCGGCAGCCAGAGCAGCATGGAATACAGCCGCCTGTCGCCGCCGAACCATTCCTCCGCCAGTTCCGGCACGTGCTCGCCCCGCTCCAGCACGCGCATCACCATCGCCTGCAGACGGTACGGACGCGACGCCCGCAGCGCTTCGTCCAGCTCGCGGAGGCGCACCCGCTCCCGGCGCTCTTCCCGGAGCTTCGCGGAAAGCGATTGCAGGACGGCCACGAGCTGTTCCGGTTCCATGGTCGGTTTCAGGATGTAATCGGCCGCGCCGAGCTTCATCGCTTCCCGCACGTAGACGTAATCATCGAGGCAGCTCAGGACGACGATGCCCACGTCCTCCCTGACGTCACGCGCGCGCCGGATCAGCTCCAGCCCGTCCATGCGGGGCATGCGGATGTCGGTGACGATGAGATCGACCTCCTTGCGGCGGAGCTCCTCGAGCGCCTCCGCGCCGTCCGCCGCTTCGCCGGCGAGGCGAAATCCGTGGGACTCCCAGTCGATCAATTGCCGGAGTCCGACGCGGATGACCGGTTCATCGTCCACGATCAGCACGTTCACGGCAAACCGGCACCTCCCTGTGATTCAATCGTCCATCCGGTGGATCGGCAGCGCCAGGCGGACGCGGGTGCCTTCTCCCGGTTTGCTGAAGATGCGCATCGGATAGTCCGGCCCGTAGTAGAGTCGCAATTTCTCCCGGATGTGATTCAGTCCGATGCCGCTCATCCGTTCCACCGGCGAAAGGCGCCGGTCCTCCCCGCTTCGTTCCGCCGGCTCCCCTTCCATGCCGACGCCGTTGTCCTCCACTTCGATGAACATCATGTCCCGTTCCAGCCAGGACCGGATCGTGACCTTTTTCTCCCCTTCTTTCCGCTGCAGGCCGTGAATGACCGCGTTTTCCACCAGCGGCTGCAGGATCAGCTTCGGGACAAGGCACGGCAAGGTCAGCGTTTCCGTTTCCTCGCAGAGTTCGATGGCGTCTCCGTAGCGGAACGCCTGGATCGCCATGTAATCGCGGACCAGCCCGATTTCCTCGCGGAGCGTCAGAAAATCGCCCTTCTTTCCCAGACTGGCCTGCAGAAGCCGCACCAGCGCGCTGACCGCGTCGGCGATCTGCGGCGTCCGGTGGATTTTGGCCACCCATTTGATCGTATTCAGCGTATTGTACAAAAAGTGCGGATTCAGCTGGTAGTGCAGCGCCTCGAGTTCCTTCTCCTTCTTCAGGGCTTCTTCCGTTTTCACCCGCCGGATCAGCTCGTCGATCCGGTTCAGCATCTGGTTGTAGCTGTCGCCGAGCCGCCCGATTTCCCCCGCCGCCCGCATCGTCCAGTACGCCCGCAGGTCGCCGGATTCGGCCCGTTTCATGAGCGCCCTGAGCGCAAGGAGCGGACGGCTGACGGCGGCATGGAACAGCGCGTAGGCGCCGGCCGCCAGCGTGAGCGCGACAAGCCCGGCCCACAGGCCCGCCTCAAGCAGCGCGCGCGAAAGGCCGGCCGCCGGCGGCAGACCGCCCGGCGTGCCGAGCGTCGTGCGTCCCGACGGGTCCGTCAGCGAATGCGCTTTCAGCGCCGGCCATTTGCCGGGATTAAGCAGCGCCCGTTCATCCAGCAAAAACACGAGGGCGGCGGCCGGCCCCCGGCCCGGTTCCGCCAGCGGTTTGACGAACCGGATGAACGTCTCGCCGCCGGATTCGTGCGCTTCCAGCCGCGCGGCGCCGCCGGCGGCCGATCCGCTGGCGTAAAGCGCCGACCGGTCGCTGCAGACGGTCAGGCCGGCCGCCTCGGCCGAAAGGCAGACGCCGGTCACCGGCAGCCGTTCCGAAAGCAACCCGGCGAACAGCGCCTGCATGATGTCCAGCGAATCCGGATCCGCCGCCGGCACCGCGGCCCCGCCGGACCCGCCGCCTTCGGCCAGCGTCCGGACCGCCGGGTCGGCGGCCATGCGCCCGGCCGCGTCGTCGAGACGCTCCACCGCCAGTTCCAGCGCCTGCACCATCATCCCGTGGAGCGCCGCCAAGTGGCGTTCGGTTTCCCGGGCGGCCTCCCGGCCGGCCAGGTGCCCCGCCAGCGCGAGCCCGGCGACGACGGGCAGCATGCCGGCCAGAAGGAGCGCTGCCGCCACGCCCAGCTTGAGGGACGGAAAAGGCGCGTCCCGAAACCGGTCTTCCTTCCGCATCATGGCCTCCTCGGTTGCTCCGTCACCATGGCCCCAAAAATTCGGCCGCGGGATTTTTGCCGGGCCGTTCTTCTCTTTTCTTCGACAAATTTTCCGGAAAATCCTGTAACCCGTTCCGCTTCGCAAGGCAAACCCGCAAAAACATCCGGACATGAAAAAACAACCCGGATCCGGGTTGTTTCGCGTTTCTCGTTCCGATTCGCCGGCGCGCCGGATGGCCGCCGGTCACTGGTCCGCCGGCTCCTGGGGCGCAAGCGACACCGCGCGCGCCGGCGTGAACGTGGAAATGGCGTGCTTGTAGATCATTTGCTGCCGTCCGTCGCTGTCGATCACGATCGTGAAATTGTCGAAGGCGCGCACCTGCCCGCGGATCTGGAACCCGTTGGTCAGATACACCGTCACCGGAACGTTGTCTTTCCGCAGCTGGTTCAGAAACGTATCCTGTATGTTGATCGATTTGGACATCAACGCTACCCCCGTTACTTGTCATTGTTCTAAACTATATTCGCCGGCGCTGCAAAACTTTCCTGCTATTATAGCATTGATTGTTTGCATTTGCTCGGATTTTTTTCCCGGGTCCGTCACGTCCACCCAGACGACGTCCTTCATCCGCCTGAACCAGGAAAGCTGCCGCTTGGCAAACCGGCGGGTGTTCCGCTTCAGGATGGCCGTCGCTTCCTCGAGGGTCGTTTCGCCGCGCAGGTGGGCGGCGATTTCCTTGTACCCGAGTCCCTGCATGGCCGTCATCGAGTCGTCGAAGCCGCGCGCAAGCAGCCCGGCGACTTCATCGACAAGCCCGCGGCGGATCATGTCGTCCACCCGCTCCTCGATCCGCTCGTACAGTTTTTTCCGCTCCATCGTCAGGCCGATCATGCAGAGCCGGTACGGGCTTTCGCGGGTTTGGGCGGCCAGCTGTTCGGTCAGGGTCACGCCGGTCTGCCGGTACACTTCCAGGGCGCGGATCACGCGGCGCACGTCGTTGGGATGCAGCCGCGCCGCCGTCTGCGGGTCGACCGCCGCCAGCCTGCGGTGCAGCGCCTCGTTGCCGTGCTCCCGGGCATACGCCCGCATCCGTTCGCGGAACGCTTCATCCGGTCCGCCTTCATGAAATGCATAATTGTAGCAGACGGCCTGGATGTACAGGCCGGTGCCGCCGACGAGAAATGGCAGCCTGCCGCGGGCGGTGATGTCGCGGATGGCTCTGGCGGCTTCCCGCTGATAGTCGCTGACGGAAAACGGTTCATCGGGGTCGCGGATGTCGATCAGATGGTGCGGGACCCGCCTGCGCTCCTCCGGCGAGGCCTTGGCGGTGCCGATGTCCATGCCGCGGTACACCTGCATGGAATCGCCGCTGACGATTTCGCAGCCGAACGTCTCGGCGATGTCGAGGCTGAACGCCGTCTTGCCGACCGCCGTCGGGCCGACCAGCACGAGAAGGCGCGGTTTTTCTTCCGGGCTCACGGTTCGATCACCCCGTACGCGATGCCGGAATTGGACGGCCGGACGGTTTCGAAGCCGAGCCTCGCCCACTCGCCGCTGTCCCGCTTTTCCTTCATGATCACGGCGCGGCGGGCCACGCGGCGCGCTTCGCGGATCGCCTCGGGGCTGACGGGCGCGTTGTTGACGAAACCGCGCACACGGTCGAGGGGGCCGCCGCTAGTGCCGACGCGGAACATCGGATCGAAATAGACGATGTCCGCGGATTTGTCGGGCAGATGCCGCAGATAGGCCAGATGGTCGGTCCACACCGGCCGGATCCGGCGCATCGCGGCCACCAGTTCCGGCGGTTCGCCTTCGTATGTCATGAGCCCTTCCCGGACGAGCACGTAGAGCACCTGCTCGCTTTCGAGGGCGGTGACGCTGCCCGTTTCGCCCGCGGCCCAGGACAGGATGATCGCGTCCGCCGCCATGCCCATCGTGCAGTC
>NICF_comb_assmDRAFT_10001288_pt1 | contig 19996 bp, 15 predicted proteins | sample NewIslPassag4_SG_FD_11279 | JGI IMG/M metagenome (IMG submission 11279) | reverse complement strand
CGAGCCGCGGGGGATCACCCCCAGGCGGCTCGCGCCCCACTGTTTACCGGCCCACGCGCTCCACAAGAGCGCCCAGCGCTGGACATATCCCATGCCCCCGCACATATACATTTAGCAACATCGGGCTAGGGGGCAAGATGATGAGAGACTATATCCGGAAACGGGTGGTCGACATCTCCCACTACATCGTCGACACCAAAGCGACGGTCCGGCAGGCGGCCGCCGTCTTTGGCGTCAGCAAGAGCACGGTGCACAAAGATGTAACGGAGCGCTTGCCCCGAGTCAGCAAGGAATTGGCCCGCAAGGTACAGCGGGTCCTTGCCCGCAACAAGGCGGAGAGGCACATCCGGGGGGGTGAAGCCACCCGCCAGAAGTACCGCGGTGAAAAGCGCGCCGCTTCTTGAAGGCCGTGTCCAGCTTTTCGATCTGCTTCTGTCCCACGGCAAGCGCCATGAACTCCCCCCCGCGCGCGTCTTGCAGGACCTTCCTTTATTTCCGTCGAATTCACCCCAGTCACCTGTATGGAATTTTAAGGGCCGCAAGGGGATGGGCTCATCGCCTGGATTCTCGCGCCGATCGCCGATCCCGGCCCCGCTAGAATCGGAGCGAAGGCGCCTATGTTTGCGAAAGAGATTGGAATCGACCTCGGCACAGCCAACGTCCTCGCCTACGTCAGGGGTAAGGGAATCGTCCTCAGAGAGCCTTCGGTCGTCGCGATCGACCAGGAGACCCATCGGCTTTTGGCCGTCGGCGAAGAGGCCCGCAAAATGATCGGTCGCACGCCGGGTAACATCTTGGCGGTACGGCCGCTCAAGGACGGGGTGATCGCCAACTACCAGGTGACCGAGATGATGCTCTCCTACTTTATCCAGCGCATCTGCGGCCGCCGGCCGGTGTTTAAACCGCAGGTAGTCGTTTGCGTGCCGTCGGGCGTCACCAGCGTTGAAAAGCGCGCCGTTTTGGAAGCGGTGCGGCAGGCGGGGGCAAGGCAAGTCTACCTCATCTCGGAGCCGATGGCGGCGGCGATCGGAGCCGGGCTCAACGTGGCCGAGCCCGGTGGCAACATGGTGGTGGACGTCGGCGGCGGCACCACCGATATCGCGGTGATCTCGCTGGGAGGAGAAGTGGTCTCCGATTCTATTCGTGTCGGCGGCGACGACTTCGACGATTGCATCGTCCGCTACGTCCGCCGTGAGTTTAACTTGATCATTGGCGAGCGGACGGCGGAGATGTGCAAGATCGAGCTAGGCGCGGTCTACGAGCCCGACCGCGGGCGGACGATGGAGCTGCGGGGGAGAGACGCGGTCAGCGGGCTTCCCCGGACCATCGAGATCGGACAGGCGCAAGTCGCGGAGGCTTTGGACGAGCCCGTTCGCGCGATCATTCAGGCGGTCCGTTCCGTTCTCGAAAAGACTCCCCCCGAACTGGCGGCGGATATCATCGACAAGGGCGTCGTCCTCACGGGAGGCGGTGCCCTTCTCGACGGCTTTTCGGCGTTGCTCTCCCAAGAGATCGGGATCCCGTGCCATTTGGCTGATGACCCCATGTCCTGTGTGGCGCTGGGAACCGGAAAAGTGCTGGACATCCTTGACAAGCTCCCGGAGAGCGTTATCGTGGCAAGCCACGGCTGATCTCGGAGCGGCGCTGAGCCGCTCTTTTTTGCGTTGCGGGCCCCGGATCGCACCCGGATCGCCCACGCTTCTTCAGGTCGGCTGCGGCCGTTTTTCGCTAGGCCCACCTATTTCAAGGTACCCAGCGACTCGCACCCGCAAGGCGCGGTCGGACAACGCGCTAAAGTCTTTTCCCCTTTCTCGTCGATGATAAGAGTGATTTGCGACGAAGGGGGTGAGATCGTGCTGCGCGGGATCTACACGTCCGCTTCGGGGATGCTTCTCGAAGGCATCAAGACCGATATCGTCGCGAACAACTTGGCCAATGCCAGCACCGCTGGGTACAAGAGGCAGCAGTTGGCAGTCCGCTCGTTTCCCGAAATGCTCATCCAACGCATCAACGATCCCGTGCGGGTGGGAAAGGCGAGCGTCGACCCGCGTCCTTTCATCGGACGTCTCGGAACCGGCGCCGCTTTGGACGAGCTCGCCCTTGATATGACGCCGGCGCTCGTGCGTCACACCGGCAACCCGCTCGACCTTGCCATCGTAGGTCCCGGATTCTTTGCCGTCCAGACCGAGACGGGCGAGATCGCCTACACGCGTGACGGCCGGATGGTGGTAGGTGCCGACGGTTACGTGCGGACGTCCACCGGCTTATTGCTTCTTGGAGTGAACGGTCCCATCGCCGTCGGCCAAGCAAAGCCTGTGATCGACGATCGCGGGCAGGTGTACATCGACGGCCAGGTGGTCGACCAGGTCGCGTTGTGGGAGTTTGAGCAGCCGCGGGCCTTGGCGCGCCTAGGGGATAATCTCCTCGCCCCTACGGAAGGGTCGGGTCCAGCTGTGCCCGCCCAGAACTCCCGGATCGAGCGGGAGCACTTAGAGGGGGCCAACGTCAACGTGGTGCGCGAAATGGTCGACCTGATTGCCACCCAACGGGCGTACGAGGCGAATCAGAAGATGATTCAAGCCCAAGACGAGGCGCTGGGCCGGCTGATCAACGACGCGGCGACTCTTGCGTAAGACGACGCCGGGCCGCTCGGGAAAGGATAGGGGCGGGCGCTGAACGGAAAGCGGCCGGACCAGAGCACGGAGGCCGCAGGGCCGCTGATCGACGGAGGCGGTCCGAAACTTCCGCCCCCCGCCCAGCCCGTCTTCGAGACTCTTCGCCCGGCGGACGCCGCCACCCAAGGACCGTTTGAGCTGCGATAGCCTTGAGAAGAAAAAAGGGCACAAGGGGGATGCTCCGCCATGATGCGTGCGCTCTATACGGCTGCGTCGGGCATGACGGGCCAGCAGTTCAACATCGACACCATCGCCAACAACCTCGCCAACGTAAACACCGCGGGTTTCAAAAAAAGCCGCGCCGACTTCCAGGACCTCCTCTACCAGAACATTCGTTTCGCAGGTACGCCCGTGACCGCCGGGGCCCAGATCCCGACGGGGATCGAGGTCGGTCACGGCGTGCGCATCGTCGCGACGCAGAAGATTTTTACCCACGGCACGCCCAAGCCCACCGAGAATCCCCTGGACATCGCCATCGAAGGAGACGGATTTTTCCAGGTCCTCCTTCCTGACGGCACCATCGCCTACACCCGGGACGGCGCCTTCAAGAAGGACGGCGAGGGACGGCTCGTCACATCCGACGGCTTTCTTCTTGAGCCGGAGATCGTGATTCCCGAGGACGCCGTGGAGATCTCCATCGGCGCCGACGGTACCGTCTCGGTGAAGCTCGCCGGGGAGACCGAGCCCCAGACCATTGGGCAGATCGAGCTCGCCCGCTTCATCAACCCAGCGGGACTCCAGAGCATGGGCCGCAACCTGTATCTCGCCACCGCCTCGTCGGGCATGCCGATCGTCGGCACCGCGGGCATGGAAGGGTTCGGCAACCTCGCCCAGGGCTTCTTGGAGATGTCTAACGTCCAAGTGGTCGAGGAAATGGTCAACATGATCACGAGCCAGAGGGCATACGAGGTCAACTCCCGTGCGATCCAGGCCGCCGACGAGATGCTGCAGACGGCCAACAACCTTAGGCGGTAAGGACGGTTCGCCGTGGTGAGTGAGGCCCGCACCGTGGAATCGGCCGCTTCTGGCCGGCTAAAAAGCCTACGGCGGTTCCAAAGGGCGGCGTGGGCCAGGGCGTTGCTGTGCACGTTGGTGGCCCTAGCGGGGATCCTCTTCGCCACCGGGCCGGTGAATGGAGCGGGGGAAAACCCCCCGCAGACCCTGGTGGTGGATCAGCCTCTCGCCAGGGTCTTTCTGCCACGTCACGCGGCGGTCGAGGCCGGAGCGATTCGCCTGGGCGACATCGCGACGATCGAGTCGGCTGATCCGAGCCTTGCCGGGCGGCTCGAGGCCCTCGAGGTGGGCAGGGCGGCTCTACCGGGAGAAAAGAGGGTGATCAACGTCGGGACGCTGCGGCTTCGAATGCGGCAGGCCAGGCTTCCCGAGCGCCTCGTGGAGATCGTAGCGGAAAGCGATGCGATCGAGGTGAGCACGCTCTACCAAGCGCTCTCCCGGGAGCGGCTGCAAGCGGTCGTCGCTGACTGGTACGCCGCCCATGCAGCGCTGCCCGAGGGCGCCGTCCTCCGCATCGAAGTGGACGTTGAGGAGCAGCGGGTGCCGCTCGGCGCCGTCGAGATTGGAGTGGGGCTTTCCGAGCCCAGGTTTGGCAGCGTCGCGGCGCCCCTCGAGATCCGCATCGACGGCCGCCCGTATAAGCGCGTCAACGCTTCGGTCAAGGCCTTCGTCGAACAGCAGGTGTGGGTTGCAAGCCGCGCGATTGGCCGGGGTGAGGTTATTGGCCCTTCCGACGTCATCCTGGCGACGCGGCTTTTTGCGCAGGCTGCCCCGAGGCCTTTGAGCTTTGAGACGCCCGTCAGGGCGACGCGGCCGATCCGGGAGGGAGCGGTGCTCACCTGGGATGTAGTGGAGCCCGTTCCTGACGTGCACAAGGGAGACCAGGTGGTCGTGGTGGCGACCATCGGCGGCGTCGTGGTGCAGGTGCCCGGCGAAGCGATGAGCGACGGCCGCACCGGCGAGAGGGTGGCCGTGAAAAACCTAGGCTCGGGCAACGTCGTCTACGGCGTCTTGACGGAGGACGGGACGGTGCTTGTGGAGGTACCGTAAGGAGGCGTGGTCGAGCGATGAAGAGATGGGTCGGTCTTTTGACCGCGTTGATCCTGGTACTGTGGATCGGAGGGGTGGACGCCTGGGGCTCCTCGCTGTGGGATGAAAGTGGCGGCTCGATGTTCGCCGACCGCAAAGCGCGCCGGGTGGGCGACCTCGTCACGCTGATCATCGTCGAGCGTTCCGAGGCCTCGCAGGCGGCCCGGACGACCACGTCTAAAGACGGGGAGGTTTCGATCGGCCCCGGCCTTGGGCTGCTGCAGGGCGTCATTCCGCTGATTGGGGCCAGCGGGAGCGACAGCCTTACGGCCGGCGGGACGACGACGCGCGGCAGCAGCTTGACGACGAAGATGACCACCCGAGTCGTGGAGGAGCTGCCCGGTGACATCCTGCGGATCGAAGGGCGCCAGCAGATCGTCGTCAACGGTGAAGAGCAGGAGATCATCGTCTCAGGCCTCATCCGCGTGCAGGATATCGCCCCGGACAACACTGTGCTCTCCACCTACTTGGCGGACGCGAGCATCTCGTTCAAGGGCGCGGGTACCCTCGGCGATAAGCAGCAGCCCGGGCTGCTGACACGGATTTTCAACTGGTTGTTCTGACGGCGTGAGAGGACCCACGCTGGTCCGAGGGCGGCCGCGAAAGCGACAGCCGCCGGAGGTTTTTCGCGAAAGGGTGAAGGAAGATGCGTCGTCGATCGGGAGTGCTCACTCTGTCGGGCGCCGTCCTGGCGTTGGCGCTCCTGCTTTCTCAACCGGCCTTCTCCCAAGGGGCGAGCGACGTGCCCGTGGTTCGAATCAAGGACATCGCCCGCCTCGAGACGGTGCGCGACAACCAGCTGACCGGACTGGGTTTAGTGGTAGGCTTAAGCGGCACCGGAGACGGACGCGGTTCCCAGGCCAACGTGCAGATGGTCGCCAACATGCTCGAGCGCTTTGGGTTGAGCGTCAGCGTCGACGAGCTCAGGCTCAGAAACGCCGCGGCGGTGATGGTGACGGCGATCCTTCCCGCTTTCGCAAGGCCCGGCGACCAGATCGACGTGACGGTCTCTTCGTTTGGCGATGCGAGGAGCCTCCAGGGGGGCTATCTCCTCCAGACACCGCTGCTCGCCGCCAACGGCCAAGTGTACGCGGTGGCGCAGGGGCCCATCTCCATCGGCGGGTTCAACGTCCGAGGCGGCGGCGGTTCGTCGGTGCAGCAAAACCACACGGCCGTGGGCCGGATCGCGGGCGGTGCCATCGTGGAGCGGGCGGTGCCGATGGAGCTGGGCGACGGTGAGACGTTGACCTGGGTCCTGAGAGACGCCGACTTTACCACGGCTCACCGGGTGGCCCAGGCCATCAACGAGCGTTTCGGCGATGAGCTGGCCAAAGCGATCGACCAGAGCGCGGTCGTCGTGCAAATTCCCGAGGTGTTAAAGTCAAACCCAATCCCTTTCATCGCCATGGTCGAAGAGCTAACCATCGAGCCGGACACCGTGGCTCAGGTGGTGATCAACGAGCGGACGGGGACAGTGGTACTGGGGCACGACGTGCGCATTGCGACCGTGGCCGTGGCCCACGGTGGGCTCACCGTGCGGGTCCAGCCGAAGGTGGAGGTCTCGCAACCCCCGGCGTTCTCCGACGGCGAGACGGTGGTGACCCGGACGGATGAGATCGTTTTTGAGCAGACGCCAGGGCGGCTCATGGTCTTGCAGTCGGGGGCCAGCGTCTCGGAGCTGGTGAGCGCGCTCAATGCCGTGGGCGCGACGCCGCGGGATATCATCGCCATTCTCCAGGCGATCAAGGCGGCCGGAGCTCTCTACGGGGAACTGGTGGTGTTGTGACGTGCTGAGTATCGAAGGAATCACGGGCATCGGGGCGATTTCCCGCAGCGGTGGTCTCCAAGGGGCTCCGGGGACTCGAGGGAGCCCCGGCGGCTTTCAAGCGGTGTTCGACGAGGTCGTGACGCGGGGAAAAGCTGAGGCCTTGGCGGCCCAAGCCGAGGAGCGCAAGGCCCTGGAGGAGGTCGCGGCGAGCTTCGAAGCCTTTTTCCTCTACCAGCTCCTGCAGAGCATGCGCAGGACCATTCCGAAGGGCGGCTTGATCGACACCGGCTTTGCCGGGGAGATGTACACGGGGATGCTGGACGACGCGCTCTCCCAGCAGATGGCGAAAGCCGGAGGCATCGGCCTAGGGAAGATCCTCCTCGACCAGCTCGCCTAATGCTCAACGCATGAACCTCGACCGCCCGCATAGAAGAGGATCAGGGTCCGTCACGGCAAATGATCTTTGGGTGTAAAGTCGAGGTGGCATGCGTGAACCGGCAGCAGGGGCGGCGCCTGAAGGCTGTTGACAGGCGCCGCTTGACATCCTCATGGAGCCCCATCTTCGCCTTCATTCTCCTTGTGATCCTCCTGAGTGACGCAGCTTGCGGCAAGGCTGCAGTGAGCTCTGATTTGTCATGGCGGCTGCGGTCCGAGGTGTTTGAGCTCAGCATCGGCGGCGCAGGCGGGACGAAGTACCGCGTGACGCACATGACGTCGCCTCCCAAGGTGGTGGTCGACGTGGCCCTCTCTGCCGATCTCGACGATTCCGGAGAGCTCGAAGTGGGTGACGTCGCCGTCCGCAGGGTGCGCGCGAGCGAGGGACCACTTGGCCTGCGGGTTGTCATCGACCTCGCATACCCGCTCCCCAGGCCCTTGGTGCAGGCCGACGGGGACGCGTTGGTGATCACGCTCCGCCGCATTTTTCGCTCTGTCGACGAAACCCAAGTGGTGCCGGGCGTCTGGTTTGGGCAAGTGCGAGGGGGAGAGGTCCACGGACCCATCAACGTGAAGTATCTCCGGGTGGATGTCGGCCGGCCGAGCCTTAGGGTGTATCCCGCCTTGGCGAGCGGCCGCTTCGCCTTAGACACGGTGAGCCGGGCGGCAAGGCGCTACGGCGCGCTGGCGGCCGTCAACGGCGGTTACTTCCATTGGACCGGGCGGCCGCTCGGGCTTTTGGTCCTCGAGGGCCGATTGGTCAGCGAGGACGTGCGCGGCAGGACCGCTTTTGGCCTGCGAGCGGACGGCACGCCGTTTATCGCGCCGCTTTCGGCTTCGCTGTGGCTTGAGGACGCGTGGGGACGGCGGATCCTCCTGGACGGGATTAACCGGCCGCGAGTTTCCGGAGAGGCGGTGGCGTATACGTCTCACTACGGCCCGTTGCCCACGGCCCGCGGGGTGCGGGTGTACGTCCGAGGCGGCGTCGTCGTGGCGGGCGAGGGCTCGAAAGAGGCTCCCGAGGACGGGTTCGTCGTCGAATACGACGAGAACGACGCGCGCTTTTTGGCACTGGCGACGGGCGAGCGCTGGACCTTACGCCATGAACTTCTGCCCGACGTGGGCGGGGAGGTCGTGTTTGCGCTGGGCGCAGGCCCCACCCTTTTAGTCGACGGCGAGATCCAGATCACCGGGACCCAAGAGGGATTCCAACCCGATGTGCTCTACGGCCGGGCGCCGCGGACCGCCCTGGGTCTTACGGCTGACGGCAAGCTGCTGCTGGTGGTGGTCGACGGGCGGGCCGAAGGGTTTAGCTCGGGGATGACCCTGGAAGAACTTGCATTCTTCATGAAGGAGTTGGGAGCCGTCTCGGCGATGAATCTTGACGGCGGCGGCTCGTCGACTTTGGTCGTCGGCGGTTGGGTCCTCAACCGCCCGTCAGGAGGCGAGGAACGAGCCGTCGCGTCGGTGATCGTAGTCGACGCCGCAGGTGAGGAGCTGTGAGCGATGGGCGTATCTTCCAGCTTGGTACGGTCTAGATCGGTATGGGCGATCTTGGTCCTCTGCCTTTTGGGAACGCCGGCGGCGGCCGCCGTCGAAGTGTACCCGGTGAACTCGGTGGGCAGGGGCGTCGTCGGCGTCGGCTATACGGTCGTCCAAGGCACCCAAATTGAACCTTTCACCGTGGAGGTCCTGGGTGTCATGGAGCGAGCCGGGCCTGCGGGAAGCTTGATCCTCGTGCGCGCCTTGGGCGACGTCATCGACCGGACAGGCGGCATCGCGTCGGGGATGAGCGGAAGCCCCGTCTTTATCGAAGGAAAGCTGCTTGGGGCCATAGGGTACGGGTTCGAGATGGCTGATCACCGCATCGGCCTCGTCACTCCGGCTTCCGACATGCTCCAGGTGATGGATCTTATCCAGGTGGAGGGCGAGGAGGAAGGGGTTCCGCAAGACTCCACCGAGTCCGGAGCTCCGGCGCTTGACGACGCCGAGCCGCAGGTGGAGCTTGACCCGATGCGCGGCGGCGCCGAGGATCAGGCCAGCGGGGAAAGCCTCCCCTCTGGGATCGTCCTCGCGGGCTCGCCCGTGGAGGCTGAGCAGCTCGCCTCGCTGTTGCCGCCCGGCGTCTGGGTGGCAAGGCCGGTGGCGACACCGCTGGTCGCCCGAGGGCTTGGTAGCCGGGCCATGGAGCGGCTGAAAAAGAGTTTTGCAGGGTACAACGTCTTTCCCGTTCAGGCCGGCGGCCCACCCGGCGGCGAGGAAATCCCGGCGGTGATCGCACCGGGAGCTGCCATCGGGGTGCAGCTTGTGCGGGGCGACGTGGAGTTGACGGCTATCGGCACGCTGACCGCCGTAGACGGCCAGCGGTTCATTGCATTCGGGCATTCCCTTTTTAATCGGGGAGAGGTCGACCACTTCGTGACGGGGGCCTACATCCACCACACCGTCCCCTCGGTGAGCTTCCCGTTTAAGATCGGCGCCGCTTTAGCTCCCATCGGAAGCTTGCTGCAGGACCGGGGCGCCGCAATCGCAGGGGTGCTCGGGCGCAATCCCAAGACGGTGACCCTCGACGTGCGGGTGGCCGACCGCGACCGCCAGGTCGAAAAGGAGTTTCGGGCGGAGATCGTCCAGGATAAGGAGCTTACGGTGCCTCTCATCGTAGTGGCGGCGTTGGAGGCCGTCGACCGCTCGCTGGACCGGATCGGCGCCGGCACGGCCTGGGTGCGCCTCAGGATCGACGGCGAAGGGATGCCTCGTTCCCTCCAGCGGGAGAACGTCTTCTACAGTTCCGGCGACGTCGCGGCAGCCGCCCTCTCTGAGCTCCTGGTCGCGGTCGACCTCCTCCACGAGAACGAGTTTCAGGACCCAAGGTTACGCAGCGTTTCGGTGGAGATCGAGGTGGAGGAGGAGCGCAAGACGGCGCGGATCGAGCGGGCGAGGCCCAGCGTCCGAAAGGCACGGCCGGGAGAAAGGGTCGACGTGGCTGTGACGCTCAGGCCGTACCGGTCGCCGGCGTTTGAGGTGACGGTGCCTCTTGAGATTCCCAAGGGGGTCAGCCCGGGGACGGTGACGGTTACCGTGCGCGGAGGCGCGTTCGGAGGCGAGGCGCCGCTTCCCTCGGATCTCAGCGACGATCTCGTCCTGGCAGGTGAGGAGACCGGCGAGAGCTCCCATCTCAGCATCGAGGCGGAAAACCTCGAAAAGCTCATCGACGAGTTTGAGGGGGAGCCCAAGAACAACGACGTCGTGGTTGAGTTCTATCCGCCGTCCTTCTTTGACGCTCACGGGGGCTTTTTTGAAGCGGCGGAGGAGTCGCCGTCGGTGAGCGAGAGCAGCGATGCCGATGACGCTGCCGCTGGACCCGATGGCGGGGGGAAAGAGGAGCTTTCCGAAGGATCGGATGACGATGGGGACGCCGAGGCCGGCGAACCGGGCGAGAGCGGTGAGGACGGTACTGTCTTCGGGGAGGAGAGCGGTGAAGAGGCCGTGTCGAGGGCGGAAGGCGAGCGCAGGAGCGATCGGCCGGTCCGCGCTGTCGTGCCGACGGGGTTTGTCATCCATGGAGAAGCCCAGTTTACCCTGACCATTGAGGAGGGGACAGCCCGGACCAAGGGGGCGGAGGACGAGAGGCCGCTCGTTCCCGCTCCCCCGGCGGACCCTTGGACGAGTCCCGAAGTGCACCCGATCAACGCCAACTAGCCGTCGGCTGGCCGCATTTGGCGCCCCTCTTCGCGTAGGAGCCGGGGGCTCCATGGGCGAAGTTCCTCTCCATGAGCCATCACCCCTCCTTGCAACCGGAGCCTTTGCCCGGTGGCGAGCCCGTAGTGCGCGCCCGCAGGTTGACGTGGCTTGCCGCCGTGGCTTTCGCAGTGTGCACGANAGCCGCGTGCGTATGGCTTCTCGGCACGTATCTGTCCCGGCGAGCCGAAGAAGCCGTGGAGCAGCTCCTCTCCTCCTTCACGGGGGTGCCCGTCACCGTCGAGCGCGTCTATCTCGACTCGCCTGCCAGGGTCGTCCTGGAAGGCGTCGACGCTGGCCCGCTGCGGGCGGAGGAGGTGCACCTGGATCTTTCGATCGCGGGGCTGATCCGCCGGGACCCGTACCGGGCCGTCGAAGGCGTCTCGCTGATCGACGGCCGCCTCGCGCTCGACGGCCATGGCGATGCGCGCGCCGTCGAAATTGAGGGTCATGTCGCGCTGCGGCCGCAGGAAGACGGGCTCCTTGCCCAAGTCCTTCGCGGAACGCTCACCGTCGAGGAGGCCGCGTGGACCGCGGAAGGCGAGGCGGCCTTGTCGACGGACGGGCTGTCACGGCTCAAGGCGAGCCTTACTCCGAAGGATGGTACCTCGGGCCGCTTTGAGATCGACCTCACTCCTTCAAGCTTTGGGACATTCGAAGTGTGGATCAAAGGCGAGGGAATATCCCTTCCCGCGCTTTGGGCTCTCGTGCTGCCGTTCTTACCTCAAGAGGCCCAAGGGATTCCTGCACCGGAGGGCGGCGTCTTGGGCGTCGACGTGCGGGCGGTCGCCGGACGCGGGGGCGTCGAAAGCGCTCGGGGCGACGTCTGGGCCGACGAGCTCCTCTGGCACGTCGTCGCCTCGGCGCGGGCCGGTATTTCCGGGACGTACACCCGGCAAGGCGCAGCCGGGAGGGCCGGGGAAGGCGGCGAGGCGGAGGGCGGCCGAGCAGGTCAAGGTCCGGGAAGAGGTTTTCATGCCTCAGCCGGCGTCCGGATCGGTCCGGGAGCCCTCTACCATCACGCCATCAGGTCGTTGGAAGGGCAGATAGAAGCGACCCCTGCGGGCTGGCGCTTCGAGGGGGAGGCCCTGGGAGAGCGGGCCGCGGTTTATCGCCTCGAGGCGTCTGGACGGGGCCGGCAGGCCGACGTCGTGGTCTTGGGGGAGCAAGTGCCGGCCTCTGAGGCGATTCTGTGGGTGAGCGGCGGAGCGCCATGCCCGGAGGAGGCCGGGGAAGAGCCTTGTGCCGCGCGGTGGCCGCTGCGGTTTCGGGCCGCGGGCAGCGTCTCGGGAACGGTGCAGGTCGACGTGGGGCCCGCCGGCTCTCGGACGAGTGGGCGGGTGGATGTCGGAGGCACATGGCTTGGAACCACACGGATTGCCGAGGGCTCTATCGATTTTTCCGCAGGCGGAGGAGAAGTGGAGCTCACGGGAGCGCTCAGCCTCGGCGGCGGGCGTCTGGCCGGAAGGCTGGCTGCGGGGAGAGCCCTTTCAGGTGAGATCGAGCTCGAGGACGTCTCGTTGCCGGCGATCGAGACACTGGCGAAAGAGGCTGGGTTCGCTCTTCCCGTCGGCCGCTGGCGGGGGCGGGCGAGCGGCCGGATCGTGCTCGAAGGCAGCGCCGCCGCGCCGCAGGTCGGTTTTGACATCGTAGGGATTCGCGCAGGGGCGCTCGGAGTCTTTGTCGATCGCGTTGAGGTTTCCGGAGCCTGGCAGGCCGGCCTTTGGGAGATCGATTCGGCCGCGGCCCAAGGCCCCGGCGATTTGCGGCTTTCGGCCAGGGGAAAGGTGAAGGGCCCCGGCGGCGTCGATGTGGAGCTCGAGTGGAGCGCGCTCTCGCTCCGATGGTTGGCGCCGCTCTTTCCCACCAACCCCTTCGGCGGCTTGGACGCGAAGATCGACGGCCGCTCCCGCCTCTGGGACGACGGCGCAGGCCTTGAGATCTCCGGCCGGGCGACGGCGACCGGCGAGGCCGGGGGATACCAGCTCGACGCCGGCATTGGGCTCGACGGCCGGATCGGTGGGTTGATCGCCCTCGATGGAACGGTGACCACGGCCAGGGGCAGCGCGACCGTCCGATCCCAGTGGACCAAGAGCCGCCGGAGCGTGAGCGTGGCGCTGGAGCAGTTTCCCCTGGCGGCGCTCGCGGGACTCTTCGGATGGTCGGGGATCGAGGGAGATGTATCGGGCTCCGTCGAACTGGACCACCCTTCCGGGGAAGCCCTCCAGGGGCTGGCCTTGCTTGACGTGCCGAAGCTCGTGGTGGGCGGCGTCGGCATCGCGGAGGCCCGAGCTGAGCTGGATCTGGTCGACGGCTCGCCTGAGGCCGCCGGCGAAGCCTCATGCGCCCCGTGCCTTTTCGGTCAAGGGCGCGTCACGGGCAGAATTGAGCCGTCGCAAGCCGGCCAGCGGGCAAGCGACCTCGAGCTCGTCGCCGAGTTCCGGGGAGATGAGGCGGAGCTGCTGCCGGTGTCGCTTCCCGTTTGGGGCGGCCGCGCGAGCCTTGCAGGTGGTGCACGGCAAGAAGACGGCGTCTGGCGCCTCGATTTACGTTCCCAAGGGAGTGGACTTCGCTACGACCGCTTCGGTGTCGCCGCCACCTTCGACTACCGGGCGTCGCTGGCAGGACCGCTCGATGCGCTGAAGGCGACGGTGCAGGCGGAGGTGAAAAGCGGTCAGGTCGACCTCTTCCAGCTTCCGCGGGGCTTTGCCGCTCCTTCTGCTCCGGCTCGCAGCGCAGCCGGAAGGTTCGAGTACGACGTTGAGCTGGATGTCACGACCTTACGACTGATGGCCCGGTCTCTTCTCAACGGCGAGGTGACGGGGAGCGTGCGCCTTGCGGGAAGGCTCGGCCAGCTGCAGGCGACAGGTGAGATGTCCGTGCTGCGCGGCTACTTCGGGTATCTGGGCCGGAGGTTTGAGATCGAGCGCGGCAGAGCGAGCTTTCAGGGGACGAGCCTGATCCCCATCCTCGAGGTGACCGGCAGCGCTCGGGTCCAAGGCGTGACGCTGCACGTAGACGCGTCCGGTCCCGCCGACGACCTCTCGCTATCGGCTCGATCCGATCCTCCCGTCGACTCCGAGACGCTGCGGGAGTTGATGATGGAGCCGCTGGGAGGGACGGATGGGCTGAGCGGCGATTGGGGAACCCTCGCTTCGATCCTTGCGACTGTGGTCAACCGGCAGGTGGTCTCGGAGGTGTATTGGTCGCTGGGACGGGCGCTCGAGGACGCCCTCGACATCGACTTGGTCGAGATCGCCCGCAGCGATGGGGAGGCGCTTGAGCTCCGGCTGGGCAAATACGTTACGCCCGAGCTCTATCTTGCGTACCGGCGCAACCTCTCGGGGCAATCCGGGCAGGCCGTCTCGTTGGAGTATTCCCTTGGCCGGCGCTTCTTGCTGCGCACCACGTGGGACCGGGAGCGGGGTTCTCTGCTGGACGCCGGAGTGTCGCTCCCCTTCTGACCCGCGCGCAAAAGCCGCCCGTTGGCAAATGTGGCCGAAAATACTCCTTTTTGCCCGGCGCCTTGCGGGAGGAGACCCTCTTTTCTAAAGCGAAACTCGGATGGCGTAAGCGTCTGGGGGCAAAACGCGAAACAATCACGCTTCCGGCGGGGCGCAAAGCCCTTCGGAAGAGGAGGTTTTTGACGTCGATGACGTATGGACATGTCTTGCGGCGCACGACCGCGCTTGTGGCCGCATTCACGCTCGCAGCAATAATCTTCGTGGCGACCGCGTTTGCCCAGCCGGCCGGAGCTGACGGGGCGGAGGATGCGGTGATCGTCCGGGCGATCGCCGTCGAAGGGAACTCCGAGGTCGACACCGAGACGATCCTCGCACAGGTGCAGGCGACCAAGGTCGGAGAGCCGCTCGACACTGCGAAGCTCCAAGAAGACGTGTACCGCATTGCGGATCTCGGTTTCTTTGAGAGCGTTCAGCCCGATGTCTACGCTTTCCAGGACGGAGCTCGGGTCGTCTTTACCGTCGTCGAGTTTCCGGTGATCCAATCGATTCAAGTGAAGGTGGCAGACGACGTCGTCTTGCCGAGCGACGTCATTCGCCTCATCGGGATCAAAACGGGCGAGGTGCTGAACGCCAACACGCTGACCTCCAACCTGCAGCGCCTGCCCGTCCAGTCGGGCGAGCAGTTGGGTTATATCCTGCAGGTGACACGAGTCGAGTTGACGGGCGAAGGCTTTCAAACTCTCGCGATCGATGTGGCGCCGGTGCGGGTCGGCGAGATCATCATCGAGGGGAACGAAAAGACCAAAGAGCATGTGATCCGGCGCGAGCTGACCTTTCAGACGGGCGACATCCTCGAGATGGACGCCGTGCGCAATTCCTTGCGCAAGCTGGGCCAGTTGGGCTACTTTGAGCCGATCGTCCCCGACTTCCTCGTCACCGAGGACCCGCTGGTCGTCGACGTGCTGTTGCCGGTGACCGAGAATAAGACGGGCCGGGCGGCTTTCGGGGCGGGGTACAGCTCGAAAGACGGGTTGGTCGGCTACATCGAAGTGGCCGACACGAACTTCCTGGGCCGGGGCCAGACGGCCAACATCAAGTGGGAGTTCGGCAGCAAGCTCAACACCTACGACATCGGCTTTACGGAGCCTTACCTGTTTGGGACGACCACGTCCGCAGGCTTTAACCTCTACAACCGCCGGCGGTTGCAGTTCGACCAGGAAACGCAGTCGTCGTATACCGTGCGCAGCTCCGGGGCGGACGTGACGCTCGGCCGCCCGCTAGGCGCCTTCACCCGTGGGTATCTCACGCTGAGGGCGGACAACTCGTCCACCGAACCGGCCGAGGGAAGCCCGCTCGTGCCCACGAGCAACCGGACGCGTTCGATCATCGCCTCTTTGCGGACGGACACGTCGGATCACCTCTTGTATCCGACCGAGGGCTTCCGCTCGAACTTCGCGGTAGAGACGGCCGGCCGCTTCCTCGGAGGCGACACCGAGTTCACCAAGTACGAGACCTCCTTTGCCAAGTACCTGAAGGCGGGGAGCAATAACCAGACTTGGGCCTTTAGGGTCATGACGGGTGTCGGCTTCGGGGAGATCCCCCTGCATGAGAAGTTCCGGGTGGGCGGTTCGGAGACCGTGCGAGGCTATCGCTACGGCGCAATGCAAGGCGATCGCATGCTGGTGGCCCAGGTCGAGTACCGGTTCCCCATCAACCAGACCATCCACGGGGCGGTCTTTTACGACCTCGGCAACGCCTGGGAGGGGAGCGGCCTGGACCTGCACGATCTGAAGCAAGGCGCAGGCGTCGGAATCCGCTTCAACACCCCGCTGGGCGTGATCCGGATCGACTACGGCATCGGCGAGAACGGCGGTGAGGCCTACTTCAGCCTCGGGCCCACGTTCTAAGGCCCATAGAGACCGCGCGAATGCCAAAGGCCGGCGCCGGGCTCTAGCCGCACATGGCCGACGACACTCAACGTGTGAGGAGCGACTTAGCGTGAGAGGCAAACGGAATTGGCTGCTGGTGCCAGCGGCGCTGCTTTTGGTCGCGGCGGTAACTCTGAGTTTCCATTCAGCCTCACAGAGGTCACTGTCGGCCCAGGTTCGCACCGAGGTGGGGTACGTCGATTGGGATTTGATTCTGGAGGCGTACGCCGGCGATGCCATCGCCGCCGTCTTGGCCGAGCGGGACCGGTTGCAAGAGGAGTTTGACCGCCAGGCGCCCAGCCTCGACGAGGCGGCACGGCGGCAGCTCTTTGGCGAGTACGAGCGGCGGCTTGCCGACTTTGAGCGGGATATGGACATCGAAAGGTTGCTCAGCGAGATCGACGCGGCGATGAACGCCGTCGCCCAGGAGAGCGGCGTCACCGTCATCGTCGACCAATCCGCGGTGGTCTGGGGGGGCGTGGATCTCACCGGGGCGATCCTCCGGCGGCTGGGCGTCATCCAATAGGCCGGCGTCGTCCTTTGCCTGAGTTGGGAAAGAATACGATGCAAACCGGTATGACGGGGATGCGCACCCGAGCCGGAGAGTTTGCCGGAGGAGATTCCTAGGAAGGGAAGTAGGGAGGATGTTGCGACTCGGGGAGATCGCACGCCTCGTGGGCGGAGAGCTTCACGGCCCGGCCGAGCTTGAGATCACTGGGGCCGCCACAGTCGACCGGGCAGGGCCGCAAGAGATCACGTTTGCTGCGGAAAAGCGCTACCTTGAGCTTGCGCGATCGTCCAAAGCGGGATGCATCATCGTGGCCAAGGACGCGCCTCAGCTTGAGCGTCCCACGTTGCGGGTGCAAAATCCCCGCCACGCGTGGGCGACGGTGCTCGAAGCCCTGGCACCAAAGCGCGAGTATCCCGCCGGCGTCCATCCCAGCGCGGCCGTGGCCCCTGACGCAAAGATCGGAAAAGACGTCTGCATTCAGGCCAATGTGGTCATCGGCGAGGGAAGCGTGATCGGCGACCGGGTGGTGTTGTGCCCCGGGGTGGTGATCGGAGCGGGGTGCGTCATCGGCGACGACAGCTTTCTACACCCGCGCGTGACGGTGATGGATCGTGTCCAGATCGGCAAGCGAGTGATCATTCACCCGGGCGCCGTCATCGGCAGTGACGGCTTCGGCTACGTCACGATCAACGGCAAGCATCGCAAAGTGCCGCACATCGGCACCGTGGTGATCGAAGACGATGTGGAAATCGGTGCCAACACCACCGTCGACCGCGGCGTTTGCGGTGCCACCCGGATCGGTCGCGGCACCAAGATTGACAACCTAGTCCAGGTGGGGCATAACGTCGAGATCGGGGAGGACTGTCTCGTCGTCGCCATGGCCGGCCTCGCCGGCAGCGCGATCGTGGGCGATCGCGTCACCATCGCGGGACAGGCGGGGGTCGCGGGGCATCTCACCGTCGGCGACGACAGCGTCATCGCGGCCCGCGGGCTCGTCGCAAGGGATTTGCCTCCCAAGTCGTTCGTCTCCGGCTTTCCGGCGCGACCGCACCGTGAGAACATGCGGGTGATCGCGGCGACGCAAAAGCTTCCCGAGGCGCTTGAAAGCCTCTCTGAGCTGTCTCGGCGCGTGAGCGACCTCGAGGCGCGCCTTGCCAACCTGGAAGAAGATCTGCCGGCTCCGGGTGAACTGCGGTGAGCTTGATCCAGCTCCGGGGGGTGCACCGCTTTTACGGAGCGGAGCACATCCTCGGCCCTCTCGACCTTGAGATCCACAAGGGCGATCGGATCGGCCTGATCGGTCCCAACGGCTCGGGCAAGAGCACCCTCCTCGACATCCTCGCGGGCAAGCAGCCCGACGAGGGCGTCGTGCACGTTGCGCGCGGGCTTCGCATCGGTTACTTGCGGCAAGAGGTTCCCGCAAGCCACGACGCAACGCTCTATGAGTACGCCTTGAGCGCCTTCTCTCACCTGGCCGCGGTGGAGGAAACCATGCGCTCGCTGGAGGGGCGCATGGCCGATCCCCGCGTGCAGGAGGATCCCAAGACCCTCGAGTCGATCATGGCGGCCTATCAGCGTCTCGTCAGCGAGTACGAGGAGAGCGGGGGCTATCAAAAGGAAGCGAGGGCCAAAGCGGCCCTCTTTGGTTTGGGCTTCTCCGAGGCAGAGCTCGATCGCTCGCTAATGGAACTTTCCGGAGGCCAAAGGGCCAGGGCACAACTGGCCCACGTGCTCCTCGGCACCCCGGACCTCTTGATCCTCGATGAGCCCACGAACCACCTGGACCTGGAGGCCGTCGAGTGGTTGCAGGCCTTCTTGGCCAAGTACACCAAGAGCCTCGTGCTGGTTTCCCACGACCGCGAGCTGTTGCGTGCGGTTGCGACGAGAATTTGGGAGATCGAGGGGAACCAGGTGATCGTCTACAACGCAGGCTACGACGCCTCGCGGGAGCAGGCGGCGGCCCGCATCGAGCGCATGGCCCAGCTCTACGAAGCGGACCAGGCGGAGCGCGCCCGGCTTGAGGCGTTCATTCGGCGCTACAAGGCGGGGAGTCGGGCGACGCAAGCGAAGTCGCGGGAAAAGCGCCTCGAGCGGATGGCGGAGGCGCCGCCTCCTCCGAAGGAGGCGCCGAAAGCCCGGTTTACGGTTCCCCTCGGACACAGGAGCGAGCGGAGGGTGTGTACTCTTGAAGGGGTGAGCCTCGGCTACGGCGATCGGGTCGTCCTGTCGCAGGTCGACCTGGAGATCGTCCGGGGAGAGCGGATCGGAGTCGCAGGGCCCAATGGCTCGGGCAAGAGCACGCTCCTCAAGGCCATCGCAGGTGAGATCGCTCCCCTTGCGGGGCGTGTCGACCGAGGTAGAGGGGTCGTGCCGGCTTACTATTCGCAGACCCGTACGGATCTGGATCCATCCAAGACAGTCCTCGAGGCGGCGCTGGATGCCAAGCATCAGCAGACCGGGGAAGCCAGAGCGTTTCTTGCGCGCTTTCTCTTTCGCGGCGACGACGTCTTTAAACCGGTGGGCGTCTTGAGCGGGGGCGAAAAGAGCCGCCTCGCTCTGGCGCGCCTTCTGTTGCGGGGCGGGAACTTCCTCATCCTCGACGAGCCTACGAATCACTTGGATATCGGCATGCGGGAGGCGCTGGAAGACGCGCTGGAGGAGTACGAAGGAACGCTGCTCTTTGTGACGCACGACCGCACGCTCCTTTCCGCCCTGGCCGACGTCATCTGGTGGATCGAAGACGGCGCGCTTTACGTGATCGACGGAGGATACGCGGGCCTTGTCCGCTGGCTCTCCGAGCGCAGGGCCCAAAAAGAGGGAGCAAAGAACGGGAAGGAGCGGCCACAGCCGAGCAAACTCGACGAGAAGCGGCGGGCCGCTGTGCGCGACAAGGAGGTCAAGGCCCGGGAGAAAAAGCTCGCCGAGATCGAGGCGGAAGTGGAGCGCCTCGCCGGGCGCAAGGCGGAGCTGGAGGGGCTTTTGGCCGATCCTGCGACGTACAAGGACGCGGAGCGAGCTCAGGAGCTGGCAAGGGAGCATGCGGAGGTCCTGCAAGCGCTGGAGGAGCACGAGGCGCTGTGGCTTCAGATCGCCGACGGCACGTGAGCCCTGCCACAAAACGCCAGGTGGAGGAATCGGGGATGCAGCGTCGAAGTGACGTCCAGCAAGGGGAGGCCGCTGGCACGCCATGACTTGGAGGGGGCATTGGCTCCCTTTTTTCGTGCGTGGATCGCGGCCTTGCGGGGTCGAGATTCTCCTTAAGGAGGTCGCCTCGATGGCGAAGATCTCGCGAAGACGTCCGGTGAAGCAGCGCTTCACGGCGATCGCCGCCCTGATCCTAGTGGCGGCGGTGCTGGCCTTTGGGCCCAGCCCCG